>Ga0315281_10015320_pt1 | contig 10286 bp, 6 predicted proteins | sample YL17G07_0_MG_FD_204540 | JGI IMG/M metagenome (GOLD analysis project Ga0315281, IMG submission 204540) | Sediment microbial communities from Yellowstone Lake, YNP, Wyoming, USA - YL17G07_0 | ecosystem: Environmental > Aquatic > Freshwater > Lake > Sediment | place: USA: Wyoming | collected...
AACCTTCCCGCCAAAGGGAGCTCTCGGGTCGTCGACTGTTTTTTCAATCCCGACGGCGAATCGGATTTTTCGTCTGTAGCGAAGGCACACCAGGCGCTGGTCGACCAGGTGGTGGAGGTGGACGAAGCGCTGATGGCCGTGTACCTCGAAAAGGGCGAGGTCTCGCCCGAAGAGCTGCATGCGCCGTTCGAGAAGGCTCTTCGCGAAAGCCACCTGATCCCGGTGTGTTTCTCATCGGCCAAGAATGGCGCCGGACTCGAGGAGCTGCTCGATATTTTCTCAAAGCTTGCGCCCAATCCCACCGAAGGCAATACGCCGCCCTTTCTAAAGGGCGAGGGCGTCGGCGCGGAGGAGTTTCACGCCGAGCCCGACCCGAAAAAGCACGTTCTGGCCCACGTGTTCAAGATCGTGGTCGATCCCTACGTCGGCCGGCTCGGCGTGTTCCGAGTCCACCAGGGAACGGTGACGAAGGATTCACAGCTTTTCGTCGGCGACAGCCGGCGTCCGTTCAAGGTCGGCCACCTGTACGTGCTCCAGGGCAAGGATCACGTCGAGACCGATGCGCTCCTGCCGGGCGACATTGGCGCGATCGCCAAGGTCGAGGAAATCGTGTTTGACTCGGTCCTGCACGACTCCCACGACGAGGATCACATCCATCTTCGACCGCTCGAGTTCCCGATGCCGATGCAGGGGCTCGCGGTGGAGACCAGGAAAAAGGGCGACGAGCAACGCCTGTTCGACGTGCTGCACAAGCTCGAGCTGGAAGACCCCTGCTTCAAGGTCGAGCGCCATCCCTCCACCCACGAAACCGTGATCCGCGGCCTGGGTGATCTGCACCTGCGCTGGAAGCTGGAGAAGATGGCCCAGCAGTACAAGCTCGAGGTTGCGACCACGCCGCCGAAGATCCCCTATCGCGAGACCGTCACCAAGAAGGCCGAGGGGCACTGCCGCCACAAAAAGCAGACCGGCGGCGCGGGCCAGTTTGGCGAAGTGTTCCTGCGCATCGAGCCGATGCCGCGCGGTGCAGGCTACGAGTTCGTCGACCAGGTAAAGGGTGGCGTGATTCCGAGCGTGTTCATCCCCGCAGTCGAGAAGGGCGTGCGCCAGGCGCTGGATGCCGGCATCATCGCCGGCTATCCGGTCCATGACATCCGCGTCATCGTCTACGACGGCAAGCACCACGCGGTGGACTCCAAGGAGGTTGCCTTCGTCAGCGCCGGACGCAAGGCCGTGATGGATGCCATCCTGAAAGCCGGCCCCATCGTTCTGGAGCCCATCGTCAACGTCGAGGTACTGACGCCGGAACACTACATCGGCGACCTGACCTCCGACCTGTCATCCAAGCGCGGACAGATCACGGGTACGCAGGGACGCGGCAGCGACACCGTAGCGATCACCGGGCAGGTGCCGTTGTCCGAGCTGACGGAATACCAGTCGCGGCTGCGCTCGGTCACCGGTGGACATGGTTCCTACTCGATCGAGTACAGCCACTACGCGGCAGTGCCGGCCATGACGCAGCAGCAGATCACGTCGCAGCACAAGGCTGCACAGGAGGAAGACTAGCGGACGGGCACGCCGTCCTCGAACCGTTCGTCGGTCGCCTCCTCCCTGAAGGCGTCCAGCGGATAGAACGCCCGGAAGTCGGCAATGACCTTCTCGAAGGGGAATTCGGACCACGCGCCGTGGTCCTTGACGTACTCCATGTGGCGCCGGTTGCTGGTATCGAATTCCTGGAACAGCGCGTCGCCGCGACCGTCGAACTCCGTGGGCCGGACCCCGAACCGGGTACACAATTCGATGTTGAACGCCGGCGCGGCCTTGACCCACAGCCCCTCGAGATACATGACGGCATAGCCGTGGTGCATGAAATAGGTCAGCCCCCCCAACCGCTCCTTGAGTTTCTCGGTCGTGAGGTGATTTACGACGTCGGAGAGCCCGATCGCAGCCTGGATTCCGACAGCCCGCGCCGCCGCCCCCAGCAGGATCGCCTTGGGGATGCAATACGCACCCTTCGCGCGCAGAACGTTGCTCGCGACGTAGCTCTCCGGCGTGAGCCGCATGGAGAAGGGGTCGTAGCGCCAGCCGTCGCGCACGGCGTAGAAGAGCTTCACCGCGCGGCCGATGTCCGTGGTCTCGCCAACGACCGTTTCTTCCGCGAAACTGCGTACCGACTCGGTTTTCCAGTCGAAGAAACGCGTGCTCTCGAGATAGGCCGGGCCGGGCTCGGGATTGCGTCCCGGCGGTGTGTGTATCGAACTCATGGGCGTGCCCCGGAACTAGGAAGCAAGCGCATCCAGCCCCGCCTGTGCGATCTGTTCGTCTTCGTGCGATTGCACGCCGGAGACGCCGATTGCCCCCACGCACTGGCCCTGATGCATGATAGGCAGGCCGCCCTGCACCGGCAGCACCGGCATCTTGAGCACGGCATTGCGGCCCGCCGCGATCCGGTCCTCCCAGTTCTTGGTCGAGCGGCGTGACACCGCCGCGCTGCGGCCCTTCTCGACCGCGACCTGGGCATTGAAGGGCGTTGCGCCATCCATTCTCTGCAGCCACATCAGATGGCCGCCGTCGTCGAGAATTGCGATAACCACATCCCACTTGTTCTTGATCGATTCGGCTTCGCAGCCGGCTGCGATTTTCTTCAAGTCACTCAGTGCAAGGCACGGTTTGGTGTTCACGTTTCACTCCCTGGTCTGTTGTGGAATTCATTTCGCGGCTAGCGCCGCCCTGATCTGCTCGAGCGCCGTAGGATCCTCTATTGTAGTCAGGTCGCCCGGATCGCGCCCTTCGGCCAGCGCCTGGATCGAGCGCCGCAACAGCTTGCCTGAGCGTGTCTTCGGCAGCACCGTCACGAAATGCACGCGCGAGGGCCGGCCGATCGCCCCGAGCTGCCGATCGACGGTGGCCATCACCTCTTTCTCCTGCGCCGCGCGCGCCTCGGGCGTGGCGACCTTCGATGCGTCCTTCACGACGGCAAATGCGAGCGGCATCTGCCCTTTGACCGGGTCCGCGACGCCGACCACTGCCACCTCGGCGACGTTCGGATGCGCCTGTACCGCCTCCTCGATCTCGCGCGTGCCCAGCCGGTGGCCGGCGACGTTGATCACATCGTCGGTGCGGCCAAGGATGAAGTAATAGCCATCCTTGTCGCGGATGCCCCAATCGAAGGTCGTATAGACCATCCGCGAAGTGAAGGTGGCGAAATAGGTGCGCACAAAACGCTCATCGTCGCCCCACACCGTGGACATGCACCCGGGCGGGAGGGGCGGAACGATCGTGACCACGCCCTTCTCGTCGGCGCCCGCATCCGAAGCGTCGGTTTCGCGCAGCAGCCGCAGGTCGTAGCCGAAGGCGGGAAAGCTCGGGCTGCCGAGCTTGATCGGCGTTTTCTCGATGCCGGGCACCGCGGTGAGAATCGGCCAGCCGGTTTCCGTTTGCCAGTAGTGGTCGATCACCGGTTTGCCCAGCGCATCGCTGATCCACTTATGCGTGGGTACATCGAGCGGCTCGCCGGCGAGGAACAAATACCGGAGCGACCCGATGTCGTATTTCTTCAGGTAGGCAGGATCCTGCTTTTTCAGCACCCTGATCGCCGTGGGCGCCGAGAACATCACCGATACCCTGTTGTCCTGGACGATCTTCCACCAGATCCCGGCGTCCGGACGGATCGGAAGACCCTCGTACATGATAGAGGTCATCCCGGCGATGAGCGGGCCGTAAATGATGTAGGAATGCCCGACCACCCAGCCGATGTCGGACGTGGTGAACATGGTCTCGCCGGCTGAGCCGCAGTAGATGTGCTTCATCGAGGCGGCGAGCGCCACGCAGTAGCCCCCGACGTCGCGCTGCACGCCCTTGGGCTTGCCGGTGGTGCCGGAGGTGTAGAGGATGTACGAAGGCTCGTTCGACTCCAACCACGCGATGCTCACCGACGCATTCATGTGCTTCGCGCGCAGTTCCGCGTAGTCGACATCGCGGCCGGCCTGCACGGGCATCGACTTGTCGATGCCCCGATTGACCATGACCACTTTCTGCGGCGGATGCTCGGCGAGCCTGATTGCCTCGTCCAGCAGGTGCTTGTAGGGAACCGCCTTGCCCGCGCGCATGCCGGCATCGGCGGATACGACGACCTTCGGCCGGGCATCGTCGATGCGGGTTGCGAGGCTCGCGGCCGCGAACCCCCCGAACACAACCGAGTGGATGGCGCCGATGCGCGCGCAGGCGAAGATGGCGAACGCCGCCTCCGGAATCATCGGCATGTAGATGATCACCCGGTCGCCGCGCCCCACGCCCAGACTCTGCAGAACCGCGGCAAAGCGGTTCACTTCCGCGTGCAGTTCGCGGTAAGTGTAATGCTTCTGCTGATCGACCTCGGTCGAGATGTAGACGAGCGCCTTCTGGTCCCCGCGCGCGGCCAGATGCCGGTCGATCGCGTTGTGGCAGAGGTTGGTCTCGCCGCCGATGTACCATTTCGCAAACGGCGGGCGGTCGTAGTCGAGGACTTTCGAAAACGGCTTGTTCCAGTCGATGAGTCCGGCCTGCTCGCCCCAGAATCCGTCCGGGTCGCGGATCGAGCGTTCGTGAAATGCCTTGTACGCGCTTTCCATCTCCTGTCTCCTAAGAGCCCATTTCAAAATTAACGCTTCCGCCAATTAATGGGCGAGACAGTCCGTTAACTTTAGGAACCTCGTTTCTTGTACGGATGGTGTGTATCCGTACAAGAAACGAGGTTGGCGTGCGCAGCGCGCAGGTCTTGCCAAAACCTGCACGGACGGTAAATCCGTCCGTGCCAACCTTGAAGAACCCGAACAAACCCAAGTCCTTCGCCGATTCTGTCGGCCCTTGAGTCCCAAGCAACTCAAGCCGCCATGTCCACCACAAAGCGGCCCCGCATCTGCCCCTTGATCAGCTTGTCAAAGGTGCCGCCGATCTCCTCGAACGGAACGGTCTGCACCATTTCCCTGAGGTGGTTCGGCTTCATGTCGCTGGCGAGTCGCTGCCAGACTTCGCGGCGCAACGGCATCGGCGTATACCCCGAGTCGATGCCCAGAAGCGCCACCCCGCGCAGGATCAGCGGGAACACCGTGGCCGAGAAGTTCGGGCTGACGGCATTGCCGATCGAGGCGATCGTGCCGCTCTGCTTCATCGTACTCATGAGCCAAGAGAGCATCTCGCCGCCGAGGTTGTCAACGGCGCCGGCCCACAGCATCTTGTCGATGGGCTTCACCTTGGTGAGATCGAGACCGGAGCGCAGCATCACTTCCTTCGCCCCGAGTCCCTTCAAGTACGCCGTCTCGCTCTCCTTGCCGGTGAGCGCGGTCACCGCAAAACCGAGCTTAGCGAGCACGTCGATCGCGATCGAACCCACGCCACCGGTAGCCCCGGTAACCACCACCGGGCCGTTGGCGGGCTTGAGTCCGTTCTGCTCCATGCGCACGACGCCCAGGGCCGCGGTGTAGCCGGCCGTGCCCAGCGCCATGGCCTCGAAGAGCGTCATTCCCTTGGGCATGGGCACTATCCAGTCGGCAGGCACGCGCGCGTATTCCGCAAATCCGCCGTCATGGGAGACGCCCAGGTCGTAGCTCGTCGCGAGAACCGCATCCCCTTTCCGGAAGCGCGCGTCGCCCGATTCCACGACCGTACCCGACAGATCGATTCCGCCGACGCAGGGAAAGCGTCGGATAACCCTGCCCGCGCCGGTCACTGCGAGCGCGTCCTTGTAATTGACGCAGGAGTAGGCGACGCGGATGACCACTTCGCCCGCATCGAGCTCGGAAACGGTCATTTCCTCGAATCGTGCAGAGACCTTCTTGTCCGTTTCGTAGACACGGTAGGCCTTGAATTTTTCCATGGTTGCTCTCGATCGTTAAAGATGCAATGCGCGCTTGTCCACGGCCAGCGCCGCTTCGTGCATGGCCTCGGACAGCGACGGATGCGCGTGGCAGACTCTGGCGATGTCCTCCGAGCTGGCGCGGAATTCCATCGCCATGACCGCCTCGGCGATGAGCTCCGCGGCCTGCGAGGAGATGATGTGGACTCCGAGAACACGGTCGGTCTTCGCGTCGGCGAGGACCTTGACGAACCCGGTTGGCTCACCCTGGCCGAGCGCCCTCCCGTTGGCCAGGAACGGTACCTGCCCCAGCCGGTAGGGCGTCCCCTCGGCCTTGAGCTGCTGCTCGGTCTTGCCTACCCAGGCAATCTCCGGCGCGGTGTAGATCACCCACGGGATGATGTCCAGGTCCACATGGCCTGCCTGGCTGGCGATGTGCTCGGCGACCATCACGCCCTCGTCCATGCCCTTGTGCGCAAGCATCGGGCCGCGGACGACGTCGCCCACTGCGTAGACCTTGGGAAGGCTGGTGCGGCAATGCGCATCGACCTCGATGAAACCGCGATCATCCAGCTTGAGTTCCACCGTTTCGGCGCCCAGGTTGTTCGTGTTCGGCACCCGACCGACGGAAACAACCAGCTTGTCGCACTCGAGGGATTTTCGGCCCTCACTGTCCTCGAACTCCACCTTCACGCCCCGCTTGCCCCTGACGATATTGCCGATCTTGACCCCGAGACGAATGTCCAGCCCCTGCTCCTTGGTGAAGATTTTCCAGGCTTCCTTCGACACCGCATCGTCGCAGGCGGCAAGGAACGTGGGCAGGGCCTCCAGGATCGTCACCTTCGCACCCAGGCGCCGCCACACACTGCCCAGTTCCAGACCGATCACCCCGGCGCCGATCACGCCCAACCGCTTGGGCACCTCCCGAAACGCGAGTGCCCCGGCGTTGTCGCAGATCAAATCGTTGTCGACCGGCGCTCCCGGCAGTTCGCGCGCGGTGGAGCCGGTCGCGATTACGACGTGGGACGCCTCCACCGTCTCGGCCGCGCCGCTGCCCGACACCTCTATGCGATAGCTTCCCCCGCCGGCACCGCCACCGGCGCCCACGCCGGACAGACGCCCGTGCCCCTTCAACCAGGTCACCTTGTTCTTTCGGAACAGCATCTGGATGCCGCCGGTCAGCTGGGCGACGATCCTGTCCTTGCGTGCCTGCATCTTCTTCACGTCCATCTTCGCGCCGGCCACGGAAATACCGTGCGCAGCGAACTTGTGCGCCACACGCTCGAAATTCTCCGAAGACTCGAGTAACGCCTTGGAGGGAATGCAGCCCACGTTGAGGCAGGTACCGCCAAGCACGAATTCACCCTTTTCATTCTTCCAATCATCGACGCAGGCAGTGGAAAAGCCAAGCTGCGCCGCGCGGATCGCAGCCACGTATCCTGCCGGACCGGCGCCGATTACCACTACATCGAATGATTGGGCCATTTGAATACTCGTGAAGAGTGATGAGCAAGCCATCCTGCATCTCTCGATTCCGCGCAGTCCGGTAGTTGCAACTGCGGAAAATCGGGAGGCCTATACATTGCGACTTAAATCGCGCCTGCCGTTGTTGCAGGATTGCGATCTCACAAAAACGCCCCACGCTGTCCTTGTAGTTAACCAAAACCTCGTTTTCTGCACGGATGCGGTTTATCCGTGCAGAAAACGAGGTTGGCGCGCGCAGCGCGCAGGTTTTGCCAAAACCTGCACGGACGGTGAATCCGTCCGTGCCGACCGTCGCTTGCGCGCGGATGATGGACCTATCCGCACGCAGGCGACGGTCCTTGAAGAGCCCGTTTTCCTCATTTTGCAATAGCCTCTAAGGGACCAAGTTGATTACTGTCTCCGTCATTCTGAATGAGCCTCCTACAGTTCGAGCAGCAGCCGCGCCGGTTCCTCGAGGGCCTCCTTGATCGCCACCAGCGACAGCACCGCCTCACGACCGTCGATGATCCGGTGATCATAGGACAGAGCCAGATAGTTCATGGGCCGGATGACGATCTGCCCGTTCTCGACGACTGCCCGCTCCTTGGTGGCGTGAACCCCCAGGATCGCGCTCTGCGGAGGATTGATGATGGGCGTGGAGAGCATCGAGCCGAATACACCTCCGTTAGTGATCGAGAACGTGCCGCCGGTGAGTTCCTCGATGCCGAGCTTGCCGTCTTGGGCGCGCTTGGCGAACTCAGCGATTTTTTTCTCGATCTCGGCAAAACTCATCTGGTCGGCGTCACGCAGGATCGGCACCACCAGACCGCGGGGGCTGCCCACCGCAATGCCGAGGTCGAAATAGCCGTGATAGACGATGTCATTGCCGTCGACCGAAGCGTTAACCACCGGATATCTCTTGAGCGCTGCAATCGCCGCCTTGACGACGAAGGACATGAAGCCGAGCTTCACGCCGTGCTCCTTCTCGAACCTGTCCTTGTACTTGCTGCGCAGGTCCATGACCGGCTGCATGTTGACTTCGTTGAAGGTGGTCAGGATTGCGGCGGTCGCCTGCGACTGCACCAGCCGCTCTGCAATGCGCGCGCGCAGCCTGGACATCGGCACACGCTGCTCGGGGCGCTCACCGATCATCTGCTGCATTTTCACCGGTGCAGGCACCGGTTGCAGCGCAGGACGTGCCGGCTCGACGGCAGGAACCGCCTCCACCGGTGCCTGCGCCGCGGCGCCCTTACCCGTTTCCAGATGCTGGATGATGTCGCCCTTGGTGATGCGCCCGTTGCGCCCGGTGCCGGGAATATCCCGGGTGTTGACGCCCGTCTCCTCGGCCATTTTGCGTGCAGCCGGCATCAGCCGCGGATCCTCCCTGGGCGCCGTCTTCGGCGCAACAGGCGCCGCAGTCGGCTCGGCCTTCGTCTGGGCCTGCACCCGCGCCGCGGGCGCGGCGGCCGCAGCCGTCCCCTCGGTGTCGATAGTCGCGATCACCTCTCCCGAGACGACCGTGCCGCCATCACCCTTGAGAATCCGGGCGATGACCCCCGATTGGGGCGCCGGCAGCTCGAGAACGACCTTGTCGGTCTCGATGTCGATGAGGCTCTCGTCGCGGCCGACGCGCTCGCCCTCCCTCTTGTGCCAGCTGAGCAGCGTCGCCTCGGCGACTGACTCCGACAACTGCGGTACTTTCACGTCGATGAGCATGCTTTTTCCCTATCGTAGGCTCACGCGCTGCGACGGCGCCCCGCCTTGCCGGTGCCTTGCACCGGACGCACGAGGTTATCCGTGATTTCCCCGAACGCGGCGTTCACGACCGCTTTCTGCTGCTCGTTGTGCAGCGACAGGTAACCGACCGCGGGCGATGCGGACGACGGCCGCAGTGCGTACGCCAGCACCTGGTCGGCGCGCATGTGCCTCAGCAGATAATGCTGGATTCGGTGCCACGCGCCCTGGTTGCCGGGCTCCTCCTGGCACCACAGCACTTCCCTCGCATTACCGTAGAGGTCGATCTGCTCCTTGAAGTCATCGTGCGGAAAAGGGTAAAGCTGGGCAATGCGCACGATCGCGACATCCTTGATGCCACGCTCCATGCGGGCCGCGCGCAGGTCGAAAAATATCTTGCCGCAGCAGAAAATCACGCGTTTCACGTTCTTCGGGTCGATCTGGGCGTCCCACTCGCCATTGACCGGCTTGAATTTGCTCTCGGCAAATTCCTCCAGCGGCGACACCGACTCCTTATGCCGCAATAGGCTTTTCGGCGTAAAGATAACCAGCGGTTTGCGGTAAGGACGGATCATCTGCCGGCGCAGCAGAAAGAACATCTGCACCGGCGTCGCCGGCACGCACACCTGAATGTTGTAGTCGGCGCAGAGCTGCAGGAAACGCTCGGGGCGGCCGGAGGAATGTTCGGGCCCCTGGCCTTCATAGCCATGCGGCAGCAGCATCACCAGGCCGCAGATGCGGCCCCACTTCACTTCACCGGAGGCAATGAACTGATCGATCACCACCTGGGCACCGTTCACGAAGTCGCCGAACTGGGCTTCCCACACGACGAGTTCGTTGGGCTCCGAAGTCGTATATCCGTACTCGAACCCGAGCACCGCTTCCTCGGAGAGCACCGAGTCGATGACGACGAAGTCGCCCTGGTTGGGGGCGATATTTCGCAGCGGAACATATTCACCCGAGTCCCACCGCTCCCGGTTCTGGTCGTGCAGCACCGCGTGGCGGTGAAAAAAGGTCCCGCGGCCCGAATCCTGTCCGGAAATGCGCACCGAGAAACCGTCTCGGAGCAGGGAGGCATACGCAAGGTTTTCCGCCATGCCCCAGTCGAGCAGCATTTTGCCCTGCCCCATGAGGCGACGGTCGGCGATGATCTTCTCCACCCGCGGGTGAAGCTTGAAGCTCGCGGGAATGGTCGTGAGTCTTTCCGCGAGCATCTGCAGGTCCGCGAGAGGCAGCATAGTGTCGTCTTTTTCATTCC
>Ga0315281_10015323_pt1 | contig 10284 bp, 8 predicted proteins | sample YL17G07_0_MG_FD_204540 | JGI IMG/M metagenome (GOLD analysis project Ga0315281, IMG submission 204540) | Sediment microbial communities from Yellowstone Lake, YNP, Wyoming, USA - YL17G07_0 | ecosystem: Environmental > Aquatic > Freshwater > Lake > Sediment | place: USA: Wyoming | collected...
CCCAACGCTTGTGGCGCGCGAACACGAGCGGCAGCCCCTGTTCCAGCAGCATGTCGAGCGCCTCGCTCAGGCCGTAGAGCAGATTGGTGTTGGGCGTGTAGGGCCAGTAACCGCCCTTGTTCATCTCGACGATCTCGTCCCAGGCCCAGAACGCCTTGGGCAACGTCGCAGTCCTGCTGGCCTCGATCGCCCGGGGCGACAGCGCATTGAAGCTGATGCCGGGCGGCAGCATCAAGCCCTTCTGTGAACCGCTCACCGTGACGTCGACGCCCCATTCGTCATGGCGAAAGTCGGCGCTCGCCAGGCCCGAGATCGTGTCCACCATCAGCAATGCGGGATGCCTGGCGCCATCGATCGCGCGGCGCACGGCGGCGATGTCGGAAGTGACGCCGGTGGAGGTCTCGTTGTGCACCACGCACACCGCCTTGATGCGGTGCGCCTGGTCCTGGCGCAGGCGCTGTTCGATCAGATCGGCCTGCACGCCATGGCGCCAACTCAGCGGCAGGCCCGTGACGTCATCGATGCCGGGCAACGCCAGGAACTCGGGCTTGAGCCCGAGACGCAGCGCCATTTTGTTCCACAGCGTCGCGAAGTGCCCGGTCTCGTACATCAACACGGTGTCGCCGGGGCTCATCACATTGACCAGTGCCGCTTCCCAGGCGCCGGTGCCCGAGGCCGGGTAGATGACCACCGGATGACGTGTCTGGAACACCTGCTGCAAGCCGCTGATCACCTTCTTGCCCAGGATCGCGAACTCGGGCCCGCGGTGATCGATGGTCGGCAGGCTGATCGCCCGCAGGATGCGGTCGGGCACCGGGCTCGGACCGGGGATCTGCAGGAAGTGGCGGCCGCTGGGATGGTTGTTGAGCGCAATCATGGGGGTCCTTGGAATCTTGCTTCAGGTCGATGCGGAAATTGGGCAGCACCCGTGGACTCTAGAGCTGCACCGACGCTTCGCCGATGCCGGGGAACTCGACGCGCACGCGCTCACCGGCAGCGGCGTGAAGAATGCCGACCCAGGTACCGGTGGTGACCACTGTGCCCGCGAGCACGCTGTGGCCATTTCGGGTGACATGGCGCAACCAGGCAGGCAGCACGAACAACGGGTCGGCCAGCGCATGGCTGCCGCTGCGCTCGACCCGCGGCTGGGTGCCGATCTGCACCCGGCAGACCTGCGTGCTCCAGTCGCGCGCCAGATAAGGCACCCAGGCGCCAAGCACCAGCGCACCGTGAGACTGCAAGTCGGCCAGCTTGGCCAGGGCCGGTGCGTCCAGTGCCTCGGCCCAGCGCGAGTCGACGATCTCGATCGACACGCACATCGCGTCGACCAGCGTTGCCGCCTGCTGCAGGTCGAGTGTGGCGGCGAACGCGGGTTCGACATCGCGCGCCAGACGCAACGCGATCTCGGCTTCGATGCCGCGCAGTCCAAACGGCCAGGTCCTCGCATCGGCCGGGCTGACCCACACGCCTGACGGCGGCAGCGGGGCATGCGTGGCGACCGCCGCGCGCGACGGCGCGCCCGATTTCCAGTGCCGTGCCGGCCCCTGTGCAAACCAGGCGCAGCGGCGCGCGACGCCGTCTTGCACCGCATAGGCCGCCTGCGCGTCGTCAAGCTTCGCGGCCGAAGCCAACGCAGGCTGGTTCGTGCGCCGGGCACCGACCAGCAACTCGGTTGCGGCGTCGATGGACGGATGAGTAGGCATCGTCACAACTCCGGGAAGCGCAGCCAGGGATGGGCGCGCTCGTACGCGCGAGCCGGCGCAAACAGCGCGTCATCGTTGCCCTGGCGCGCGACGAGCTGCAGACCGACCGGCACGCGGCCCGGTGTCGGACCGTCGGCGTCGGCCCATCCGCATGGCAGCGCGATGCCCGGCAGGCCGGCGGCGTTGGCAAAGGCCGTGAACACGGCATGGCCGCGCGGGCCGACGTCTTGGCCCGCGATGCGGGGCGGGTGCGTTCGATCCGCGGACCAGGGCAGGGCAGCGGCTGCCGGTGTCAAAAGAAAGTCGTAGCGCTCGAACAAGCGATCGATCTCGCTGCGCAGCCGCTCGATCTCGATGAGCAAGGCGAACAACGTGCGTGCCGATGCCGCGCGGCCACTTTGGGCATTGGCCTGCATCGCCGGCCCGAGCAACGATTCCTCGAAGGCCTGTTCCGAAAGCTGACGCGGGTGTTCGAGCAACCAGGCCAGGCCGACCTGCGGCAGCAGCGTCCAGTGTTCGTTGATCGCTTCAGCCAGATCGAAGCGCGGCGCGGTCTCGACGCTGTGGCCGAGGGCGGTGAAGTTCGCCGCTGCAGCGTCGGTCAGTGCGGCGATCTGCGGATCGACCGGGTGCTCGGCGAAGCGCGGGATGTAGAGAATGCGTGCCGGCCGCGGCGGTGGTTCCTGCACCGGGCGGCTGCCGATCACCTGCAGCACTGCGGCGACGTCGTCGACGCAGCGCGCCACCGGGCCCAGAACCTCGTAGTCGAGGTACAGCTTGGGCATGCCGCCGATGCGCGGCACGCGGTGGCGCGAGGGCTTCAGGCCGACCAGGTTGGTGTGCGACGCCGGCCGGCGGATCGAACCACCGCCGTCCTGCACCAGCGCCAGCGGGCAGCCACCCGCCGCTACCAACGCGACCGCGCCGCCCGACGAGCCGCCCGGCGTGAGCGCCGGATTCCACGGGTTGCCGGTGACGCCGAATAGCGCATTGCCGGTGTAGCCATGCATCGCGAACTCGGGCACGTTGGTCTTGCCGAAGATCACGACCCCGGCGTCGCGCAACCGTGCCACCGGCGTTTCGTCGACCGTGGCCACCAGGCCGGCCAGGGCGCGGCTGCCGTTGTGCGTGGGCAGGCCGCGTACGTGCAGGCTGTCCTTCACCGTGATGGGCACGCCGTCCAGCAGCCCCAGCGCTTGGCCGGCGCGCCAGCGCGTGCTGCTGGCCTGCGCTGCACTCGTCGCGCCCGCGGCGTCCAGGGTGGTCAGTGCGTTGAGCTTCGGGTTGACCGCGGCGGTGCGCGCCAGGCAGGCATGCAGCGCATCGGACGGCGTGAACGCGCCCTCGCGATAACCGGCGATCAGTTGCGCCGCCGAGAGTTGCCACAGGGGTTTCACAAGGTCTCGCGAATCATGGGTGGGTTGCAGAGTCTGACTCACATGTGCGCCGGCAGCCAGGTCGCAAGCCCCGGCAGCGCCATCAGCAGCAAGGTGAACAGGATCATGATTCCTGCATAAGGCAGGGCACCCCAGATCGCGTCTTCGAGCCCGCCCTTGTCGGGCCGGATTCCGTGCACGACGAACAGGTTCATGCCCACCGGCGGCGTGATCAGGCCCAACTCGCACATCAGCACGATGAAGATGCCGAACCAGATCGGGTCGACGCCCAGCGCGGTGGCGATCGGGTAGGTGATCGGGATCGTCGCCACCTGCATCGATAGCACATCCATGAACATGCCCAGGACCAGATAGAACAGGATCAGCGCGAGGATGAAACCCGTGCCCGACAAGCCCAGGCCGGTCACCCACTTCGTCATTGCCTCGGCCACTCCGGTCAGGCTGACCGTCAGGTTGAGGATGAAGGCCGCCATGATGATGAGCAGGATCATGCCGCTGACGCGTGCGGTCGAGATGAAGCAGGTGCGCAGCACCTCCCAACTCAGCTTGCCCGATTGCCAGACGAAGAACAGCGCCGCGATCACGCCCAGCGCCGCACTCTCGGTGGTGGTGGCGATGCCGAAGTACAGGCTCCCCATGACGATGCCGAACACCACCAGCGGCGGCACCAGGAACTTCAGCGTGCGCAGGCGTTGATCGAGCGGCACCTTGGCCTCGCGCATGATCTTGCCGCTCATCACGCTGGAGAGCCAGATCCAGATCATGAAGCAGCCCGTCAGCAGCAGGCCGGGAATGATGCCGGCGACGAACAGTTTGCCGATCGAGGTGTTGGTCAGCGAACCGTAGACGATCATGTTCACGCTCGGCGGGATCAGGATGCCCAGCGTGCCGCCGGCGGCGAGCGAGCCGAGCGAGGCGCGAATCGGGTAGCCGCGGGCTTGCAGTGACGGCAAGGCCACGGTGCCCACCGTCGCCGCTGTGGCCACCGACGAACCCGAGGTCGCCGCGAACAGCGCGCAAGCGCCGATGTTGGTGTGCAGCAGGCCGCCGGGCAGGCGCCCGAGCCAGGCCGAAAGGGCGATGTACATGCGGTCGGCGATGCCCGAGCGCAGCAGCAGTTCACCGAGCAGCACGAACAGCGGGATCGAGGTCAGCAGGTTCTCGTTCTGCACGCCCCAGACCACCGGGGCGATCGAGTCCATGAAGGGCACGCCGTAGGCGGAGATGCCGCCGACGATGGCGATCAGCGCCATCGACACGGCGATCGGGATGCCGACCAGCATCATGCCGATCATCGCCAGGAAGGCCAGGCCGAAGATTCCGACGCTCATGATTTCGCTCCTTCTTCGACCGTCTGGCGTTGCGCCAGGTCCTCGAGTTCTTCCTTCAACTCTTCCTTGGCACTCTTCGGATGGAAGTCGTGGTTGAGTTCATCGATGCGGCCGCTCGCGAGCAGCAGCGTCGCCCGCGCCGCATAGCCGGTGGCCACCAGCGCGAAGATCGCCAGGCCCGCGTACCAGACGCTCTGCGGCCAGATCAGCGGCGTTGCCCACGGCGTCTGCGCGGTGCTCCCGTACTGGCGCGTGTCGCCAACCACCTTCCACGCGACCCAGGCAATGAACAGCCCCAGCACGGCGAGCGAGACGATCGACAGCCAGTTCAGCGCCGCCTGCAGGGCGCGCGGGAACTTCTCGTGAAAGACGTCGACGCGGATGTGGGCGCGCCCCATCAGCGCCAGGCTGAACGCGATCGTCGAGCCGACCGCGAGTGCGTAACCGCCGAGTTCGTCTGCGCCCTGCAGCGAAGTGTTGAACACCTTGCGGCTGACGGTCTCCACCACCACCACCACCGACAGCAGCAGGAAGATGCCGCCGAACACGGTGGCAAGGAAGGATTCGATGCGATCTTTCATGTTGGCCTGTCTTTCTGTTGCAGTCGATGCGCAAGCCTGCGCGGGGCGCATGGAGCGGGCACGCAGCGACCGCGTGCCCACCCGCCGCTCACTTCAGCCCGAGCACCGGCCCGACCGTCGCCAGCCACTTCTGCGAGCAACCCGGGTTGGACTTGTCACACACCTCGGCCCACACCGGCAACGAGACCTTGCTCACCGCGCTGCGCACCAGTTCGCCGTCGGCGGGCGTGACCGGGACGTTGACGAGCTTGAACTTCTTGCCGGTGGTGCAGGGGTCGTTGCCGGCATTGCAGTTCAGCGCGTCGACGAACAGCTCTTCAGAGTATTTCCAGATCTCTTCGGTGAGGCTGTCGAAAGCGGTCTTCAGCTTGGCCTGCTGGTCGGGCTTGAGCGAGTTCCAGGCCTTGAGCGAGATCGCGTAGCCGTTCAGCGCCATCTGGAAACCCAGCGGCAGCTGGTGCGTCGTGACTTCGGGCCAGCCGGCCGAGTTGGCCGAACTCGGGCCGGTGATGGCGCAGTCGACCACGCCGAGCGAGAGCGACTGGTGCGTGTCGGCGAACGAGATCGGCACCGGCGTGCCGCCGACAAGCTCGATGAACTTGGCCAGGTTCTGGTCGTAGGTGCGCACCTTCAAGCCTTTGATGTCGGCCAGCTTGGTGATCGGCTTCTTGCAGAACAGGATCTGCGGGCCGAACGGCCAGACGCCCAGCAGCTTGACGTTGAACTGCTTCTGCAGGCGCTCGTCGGCGACGTCGAAATAGGCCTTGGCGACCTTGCGCCCGGTGGCGTAGTCGGGGCTCGCGCCCACCAGGTCCAGGCCGAGGATGGTCGGTTCGTCGCGCGAGTTCTGCGACACGCGCAGCGAGACGATGTCGAACAGGCCGGCCTTCATCACGCGCAGCTGCTCGGTGTCCTTGATGCCCAGGGTATCGATCGGTTTGTATTCGGCGTCGATCGGCAACCCGGTCTTCGCGGCAAAGGCTTCGAAGAAGGGCTGTTCCTTGTTCTTCTGGATCAGGCCGGTGGCCAGCGGCTGGCCGATGATCTTGAACTTGATCCTCTCCTGCGCCTGGGCGCCGGATAGCAGGCCTGCGGCGAGCGCCAGCGTCGTCAATACGGTCTTGAAGCGGGACATCTTTGATACTCCTTGGGGTGGGTGGGATCAGGCAGGCCGGCCGCGGGTCAGCAGCCTTTCCAGGGCGGGGCTCAGACCCCGATTCGGTTTGAGCGGTGGCGGCGCGAAGCTGCCGCGCGTGGCGCGGCCGGGTTGCAGGGCGACCAGTGTCTCGGCGTGGCGCACGGCGCTGGACACGCCGTCGACCACCGGCACCGGCAGCCTGCCCTTGAGCGAGCGCGCCAGTCCGGCCAGCGGCGCGCCGGCGAGCACGATGACGTCGGCACCGTCCTCGTCGACGGCGCGTTCGGCCAGCGCGATCAAGGCTTGTGCATGTTCGTCCTGGGCGGCGCCGATGCTCGACAGTGGCCGGTCCAGCGCGCGGATGCTGGCCAGCCGCGAGCCGTAGCCGTAGGCCGTGACGACCTCGCGGTACCAGGCCTGGATGCGCTGCGAGATCGCGATGATCGAGAAACGCTGGCCGAGCAGGTGCGCACTCGCCAGCGCCGCTTCGGTGAGGCCGGTGACCGGGATCGGCAGCGCCTCGCGCAGGCCTGCCAGGCCGGGGTCGCCGAAGGCGGCCACGATGACCGCGTCGAAGCGTTCGTGATGCTCGGCCGCCAGCTCCGCGGCCGCATAGGCACCGAGCAGCGCCTCGAAACGGGTCTCGATGTAGGCGACGCCGAAAGGCGCGGTCAGCACTTCGATCTCGGTGCCGGCCGAGGCGCTGCGCTGCGCCTCGGCGCGGATCAACGCCGAGACGCTGTCCGAGATGTTCGGGTTGATCAGCAGCAGCTTCATCGCAGCGCCCGGGCGCGCCAACGTCACTGCGCTCGATTCGACGATGGGTTGCGGGCTCATCGTGATTCCGGCCTTGCGCGTCAGGCCCGCCGCGGCAGCAGCGACGGCGCTGCGCACGGCAAGAACCTGCCGCGGCCTGCTCGCGCATGGAACTGCCCGTCCCACACCACCTCGCCGCCGGCAATCGTCACGGCCGGCCATGCGCGCAGGGTCTGGCCCTCGTAGGGCGTGTAGTCGACGTTGTGGTGCAGGTCGGCGTTGCGCAACACGAATTCGCGTTCACCCCAGATCACGAGGTCGGCATCGCTGCCGATCGCGATCGTGCCCTTGCGCGGGTGCAGTCCATAGGCCTTGGCGGGATTGGTCGATGTCAGCTCGACGAAGCGGTTCAGCGTCATGCGGCCGGCGAGCACGCCTTCGGAGTAAAGCAGCGGCAGGCGTGTCTCGAGGCCCGGAATGCCGTTCGGAATGTGGCGGAAGGCCACCTCTTTCCCGAGCGGCTTCTTGCCCTCGGGCGCGTCGTAGCGGAACGGCGCGTGGTCGGACGAGAACACGGTGAACAGACCGTCGTTCAGGCCGTCCCAGATCACCTGCTGGTTCGAAGCGTCGCGCGGCGGCGGGCTGCAGACGCAGCGCGCACCCTGGTAGCTGTCGTCGATGCCCAGATCGGCCGCGGTCAGGAACAGGTACTGCGGGCAGGTCTCGGCGAGCACGTTCAGGCCGTGCGCGCGCGCCCAGCGGATCTGCTCGACCGCTTCGCGGCCCGAGACGTGCACGATCAGGATCGGCACGTCGACCAGCTCCGAGAGCGCAATTGCACGGTGCGTCGCTTCGCGCTCGACCAGCATCGGCCGCGCGTGGGCGTGAAAGCGCGGCGCGGTGCGGCCGGCGGCCTCGAGCCGCTTCGTCAGCCATTCGATGCAGTCGGCGTTCTCGGCGTGGATCATCGCCATCGCGCCGTGTTCGCGCGCCACCGCGAGCACGTCGAGGATCTGGCCGTCGTCGAGCTTGAGGTCGTCGTAGGTCATGTAGATCTTGAAGGAGGTGTATCCCTCGCGGATCAGCGCCGGCAGTTCCTCGTTCAGCACCTGCGGCGTCGGGTCGCTGACGATCAGGTGGAACGCATAGTCCACATGCGCGTGCCCCTCGGCGCGCTGGTGGTAGTCGGCCACCGCAGCGCGCAGCGACTGGCCCTTTTGCTGCGCAGCGAACGGGATCACGGTCGTCGTGCCGCCGCAGGCCGCGCTGCGCGTGCCGCTGTCAAAGCCGTCGGCCATGCGCGCCGGAGGCGGCATCGGTTGGTCGAGATGGCAGTGGGCGTCCACGCCGCCCGGCGTCACGACGCGGCCGGCAGCGTCGATCTCGCGCGCCCCCGCAGGCAGGCGGACGCCGAGTTGCACGATGCGTCCGCCGACGATGCCGATGTCCGCGACGAAGGTATCGCTCGCCGTCGCCACACGCGAGTTGCGCACCACAAGCTCGAAGGCAGGCCGGCTCACGTGCGCTCTCGGTTCGCGCGCCGCTCGCGCCCGGCGCTCAGGGGCTGAGCTTCAGAAATTGTCGACACTTGTGTCTGCTCCGTGCTCTGAGTCTGTTCCAAGCTGCTTTCATGACACGCAGCAGGATCATCGGATCCGCGAATGAAAAGCTGGATCATTGTTTGGAAGTCAGCTTGTCATGAACTGTCGACAGTATCGTCAACAATTGTCTTGTTGGACTAAGTGTTTACACCAGTGTCGACATTTTGCAAGGTTTGATCCATGATCGCGGCCAGAGCCGGGCCAAAGCTTGGCCTGATCGATCCCGTCCACTGAAAGCAAGCCATGTGTCGCACCCTCCGCCTCGGCGTCCTGACGCCCTCGTCAAACACGGCGCTCGAGCCGCTGACCAGCGCGCTCGCCGCGGCCGTGCCCGGCTGCAGCGCGCATTTCTCGCGCTTCAAGGTGACCGAGATCTCGCTCTCGGCACAGGCGCTCGGCCAGTTCGACGACAGCAAGATCCTCGCCGCCGCCGAGCTGCTCGCCGACGCCAAGGTCGACGTGATCGGCTGGAGCGGCACGTCGTCGGGATGGCTCGGCTTCGACGCCGATCGGCGCCTGGTCGAGCGCATCCGGGAGCGCACCGGCATCGCCGCCACGACCGCGGTGCTGGCGCTGAACGAACTGCTCGCGCTGCGCGGCGTGAAGCGCCTCGCGCTCGTCACGCCCTACACCCGGGACGTGCAGCAGCGCATCATCGACAACTACCGCGCCATCGGCGTCGAAGTGGTTGCCGAGCGCCACCTCGGCATCTGCGTCAACCACGACTTTGCGCTGGTCGAGCCCGAGCGCCTGATGACCCTGATGCGCGAGGTGGCCGCGGCGCGGCCCGAAGCGATCACGACCTTCTGCACCAACCTGCACGCAGCGCCGCTGGCCGAGACGGTGGAGGCCGAACTCGACATCCCGCTGCTCGACACTGTCAGCACCACGGTGTGGGGCCAGTTGCGTGCAGCAGGTGTTGACCCGAGGCAGGTACGCGGTTGGGGGCGCTTGTTCGCATGGCAGTGAGTCAGAGCCGCGCGATGGCCGTGCTCGAGGTCATGGCTGGGCCGTCTCTACAATGAGTGCGGGTTCGAACGGCGCCGTGCGGAAACAAGCGAAAGCACGCCTGGCGCCGGACCCGCTCGCCACGCTCAAGCCCAACCCCATGCCGACCCCAAGCGCGCGCAAGCCCGCGTCGCAAGCCCGCCTGGAGCGCGAAAACACGCACGACGAGATCTACGAAAAGATCTACGTCGCGATCCTCGAACACCGCCTGCACCCCGGCACCAAGCTGGTCGAGGAGCGGCTCGCCGAGATCTTCCGTGTCAGTCGCGCGCGCATCCGCGAGGTGTTGGCGCGGCTGGCGCATGAGCAGATCGTCGAGCTCTACCCGCAGCGCGGCGCCTACGTCGCCAAACCTTCGATCGAGCAGGCGCTGGACGTGTTCGAGGCGCGCCGGCTGATCGAGCCTGCCGTGTTGCGCCGCCTGATCCAGAATCTCACGCCCGAGAAGCTGGCGCGCCTGCGGCAGCACCAGGAACTCGAGCTGGATGCGCGGCGCCGCGACGACCAACGCGCGGTGATTCGCCTGTCGGGCGAATTCCACTCGCTGGCGGCCGAACTGGCCGGCAACTCGGCACTGGCGCGCAACATGCGCGAACTCGCGGTGCGCACCTGCCTGATGATCTTTCTCTACGACGCGCCGATCGCGACGAGCTGCCGCGCCGACGAGCACTCGCAGATCATCGAAGCGATCGCCAAGCGCGACCCGGCGCGCGCCGAGCGGCTGATGCTCGAGCACCTCGAACACATCGAGAGCAGCATGAAGCTGGAC
>Ga0315281_10015324_pt1 | contig 10284 bp, 9 predicted proteins | sample YL17G07_0_MG_FD_204540 | JGI IMG/M metagenome (GOLD analysis project Ga0315281, IMG submission 204540) | Sediment microbial communities from Yellowstone Lake, YNP, Wyoming, USA - YL17G07_0 | ecosystem: Environmental > Aquatic > Freshwater > Lake > Sediment | place: USA: Wyoming | collected...
GCCTTTGTCCCAAGTTCTTTCTTCTCCATCTCCTTGAGTATGCTGCCTTGGCTGTAGCGGCCAGGCGGCTGCGTTTCTTTCGCTAACTGTTCTGCCTTTAAAATTCTTATTTTCTGCCCCACTTTCATTTCAGGAAGCAGCTGCTCTTCGAATGTTGCATAAGGCTCGTAGAATTTTATCCAACCTTTTTTTATCGTACGTTTTCCTAATATCAAAAAGTTATTGCCGTTGACATCCATCATAACTGCGACGCTTTCTCTCAAAGCTGTCTCAGCAAAGACTGATAAAAACCTTCTGACAATCATATCATACAATTTTTTCTGCTGCGCTGTCATGCTTTTCATGTCAGGAATTTCGGCTGTAGGATAGATTGCAGGATGGGCGGGATCTTCCCTAGGGCCTTCGTTAGGTTTTAGTTGATTAGCAAGCAACTCTTGCGCGAGCTTTTTGTATTGCGCTATAGATGATAAAGATTTCAATATTTTTGCGTAATTTATTCCGGGCGGAAGTTTTTGTGAAGAAGAACGGGGGTAGGAAATAATTCCTGCTTGGTATAAACTTTCAGCAATGGACATCGTCTGCGTTGGGGAGAATTTGAACTGGTTGTATGATTCCGACAGTAGTTCTGTTGTGTTGAAAGGGAATGGCGGCAGTTCTGCTCTCTCCCTTTTTTGTATGCTGATTACTGTTCCTTCCTTCACATCGCTGCTTTTCAGTATCCTGTCAGCCTCCTTCTTGTCCCATAATTTGTCTTTTTCATATTCTGCTGTCAGTTCATCTCCGTCAGCTTTGCAGCTCAAAATAATCTGCCAATAAGGTTTTGGAATAAATTTTCTTATTTCAATTTCCTTGTCGAGAAGCATCGATAATGTGGGTCCTTGTACACGTCCTGTGGACAAAACTGTGAAGCCCTTTGACTGGGACTTCATTGCAAGCGTCAGAGCGCGTGTTAGATTAATTCCCCACAGCCAGTCTAGCATATGCCTTGTCAAACCAGCTTCAACCTGCCCTCTATCAAGATGTTCGGACATTTTTTCATACGAATCTATCAGCTCGTCTTTTGTCAGCGTGGAAAACTTCATTCTTTTTCCGTCTGTCTTGTTGTAAATGTATTTTAAAACGTTGTATCCTATCACACTTCCCTCAGTGTCGAAGTCAGTGCAGACTATATATTCTGAAGCTGCCTTCGGTAGGGAAACAAGAACGTCGAAATATTTTTTGGAAAAATATGATTCTTTTCTTATTTCGAAAGCAGGCTTCCACTCAGCATCAAAAGAAGGATAGACCCATCCTTTTTTCACAGGAGCAAGCCCGAACAAATGGCCGACTGCGCAGACGATTAAATGTTTTTTCCCATTCCTTTCAAACTCATAGTAGCTTGTATTATTTCTGCTTGCATGCCTTCTTACAGAACCTTCAGCCAAAGCCTCTGCTATCCTTTTCATAGCATCTGGCTTTTCAGAAATCATCAGGACGTATTCTGCCATAATCACTATTAGCTTACTCTAGAATTATGGGTTGCGTTTTTACCATATCCTGATTTCTGCTCATTACAGTTTCAAAAGCGCCCATTCTAGTCTCAAGAAATACTAGCTTGTTTACTAGTTCAGAAATTTGCACGTCGAGATTAGGTTGCTGTATTCTTCCCATATTCCTTTCAAGCGAAGCCAATTTGCCTTCTAAAGCGTTCATATGCTGCGACAAGTTTTCTGCTTTTGAATTGATTGTATTAATATTAGACACAAATTTTCCTATTTCCATCGGTTGCTTGGCTTCTTTTATCTTGTTCAATTTTTTTATTTCATCGTCCAACCAACCAAGCTTGTCATTGAACTTTTTTTCAGCAGCTGACTGGGCGACTTTGCTCGCTATTTCCGCAGCTTTTTTGTTGTTCTCAGAAACCTTGACTTTTATCTCATTTATGTTTTTATAAATATCCTGGCTCATAGCTTCCATTAATTTAGAAGCATCCTGCGGATTCAATCCAGATATAGAATTTTTAATCCCTTCCATTTCATTCTTCACCTGTCCTATCTGCGATTTTGTAATCATCCTGATTCTGTTCTCAAACTCGCCGAACATTTTTTCTATCTCAGTATTATGCTGCTCCAATCCTTTTATCATGTTCTGCACGTCTTCCTTCTTCATCCTTTGGTTCATCTCAATCCTATTCTTATCAACTTCTTTCATAAGATTTGAAACAGCATCAGAAACCTTGCCGAAATTCCTTTCTATCGACCTAATAACTTCCAGCCTCTTGTCGAGATCATTATACAGCAATTCCATCCTTGACGAAAGCCTGCTTGTTTCATCTTCTATAAACTTGAAGCGTTGTAACTTTTCTTCAATCTCTTTGTTAAGCAATGTCAGCCTTTCAAAATTCTCGAACTTTTTCACAGTCTTTCCTATTTCATGCATGTCGTTTGTTACTTCACGCAAAACTTTCTCTACAGACTCTACCCGTACGTTGGTGGTCATTATGTCGCGCTTGTTTATTTTTATTTCGTCCAAAAACTTTTGCGACAATGATTCTTTTATTCTATTGTCTAGCAAAGCTATTTTCTCATCTATGCCGGCAATCTTCAGGTCAGTCTCCACTTTCTTGTCAGTCATTATGTCCAAGCCGGCTTTAATTCCATCAATCTTTGAACTTACAAAATCAAAATCCACCCCGCTTCTTTCCGGAACTTTGGTAGCCACTTCTCTTACACGTCTTTCAAAAGTAATCATTTGGTCGTTTAGTGTAGACTTTAAACCTTCAATCTGATTTTTTACTTCTGCTATTTGATCATTCACACCACCAAGGTCGGGCATTGCTCTTGCAGTCAATGAAGCAAGATCATTTTCAAACTTTTTTACTTTCTCTTCAACTTCAAGGTTTGGCTGTTCTACTGACAGAGATTTGATAGACTGGTCGATTTTATTCAGCCTGTCCTCCAGTTTTCCTATTGCAGAAACATCAGCAAAATTCTCCTGCCTCTGATGTTCAGCCTCCATCATATTTTTTATTTCTAATATTCCAGCCTGCTCGACCATTATAAGGTCTTCTATATCCTCGACTCTTTTTTGCATTGCAGTTACAGTGTCCATGTTGATGTCTTTCATCTTTTCTCCAACATCAGAAATAGAAGCTTCTAAATCAACAAACCTCTTTTCCATCTGCAGAAGTGTAAGTTTGAACCTATCACTCAATTTATCGAAATTTTCCGGCTTGCCAGTCAAAACATCACCTGAATCTATAATTAAGATTCTTCTTATTCCATATTATATATTATACTTTCTTGCTAAGAGATTAATAGCTTTATTCCCTTTTTGTCACTCCAAAGCCATAAAAACCATAATACTAGAACGGCTGCAACAAGGCCTTCCTGCCACAGTACACTGTGTACGACTGCCAATGTTTCTAAACCGAACTTTTGCGCGTAAACTATGGTTGTGACTATTCTGATATAGTTTATAAAAAATATTGCAGGAATGCTTGTCAACAAAAATTTAAACCTCTTCTTCCAAGCAGCTGGTGTTGCTACTGCTAGGGCTAAAAGTGCGTAAGCACTCTTCCATCCTGTGCAGTCCATGCTTATATCAACAACTTCCAAAGTTTTGCCGAAAGTGACTGCTATATAATGCCCATCAGCAACTGAGCTGTAGCCTATAAATTTTAATGTAACTGATACAGCAGCAGCAAGAAAATTCTGCAGTGGCTCATAAGCAAAATCCATCTGCAATAAAAATATCAAAGGTATGAGAAGCAAATCCAGCTTTACTATGAACAACACTATGCTCAAAAGTTTCTTTCTTTTCATCAATTACCATCTATTTTTTTCACAGCTTCGGCTATATTCTTCCCTTTGAAAATATTCCTCACTACCTCATCCAGCATATCCTTTTTTTTCAGAGACGCGTCTATCTTCGAGAATAATTCCTTATACTTTTTATGCGCTTTCAATGCTGCTGCCAAGGCATCCTTCTGATGAACATCTTCTATCTCGTCCTTGTAATCGTCAATAATTCTTATCTTTTCTGCGTTGGATAGAGATGTTTTGGGATAAAAAGCCCTGCTGCCGAATGCGCTGGCTATTTTTTCTATAGAGCGAGGCATCGGATTCACGTCAGAAGCTATGACAATCGGCAATCCGAACTTCAAAATGTGTTTTATTATATCGCTTTTCTTTGCCTGGCGTATTGTACTAGAATTCAGCATATTGCCGTGCAAGTCAAGTATCGCAATCCCCACGCTGATTCCTGGATCCACTCCAGCTATGACTAGTTTCGCAAAAACACCTATCCATATTTTTTTGTCAGTATATCCCTAATCTTTTTAGCAAGCTTCTTACCTATCTTCTCAACTTTGACAAGCTCCTTTTCGCTGGCTGTAAAAACATTTTCTACAGTTCCAAACTTTCCCAACAAGCGTTTTGCCAGAACGGATGAGATGCCAGGTATACTAGCTACAATAAATTCCTGCAATCTTTTAGAATCGGCGGGTTTTTTTCCAGTCTTGAAAGCAACAGGTTTTTTTTCACCCTGCTCCCTTTTTGCTATCCAGTAGATTGTTTTAGCAGTGTCGTAGGGATTTTTCGTTGTTAAAAGAGTAATGCCGAAATTGACAATCATGCATGCTATAGCTGCCCGCAAAGCGTTGTCATTTATTCCTCTATCAGAATTGCCTTCGATGATCAATATCGCGTTTTCATAGTTGTCCTTCATGTTTTCTGCCTGTTCAAACAAGCGGCCGTCAATAATGCTGCTGACAAAATCACTATGCGTCTTCCTTTCAATCACAGTTTCTTTGCTTGTTGCAAAATCTCCAACATCAAGCGGCTTTTCAACAACCAACGCGCCAAGATTTTTTATCAGCTCAGCGACTTCTCTTTCCCTGTAATCGCAAATCACTACAACTTTGCCTTCAGGCTTTAATATCTTCTGCGTTTTCATTTTTTCGCCCAGTCTTTTAGGCTTTTTTTTGTTTTTCTTTCCACACGATCTTTCATATCATACAGAATACCTCGCATTCTCTTCTCCTTGTGGAAAGCTGCCCAGTAGTACACTTCATCTCTAGTGTTTTTAGTTATAAGAAAGACAATTTTTCCTGCTGTCTGCCTGCCAACACGGCCGCGACGTTGTATAGTCCTTATCTCGCTTGCAACAGGCTCGTAGAATATTGCATAGTCTACTGCCGGCACGTCCAAACCTTCTTCGCCTATGCTTGTTGCTACAAGTACGTTGAACATACCATTTTTGAATCTTTTCAGAGTTTCAATCTGTTTCTCTTGTGACAAACCTTTGCCATTTTTCATAGTCTGTCCAATAAACTCCTCGGCACTAACGCCTTTGCCGCGCAAAATATTTTTTATTTTCTCCACAGTCGCCCTGTAGTTTGCAAAAATTATTATCTTGATTGATGTATTTTCATTCACGAGATTCCTAACCATCTCGGCAGTCTTTTCAAATTTAGGATGCTCCTTTCCGCTTGCATACAGTTCTTCAACAAACTTTGCCGCTTCCTGGATTTTCTCATCCTTCATCAGCTGCTTGTCGCTTTTCTTCTGGCTTTCGCCCAATCTTTTTAGATAGTCTTGCAGTGAAGACACACCCTGCGTTTCAAGCAGTTCTATTGCATGTTCGATCTTTACGCTTTCAATAACCTTCATCAAAGCCCAGAAATACGCGTAATTTTTTCTGTTAGACCCGTATATCGCGCTTATTTTTTTCTGCAGCAATAGAAGGGACTTTTTAGAAGGCTTTAATGTCTGCAGCAGACGGTGGTCGCGCAGCCAGAAGATATTTGATTTAAGCTTTTCTTCAAGCAGCAGCTTTACTTTCTGGAATTCTTCTGGAAAGTCTATATAGACCCATTCCTTATCTACATGCTTGACATATTTTTCTACATCCTCATCAGTCTCTGTCCTTATCTCTACAGCCTCGATGAAAAGGTTTTTCCTTATTTCATCAATCTTTTCGTAACTTCCTCCTGGGGAAGCTGTCAAGCCAAGTATCAGAGGATGATGTGACTGCTCCATATACTTTTTTGCTATAAATGTGTACGCGTAATCTTTGACACATCTATGCGCCTCGTCAAAAGTTATGTGGGAAAAATCTGCAAGATTCAACCTGTCATTCTGCAAATCATTTTCTATGCATTGGGGAGTCGCGACAATTATCTTTGCTTCCTTATATAGCTGCTGGCGGTCTTCAGGTTTTATCTTGCCTGTTATTAAAACTATCCTTTCTTCTTCCACAGACGTGAACTTTTCAAAACTTTTTTTGTGTTGAGCATTCAACGGCCTGGTAGGACTTGTAATCAAAACCTTGCTGCCCGGATATTTCTGCAGCCGCTCAGCTGCAACTAGAACAGCTATCAAAGTCTTGCCCATGCCAGTTGGTATGACGACCAAAGTGTTTTTTTCTTTTGCTATATTGGCTATCTTCAGCTGATAGTCCCTTGCCTCGAACGCGTTCTTCTTCAGCAGTTCAGAATATTCCATACAACTGAGAATTGTATTTGCTAATTAAAATTGTTTTGTAAGAATAAAAGAAAAAATAAAAAATCACTTTAAATCGATTTTGATTCCGCCGATCTTGTCAGCTACGAAATTGTATATCACTGCCCAGACAAAGCCGCCGATGAAGCCGGCTATGCCCATCACTATTGGCAGCACCACTATAACCATTACACCCGTTCCTGCGTAAGGATTTGACACAATATCACCCATCATGCCAAGCGGTGTAAACCTGCTAAACAACAGCGCTGCAACAGCTTGTATTAAACCCAATACTGCGCCCATTGCCGCTGCTAATTTTGCAGCTGACATCGGTTCAATTCTTTTTATAGTTTTCATCATCACACCTATATCTTATTTGTCTTCCTGCCATTTAAAAAGAAAATAAATACACACAGGGGCAAGTGATGCTTATGGAAGTTGTAGTGCTTTTCAGCGGCGGCAAGGATTCTACCTATGCTTTGTACAAGACAATGCAGGAAAATGAAGTGAAATGTTTGCTGACTATGATGCCTGCTAAAAGCGATTCGTGGATGTTCCATTATCCTGCTTTGGAACTGACGAGGCTGCAAGCTGATTGTTTGGGATTGAAGCATGTGGAAAGAAAAACTTCTGGAGAAAAGGAAAAGGAGCTTGAGGATTTGAAGAATGCCATCAAAGAGATGAAAGTGGAAGGTGTTGTCACTGGTGCTATAGCTAGTGAATATCAAAAGAAGAGGATTGATAAAATTTGTGAAGAGCTTCAAATAAAAAGTATAGCTCCTTTGTGGCAGAAGGATTCCGAGGAAATGTTAAGAGAGGAGATAAGAAATGGCTTTGAAATTGTTATCGTTGGTGTGTATGCAGAAGGATTTGACAAGAGCTGGATTGGAAGGAAGATAGACGAGGAATGCGTGGATGATTTGGTCAAGCTCAACAAAAGGTTTGGGATAAATATTTCCGGCGAAGGCGGGGAGTATGAAAGTTTTGTTTTGGACGGGCCGATTTTCAAGAAAAGGGTGCAGATAGTAAAGTCAAGCATAGTTTGGGACGAAAAGACAAGCAGCGGATATATGGCTGCAGATTATGCAAAGTTGGCTGATAAGAATTAATTTTTGTTGAACCACTTTGCGAATTCTTCCATTGCTTTAGCACGATGAGAATATTTTGCCTTCTCTTCCTTTGTCATTTCGGCGAAAACTCTGCTGTCTCCGTCTGGGATGAAAATGGAATCATAAGGCAGACGGGGATGCGATTCTCCAATTACTTTTTCTGTTATCGTGCCTTTGCATATGCCGATAAAAACTTTCGGTTCTTTACCAGACTCGCAGTAACTGACAACTGTTTTAAAAAAAGCTTTTCTATTTTTTCTTTCAAGAAGTTTCATTATTCCTTCGTATCCAATAGTCTCAAAGATGAATTTTGGATGAGTTCCAGGAAAGTTTTTGTAAGCTTCGAAATATACTCCAGTATCTTCAGTTATGACAGTTTTGCCGGCAATTCTAGCAGCATATTTGGCTTTTTCTTTTGCAACCTCTTCTTGGTTGTCAGAGCTTATTTCTGGCATCTCCAATATTTTTCCTTCAACTTCTATAGAAAAATTTTTCAAATGTTTGCTTATTTCTTCTATCTTTCCGGAATTGCTGCTTACGAAAATGATTTTCCTCATGAAGAAATTTATATACATTCATTAATTAAATATACAGCGTGCTGGAGTCGCCTAATCAGGTGGGGCACCAGAAGAAGTGGTGAATCTCGAAAACTGGCGGGCGCAAGCTCATGGGAGTTCAAATCTCCCCTCCAGCGCATTCCACTTTGGTTCAAATTCAAGCCTCGTCGCAACTTATTTTTTTATGCAATTAGCGCGCACGCTCTTGCAATTCTTACACATGAGGTTTGCATTATATAATTCGAAGAACCTTTCTGGGTGTTTCCAATGGAGGTATTCCCACTGGATTGCGATCGCCAATGCCAGCAGAATCAGCGAGTACGTCCAGAAGGAAGGTATGAAAACCAGTGGTGAAAGTAGCATGAAGAACCCCCAGTCGTTTATCCTGCACGTGTTGCAACACTTGTTCTTGATGAGCCAGTTCCTGAACGGGCACCATACGGATATCCATATCTCGTCCAGGAAAATTAGGAAGAGCAGCACTGCGATTATCACGTTGACGCCGAACACTCCCATATAATGGGACGCGCCGAAAACCGCACCGACCGCAGCCATGATACACAGCCATAACAAAGCAGACTTAATGGCTCCCATGTTCGCTTTTCGCGTGTACGTCGCCAGTTTCCTTTTTCTGTCTGATGGTTTGATTTTGTTTTCTGCATAGTATTTCGCGAACATCTTCCCGTTATCGATTCTGGAGCTGAATTGCGGCAGCATTTCCTTGATCAGAACTATGAATATCGCCAGCCACACCGCATGGTAAACCCGGAAGAACCAAAAATTGTAAAAGAGTGCCGGGGTAATCAGTTCCGAGTTCGTAACGGCTATTACCAGTGACAAAACGAATAGGATCCCCCGGAAGATCAGAGCCTCGCGATTTTTATGCATTTATTTCAGCCCATAACTTATAAAAATAATTTGAGCGGATTGAAATTTATAATATGATGCGGTTTAACCAACTTGAATTCTCGGCGTTATCTCACGTCTCTCATCAAATCTTCATAGCTCAGCTCTTCTTCCTTCTTTACTTTGGTCGGCAATTTTTTCTTCATTTTTAAAAGAAAGAATACAGCTGCAGCAGCGCCAGCAACTGCCAATAGAATAATCCAAACATAATCGCTAGGAATGTTTTTTGCAGCTGGTTGGGTTGTAGTTGCTACTATATTATTTGCTACTGCAGTAGTTGCTACACTAGTCGCAGCTACAGTAGTTGTTGCAGTTGTTTCCGAGCTAGTCATAGTTTTTACAGCAGAGCTTATTGGCAGACCGCTTATTGTAGGATACAATCCAGTAGTCATGCCTGCAGCAGATACAGCTGCCACTTGAAACATATAAGTATCTCCAGCAGAGCCGCCTGCGAAATCATAGACTATTTTAAAGTATACGGAAGTGCTTTTGTTGATTTTATAGCCGCCTATGAAATTCAAGTTGATGACACCGTTGTCAGAAAAATATTTTGTGCTTGCATACATATTTTCTCCTGCAGCAAACTTGCCAGTATTGTTTACGTCTTCGATAAGCCTGACATGAGATATACTGTTCTTGTCGTCGCCAGTGCCATTCGCTGCTACAGAAATGGAAGTTATGTTTATGTCGTCATAGCTGTCAGCTGTTAATTTAATCTGAATCATAACATTGTTGCTGCACTCAGACAGGTTAGCTACGTTGCAGGAATGAGATGCTGGTGTCTTTGGCCCTAGTGCTACTACAAGAACAGGTCTTGTTACAGCCGTAACGACAAAACCTGTCGTTGTTGCATTCCAAATATAATCCGTGGCAGTTTCATAATACCTGTCATTGTTCACATCTGCTATAAAATCATAAGACCCGACTGTAGGATTGACCCATAATGTTTGGAAAAAATATCCTGTGCTGTTTGTCGTGGCAAGCTTGCATCCACCTGTAGTGTCGTTTATTCTAGTTCCGTTAGTCCAGCTGTTAGAATCAGTAACAGCACAGAGAGCTATCTGAGTGTTTGCTGAAGTTATGTTTCCTGCTGCATATACTGTCTCTAAAGTTGTAAAAGAACGTTTAGAAGTGCCATTCAAATCAGCTGTCCACACTTCATTTATTATATCAGCTTTGACACTGCTGGCAAACAGCAGAAAGAAGAATATTGATAAAATCAACAGGCTT
>Ga0315281_10015325_pt1 | contig 10283 bp, 8 predicted proteins | sample YL17G07_0_MG_FD_204540 | JGI IMG/M metagenome (GOLD analysis project Ga0315281, IMG submission 204540) | Sediment microbial communities from Yellowstone Lake, YNP, Wyoming, USA - YL17G07_0 | ecosystem: Environmental > Aquatic > Freshwater > Lake > Sediment | place: USA: Wyoming | collected...
CGTCGAGGGCAGCTTCGAGGCGCCCTCGGCGGCGAGCGACGGCGTGCTCGTCGAGGCGCCGGACGTCCAGCTCAACCCGCAGAACGTCGACACCAACGAGGTGACCGGCTCGCTCGACGGGCGCGGTCCGATCGTCGGCGGGTTGCAGGCCAAGATCTCGTTCCCGGTCTATCTGAAGGGCACCGGCACGCCCGGCGTGGCGCCGGAGTTCGGCGACATGCTGCGGGCCTGCGGCTGGGCCGAGACCATCACCAGGACCGACATCGTCGCGGGCACCATCGCGGTTGCCGGCGGCCAGTTCACCGATAGCGCCAACGGCCTCGCCGCACTGACCATCGGCACGGCGTTCCATGTGTCGGGTTTTGCCGCTGCCGGCAACAACGGCGAGTTCCGGGTGACGGCTTCGGCGGTGGGATCGATCACCGTCACCAAGGCGGATGGCTCGGCGCCCGGGCTCATCACCGAGGCGGCCGGAGCCGGCATCACCATCCGCAGGGGCATCGCCGGCGTGGCGGCCACCGCCGGCACCACGACCGGTTTCACCGCCCAGGCACCGTGGGCGGCCGTAGCACAGCTCTACCGCGGCATGCCGGTGCTGATCGGCGGCAACCCGGCGTCGCCAATGTCCGCCTTCATCTCGGACTACTCGGTAGCACGCCTCGCCGCGCTCACCGACCTGTTCGGCTCGGCCTTGAGCGCGGCCAGCGAGGCGAGCATCCCGGCCAACGTGCTCTACGCGCCGGCGAGCGTAGCGATCCCGTCCGGGTCGATGGAGGTCTACCGCGACGGCGTGGTCTATCGCTTCAAGGGCTGCCGCGGTAACGTCTCGTTCGAGTTCCCGGCGGCCGGGGCGCCGCGGGCGCGGTTCGAGTTTACCGGGCTCTACGATTCCAAAGCCGACGCCGCGGTGCCGGCGGTCACCTACGACTCCACCAGGCCGGGCACCTTCCGCAACTCCAGGATGCTGGTGAACCGGGCGCCGGCGGCGCTGCAGTCGATCAGCCTCGATTCCGGGGCCGAACTGCAATACCCGCCCAACCCGAACCAGTCGGAGGGCTTCGACCCGCCGACGCACACCCGGCGCAACATGGTGGGCTCGATGGACCCCAACGAGACCCTGATCGCCACGCGCGACCTGATGGCCGACTTCCGCGCCGGCACCGAGCGCATCCTGCACGCCCGCGTGCTGGGCGGCTTGGCCGCCACCGCTGGATCCCGCGTAGGGCTTACCGTGCCAGCCGCCTTCTTCACCGGCTACCGGCCGGGCGACCGCAACGGCATCGCCACCGAGGAGCTGCCGTTCCACGCCAAGGGACAGGATAGCGGCGCGTTTCTCTGCTTCTGGTAGGACGTGAACTCACAAAACTGCCGTCGGACAATTTGCCAGTGTCCGCTTTGGAACCGCAACCGGCCATCAAACGTCGCGGCCGGGACTTCCGGGGTGTGCCAATTGTTGACATGTGCTGCTTGCAGTATCAGTGATCGAACGGTCCGAAAAATTCGTCAGCTAGGGGCGGCACCCCTTAACTCACGAACCGCTTTGTCCAGGTTCGCCTGCCGCCTTGCGGCGGACCACATTTCCCCATCAACTAAACTGTCTCAGCCTATCTTCAGTTAAACGTGTTTGCCTTCGACACAAACAACTGTGACGGCTTGCCAACGACGAGCCTTATCGACACCGAGATTGGCGCGATCAAGTCTAGGGGCCGATTGTCTCCAGCACGATAGTGGCGAGATCGGCGCGGATGATGGCAATCCCCTCCGCCCGCATCTCGACGCCCAGAACGAGTCTTCTTTACGCCGTTGGTGCCGAGCGTGAGATAGTCGAAAATCTCGACCGCCCTACTTCGCCTTGGCGCAGTAAGCACAGATCTTGTTGCCGTCCGGGTCGCGGGCGTAGGCCACATAGTTGCTTCCGCCGGCGGGGCGGGGCCCCGGCTTGCCTTCATCCGTGCCGCCGTTCGCGAGTGCGGCCGCGTGGAACTCATCGACCGCCCGCCGCGACTTCGCCGCGAGAGATATCATCGTGCCGTTGCCGAACGTCGCCGGCTTCTTGTTGTAGGGTTTGGTCACGTAGAACTTGGACTTCTTCGGCGCGTTTTTCGGGCCGTAGCCAAAGTGGCGGTTGTCACCCCCAGTCGGCACGAGCCCGAGCGGCGCGAGCGCGGCATCGTAGAACTTGGCCGAGCGCTTCAGGTTGTTGGTTCCAACCATGACGTATGCGAGCATGTTGACTTCTCCTGAATCGACATTCCCCGGATGAACCGGCGTTGGTGTGTCAGATTGGACTGCCTTGACTCTTCGTGCAAGGCCGCCCTCCGCTACCGTGCACAAGGCCCATTCCGTTCGCCGAAATGCTCCGCGGCATGCAGGAGAGCGCCAATTTGGTGATGATCAAGACGCAACTTTCCCATGGTTTTCGCTGGAACGCATGACAACCGGATGCCTCTCGTTGGCGCCGGATCACGCGGCGGCCGCATTTTCGCGATCAGCCGCGGGATGTCGGCGAACAGGGTTCTCAGGATGGCGGCCTCGGCCAATTGGAAGGCGGGCGAAGTCCGCTCCGGATCAAACAGCGAAACAATGGCACCCTACGCGGCGGCGGGACGCGCGATCTTCGTGTCCATCCAAGCGCGGATGGCGCGCTTCAACCCCGGCTTGTCGGCGATGAAGGCCGCAAACCGGCTACCCTGGGCGATATAGAGCGCGCGGAACCACGTCGGCGCCTCGGCCATCAACCAGTTGCGGAACATGCGCCAGCGCGGGTCATGCTCGCCATAGACCGCACGCGCTACCCAGCAAGCCGGCTGCTCGCCGCCGTCGCCGTCATCGCCGTCAAAGCAGCCGGCAAGGGCGCAAATGATCAGGCCGCCGATCACGGCGCCGCCGCCGTAGATGGCCCAGTGTTCCATTTCCTCGTTCGGATTGCCGGGGGCATGGAAGCCGAGCGAATTCGCCATCACCGGCAGGGCGTCCATGCCGCCGAAATTAAGCGCGATCGGTCCCTGGTCGTTGAACTTGAAATCCAGCATCGCCGGCCTGACCGGATCGTCGTTGAAGCTCAAGGCATCGGGAGCGAAGACGACGTCTTGCTCGATCTGGCGGTCCAGGCGGAAGCCGAAATTGGGATCGCTGGCCATGCCGTCTGGGCCCGAGAATGGAATCGAGAAATAGGCGCTGCCCGCGACCCCATCGTCGGCGATGGCCGGCGGCAATACCGTCGCCATGTTCGCCAGCACGAAGCTTGAGCAGGTCAGCAGGAGTACGGACTTTTTCATGATCATCCCCCGATGAATAAGTGAATGCCACAACTCAACTAGGCTAGGCCTGAATCTATTTGAGATCAACCGATGTATTGGCGGTGTCTCGAGGGCTCGCCCCTTGGCCGTGGCGTGATCGGTTCCACCGCCACCCTTTCAAATGAGGTGACCCATGCTGCCGATTTCGACCAAGGAGACGGTGCGTTACGTGCCGTCGGAGTACGACAGCCTCGCCGCCGAGGCGGCGGTGAAGGCCGCGGACAAGGTGGCCAAGATAACGCCCGAGAATGCCACGGCCGAGGAGCGGGCAGCGGCGACCCGGGCGTTGGATGCGGCCACAGCTGCCCGCGCCGCCGTCGAGCAGCGGCTGGCTGAATCCGGGGGCATCCCTACGTATTTCCTCGCGGTGCCATCCTTGCGCGACCGGCTCGCCTATCGCCGGGCGCTGGCAGCGACGGGCGCGCGCTACGCCACCGACGCCGAGCTCCTGGCCACGATGCGCGAGGGCGTCAACGCGGTGGTGGCCGAGGACCAGCGCGCGATACTCATCGACATCCTCGACCGCTTCGAGGGGGCGCCCGAGGCCGAGAGGGCGGGGGAGATCGCCGACCAGGTCGAGGAGATCGGCCGGGTGTTGCGACCGGCGTTCGCCGGTTACGCCGAGCTGCTGGCCGACCGGCAATACTGGCTGGAGATGGCGCCGCTCTTGGCGGCGCAGCATTTCCTGCGCGGCTGGGAGAACGCCGGCGCGACCTTCAAGCGCACGGGCAACCTGGCCGCCGAGGACTGCTTACGGGGCATCCCCGAGCGCCACCTGGCCGAGGTCGGCTGGAAGGCGCTTGCCCTCATGGGGCCTCCCTCCAAGGCCGCGGAAAAAAACTGAGACTGGCCGTGGCCGTCGCCGCGCGGCCCGGCCATTTCGAGGGCGGCGCGGAGGCAGCCGACGGCTCGGCCTGGGAGCTGTTCGGCGAGCGCCATGAGACCAATCCGAAGCTGCTGCTGGGCCAAGACGAGGTCGAGATGGTGCGGCTGTGGCGGCTGACGCGCGGCGGCGATTTCGGCCAGGGCCCGATGCCCGAGGCGGGCGGCGTCATGGACCAGGCGGCGATCATGCTCGACGCCTTCGCGGTCATGAGCGCCGCCGAGGCCGAGCTGACGCGGGAGCGCGAGCGTTGAGGATCAAAGCGGCGTTATCGGGCGACCTCGCCAGGATGATGCGCGAGGAGACCGTGGGTCTTGCGACCCGCGCCTCGCTCGCGGTCGGCGGCACCATGGAGCGGCTGCAGGTCGAGCTGCGGCGCCAGGTGACCTCGTCGGGGCTGGGCCGCCGGCTGGCGAACGCCTGGCGGGCCGAGCTCTATCCGAAGGGCCGGGTCTCCTTGCGAGCCGCCGGGCTCGTCTACACCCGGGCGCCCACCATCGTGGCGGCCTTCGAGGAGGGCGTCACCATCCGGGCGGCGAATGGCGTCTGGCTCGCCATTCCGACCGAGGCGGCGCCGAAGACGGGCATCGGGGACAAGCGCATCAGCCCGGCCACCTGGCCGGAACACCAGTATGGACCTTTGCGCTTCGTCTATCGCCGGGGCGCGCCATCGCTGCTGGTGGTCGATGGCCTTCGCGCCTCCACGGGCAAGCGCGGATTCCGGCGCGCCTCGGCGACGGCCCTGCGCACGGGGCGCGGGCTCGCGACCGTCGTCATGTTCATCCTGGTGCCGCGGGTGCGGCTCAGGAAACGGCTCGACGTCGCCGGCGCGGCCGCTGCGGCGCACGAGCGGCTCTACGCGACCCTCGCGCGAACCCTGGTGGAATAGCGGTCCGACGGAATAGACCATGGCCACCAAATCCCTCGCCATTCGGCTGTCGCTGCAGGACGCCGACACGGTCAAGCGCGCGCTGGTCAATCTCGGCGACGAGGGGCAACGGGCGCTGAAGCGGATCGAGGGCGGCAGCGCCCCGGCATCGAAGGGTCTGCTGGCGCTCGACGCCGCCTCGCGCGAGGCGCGGGGCACGATGCAGGCCTTCGCCGGGCGGCTCGGGCCGCTTGGCTCGGTGCTGTCGGCCCTCGGCCCGGCTGGGCTTGCGGCCGCCGCGGGGGTGGGCGCGCTCGGCGCCGTCTTCGTCAAGTCGTTCCAGGCGGCGGCCGAGGCCGAGCAGATCTCCTTGCGGCTCGACGCGGTCCTCAAGGCGACCGGCAACACGGCGGGGCTGACCAGGGCCGAGATCGACAAGCTCGCCGACAGCCTGGCGGCGACCACGCTCATCGATGACGAGGCGGTCAGGGACGCGGCGGCCGCGCTCGCCACCTTCGGCACGGTGGCCGGCGTTCAGTTCGAGACCACCATCCGCCTGGCGCAGGACCTCGCCGCCGTCTTCGGCGGCGACCTCAAGAGCAATTCCTTGAGCATCGGCCGGGTGCTGGAGAACCTCGCCGGCGGCAAGGTCGAGGGCCTGGCGAAACAGTTCAAGTTCCTCTCGCCGGCCATCAAGCGGACCATCGAGGATCTGGCGAAGACCGGCGAGACCGCCGCCGCGCAAGAGGTGTTCCTCGATTCGCTGGCGGGTGCTGTCGGCGGTGCCGGCGCGGCCGAGAACCAGGGCCTGACCGGCGCGGTCGAGGGGCTTGGCAAGTCCTGGAACGAGTTCCTTGAAGCCCTGGCCGACCCGAACGGCGCCGGCGGCATCGCCGCGGATCTGCTGCGGCGGCTCGCCGCCGGCGTCAACGACCTGCGGCTTGCCACCCAAGGGCGATCGCTGCAACAGCAGCTCAAGGAGCTGGAGGACACCCGGACCGCGCCGCTGTTCGAGTTCGGCAACCCGGATAGCAACATCCACTTCCGCCTCGGCCGCTCGGTCGAGAGCCAGGCCGAACTCGACAGTCGGGTCGCGGTTCTCCAGGAGCAGATAAGGTTCGAGCGCGAACTGGAGGCGGCGCACAAGCAACGCGCCCTGGCCGAGGCCTTGGCGGCGCGGACCCAGGCTGACGCCGACCGCCTGGCGGTGATCGCGGAGAGCGAGGCCGAAGCCGCGGCGAAGGCGGCGGCTTCAGCGGCAAAACAGCGTGCCGCCGAGGCGGCCCGCGCGGCGGAAGTGGAGAGCAAACGCATCCGCGAGGCGCGCTCCGCGGTCGAGGCGCGGATCGCCGGGCTGCAAGAGGAGCAGTACCAGCTCACCCTCACCGACGAAGAGCGGTTCGTCCGCAACCAACTCCTCGAGGCCGAGGCCGAGATCAAGAAGGGCCTGACGCGCGATGGCGCCGCCTATCTCGTCCAGGTGGAGGCCGAGGCGCGGGCGCTGTTCGAGCAGAACGAAGCCCTGGCGGTGCGCAAGAAGGCCGAGGAGGAGGTAACACGGGCGGCCGAGGCGGCGTCCAAGGAGCGCCAGGTCATCGCCGAGCGTGAGGCCAAGCTGATGCTCGCCCCGTTCGAGAACGCGATCGAGGGCATACAGGGCGCCTTCACGGATGCGTTCTCGAATATCTTCTCCGGCGGGCTCGACTCGTTCTCGGACCTAGGCGGGGCGATCAAGAGCATCTTCGTTCGCCTCGCGGCCGAGATCGCCTCGCTGCTGGTATTCCGACCGGTGGTGGGCGGGGTCATGGGCGCGGTTGGCCTCGGCGGTCTTGCCACGCAGATGGGCTTGGGGGGCGGAGGTATCGGCGGAATCGCCGGCCCCGGCGACCTGCTGTCGCTGGGGAAAGCATTCGGCGGCGGGGATCTGTTCGGCGGCCTGGGCGCCAGCCTATTCGGCGGCCAGCCCTTGACCGGCGCCGGCGGCTATCTCACCGGCGGCGGGGTCACGTCGTCGGGCGCGGGGTTCGTCAGCTCTGGCCTTCTCGGCACCGGTTCGTCGTGGCTCGCCGGCAACGCGCTGCCCATCATCGGCTCGGTGCTGCCGGGGCTCATGTCCGGCAATTTTGCGCAAGCGGGGCTGGGCGGTCTCGGTGCGCTCGCTGGCTCGTTCGTCCTGCCCGGCATCGGCACGGCCCTGGGCGGTCTGCTCGGCAACCTGGTGGGCGGGCTGTTCGGCTCGACCAAGCATCCGGCTTCGCTAACCAACCTCGGGCTGGACAACGGGCTGTTCGCGCTCGGCCTGACGCAAACCAAGGACGGCGGCAAGTCCGAGTGGACCATCCCCGGCGCCACTGCGGCGGTCGACACTCTCAACCAGATCCTGGAGAGCCTGGGCGGCACGATCGCGGCCCTGCCGGCGGGGCTCAACGCCATCAAGTTCGGCGGCGCCGATCCGAACGCCGTCGCCTATGTTGGCGGCGTCAAGTATCGATTCGCCGGCAACGAGAAGGGCCTGCAAGAGGCGCTCGACAAATTCATCTTCGAGGAACTGAAGCGGGCCGCCGCCGGCGGCAAGCTCGCCGGCGTCTCGGCGACGGCGCTCACCGTGATCGAGAACAGCAAGGCGGTCGACAGCAAGGCGCTGCTGGCCGATCTGGAATTTGCCAAGCTTTATGATGCGCTCACCGGCACGGTCGAGCAGGTGTCGGCGGCCGAGCAGGCGCTGAAGGACCTGGAAGCGCAGTTCGCGGCGGCGGGCAGACGCGCGACGGAGCTGGGGCTCGGCCTGGAGGCGCTCGACGCTGGCTTGTCGAATGCGAAGGAAAAGCTCAGGGAGGGTTTCGAGCAGAGCATCGCCGACGCAATTCTGGGCCTGACCGACCCGCAAGCGCTGGCGCTGAAGCAACTCGAGGCGGCGCAGAAGCAGCGCCTCGAGGATGCGCACACCTTCGGTGCCGATTTAGTGGAAGTCGAGCGGCTGAACGCCCTCGAGCGGCAGAAGGTGATCGAGCAGTTCGCGGTCGCCGCCACGGCCTCGATCCGGCAGCTCATCGACCGGATCACCCTGGGCCCGCTCAGCGCGCTCTCGCCCGAGCAGCAGCTGTTCCAGGCGCGCGGGCGCTATGTCGAGGTGGCCCGGGGCGCGCAGGGAGGCGAGGCCAAGGCGCTCGCGGAGTTCGCCACCGTGGCCGAGAGCTACCTCGGCGCCGCGCGCGGCATGTTCGCCTCGGGCGAGGCCTATGCCCGGGTGTTCGAGGAAGTGCTGGGTCTGGCGAGGCAACTCGGCCAGATCCCGGGATTCGCCGCGGGCGGCGTCGCCCAGGGCTGGGCCTGGGTCGGCGAGAACGGTCCCGAACTCGCCCGCTTCGATCGCCCGGCCCGCATCCTCGATAGCGGGACCAGCCGGCGCCTCGCGGGATCCTTCGGGGCCAGTGACGATAGCGGCAGCCGCGACTTGGTAACGGCAATTCATGCCGCCGCTCGTGGCCAGACCGAAATCCTGGCCGCGCATCTGGCGGCGATGAACGATCGGCTGGCGCGGATCGAGCGCGAGTTGGGGCTCGACCGGCTTGGCCGCAGCCTGAGGAGGGCATGATCAGATGATCGGCGACCGGATCGAGGAAACCACCACCAGCACCGGCACCGGCACGCTCAGCCTCGCCGGCGCCTCCACCGGCCGGCGCAGCTTCGTCGCCGGCATCGGTTCGGGCAAGCAGGCCTACTACGTCATCGACGACGCGGCGAGCGCCTGGGAGATCGGCATCGGCACGGTCACGGCCGGCTCGCCCGACACGCTCTCCCGCACCACCATCATCGCCAGCTCGAACGGCGGCTCGGCGGTCAACTTCGCCGCCGGAGCCAAGACGGTCCGGGTCGCGGACGTGAGCGAGCTCCTGGGTTCGATCGGGCACCGGCTGACCTACGCCGGCTCCGGCGGCTCGGCCAACGCCTACACGCTCACCCTCGCTCCAGCGCCGCGGGCGCTGGTGGACGGGATGCGGGTCGCCTTCAAGGCGAACCATGCCAACACCGGCGCCTCGACGCTCAACGTCAATGCCCTCGGCGCCAAGGCGCTGCGCAAGGGCGACGGCACCACCGCGCTTGGCAGTGGCGACATCCTCGCCAACCAGATCGTCGTCGCGGTCTACGACGCCGGGCAGGACCTGTTCCAGGTGGTCTCGGCGCTCGGCACGGTGGTGGCGGCGAGCGAGACCGTGGCCGGCACCGTCGAGCTTGCCACCGCCGCCGAGACGGCGGCCGGCGCGGACAATACCCGGGCCGTGCATCCGGCCGGGGCGGCGGCGACCTTCCATTACCAGGGCAAGCAGACGATCTGGATACCGGCCGTTGCCATGACGGCGCGGACTACGAACGGCTTCACCGCCTCGACGGCGGAAAGCACCGCCAACAAGGTCATGCAGAAGACGGCGGACTTCGACCCCGCCACGCAGCAGTTCGGCCAGTTCTGGGTGCGGTTCCCCAAGTCCTGGAACCTTGGCACGGTCTCGTTCATGCCCATATGGACCGCGACGGCCGGCACGCCGGCGCAGACGGCCATCATGACGCTGGCCGGCGTGGGCTTGCGCGACGACGACGCCATCGATACCGCCTTCGGCGCGGCGCAGTCCTCGTCCGACGCGCTGATCGCCCTCAACGACATTCACATCGGGCCGGAGAGCGCCGCCATCACCATCGCCGGCACGCTCGTCGCCGGCGCGAATTGGGTCTGCTTCCAGTTGGCCCGCGACGTTGCCACCGACACGCTGACGGGTGCGCTCAAACTGCTCGGCATTGTGCTGATCTACACCACCAATGCCAAGAACGACGCTTGAGCCATGTTGCAGGTCAATCAACTGATCGGCTTTGGCGTGGGCTCGGGCGGCGCCGTGCCGACCATGCGCGGCACGCCGACGGCGGTTGTGAACGGTACTAGTCCACGCACGATCGCGCACACGGTCGATGCCGCCAACCGCAACTGCCTGATTGTTCGGATATGTTTCCAAAAGACCAACACCGGACATTCCGTTACCGGCGTTACTTGGAACGGAACGGCGTTGACGCAGGCCGCCGGCAGCGTGATGTCCAGCGGCAATTCTTATGGGGCTTATGTTTGGTATCTGATTAACCCCGCTGTCGGTTCGTTCAACGTCGTCGTCACCTACTCCGCGACCCCAAATGCCTGCTATATGCGGTGCGAGAACTGGCAGGACGTTAATCCGATTGCGCCCATAGG
>Ga0315281_10015326_pt1 | contig 10283 bp, 7 predicted proteins | sample YL17G07_0_MG_FD_204540 | JGI IMG/M metagenome (GOLD analysis project Ga0315281, IMG submission 204540) | Sediment microbial communities from Yellowstone Lake, YNP, Wyoming, USA - YL17G07_0 | ecosystem: Environmental > Aquatic > Freshwater > Lake > Sediment | place: USA: Wyoming | collected...
GTTTATTTTGTTCTTCTTCGGTCAAATTAATCTCACTTGCTCTCGTCATAACGATAGTATACCATATAACGTCTATTTATGCAACTAAGCACTAGTCTACTCCGCACAACCTGCTTCAAAGTGCATGCTTTCTCTGTTAACCACATCGTATCCTCCCTAGTTCTTCATAACACGACATTATAATCGCGTGGTACAATACTTTCCACTAAGAACTGCGAGATGTCTAAGCGATAGAAAGTCGAATCCAAATAGATGGTATGCTACTGTTTCATTTGCGGTATCAACCTTTTCAAAATGACCCACTACTTAAGAGCCCCTGTAAGGCATAAAAGGGAGAGTGTAATAGACTGTCATCGAGCTATAAGATATAATCATTTTTAACATGTCAACGCTCTATCTTGTGGCTACGCCTATCGGGAACTTAGAGGACATATCGCTGCGGGCGATCCGTATCCTGGGAGAGGTGAGACTTATTGCTGCTGAGGACACGCGCAGGACGCGTCGTCTTCTTTCTGCCTACAAAATTAAGACCCCGCTGACCAGCTACTACGAGCATAACAAGAAGTCGAAACTTTCTTATCTTCTGGAACGCCTTGAGCAGGAAGATATTGCCTTGGTATCGGAGGCGGGTATGCCCGGAATAAGCGACCCCGGTTACGAGTTGGTTCTGGCGGTAATCGAGCGAGATATCCCTGTCGTTGCTATCCCCGGACCGTCGGTGCTGCCTACCGCTGTCGCTGTCTCAGGTTTGCCTACAAACCAGTTCCTTTACCTGGGCTTTCTGCCAAGAGGGAAGGGTGAAAGAAAACGCCTGCTTGAATCGATTGCTTCGGAGCCTCGCACCATCGTTGCTTTTGAGGCACCACACAGGTTGCTCGAGTCATTGAGCGACCTTCTGGAGGGATTAGGAGACCGAAAAATCGCTGTCTGCCGCGAGCTTACCAAAATGCATGAGGAAGTCTTCAGAGGAACGGTAAGCCAGGCAATGGCTCATTTCTCCCAGCCAAGGGGCGAATTTACATTGGTTATTGCTGGGTACAGTGGTCGTAGGGAACAGAAAGACTTAACAGATTTCTTCATTAAAGAGGAACTTCGCAGACTTCGCTGTGAGGGGGCTACTGCTAAAGAGGCTGTAGCTAAACTCGCTAGCGTAACTCATTTATCCAGGAAGCTGCTCTACAAGGCATGGCTGGAGCTGCATTAGACTTTGGTTTTTTCTCCCTGCTTGTGTTAAAATAATCAATAATGTGTTAATTTTGGGAACTGATGGCTGAACGTATTTTTATTGGAGTAGCCTGGCCTTACGCCAACGGGCCTTTACATCTAGGTCATATCGCTGGGGCATATTTGCCTGCAGACATATTTGCTCGCTATCATCGCGTCAAAGGTAATGAGGTATTGATGGTCTCAGGCTCCGACCAGCATGGCACTCCCGTCACCCTCCGCGCCGAGGCTGAGGGCAAATCACCCCAAGAGGTAGTAAACCGCTATCATCAAGGATTCCTTGATTGTTGGAAGAAATTAGGGATTTCGTTCGACCTGTTTACCACCACCGGGACTCAGAACCATGCCCGCGTTGCCCAGGATTTCTTCCTCAAGCTGCTGGATAAGGGCTACATCTACAAAGACAAAATGTCGCTGCCTTATTGCCCCAAATGCGTTCGTTTCCTCCCCGACCGCTATGTGGAAGGCACTTGCCCTTATTGCCACAGCCCCAGAGCACGGGGAGATCAATGCGACGACTGCGGTAAGCCCCTGAATCCTGTGGACTTAATTGAGCCGCATTGCAGTATATGTAAGACTACACCTGAAATCAGAGACTCGGAGCACTTCTTCCTGCGTCTTTCTGCCTTCTCCGATAGGTTGAAGTCCTGGGTTCAGGAACAGAGCCACTGGAGGGCGAACGTACTTAATTTTACGCTTCGCTACTTAACCGAGGGGCTAAGGGATCGCGCTATCACCCGCGACATCGAGTGGGGCATACCGGTGCCGCTACCAGGATATGAAAAAAAACGTATATATGTCTGGTTCGAGGCGGTGATTGGCTATTTATCGGCATCTAAGGAATGGGCACAGTCCAAGGGAGAAGACGAGCGATGGCGCAAATTCTGGGAAGGTGATACCAAGAGCTATTATTTCATCGGCAAGGATAATATTGTCTTCCATACCATCATCTGGCCGGCTATGTTAATGGGATACGAGGGGCTTAATCTTCCCTACAATGTGCCTGCCAACGAATTTCTCACGCTGGAGGGGAGAAAGCTGTCTACTAGCCGCAACTGGGCAGTGTGGTTACCTGATTACCTTGAGCGGTATCCTGCTGACCCACTGCGATACCTAATGTCGGCCAACATGCCGGAGACATCCGATGCCGATTTCTCCTGGCGGGAGTTTGTCCGCCGCAATAATGATGAGCTGGTTGCTACCTACGGTAACCTGGTTCAAAGGGCGCTGACATTCGCCTACCGTAATTTCGACCGATGCGTTCCATCTGTGGGAGAACTTGATGCAGAATCTAATGCTTTGTTGAAAAAGGCGGAGGATACACTTGCAACTGTGGATAGGCTTCTCTATGGCTGTCATTTCAGGGAGGCAATAAGAGAGATAATGGCATTGGCTCAGGAGGCTAACCGCTATCTCGACAACAAGGCACCCTGGAAAAAAATCAATGAAGATAGAGATTCAGCAGCCACTGCTATTTTTACTGTTATCGGTGTAATTAGCTGCCTTAAGATGGTGTTCTATCCATTTTTACCCTTCAGCTCGGAAAAATTACATCGCCTGCTCGGATTTGATGGTGAGGTAGGTGATAGAGGCTGGGCCTTCACCGTGCCCCAGGCAGGACAGAGGTTGCTGCCTCCTGAGCACCTGTTTGCCAAATTAGATGATAGTATTATCGAGAAGGAAAATGCCTTTCTCGAACAAAGCAGTTTGCATACAAGCTAGCATGCTAAGGATACGGAGGAAAGGGATATGTGGCATCTCACTCAGCTAGCGCTCCGCAATAGGCTGGTGACATTGGTAATAGTCATCTTAATTGCTGGAGCCTCAATCTGGGCTGTTCTCGGACTCAAGGAGGAACTCATACCTAACATCGAGTTTCCATACATAACGGTGGTTACGGTTTATCCCCAAGCTCCCCCTGATGAAGTTGCGAGTAATGTCAGTACACCTATAGAGAACGTTATCTGGCAACAGTGGGAGGGAAAAGGACTGAAGCATGTAACCTCTACCTCGGCTGAAAGCGTCTCTATTATCTTCGCTGAATTTCAATTTGGCACTAATATGGACGAGGTGACCAGCACCATTAATCAGGGCATCAGCCAACTGAGCCTTCCCCCTGAAGTGCTTAGCTTCCCTCAGACTAACCCCGCCATAGGAGAGAATCCTCGAATTATCCCTATCAATATGAGTATCATGCCTCTGGTTGTGCTCAGCCTCAGTGGTGACCTTCCACCGGACCAGCTAAGACAGATTGCCGACACGCAGATTGTACCCGCTTTGCAAAGCGTAAACGGTGTTCTAAATGTTGAAACCGAGGGCGGCGATAAGGAGCAGGTTGTAATCGCTCCCGATCCCGCTAAGATGAACGAGTTTGGCATCTCCATATCCCAGATAGTAAGTCACCTTACACCTTCATACAACTCGCTGAGCGGTATTGAGAATACACAGATGGGAACCGATTCCGTGACGCTCGGAAACATATCTCAGGTTAGCCAGGGACCGGCGCCGGGGACAGTCGTCACTCGCACCAATGGCAAACCCAGTGTGACCATAATGGTGATGAAGCAGGCCGATGCTAACACTGTCGATGTAGCAAATGCAGTGCTGACTAAAGCCAGGGAAACAAGCGCAAACCTCGGAAACGGGGTGACAATTGACACTGTATTTAGCCAATCAGATTTCATCCAGAGCAGCATAAATGAACTGCGAGATAAGGCCCTGATAGGTGCTGTTTTGGCAATAGTCATCGTCTTCCTCTTCCTCACAGCAATACGCGCCTCATTGGTTACGGCTATATCTATCCCGTTGAGCCTGTTAATTGGATTCCTGCTTATGCGCGCATTCGGCATAACTATCAACATCCTCACCTTGAGCGCCATGTCTATCGCAGTGGGGCGCTTAATCGATGACAGCATTGTCATGGTAGAGGTCATATACCGTCGTCTTCAGCGTGGCGAGGGCTTCAGAGAAGCCGCTATTGGCGGCTCTAAAGAGATAGCGAACCCGATTACGTCGGCTACTCTGGCAACAGTGGCAATTTTCATACCCTTGATATTCGTCGGTGGCATCGTCGGCCAGATGTTTTTACCATTTGCCCTGACCGTGACCTTTGCCATGCTTGCCTCCCTGCTGGTAGCGCTCATGGTGGTACCTACCTTATCCAACTTCCTGGTGAGCGGAAAAGCCAAGGTTAAAGTTGGCGAGTCCTGGTACCAGAAGCTCTACACACCGACACTCAAATGGGTGCTGGGTCACCGCGCACTCACTTTGATAATTGCTGCAGTGCTCTTCTTCGGCAGCCTCGGTCTACTCCCCGTTATCGGCACTTCATTCATGTCTGGCATGGGCGAAAAGACGCTGACCGTGGCTATACAAATGAAACCAGGCTCAGACCTGCAGCAAACCAGTGATGTAGCAGCTAACGTGGAAAACCTGCTACGTGATAACAAATCAGTTAAAAACTACTATACCACTGTCGGCACTTCAACCTCCTTGATGGGCGCCATGAGTACTGCTAGTGGCGGTGGCGATAACACCGCTACGATTAATGTTTACCTCAACCCGGGAGCTGATATAGACAAAGAAGCTGCGGCATTGACTAGCGCCTGCGAGGGAATAGCAACTGCAGCGAAAGCCGGCATAGCTGTTACCGCGTCTGAAGGGGAAGGTGGGCCTGGGGGAGGATTCTCTGACCTGAATATATCCATTCAGGGCGCGAATCAAAACGATATTGCCAGTTCTACGGGGCAGCTTCTTACCCAGCTTCAGGGAGTAAATGGGCTAGCCAATGTCGAAAGTGACCTCACTACAACTGTGCAAAGACTCTATATTGCGCCAGACCCGGTAAAAATGGCAGCTTTGGGATTATCGCCTGACCAACAGCAGCAATTGCAGCAGGAATTCTATCTGTTAATGCTGGGCAACACTTTGCCTGACAAAATAGCGAACATAGGTAATGAAAGTTACCCACTCTTCATTAAGGGTGTAGCGATCGGTTTGGGCAATGAAACTACAGTGGCCAACGCGCTAAGAATCGGCTGGCCACAATCTGTTGCCTTAGGTAATGTCAGCAATGTAACGCTACTGCAAATGCCTACTCACATCAGCCACACCGACTTGGCGCTATCTGCCACTATCACAGGCGCAATAACAGAAAAGGACGTAGGCGGAGTTAACCGAGTGGTTCAAGAAAAAATCAATGCGCTGCCAGCCCAGCCTGGTGTGCAGGTTAAGATGGCTGGTGTAGCGGAGGAGATGGCAAGCACCTTCTCTCGCATGGGCATCGCTATAATTGTTGCCATCGTGATAGCTTTTCTCATTGTAGCGTTCATGATGCGTTCGATAATCAACCCGCTCATCATAATGGTAAGCCTCCCTCTGGCATCCATAGGTGCGCTTCTAGGCCTGCTTATTACTGGCCATACCATCGGTGTGTCAGCGATGATGGGCATGTTGATGCTGGTAGGCATTGTCCTCACCAATGCTATCGTGCTTATCGCCCTGGTGGAACAGCTGCGTAAAAGTGGCATGAGCACCTACGATTCCTTGGTTCAAGGAGGACAGACCAGACTGCGCCCGATTCTGATGACAGCGCTGACGACAATTTTTGCCATGGTTCCGCTCGCTTTGGGTGTAGGCTCAGGCACCCTGCTGGCTGCCGAGCTGGCCGTAGTGGTTATCGGTGGCCTATTCAGCTCTACACTATTGACACTGGTCGTGATTCCTGTAATCTATAGCCTGGTTGATGGACTGCGCCGTCGTAGAGCGCGAACTGGATAAGTCAGCGACAAATCAATAAAAGGGGTTTCCTTGAATAATTCGATATTTGAACCGGTTGAGAAAGAGCTTGTTCTCGTAGAGAATGGCATCAAGGCCATAGCTGACGTCGACTATCCCTGGCTTGCTGAGCTGTTGGATTACATAGTAAACAGCGGCGGCAAGCGGGTCAGACCGGCCTTAACCCTGCTTGCGGGTAAGATTAATAGCAGATTCAAACTTGATTCGCTCATCCCTGTAGCGACAGGGGTTGAGCTTCTCCATACCGCTTCCTTAGTGCACGACGATACTATAGACCTTTCGATGAGACGCCGTGGCAAGCCTACGGCAGCCAGCATCTGGGGCTGGGGTATAGCCACTTTGGCAGGAGACTATTTATTCTCCAAAGCTGCTGAGTTTGTCTCCCAGGCTAACAGCGTTAGAGCAGACAGGCTTTTCGCCCAGACACTCATGGCCTTATGTACAGGTGAGCTGGAGGAGAGTTTCAGCAGCTTCAACGAGAATCAGACCCGAGAGAGCTACTTCCGAAAGATTGGCAATAAGACAGCTTCTCTATTCTCGATGGCCACGGAGTCGGCGGGGATAGTCAACGAGGCTCCGGAACATGAGATTAAAGCACTGAAAGCTTACGGTTATGACCTGGGAATGGCTTTCCAGATCGTCGATGATATATTTGATTTCACAGCCGATGAGGATAAGCTGGGTAAGCCGGTAGCAAGCGATTTGCTTCAGGGTAACTTAACATTGCCTGCGATTATGCTCAAAGAGCGATACCCTGAAGACAACCCGATAAAGGCCATATTCGAAAACAGGGGAAAGGAGAAAAGCCTTGAATTAGCCATCGAGATGATTCGCAACTCGGGAATTATCGCCGATTGTTATAAAGTCGCACAAGACTTTACCTCAGAGGCCTGTAAAACAATCAATACCTTTCCAGACAAACCCAGTCGCAAGGCGCTTACCGAGATCGCAAATTATGTAGTCGAGCGCCAAAAATAACAAGACCATTTCACATCCACTCTACAAGGTTAGCTCTTCTCTCAACCTATCTAGGAATCCCACAGATTTCACCTCGCGCTCAAGAAGATAACGGATATACGCCCTCATCAGTTGCTCCAATTCACGAGTTAAATCAGGGCTCACCTGCAGTCTGCTGGCAGAGGTAAAATCGTTTTTGGGAAGGAACCTCATCACCTTGATGGCATCAGTCGAGATGGGACGAACCAACTGTTCTTTTTTAGCGCAGTTGGGGCAAATCACCCCACCGCCGCTGGCGCTGAAAAGGTTCCTCTCCGGCGCAAGGGGTGACCTGCAATTCAGGCATTGGTAGAGTTCGGGCTGATAACCGAGGTGACTGAGGAGGTGTAGTTCAAAGTACCTGAGGACAAGCTCGCTGCTGTGTGCTTCACAAAGCCAGAGCAATGTGGTCTGCAATAACTTGTAGATAGGATAATTCTCGACCTGCTCAGCAGTAAACTGGTCTACCAGCTCAAGCAAATAGATGGCGCAGCTTGTCCGCCACAGGTCGCTTCTAAGAGGAAGAAAGCTCTCAATTGTCTGGCTCTGGGTAATTATGTCCAGGTTCTGTCCCTGAGCCAGCAGCAGTGAGCTTTGCGTCAGCAGGTCCAGGTGACCTCCTAGCTTACTCTTAGGTCTTCGTACACCTTTTGCTACCGCTCTGATCTTGCCCAGGTTTGGGGTATAGAAGGTGATGATGCTGTCTGCTTCGCCCAGATTGGTTCGCTTCAGGACAATCGCCTCGGTCTTATATACCCGGGGTCTAGGCATCGCATTTCAAGGTGGCTATGGCACCTGCTCCTCAGATTTAGCCAGAACAATCAAATCTTCTTCTTTAAGTTTCCTATCGCCATTCATAGATAATCTGTGGATGCTGTTCATGGAGCAGAATGGAATCAATCTGGGCTTTGAGTCCTTGCCGATTACTCCGAAATGGAGCGCGCAGTTTTGAACCCTATCTAGGTCGAAGTTATAGGGATCCATGAAATGCATAATCCCTATGGTAAGCCACGTCCCCGGCAGCCAGTCTGTGAGCATGGAGGTAATTGACTTGGAACTTCTGGTCGTTAGCAGCTTGGGCATAAGCTTGAACCACAGTTTGGGACTTATATACAATATCGAGCTAGTCAGGAGAGCCCACATCATACTCGGTCTGGACCATTTACGCTCGAACCCTTTGCGCATTTTCTTATAGAGCTTTTCATTATTTATATAGCTTGGAACAGGAACCAACTTTCCTTTTTGGTAATCTACAATGGTTATCAGCCCGCAGTGGGGATGGACGCAGAAATCTTGGTTCTGCCCGCCTTTGGTTACCATTCTAGCTAGCGTCTGACTCATAGGAAGGGAGAAGAAATCGCCCTTCTTAATTTCACCTTTGGTTTGTTCCTCAGCCAGACTTAAAACATCTGAGCTGGTTATCCGCATCTCTTTTAACTTCGTTGTGTCTATCCTTCCCGAAAAGCTGACTGGCTGAAACACCAGAAACTTAATTATATCCGAGTTTTCGGCAGCGAATCTTATCATGTCACCGACTTGATCGTCGTTAATCCCTTTTGCCAGCGTAGGTATGAGTGCAATCTTGTTATAGCCTATTTTTCTGGCATTCTCTATTACCTTTTGTTTCTGTGGCCACAGGTCGAGGCCTCTTGCCTTTATGTATGGTTCGGGAGTTATGCCGTCAAATTGCAGATACAGCCATGCGTCAAGGTCGCGAATTTTCTTAAAATATTCGATATCCTGTGCCAGCCTCAGCCCATTGGTCATGATCAGAACGTAATCATAACCAAGCTCTTTCTCCATCTGTATTATTTCCGGCAGATCGTCTCTCAGTGTTGGCTCTCCACCGCTGTTTCCAACCCCTCTAACTCTGAGGGGATGGTTGATCTCCTGAGCATATTCCAGTATTGACCTTATCTGTTCCTTACTCAGGTCGCCAGTGCCGTTTTTTGCACCTGCCTGGGCGAAACATATCGGGCAGCGTAAATTGCATCTGTTGGTTATCTCGATAATAAGCAGCGTAGTGTGAGTCATGTGGTTCTGACATAGGCCGCAGTCACGGGGGCAGCCAACTTTAGGTTCCCTCCCCCTGCTTAATCCGATACCATGATCTCTATATTGTTCTGCCCTCAGGTATTCTTTGTAGTCGCTCCAATAGACATCCTCGAAGCTTCCGTGGTCGGGGCAACTCTTCCTCATCAAAACCCGACCATCGACTTCCCACAGCTCAGCATCCAAAACTCTCAAATCTACGGGGCAAAGGGATTTTGTTGTTTTAATTAACTGCATGTGACTCACCTACACTAGATTTCTGTTCACATCTCCTGCCTGCCCTCAAGGGCGTGCGTAAGGGTGACTTCGTCCGCGTATTCCAGGTCGCCCCCTACAGGCAGCCCGCGGGCAAGCCTGGTAAGCCGAACTCCAAACGGAGAAATCAATCTCTGAAGGTACATCGCTGTTGCTTCTCCCTCAAGGTTAGGGTTAGTCGCCAGGATAACCTCCTTCACGGAGCTTGTTTTGAGTCGCTGCAAAAGCTCTTTTATCTTAAGATCGTCAGGGCCAATTCCATCCATAGGAGAGAGCACACCGTGGAGCACGTGATAGAGTCCCCTGTATTGGCCGGTGCGCTCCAAGGCCAGGATATCCAGAGGGTCTTTGACGACACATATGATACTATGGTCTCGCTCCTTGCTGGCACATACAGCACATGGATTAGAGTCGGTAATGTTCTGGCATGATGAGCAAAAGACGGTCTTCTCTTTGACAGCGATTATGGCTTCAGCTAAAGCTCGTGCCTCAGCTTCAGGTATGCGTAGCAAGTAGTAAGTGAGCCGTGCTGCGCTCTTGGGCCCGATCCCGGGAAGCTTGCTTAATTCCTCAATCAAACGGGAGACCGGCTCCGCAGCAGGCACATATCCGATTCTCAAATCTCTAAATCCTTCCCAAATTTGAAATCCGAGGAAAATATAATGTAGCGCTGTCTAGAAAATTTAGGGCATGCCTGGAATTTTGAGTCCCCCTGTTATAGCACCAAGCTGGCTGGCAGCTAGCTCTTTAGATTTCTCCAGCCCCTCGTTTATGGCAGCCATCACCAGGTCCTCGATCATACCTACATCCTTGGGATCGACGGCCTCAGGAGAAATTTTGATAGAGATTAGCTTCTGCTGCCCGCTGACAACTACTGTCACCGCACCGCCGCCAGAACTGGCCTGTACTGTGGCCTTCTCCAATTCCTCCTGAGCCTTGGCCAATTTAGCCTGCAACTG
>Ga0315281_10015327_pt1 | contig 10283 bp, 10 predicted proteins | sample YL17G07_0_MG_FD_204540 | JGI IMG/M metagenome (GOLD analysis project Ga0315281, IMG submission 204540) | Sediment microbial communities from Yellowstone Lake, YNP, Wyoming, USA - YL17G07_0 | ecosystem: Environmental > Aquatic > Freshwater > Lake > Sediment | place: USA: Wyoming | collected...
CTCCTCCGAGCTTGGAGAACTTCAGGAAACAGCCGATACCCTTCTCCTCCGGTTTTCCTACGGCCGAGGCCAGGTGTTGCACCTCATCGGCCATTGGGAGGATCAGGAGTTCGACGAAGAAATCCCATCCGACAGGTCAAGATCCCCAGGATCCCCAAGATCCCCAAGATCCGTGACGTTCATTCAAGAAAAATAAAAGACTTCATTCGTCATTGTAATCCTTGGGTAATCCTTGGGAAATCCCTGGGAAGTCCCTGAGAAGTCCATGGCAGCCCTTGTTTATCGAGGCCTTTAAGGGCCTTCGTCTCCCCGATTTTGTTGATTCCAACGCAACTTTTTCATTTTCCCACCGATAACAAATCTAGAATTATGAGCATTTTTTTCTTAAATGCCGCGCCCGCGCCGGCCCTTAACTCTCTGTGGGAGTGCGTTCAAGCGCCTCAAGTGAGTTTTGACGCACTTTCACCTATCGTCGCGGATCTTTGGGAGCAAACGGGTACGCCCGAGGCCCTCGGCATGGACCCACAGGAGTGCCGGCAGATCCAGGGGGCCCTCCAAGCACTGAATCAGGAGGCGGCCCGATTGAGCGATGCGTCGGGGCGGATCCAGACCATGAATTTGCAGCCGTCGTTGCAATCGCTGGCCAGCTCATGGCCGGTCCGTTTCCGCGCGCCCAAGGGACATCTCGCCAGCGGCGGGTGCAGCAGCGTCCGGCTCGGCTACGACACGGATGTGGGAGAAATGGTGACCATCAAGGCGGCGGAGCGGGCCGAGGGAGTCCCTGTCTCCCTGGCCGTCATCGAGTGCTTGCTGAGTCAAGAGCATTGGCTCCTGGAGATGCTTCAGAGGGATCGCCCGGGGGCGGGCCCCAGGGTTTTCAGATTGGAAAGGATCGAGGGGAAGCTCTGCATGGTCATGGAATATCTTCACGGTACCGAGCTTTCCCAATTGCATGGCAGCGCCCTCATTCACGGCTTGAAAGGCGATGCCGATTTGGATCGGCTGCTCGACTTGTGCCGCCAGGCGGTCGCCCAGGTCGCCGCACTGCACGAACAGGGGATCGTCCACTGCGACGTGAAGCCCGAAAACTTCATGTACCATCAACAGAGGCTCCGGATTTTCGATCTGGGCATCGCCCTGTTCGAGGGAGAGAAACACCTGAGCCCCACCGGCACGCCGGTCTACATGGCGCCGGAAGTTTGGCCACACGAGACCCCGGCGGAATTTTCCCGGGACGTTTTTGCCTTGGGTGTGACGCTTTACTGGCTCATGACCGGAGTGAGTCCCTTTGAAGCCGACTCGCCGGGAGAGATTGCGCGCAAGGTGATGCTGAGCGACCCGGAACCTCCGAGCGAAGTTCTCTTGCGGAGCCGGCCCGACTTGAGGGATGAGCTGTCGCCGACGTCGCTCGCCAACCTGAGGGCGTTCGACAGGATCGTCATGAAAGCGTTCAGCAAGGTCCGCGAATCCCGCTACCAAAACGCCAATGAGATGCTCGCCGACTTGCAAAGCCGGCTTCAGGTGGAGCCATTGCCGCAAGAAGCGGCGCTCTTCCTGCAAGATGCCGTTTGATCAAAAAGGTGTTTCCGATATCTTGAAGTCATCATAGTCGCAGACGGCGGGGGTGTGGGTCGCGTTGCCGTCGGTCAGGAGACCGAATCCTTCGGGGTTTTGCGACGGCTCCGACTTAAAGAGGCGTTTGTAGTCGTCCACGATATTGACGGCCCTGGTCTGCCAGCTTCCGACAAGATCCGATCCGCTGTCCAAAACAACGATGTAGAATTTGTTCGGTTTCTTTTCGACGACGGTCCCCGCCGGAAGGGTTGAACTCCAGACGTACTTGATGGCATTGCCGGTGTATCCTCCGAAGATGACGTAAACGCCGCAGGCGCTGTCGTTAGGCGCGCCGTTCGTCTCATTTCCTCCCTTGGGGAGGGTGACGGGCCGCCATCTCCAAGAAAAGTGAGGATGCAGCTTTGGATTCCAGCTGAATCTTTTGAATACCTGGACCGATACGTCTTTGGCGTCGAGGGCATGGAGAAATTTGTTTCCGTTCTCTTCCTGCACTTTATAGACGTCCAGCGCCTTGCCTCTTTGGAAAGGATAGGTTCGAAAACTGATTGGGAATTTCCCGGTTTCATATTGAGTGAATTCTTCGACGTTGCGCGTCCCATCAGCAAATGCAATCACGGCGATGAGACACAGTGTACTGGCGAGTAGAGCCGTTTTCGACGTTTTCATAAAACCCCCTCATAGGATCGCTGCTAGAAAATGTACTTTATCAACGATTGATAGGACACGCGAGGCAAAAAACGTGAGACCCGAGCGCCTCGCCAACAGGCGCTAGTCCCTGAGTTCGAAATGGATGCCGATGGTCAGCGCGTCGTCATAAACGGGATAGGGCGCGGCGCGTTTGATGGTCGAGAGGGCCTCCTCGTCGAGGGCTGAGGAGCCGGAGGAGGTCTTGAGGGCTATGTCTTCGGGTTGGCCCTGCGCGTTGATGCGGAAGCTGACGAGAGAGACGCCCTGGACGCCCGATTTTCGAAGGAGCAGGGGATAGTGTTTCGCGCGTTCGATCCGGGCCCGGATCTCGGCGAGAATGGAATTCGTTCCGCCGGAAGGCCCCGCTCCCGATCCGGGGCCGCCGGGCCCGGTCCCCGGACCGGCCATGGCGACGCTGGGGCTCCCAGGGGCCTTTCGGCTCTTCTCATGAGCGGGCGGCATCTTTTCCTTCACTTCTTTCGCTTCCGTGCGTTCGCTGCTGACCTCGGGGTTTCTTATTTCTTTCTTTTTCTCAGTCCCTCCGCTTCCTCCGTCCCCGACGATTTCGATCGTCACCGATCCTCCTCCTCCGCTCCCCGAGAGCGGGAGGTCATCGCCGGACGTGAGCAATCGCCCAGCGCCGAAAATCATCGCGATCGCCGCGATGTGAATCGCGAAGGAGGCCAAGAGTGGGGAAATCAGGCGTTTCATAGATGTTTCCAGGATTACCCCGATGGGGGGTATCGGGGTGGAGAATCGGGATTCTCCCCCCGATTTTGAGCCGAAGCATCCGGCTTTGCCGGTGCGAGGCGGATAGGCAGAGTATATGGCAAACCCGAGTCCGTGTGAAATCCGATCGAGGCGTCCGTTTCGTAGACGGTGCGGATCATCGCGGATGTCATCACGCCTCGGGGCTCGCCCAACGCGAAGAGGCCGCCTTCCTTGAGGATCAGCAGGCGATGTCCGTAAAGACAAGCCAGGTTCAGGTCGTGAATCGACAGGACGACGGTGATCTTCTGTTCGCGGTTCAGGCGGGCGCAGAGCTCCAAGAGTTGGATCTGATAATGGAGATCGAGATGAGAGGTCGGTTCATCAAGGAGGAGAAGAGACGCTTCTTGAGCCAAGGCGCGAGCGAGGATGACGCGCTGGCGCTCGCCGCCCGAGAGATCGGAGAAACGCCGATCGCGGAGGTGATGGACATCGGCGTCCGCCATGGCGTCTTGGGCCTTCTTGCGGTCGGCCTCGGACTCGAAACCCCACAGGCCGAGATAGGGGGCTCGGCCCATCATGACGATCTGTTCGACGGAAAAGGGAAGAAACGGTTCTTCTCCTTGGGGGACGAAGGCGATGCTCCGGGCCCGTTCGTTTCTGGGCAAAGACGAAAGTTCCCTCGATCCGATTCGAATGACGCCGCGGCTTGGAGTCAGGAGTCCCGCGAGATTTTTGATGAGAGTGGTCTTGCCCGAGGCGTTGGGGCCCAAAATTCCCAAAATCTCTCCGGGTCGGATTTCGAAGGACAGTCCCTTGAGGATTTCCTTTTCTCCATAGGAAAAATGGAGGTCTTGAACGGCCACGGGCTCTTTCACGAGGGCCTCCGTTTCAGGAGAATGAGGAAAAAGGGAGCGCCGACCAAGGCGGTGATGGCGCCGACCGGGAGTTCGGTCTGAAAACGGCTCGAGACCAAGACCGTTCGCGCCAGCGTGTCGCAGACGATGAGAAGGATGGCCCCGATCCAGCCGGACGCCGGGATCGAGAGGCGGTGATCGGGGCCGACGATCCTCCGCGCGATATGGGGGACGAAGAGTCCGATGAACCCGATCAATCCCGCCAAGGGCACGATCGCTCCGACCATGAGAGACGCGGCGAAGAAGATGCGGCGGCGGTGTTTGTAGGGATCGACGCCGAGGGTGCGTGCGGCGTCCGGGCCCGCGGTCAGGAGGTTCAGGGCGTGGCCTTCGAGCGTCAAGACAACCAGTCCCAAGAGGACGAGGCCGCCGACGAAGAAGATCCGTCCGTATTCCTCGGAATCGAGGCTCCCGATCAAAAGATAAAGAATCTTCTGCGATTGTTCGAAGCTGACGAGTCCGTTGAGGATGAGAATGAAGGCGAAGAGGAAGGCGTTCAAGATCACGCCCGTGAGCAGAAGGGTGTGCGGGGCGAGTTGTCCCCGCAGGGATGCCGTTTTGTAAACCAGGAGCATGGCGGCGAGCGAACTCGAGAAGGCGACGATTGGGATCAAGCCAAAGGGCAGGCCGAGGGCCAGGCTCAAAATGCTGCCAAGGGCCGCTCCGCTGGAAACGCCGAGGATGTAAGGATCCGCGAGCGAGTTTTGCAGAAGTCCTTGGAAGGCGGTTCCGGAAGATCCGAGGGCGATGCCGACCACGGCGGCGAGCAAGATCCGCGGGAGACGGCTGACGAAGAGGATGTCCCTTTCTTCGGGGCTGAGGGAATTCCAGTGCGTGAACCAGTGCGTGAAAAGGAACAACGACTTTTCGCCGACGGTCATCGCGAGAATCATCGCGACCGCCAAGAGTCCGGCGAGAAGCAAATTCCACCCGATCCATTTTCGAGGGGTCAGAAGGGTCATCGATTTCACTTGTGAAGGTTCTCGATCAACAGGTCAAGGGCCTCGGGCAGTCGCGGACCGGGGATAAAAAGATCGGGCGTGAGGTGGCGGACCCTCTGATTTTTAACGGCCGGGATGGAGTCGTAGCGCGACCAGAAATCGCCCGGATCGGAGGCGTCAAAATCGATGATGACCTCCGGGGCTCGAGCGATGACGCTCTCCATGCTGAACTGCGGATAGGGGAGTTTTGAGGAGCCCGCAATGTTCTCGCCGCCGGCGAGCGTCAGCAGCCGATCCAAAAACGTCCCGTCGCCCGACGTGATCAGGGGGTGGCGCTGGATGACCAAGAGGGTTTTCGTTTTCGGAAGATTAAGCGCCGACCGGCTCTTGGCCTCCATTTGCGATTGGATTTGGGCCACGAGAGACCGGCCCTTTTCGGGAATGCCGTTGGCCTCGGCCATCTTGGAGATCGAGTCGTAGACGTCGTCGATGGAATCGGCATGGAGGACGAGGGTCGCGATTCCGGAACGCTTCAGGGCGGATTCTATTTTGGCCGTCGTGGCGTCCGGAACGAGGACGACGAGATCCGGCTGCAGGGAGAGAATTTTTTCCAATCGCCGGTTGAAATACCCGCCGATGCGTTCGATCTTTTCGACCTCCGGCGGGTAGTGGCAGAAATCGGTGACGCCGACGACTTTCGCTCCGAGACCCAGCGCGAAGAGGATCTCCGTGACGTTTGGCCGGAATGAAATGATCCGTTGGATGTCTTTTGCGGACGCCTCCCGGGGATAACCCCCGATCAGGAAGGCCCAGAGGGCGGACAGGAGAACGAGGGCCTTTTTCATAGAGGTTTAGGGAGCGGGCGGAGAACCGGTCTCATCGATATTAGGATCCAGAGAGGTCTTGTTTTCGACGATGATCCGCGCCAACGCTTCGTGGCCGTTCACCCGAACATGGATGAACGTATCTCCCGAGGAGACGGCCGTGACCAGGCCGGAGCTGTCCACGTCGGCGATGCCGTAGTTTTCCGTCTTCCATACCAAGGGGATAGGATCCGGCGCCGGTTGGTCTTGGGCAAGCGAAGGCGGCAGGATGCTGTCTTTAGCCGCCGGGCAAAGGCTTCCGTCGGTGAACCACACGTCGGCCGTGAGTTGAACCGTCTCCCCCAGTCCGACGATCTTCGTGTACGCCGGACGAATCGCTAGAGTCTGTACCTCCGACTGAGGATCGCTTGCGGGTACCGTCGTCGTGGTATGGTTGATAGCTTGAAAAGTGCCCCATTCGAGGCTGGAACTCTCCCCGCTGCATCCGGCGAATCCACCGATGGCGACCGCCATGACCAGGATAATAATAGGGGAGACCTTGTTCATCATAAGAGGGGCCTGTAATTGGCCTATTTTCATAGCATTTATCTTATCGGCGGAAAATCAAAAGTGTTGTGAGCTACTTAAGTTCTCGAATTCAGACTATATTTTGACTTCCAGTTTTGCATAAAAGCTGCGGCCGGGCAGGGGAAACCCGACAATGTCCGAAATGCGGTCATTCAAGAGATTTTTGCCCTCGACGGTCGTCGTCAAGCGTTTGAGGAACGACGCGCTGACGCCGGCGCCCATGAGGACGCGGTTGTTGACCTTCTGGACGTTGATCGAGTCGAGGAAATTGTCGTCGATGAAGGTCACGTCGGCGAAAACCTTGCCCCAGTCATTAAAGAGGACGGCCTTTCCCGAGGCCTCATGAACGGGCCGGCCCGGAAGGAAGTGGCCGTTAAGCCCCGGGAGGCCGCTCGTGTCCTTGGCCCATTGAAACGTGTAGTTGGCCGAAAGGTCCAAGTGGCCGAAGAGGCTTGCGGCGACGTTGGCCTCGATTCCTTGGATACGGGCGCTGTTCAAGTTTTGGGCCTGGACGGTGTATTGCGATGTCTGCACGAACTGAATCAAGTCGCTCACGTGGTTCAGATAGTAGGAAATCTCGAATCGGACGGGTTTTTTCGAAACGATGGCCCCGATGTCCCAATTCCATCCGGTCTCGGGTTTGAGCCCCGGATTGCCGACGAAGGTTCCGCGGTCGCCGAAGAGTTCGGAGAAACTGGGGATTCGAAAAGAACGCGAAAAATTTGTTTTGAAGGTGAAGGCCCCCTCGGGTCCCGCCGGTTGGTACTTGATTCCGAGCTTGCCGCTGACGGGGTGGTGAGCGCTGCTGCCCACGCCCGCCTGGTCGTCGAAAATATGCTCGGTGCGAAACGAAGGATTGAGGACGAGTCTTTCGCCGAGAAGGACGATCTCGTCTTCAAGGCTCACGCTCGCGCTGTTTCGCACGCTGCGAGGACCGGAGCTCGGCGTTTGGGCGAAATCCGTAGGCAAAAACCGCTCGCCGCGGTATTCGAGATAGACTCCGACGCGTTGATGACTTCCGAACAGCCTGTGCCCTTCCAGACGGCTCCCGTACTGAAAGGTGTCGTTGTCGTTGTCTTGGACGCCCAAGCCGATGTCGCCCGACGGGTCCGAGAATTGCTGTTTTTGATATTGGAAAAACGGGACGAACGAGACGTCGCAATCCTTCCAGAGCCGCCGTTTGGTGACGTCGATGGAGACGCCGTTTCGCGTGGTGGACAGATCCGCGACCTTGGAGGTGAGCGTCGCGAGTCCCGGAATGCCCCGGTCTTCGCGGAAAAATTGGTCTTGAAACGAGATTTCCAGTCCGTCGACCGTGGGCGATCGCCACGTCATGCCGGTGGACAGGTTGTGACGGGCGAATTCGTTGTTCTCGCGCGTGGCGATGCGGTCGTCGCTCGGATTGAAGGGAGTTCCATCGTTGTCCAAGAACGTGAAATCCCCGGCGCTTCGCGAGTAGGTGTAGCCGACGTTGTAGGAAAAAGGTTCGAGGGTCTGCGATTGAAGGAGACTCGCATCGTACGTCTTGAACGAACCATACGACTGCGTGATCCGCGTCGAGCGGCCGTGTTGCGCCTTCTTCGTGACGATATTGACGACGCCGCCGATGGAGCTCGATCCGAAACGGGCCGGAGCCGCGCCCTTATAAACTTCGATCCTTTCGATTTGGTCGGTGGGAATCGACGCGATATTCGGGGAGCCTCCGAGGCCTTGGTTTTGAAGGATGCCGTCGATGTAGACGGCCACTTGTTCGGAGGTCGAGCCGCGGATCGAGACGGTCGCGAAGTCGTCCAGGCCGCCGCGTTGTTTGACGCTGACGCCGCTCTGGTCTTGGAGGACTTCGGTGACGGTCGTCTTGCGGCCTTTCAACTCCTCGGCGGTGATGACGGTCGTAAACGCCGACGAGTCATAGGCGGCCGCCGTCCCGGCCGACGTAGCGTCTTGCCGGCTGCCGCGAACCTCGATCTCGCCCAGCGATCGCTCCTCGGCCGCGGCAGGGCGGCAGAGGCAGAGGAAGAGGGCGCAGAGCGTGATGGCGAGAGGGCGTGACATCGCGCCTTTGTACGGCCTGGAGGGAGGGTTCTGTCAAGAAACGTTGGAAATTCCTTCCCGGCTGCGGGAGACTAGGGTGTGGTCCGGACGCGTTGGATTTTTCTACGGGGGCTCGCGGCGATTTTTTTGATCGCCTTCGTCTCTCTTTGGTCGCAGGTCGACGGCCTCATCGGCTCGCACGGCATCCTGCCGGCGGCGGAGCTCATGAATCAGGCGGCCGACCGGATTCCCGGCCGTATCGATATCCTGCCGACGCTCGCTTGGTTCTCTTCCGGCGACGTCTTCCTTCACGCGCTCTGCGCCTCCGGCGTCCTCGCGTCTCTGGCGGCCCTTGCCGGCATCGCCGAATCGCTGAGTTTTTTCGTCCTTTGGGTTCTTTATCTCTCTCTCGCCGTCGTTTCGAGCGAGTTTCTCTCCTTTCAGTGGGACAATCTCCTCCTGGAAACCGGCTTTCTTGCGGTGTTCTTTGCGCCTTGCCGGTGGCGTCCGCGCTGGACACAAGAGAGAATCCCCCCGATCGTCTCTCTTTGGCTCCTGCGTTGGCTCCTCTTCCGTCTGATGTTCGAGTCGGGGTTGGTCAAACTCTTGAGCGGGGATCCGGCGTGGAGGGATCTGACAGCCCTGCAATATCATTTTGAGACCCAGCCGCTCCCGACGTGGCTCGGCTGGTACGCCCATCAGCTCCAGAGCGCCGTCCTCAAGGGGACGACCGGAGCGATGTTCGCGATCGAGTTGGTCGTGCCGTTCTTTATTTTCTTGGGGAGGAGTTTCCGGTTGGCGGCTGCGCTTTTCTTCATCGGTTTTCAAATCATCATTGGAGCGACCGGAAATTACGGTTTTTTTAATCTGCTGACGATCCTGCTTTGTTTGCCGCTCTTGGACGACGATTTTATCGAGGCCCCGGGTCGTTTTATTCTCAGATTGTGGCGGAAGATGCGGCAGAAGTTGCGGAAACGCTTTGCGCAGGAAGAGGTTTCGGAGACGCAATCCCGGGCGGTTCGCGCGCCGCGCAAGCTTCGATCCTCCAGGCTCGCCTCTGTGATGTCGATTCCTCTGGCGGCTCTGGTGATCATCGTAAGCGGGACCGAGATGGTTCGCTTGACGATAGGCCGCGCCGCCATGCCCGGCTTTCTCGTGGATATCGTGGAGGCGGTGTCTCCTTTCCGCTCGATCAACCGCTACGGGCTCTTCGCCGTGATGACGACCCATCGTCCCGAGCTCGTCGTGGAAGGAAGCTGGGACGGTCTGACGTGGAAGGAATATGAATTCAAATGGAAGCCGGGCTCCCTCGCGCAACCGCCCCGATTCGTGGAGCCCCACATGCCTCGATTGGATTGGCAGATGTGGTTCGCGGCCCTGGGCCGCTGTGAGCACAATCCGTGGTTTCAACGTTTTGAAGAAAAACTTCTGGAAGGATCGCCGCCGGTCTTGGGTCTTTTGAAGAACGACCCTTTCGCGGGCCAATCCCCAAACTTCATCCGGACGGATGTCTATGAATATCACTTTACCGATCCGGCGGCGAAATCCCAGCAGGGGACGTGGTGGAGGCGGGAGTATCGATCGCCTTATTGTCCCATGACGGCCAAAACGCCCATTGACGGCTCAGGTCAAAAAGACCTATATTTAGGTCCAACTGAATAGGGAGCGTTTATGGAAAAGACCGTTTCTCTGTCGGAAGCGAAGACAAAATTGAACCGCTTGGTCGAGGATGTCGTCGAGCGGGACGGGGAGTTCATCATCACGAAGAACGGCAGAGCGGTGGCCGTATTGGTGCCCGCCCATCTGTATGAAGGCTGGAAAGAAACGAAAGAGATTCAGGCCGATCCGGAATTCATGAAACAAATAAAAAAAGGCGTTTCGCGCCTGAAGTCCCGCGCAAAACGATATACGTTTGAAGATATCTTCGGCGAGCCGTTGAAATGATTTACCGGCTCGATCTGGACGCGGAGGCGCGGGTCCTCATCAGTCACATGTCTCCAACCACGAAAAGAAAGATCAGGGAATCTCTTCGG
>Ga0315281_10015328_pt1 | contig 10283 bp, 10 predicted proteins | sample YL17G07_0_MG_FD_204540 | JGI IMG/M metagenome (GOLD analysis project Ga0315281, IMG submission 204540) | Sediment microbial communities from Yellowstone Lake, YNP, Wyoming, USA - YL17G07_0 | ecosystem: Environmental > Aquatic > Freshwater > Lake > Sediment | place: USA: Wyoming | collected...
GGCCTTGGCATCCCAGGGAATCACGCCCACGCCGCCATACTCCCCAGTATGTCGCAGTAGAATCCAGTGGTGCGCATCCTCGCGCGACGTCACGACGCACGGGATTGCTTCTGGAAGGGTCTCGGCCCCTTCTGCCAGGCGATCAAGCCGTTTGGCCAAGCCGGGGCGCATCTTGAGCGACTTCCGCAAGTCGCGAGACTGCAATAACCTCAGGGCAGCGATACGTCGGTTGCCCTCCAGTACCGTGAATATCTCCGCGTCTTTCGTAGGGGTGACGATTGGCAACTCGGATGGATTCAGGCCTTTGTCAACGATGTCCTCGGCCAGGTTGACCAGTTTCGTTCCCTGTTCATGCACCATGGACTGCAGAGCTTCTCGTAGCCCTTCCCTTGGGTCATATCTCGGATTCTGCAGGTCAATTAACAGGTTCTCGGGCTTGATATCGCGAATGCGGGGCTGTGGCGTCTCCATGCTCTGCCTCCTTGGGGATCTTCGGTGACGTGGAATCTCAACTCTGTCACTATGTGGCCGAGCGCTGCTTCCATTGCCCGTCAGCTTAGCGTTCTGGCTGGCTGAAGTCAAGACGAAACAGGCAGCCGGTTTGGTGTCGGTGCAGGTGCCGTTGCAGGGGCTGGAGCGTCGGCTGTTGATTGACCTGTTGCAAGGGCTGGAGCAAGCGCCGTTGCAGCGGTGGACGTGGATTCGTTCATCGTACATCGTCCAGTCGTAGAATCGGATTCCATCGCGGAAGTCGAGCCGGTCAGCATCGTGCTCACCGTTTCGGACGTAGGGTCGGTCTGCGTGACGGAGGCCGTGACGGGCATCGTGACGAAGGCCGTGACGGTTTCGGTGACGGGCACCGTGACGGAGACCGTGTCGGAGCGAGTGACAAGACCCTTGACGGCTGGCGTGACGGAGGTCGTGACGGCCGCGGTCTCGGATTGAGTCAGAGTGGCCGTGACGAAGCCCGTGACGAGGACCGTGTCGGAGAGCGTGAGGAGCTCAGTCACGGCTTACGTGACGATGCCGGTCAGGAGGGCCGTGTCGCGGCCCGTGACGGAGACCGTGTCGAAGAGGGTGACGGGGCCGGTTGTCCCCCGGACGATGGAAGATGGAGGAGGGAGGAGTGAAGATGGAGGAATGAAGATGCAGGAAGGAGGACAGAAGAGAGAGGAGGCAGGACGGGAGATGGAGGATGGAAGATGGAGGAACGCCCGGTTGTCAGCGTGTTAGCGTCCAGTGTTATGTTTCGGGCTTTCCGAGTCTCTAACCCGGTGAAAGCCAAACTGGAGGTTTCTATGGATAGTGACCGAGAACAGTACGCCCGCGAGCGGCTTGAGCGCCGGCTCCGCCGGTACGAGAACAAGCACGACCCGGCCCGGGTTGCTGACCTGCTGGCCGCGAAACGGGCCGAGATGGTGCGCAAGTACGGTGAGTATGCGAGGACCGCGGCCCAGGTGAGCCGGGCGGTCTGCGACGTGACCGACAACGCCGGCGTTGTCTGCATGATGCGCATCTGGTATCAGACCTTTGGCCGGGAAATCGAGAAGCTGTGGCGCCATCACCACGACCGGGACATCTCGGATGAGCTGGGGGTTCTGCGCTACAAGTGGACGGTGCGCGGGCTGGTCCCGATTGTGCTGGACAAGGTCGAGGCCGCGGTGCTGGCCGAGCTTCGCCGCCAAGACGAGGAATCCGGCCAGGCGGCCCAAGAGCCGAGATAGGATGAACCACAGAGGTCACGGAGTGCACAGAGTGGGGCGAAGACCGGAGTCCGCTCCGTACTCTCCAGTTCTCGGTGTTCTCTGTGGTTCTATCTCGGGATTCGGACGGCGGGCCGGATTGACAAACGGGCCTGCAGGAATACATTAAGGAGGTAGTTATGCCAAATGAAGGCTATCTGATTCTGCCGGGGCCATGTCGGCCTGACGACCCGGATGCCGAGTTGGTGGCACGGGTCGCGAGCGGGCATGAGGCATGGGCAGGCATCGAAACGAAGTACCGCGGGCCCTTGCTGCGAGACGCGGACAAGCGCCTGGGCGAGCGGGTTGATTCCGAGGAAGCGGTGCAGGCGACCTTTGTCAGTGCGTTCAGCCACATTCTCCAGTTCCGGGCCGAGCCGAAGAAGGGCGTCACGAAGCCGACGTTCCTCACCTGGCTCTGGCGCATTCACCTGAACGAAGTGGCGAGGCGTTCGAAGAAGCTGGTCGCGGCCGGGAAGCAGGAGAAGAGCCTCAGCGAACTGACGGAAGGCGATGAGCAGAGAATCCTGGTCGAGCCGCTGTCGCCGGACCAGAGGCACGACCAGCGCCGGGAGCTTGTCCGTGTGGTTAGCGACATCGCCCGGTTGCCGGAGCAGCAGTCCAAGGTGTGCAACCTGATTCTCCTGGCCGGACTCAGCGAGAGCGAGACCGCAGAGGTGTTGTCAATGAAGATTGATGCGGTTAGAATGAACCTGATGCGCGGCAAGAGTACCCTAAAGGAGTTGTGCCTGAAAAGGCAGGCTGATGCTTAGGGCGGCAATCGAGGTCTCGGGCTGGAACCCTGAGGCAGCAGTCGGGTTTGCAGTCCTGACGCGGAAGTACAAGTCCAAGGTTACGCTCGCCTGGGGCAAGGCCGTGATTGACGGCAAGGACACAATCGAGGTCATGGCCCTGAGGCCGGAAAAGGGCTCCGAGGTCGCGCTCGAGATTGCGGGCGAGGATGAGCAGAAGGCGTTTGACGCGCTGCTCGCGCAGTTGTTCGAGGTCATAGAGGAAGACGGGGGCGCAGAAGAGCGGGTCAGGAAGCTGGTGCTGGAGTTCAAGACACCCGCTTCCGCCGATTCCGTCCCACAGTATCTGACTGACGAGGACATCGAGCAACTACTGCGCGAGGCGTGGGCGGGAACGCTGGAGCCGGCGCTTGAGGTAAGTTCGCTGTCACACAGCCTCGGGCGGTTCAAGGGTGTCGATATCCGAACCCCGGCAGAGGCGATCGATGTCGAGGAGGTGGCGAGGGTCCGGCCTGCTGCCGCGGCCAAGCTGCGACTTGGAAAGGAATGGCGGAAGCTGGTCTTGGAAGCATTCCGCCTGTTGCCCCGAGGGCAGGGGGAAGTGCTCCTGCTGAACGCGCTCGCGGGCTTCAACGTCGAGGAAATCGCGGATGTCCTTGGGCTGACAAAGGAAGTAGTCAGGACCCGCCTCAGCAGGGCCAGGAACAAGCTGCGGAACCTGCTCAAGAAACAACAGCAGCGCCTGAAGAAGTAGTCTCCCCAAACAACCAGTAGCCGGTCTATGGCCCGGGCCTGATCGGCCCGGGCGTAGCCTCTCGGCAGGCCGAGAAGCCACAAGCAGTACGCCAGGCCGGAATCACCCTCTCCCTCCCCCTCAAGGGGGAGGGAATGAAAGGGAGGGGTCGCGACAATCCCGCGTTATGTTCGGCCCGGTTGCGTTCTCTAACCCGGTTGAGGACGAAATGAAAGGAACTTCAGATGAACGCAGCACAGGTTGTCCGTGAAGCCGACCGGGTGAGCGAGATGCTCAGACTGGTCCAGGACAAAGAGCCGCTGGTCCCAAGGTCAGGTAAGGGCCGGCAGGCGCTGTCACTCCTGGCCTGCCTGGAGAAGCGCCTGCTGGGACTCAGGCGTCGGCTGCTGGAGGCCGCCCTGACCGACCTGCTCTGGCAGTATCAGGAATACTGCGACAACGAGGATACGGCGGCAGTAGTCAGGCAGCTCATTGTGAACATCGGGTTGGAGAGTTAGGGCGAGGGCAGAATGCAAGTGTTGAGAAGCAAAGTGCAGAATGCCGGAGCTCGGGCAGGCAGCAGGCCTCGGCCAGGCTTTGCCCTTGCACCAGCCGCAACCGCCGCCCGCCATGGTAAGGGCGGCAATCCAGTTGCCGAAAGGAGGTGACAAACATGCCAATCGATCCATCAAAGAGAACCGCCAACTGGGATGCAGGATACGACACGACAGCGATCAAGGCCAAGATAGACAAGAAGCGCCCGGATATGCTTCCGCGCATGGGAGCGCAGACCGCGGCCATCGTCTCGATGGAAGGTCAGGTGAAGCAGACTCTGGATGCGTCCGGGGTCTCCGTCATCCAGTACCCCTTCTATCTGTGCTTCGGGCGCGAGCTGTGGCACATGACCCATGAGCGCGAGATGTCCGGCGAATCGGCTGCGAAGGAAGCCGCGGTGCTCATTGCGAAATGGGTTGCGCGCGGCCTGACGCAGGCGGTGTTGCAGGCCATCCGGTCTGAGGTCTTCAACATCCCCGCGCCGATAGCGCCGTAAGACAGCCGACAGCTTACAGCTAACGGCTAACAGCGAAGACCAAACGCGGCTGGCGGGCAGGCTGCCAACCCGCCGGCCGCGCAAGTTTCTACAAGTCTTGACCGAAGCCTGAATGAAACGAGGCGATAGCCGTGTGGTTCGTCCACCGATTGACGACTGCCGATTTCCCCGGTTCCGAGTGCCTGCGGGCGGGCTGTGCGACCCGGCCTTACCCGAGGGCGGGACTGGTGCGTCCGTTCCGGGCGCAGCAAGCGGCCCGGCCAGACGGCCGGGCCGCACTTGAAATCAGGCGGTTAGCTCTTCTTCGGCTTCTTCGCGACCTTCGCCTTCTTGAGCGTCATCGGCGTGCCGCAACAGACCGGGCCGCAATCAGTGCAATCGCACGCGTCGCTGACCACGAGCGCCAGGCCGCACGACCCGCATTCGTACCTGTCACCTTTCTTCATGGTTTTTCTCCTTAGTAGTTTAAGACGCTTGCGGCCAGAAAAGGATTCTCACGGCAGAAACGCCCAGACATCCAGGCCGCCGTACACATTGGCCATGGACCCGCCCTTTGATACGAACGTCAGCGGAAACGCCACCTTGGGCCGGATGACGAACATCGGAAACGGCTTCCACATCAAGAGCACGTTCACGACGTGCTGGCTGACTTCGGTATTGGCGAGCGACGTGCCGCTCGAGTCGGTCTGCGCCCGCGAGTAGCCGGTGACCGCGACTTCCGGCGTCAGCGTCTTGGTGACCGAGTAATCGAGAGTCAGGTTGTACTCGATCATGTTGCCGACCTTCTTGTCTGTATCGGGTAGCTTGCCGTTCAGCCAGTACGCTGCCCGCGCGTGCGCGGCGAACCCGAAGAAGCTCACCGTGGTGGCCGACGCGCCGACGCCGATATCGGTCGTCCTGTCCCCGATGGCCGGAATCGCGTCCTTATCCGCGGTCGGCAGGTTGGCGCCGATTATCAGCGCGGCTTTGACCGGCAGCAGCGAACTCTGCAGCACTCCCCAGCGCGCATACACCATCACGTCACCAATGCCGCTCGATTTGTTGGGACTCTGCTCTTTCATTGCCAGCGGCGCAACCACGTCAACGTCGAGGCTGCCCAGCAGTCCCAGCGCCAAGGTACCGTCGCAGGACGTTGTCTTGGTGGTCACGAACCCGGCCGGCGTCTCGTACTTGCCGGTGGTCCAGTTGTAGCTCACCGCAGTCTGGTTATACCCGAGGTTCAGCCAGCCGAACGCCTGGAAGGGCTTGTTCACCGTCGCCGACCGCCCCAGCAGGGCCGTCGCCATTGCGCTGCCGGCCATGACCGCCAGCGCCAGAGCCATCACTGTCAGTTTCTTCATTCGCTCTCTCCTGTTCTCTTCGTCATCTGCATCTACTCACCATTCTCCAGTCCCCTTTCCTTCCCTGCCAGAGTATCCAAAACCCGCGCCGAATCAAGCGCGAACGGACGACATAGAGAAGCAGCCCATCTTGACGCACGGCATCCGCGGCTCTATTCTCACTAGCTATGAAGACGACGCTGCGCACCCGCCGGCTCGAAGAACTGAACTGGATGGAGTTCAAGCGCCTTGTGCCGGGGAAGACCGACGCCGTGCTCGTGCCGGTCGGCACCATCGAGGCCCACGGCGTAACCGGACTCGGCACCGACAATCAGATACCGCTCTCCATCGCCGAACGCATCGCCGAGCCGGTCCAAGCGCTCATTGCCCCGACAATCCACTACGGCATCACGCGCACGCTTCTGCCCTATCCCGGCTCTCTGACCGTGCTGCCCGAGACCTTTGAGCGCTACGTCTCCGAGGTTGCGGTGAGCCTTGCCGATGCCGGGTTCAGGCGAATCGTGTTCCTCAACGGCCACGGCGGGAACACCGAAGCCCTGAAGAACGTCTCCGTCCGCCTGTACCGCGACAAGCAGGCTTACAGCATGGTCATTGACTGGTGGACGCTCTGTGACGAGGAAGTCAGGCGGGTCTACGGCCACGCGGGCGGCCATGCCGGCACCGACGAGACCGCGCTGGTCCAGGTTGACCATCCTGAGCAGGTTCGCAAGCAGGACTACAAGAAGGAGATGGCCTTTCTCGCTCAGCCCGGCCTTGCCGCGCTCCCGTTCCCCGGCCCAATCATCCTGTACAAGAAAGGCGAAGGCTTCCCCGACTTCGACCCGGCCAAAGCCGAGCAGCTCATGACCGCGGTGTGCGGTAAGGTCCAGCAGACCATCCTCGATGTGTTCCGGCGCTGGCAGACCGTTCGCTGACCGCCGCTGCCGGCGGCGGAGTTAGTCAGTTAGCAGAGAGCAGTTAGCCAGCGCCAGAGGCGCGAGTTGCCAGTCACCAGTTTGCAGTTGGCAGTAACAGAAGCCGGTCTTGGCGTTCTTGGCGGCCTTGGCGGTTTGCTGCTTCCCGCCTGATGCCGGCTCGCTGGCTACCGGCGCATGTAGTCGGAGAGCGGTCGGGCTTCGAGCCCCTCGCGGGGGTGCGCGAGCAAGGTCCGCACAAACAGCCGCGCCAGTTCGGCGTCGTTCACCAGCGGCACGCCGATGTCGGCGGCGCTGCGCCGGATGTAATACCCGTCGGTCAGGGTCGCCTCATCGGCGGTCCGCTTCGGGATGTTCAGCACGCAGCCGACGACCTTTCCCAGTATCAGGTCAACCACCGACGGAACCTTTCCCTCTGATACCTTGTGGGCGAGCTGCGACTTGATGCCGTTGGCTTCAAGGAAACGGTGGGTGCCGTCCGTGGCATAGAGCTCGAAGCCCGCCGCGGCCAGCGCCCGCAGGCTGTCGAGCAGTTTCACCTTGTGAGCGTCGCCGCCTATTGAAACCAGCACTGACTTCCTGGGGAGCACGAATCCGGTCGAGATTGCCGCCTTGTACCATGCCTCCTCCAGCGAGTCGCCGAGGCATGCCGCCTCGCCGGTCGAGGTCATCTCCACGTATAGCACCGGGTCCGCGCCCTTCAGCCGCGAGAACGAGAACTGCGGCACCTTGACCGCGACATGGTCCAGGTCCAGGGTCCGGTACTCGCCCTTCACGTCCACGCCGAGCATTGCCCGGGCCGCGATTTCGATGAAGTTGTAGCCGGTTGCCTTGGACACGAACGGGAAGGACCGCGACGCCCGCAGGTTGCACTCAATCACGCTGACTTCGTTGTTCCGGGCCAGGAACTGCACGTTGAACGGCCCGTTGATGTGGAGCGCCCGGCCGATAGCCTTGGCAATCCATTTGGCGCGGCGCACGGTCTCAAGGTACGTGTTCTGCGGGGGCAGCACGACCGTCGCGTCGCCCGAATGGACGCCCGAGAGTTCGACATGCTCGGTGATGGCGTACAGCACCAGTTCGCCGTCCTGCGCCACGCCGTCGATTTCAATCTCCTTCGCACCTTCGATGAACTTGGAGATGACGACCGGGCTGTCCGGCGAGACGCGCGCCGCCTGCATCAGGTACTGCGCCAGCGAGCTCTCGGTCTTGGCGATGTTCATTGCCGAGCCGGAGAGAACATATGAAGGTCGGACCAGCACCGGGTAGCCGACCTCGGCGGCAAACCGGCGCGCCTCGTCCAGCGTGCTCAGCTCGTTCCAGGGCGGCTGGGCGATGCCGAGTTCGTCGAGCAGCGCCGAGAACCGGCGCCGGTTCTCGGACCGGTCAATGCCGTCCGGGCTGGTGCCGATGATGTGCACGCCGGCGCGGTCAAGACTCGCGGCCAGGGTGTTCGGCAGTTGTCCGCCGACCGAGACGACCACCCCAAGCGGCTGCTCGAAGCTCGTGATGTCCAGCACCCGTTCCAGCGTCAGTTCTTCAAAGTAGAGCCGGTCGGTTTCATCGTAGTCGGTCGAGACGGTTTCCGGGTTGCAGTTAATCAGCACGGTGCGGTAACCGAGCGCCGATGCGGTCCGGCACATTCCCACCGAGCACCAGTCAAACTCGACCGACGACCCGATGCAGTAGGGCCCGCTGCCGAGCACGACCACCGGCCGTCCCCGCGCTTCGGGCTCGACTTCCTCGTGGTCGCCACCGTAGGTCATGTACAGGTAGTTGGTCGCGGCCGGGAACTCACCGGCGAGCGTGTCAATCCGGCGCGCGTGCGGAACCACCCCAAGCTGAATCCGGCGGCCACGGACTTCGTCTTCGGTCGAGCCAAGCTGGCGGGCCAGCGCCCGGTCCGAAAAGCCGAGCCGCTTGAGCGAGCGAAGTCCTTCGCTGTCGAAACTGTCAAGCCGCTGCCCGGGCAACCCCGCATCCGCCCGCACGATTTCCTCAAGCCGGGCGATAAACCACGGGTCAACCCGACTGAGCTCGTGGACCTCGCGCGGGCTCATGCCGTCGGCCAGCGCCTGTGCCATCGCGAATAGCCGCCGGTCAGTCGGGTGGGCAATCTCGTCGCGCGGGTCGGGCACGCGCGCCTTCGGGTCGGTCAGGCCGTCAAGGCCGGTGCCGAGCGAGCGTACCGCCTTCTGCAGCGCCTCCTCGAACGTGACGCCGATTGCCATCACCTCGCCGACGCTCTTCATCTCCGTGCCGATGCGCCGCGAGGCCGCCTTGAATTTGTTCAGGTCCCAGCGGGGTATCTTGATGGTCACGTAATCCAGCGCCGGCTCGAAGAAGCAGCCGGTAACGCCGGTCACCGCGTTCTTCAGGTCGGCCAGGCCGTGCCCCAGCGCGAGCTTGGTGGCGACCCATGCGAGCGGGTACCCGGTTGCCTTTGATGCCAGCGCGCTCGAACGGGACAGCCGGGCGTTGACCTCGATGACACGGTAGGCCGTGCCGTCCGGTTGCAGGGCATACTGGACATTGCACTCGCCGACGATGCCCAGTTTCTCCGCGACGTGCAGCGAGACCGCGCGCAGTTGGTGGTACTCGCCGTTGGTCAGGGTTTGGGACGGCGCAACGACGATGCTCTCCCCGGTGTGGATTCCCATCGGGTCGAGGTTCTCCATGTTGCAGACTGTGACGCCGTTGCCGAACCGGTCCCGCACCACTTCATACTCGACCTCTTTCCATCCGCCCAGGTACTCCTCAACCAGGACCTGCGGCGAATGGGCCAGGGCCTCGCGCACCCGGTCTTTGAGTTCGTCCGGCGAAGTCACCATGCCCGACGCCAACCCGCCCAGACTGTAGGCGGCGCGCACCATCAGCGGGTAGCCGATTGCCGCGGCCGCTTCCAGCGCGCCTTCCACGCTGTTCGCGGTGCCGCCGCGCGGGACGTCCACGCCGATGGCCCGCATCCGGACCGCGAAGCGCTCCCGGTCCTCCGACTCTTCGATGGTCTCGACCGGCGTGCCGAGGCAGCGAACACCGTACTTCTCCAGCACGCCCGAACGCCAGAGCTCGACCCCGACATTCAAGGCGGTCTGGCCGCCGACGTTCAGGAGAATCCCGTCCGGCCGCTCCCGCTGGATGACCTTCTCTACGAAGTCGGCAGCAACCGGGACCAGGTAAATCTCGTCCGCCAGGCCCGGCGTCGTCTGAATCGTGGCGATGTTCGGGTTGACCAGGACCGTGCGGATGCCTTCCTGCTTCAGCGCCTTGATGGCCTGGCTGCCGGAATAGTCAAACTCGCCCGCTTGTCCGATGCGCAGCGCGCCCGACCCGAGTATCAGCACCTTGTCCGGCCGGTTCACAGCGACTCCACAAACCGGTCGAACAGGTCACGGCTGTCCAGCGGGCCGGGCGACGCCTCGGGATGGAACTGCACCCCGGCAAAGGGCCGCCGCTTGTGCCGGATGCCCTCGACCGAGCCGTCGTTGATATTGGTGAACCAGACCTGCCAGTCGTCCGGGAGCGTGCGGGCGTCAACCGCGTAACCGTGGTTCTGGCTGGTCAATCGGCAGCGGTCGGTCCCGCTCTCGCGGCACGGCTGGTTCTGGCCGCGGTGGCCATAGCGCAGCTTGTAGGTCCGGGCGCCGGCGGCCAGCGCCATGAGCTGCGCGCCGAGGCAGATGCCGAGTATCGGCCGGTTCAGCGCCATCGCCCGCCGCAGGATTAAAACCGTGGCCGGGCACTGCTCGGG
>Ga0315281_10015329_pt1 | contig 10283 bp, 8 predicted proteins | sample YL17G07_0_MG_FD_204540 | JGI IMG/M metagenome (GOLD analysis project Ga0315281, IMG submission 204540) | Sediment microbial communities from Yellowstone Lake, YNP, Wyoming, USA - YL17G07_0 | ecosystem: Environmental > Aquatic > Freshwater > Lake > Sediment | place: USA: Wyoming | collected...
GCCAGGTGCTGTCCCGCAACACCGAGGCGAGCGTGATCAACGCCGGCGACGGCAAGCACCAGCACCCCACACAGTGCCTGCTCGACCTCTTCGCCATGCGACAGACCTTCGGTCGCGACATGGACGGCCTCAAGGTGTCGATCGTCGGCGACATCCTCCACAGTCGCGTGGCGCGCAGCGACATCATGGGCTTCAGGCTGCTCGGCATGGACGTCACGCTGGTCGGACCGCCGACGCTCATCCCGCGCGGCATCGAGGAGATGGGCGTCAAGGTCGAGTACGACTTGGCCAACCTCCGCGACGCCGACGTGATCTACCTGTTGCGCATCCAGAAGGAGCGTATCCGCGAAGGGGCCAACTTCCTCCCGTCGCTGCGCGAGTACAACCGGCTCTACGGGATGAGCCAGGCGCGCCTGCGGCCGGGGCAGAGGGTCATGCACCCCGGCCCCATCAACCGCGGCGTCGAGATCGACCCCGACATCGCCGACGACGACGAGAACCTGATCGCCCTGCAGGTGTTCAGCGGCCTCGCCGTGCGCATGGCGATCCTGTACCGCACGATCGTCGGTTACACCGACGCCGGCAGCGAGGAGGTGCTCTGATGGAGCGCACGTGGCACAAGCCGCTGCCGGCCGCCGACCTGCTCATCCGCGGCGGCCGGGTCGTGGATCCGCTAAGCGGCGTCGACGCGGTCCAGGACGTGCTCGTCAAGCGCGGCAAAGTGGCCGAGGTCGCAAGGTCCCTGGCGGCGCCGAAGGGCGCCCGTGTGGTCGACGCCGACGGCATGTTCGTACTCCCGGGGTTCGTCGACCTGCACACCCACCTGCGCACGCCCGGACGCGAGGACGAGGAGGACGTCGCCAGCGGGACGCGGGCCGCGGCCGCCGGCGGCTACGTCAAGGTGTTCGCGATGGCGAACACCGAGCCGGTGGTCGACACGGCCGTCGTGCTGCGCGGTCTCAGCGAGACCGCGCGCGCCGAGGCCGTCGTGCCGGCCGGTTTCTACGGCGCCGTGACCCGCGGCCTCAAGGGCGAACAGCTCACTGAGATGGGCGAGCTCGCCGAGGCCGGCGCGGTCGCGTTCAGCGACGATGGCCGGCCCCTCGCCACGGCTGCCCTCGTGCGCCGCGCCCTGCAGTACGCGAAGGTCACCGGGCGCGTCGTCGCCATCCACGCCCAGGACGACTCGCTCTTCAAAGGCGGCCAGATGCACGAGGGCCCCGTCTCTGCCCGACTAGGGCTCGGCGGCATCCCGTCGCTCTGCGAGAGCCTCGACGTCGCCCGGGCCCTCGACGTGGCGGCGTACGAAGGGGCGCCGCTGCACGTGCACCACATCAGCGCCGCCGCTACGCTCGAGCATCTTAGCCGCGCCAAGGCGGCTGGACTGCGCGTGACTGCCGAGGCCACGCCGCACCACCTCACGATGACCGACGAGGCCGTGGCCTCGCTCGACAGCAACCTGAAGATGAACCCGCCGCTGCGCGAGGAGGACGATCGCCAGGCGCTGGTCAGGGCGCTCAAGGCGGGACTCGTCGACTGTATCGCCACCGACCACGCGCCGCACGCCCCGATGAGCAAGGACGTCCCCTTCGAGGAGGCGGCTTTCGGGACGACCGGCCTGGAGACCGCCTTCGCCGTGCTCTACACCGACCTGGTCAAGAAGCGGGCCCTCGACCTCGGCACCCTGGTGACGCGAATGAGCCAGGCGCCGGCGGCGATCGCCGGCGTCGAGCCGCCGGCGATCCGTCCCGGCGCCGTCGCCGAGCTCTGTGTGATCGACCCTCGGGCCACGTGGACGGTGACTGCGGAGGGCTTCGAGTCCCGGTCGGCCAACAGCGCCTTCCTCGGCCGCCGACTGAGCGGCCGGGTGAAGCTGACGGTCGCCGCCGGGAGGCTGGCGTGGGAGGCCGATGCCTAAGCCCGCCCTGATCGTCCTCGAGGACGGCGCGTGCTTCGCCGGCGAGGCTCTCGTCGGTCAGGGCACGGTGGGGGGTGAGTTCGTCTTCAACACGAGCATGCAGGGCTACCAGGAGATCGTCAGCGACCCCTCGTATGCCGGCCAGCTCCTCACGTTCACGTTCCCGATGAACGGGAACTACGGCGCCGACGCGGCGCGCGACGAGTCGGCCCGGGCGCACGCCCGGGCGGTCGTCGCGCGCGAGCTCACGAACTACCGCTACAACCGCGCCTCGAGCGGGACGTGGCTCGAGTGGCTCGCCGACCACGGCGTGGTCGCCGTGAGCGGCGTCGACACCCGCGCCCTGACGCGGCATCTGCGTGACCACGGCGCCCTGCGCGGCGTGGTCTCGACGGACGGCGGCGACGTGAAGTCGCTACGCGCGGCGGCGCGCAGCCTGCCGCCCATGGCCGGCCTCGATCTCGCCGGCAAGGTCACGTGCGACGCCGCGCACGAGGTCCCGGCGACGGCGGACGAGCGGTTCCACGTCGTCGCCGTCGACTTCGGCGTCAAGCGGTCCATGCTGGGCTACCTCACGGGCAGCGGTTTTCGCGTCACCGTCGTGCCCGCGCGGACCAGCGCCCGCGAGGTCCTCAAGCAGCAGCCCGACGGCGTCTTTCTCTCCAACGGACCCGGCGACCCGGCCGCCGTGCCGTACGCCGTCAAGACGCTTCCGCACCTCGTCGGCAAGGCGCCGGTCTTCGGCATCTGCCTCGGGCATCAGTTGCTCGCCCTCGCCCTCGGGTGGCGGACCTACAAGCTCAAGTTCGGCCACCGCGGCGCCAACCACCCTGTCAAGGACCTGCGCACGGGGACGATCGAGATCACGACGCAGAACCACGGCTTCGCCGTGCGCGACGACGGGGAGGAGCACGGCGGCGGCGCGGTGACGCACGTGGACCTGAACGACGGGACCGTCGAGGGGCTGGCGGCGCCCGGCCTCTTCGCCTTCTCCGTCCAGTATCACCCTGAATCGTCGCCCGGCCCGCACGACTCACTGTACCTGTTCGAACGCTTCGCCGACGAGATGCGGCGCTTCAAGGAGCGCGACTGATGCCGCGCCGCGACGATCTCTCCAAGATCCTCATCATCGGCTCAGGGCCGATCGTCATCGGACAGGCGTGCGAGTTCGACTACTCGGGAGCCCAAGCCTGCAAGGTGCTGCTCGAGGAGGGCTACGAGGTCGTGCTCGTCAACTCGAACCCGGCGACGATCATGACCGACCCGGATCTAGCCACGCGCACCTACGTCGAGCCCCTGGATCTGGCGACCCTCACCCGCATCGTCGAAGTCGAGCGGCCGGACGCCGTGCTGCCGACGCTCGGCGGTCAGACGGCGCTCAACCTCGCCACCGAGCTGAAGGACGCCGGGGTGCTCGACCTCTGGGAGGTCGAGATGATCGGCGCCGACGCCGAGGCGATCCGCCGCGCCGAGGACCGGCACGAGTTCCGCACGGCGATGGGAGAGATAGGCCTGCGCGTGCCGCGCAGCGCCATCGTGACCACGCCGGCCGAGGCCGAGGCGGCGGCCGACGATCTCGGCCTGCCCCTGGTCGTGCGGCCGGCGTACACGCTCGGCGGCACCGGCGGGGGGATCGCCCACGACCGCGAGGGCCTGCGGCACATCGTCGCCAACGGTCTGCGCCTGAGCCCCATCACGCAGGTCATGCTCGAGGAGTCGGTCGCAGGCTGGCACGAGTTCGAGCTCGAGGTCATGCGCGACCGGGCCGACAACGTCGTCATCATCTGCGCGATCGAGAACATCGACCCGATGGGGGTGCACACGGGCGACAGCGTCACGGTGGCGCCGGCGCTCACGCTCACCGACCCGCAGTACCAGGAGCTGCGCGACGCCGCCAAAGCGATCATCCGCAAGATCGGCGTCGACACCGGCGGGTCGAACGTGCAGTTCGCCGTCCACCCCGACACGGGCGAGGTCGTTGTCATCGAGATGAACCCGCGCGTCTCGCGCTCGTCGGCGCTGGCCTCGAAGGCGACGGGCTTCCCGATCGCGAAGATCGCCGCCAAGCTCGCTGTCGGCTACACGCTCGACGAGATCCCGAACGACATCACCAAGAAGACGCCGGCGAGCTTCGAACCGACGCTGGACTACGTGGTGGTCAAGATGCCGCGCTGGGCGTTCGAGAAGTTCCCCCTCGCCGATCGCGAGCTGACCACGCACATGAAGAGCGTCGGCGAGGCCATGGCGATCGGGCGAACGTTCAAGGAAGCGTTCCTCAAGGCCATGCGCTCGCGCGAGCTCGAGACCCCGCCCGAGCTGCCGGTGACCCGCCCGGAGATCCAGAGGGCCCTCGCCGTACCGAGCTGCGAGCGCTACGAGCTCGTCCTCCAGGCGTTCCGGCACGGGTTCGAGATCGACGAGGTGCACGAGGCGACGGGTGTCTCGCCCTTCTTCCTCGCCGAACTGCGCGACGTCGTCGAGCTCGAGCGCGAAGTGCGCGAGAGCGGCACGCTCGGCGCGGACCTGCTCCGGCGCATGAAACGGTACGGCTTCTCGGACCGCCGCCTCGCCGAGCTCACCGGGCGTGGCGAGCGCGAGATCCGCGCCCTGCGCCTCGAGCACGGGGTCACGCCGGTGTACAAGGCGGTCGACACCTGCGCCGCCGAGTTCGAGGCCGAGACACCGTACTACTACTCGACCTACGAGGACGAGAACGAGGCCATCCCCGGAGATCGGGAACGGGTGGTGATCCTCGGCAGCGGCCCGAACCGCATCGGTCAGGGCATCGAGTTCGACTACTGCTGCGTGCACGCCGCCATGACCGCGCGGGAGATGGGCTACGAGGCGATCATGGTGAACTGCAACCCCGAGACCGTGTCGACCGACTACGACACGTCCGACCGGCTGTACGTGGAGCCGCTGACCTACGAAGACGTGATGAACGTCGTCGCCAACGAGGGCCCGCTCGGCGTCGTCGTCCAGTTCGGGGGCCAGACGCCGCTCAGGATCGCCGCCGACTTGGCCGAGGCTGGTGTGCCGATCCTGGGCACGCCGCAGTCGTCGATCGACCTCGCCGAGGACCGCGGCCGCTTCGGCGAGCTGCTCCGCGAGCTCGGGATCGGCTGTCCGGAGTACGGTCTCGCGACGACCGCCGAGCAGGCGGCGACGGTGGCGGACGAGATCGGGTACCCCGTGCTCGTCCGCCCCTCGTACGTGCTCGGCGGCCGCGCCATGGAGATCGTTTACGGGCGTGAGGAGCTGGTGCGCTACATGAAACACGCGGTCAGCGTCAGTCCCGACCACCCCATCCTCATCGACCGCTTCCTCGAGGATGCGATCGAGGTCGACGTGGACGCGATCTGCGATGGGGAGGACGTCTACGTCGGGGCGGTGATGCAGCACGTCGAGGAGGCCGGGATCCACTCCGGCGACTCGGCCTGCGTGATCCCGTCGCTCTCGCTCGGCGAGGGGACGCTCGAGCAGGTCCGGCGCCAGACCCGCCAGCTCGCCCTGGGGCTCGGCGTGAAGGGTCTCATCAACGTCCAGTTCGCCTTTCAGAACTACCGCCTCTACGTCCTCGAGGTGAACCCGCGCGGTTCGCGCACCGTGCCCTTCGTGAGCAAGGCGACGGGCGTACAGCTCGCGAAGCTTGCGACGCGCGTGATCCTCGGCGAGCGGCTGCACGACTTCTCCCTGCCCGATCGCCTCGTCCCCGAGCACGTCAGCGTCAAGGAGGCGGTGCTGCCGTTCAACCGCCTGCCCGGCACCGACACGCGCCTCGGGCCGGAGATGAAGTCGACCGGCGAGGTCATGGGCATCGCCGCCGACTTCCCGACCGCCTTCGGCAAGGCCCAGGCGGCGGCGCGGGCGCCGCTGCCGCTCGAGGGCTGCGTCTTTCTCTCGGTGTGCGACAGCGACAAGTCCGCGGCGACGATCCTCGCGCAGCGGTTGCACATGCTCGGGTTCACGATCTACGCCACGCGCGGCACGGCGACGGCGCTCACGAGCCTCGGCATCCCCGTACGGGTCGTGAACAAGGTCTTCCAGGGCGAGCCGCACGTCGTCAACCTGATCGCCGGCGGCGAGATCGTCCTCGTCGTGAACACTCCCTTCGGCCGTAGCGCACGCAGCGACGGCTACGAGATCCGGACGGCGGCGCTTGAGCGCGGGGTCGCCTGCATCACGACGCTCGCGGGGGCGTCGGCGGCGGTGTCGGCGATCGAGGCCGCGCGGCGCCCGCGCGTGTCGGTGCGCTGTTTGCAGGACCTCCACGCGGCGACGCAGAACGGAGGTCGGACGTGAGATCTCGACCCCCCGAGGCGCACACCCACGCCGAGCAGTGGGCCGCGACGACCCGCTGCCGCGTCGTCGGCGTGCGGCGCTTCGGGGCGTTCGCCGCCGTCGAACTGGTGGCGCCCGGCATCGCGGCGACGGCTCGACCCGGGCAGTTCGTCATGGTGACGGTCCCGGACGGGGGCTTCCTGCTGCGCCGCCCCATCTCGCTGTACACGGCGCGCGCCGACCGCGCGGGCCTTCTGGTCGAGGGGCGCGGCGCGGGGAGCGAGCGCCTCGCCGCCGTCGAGGTGGGCGAGGCGTTCGACCTTGCAGGCCCTCTAGGCACCGGGTTCCCGACACACGGCGTCACCGGCGCCTTGCTTGTCGGCGGCGGCATCGGCTGCGCCCCGCAGCAGTTCCTCGCCGACACGCTCGCCGGGCAAGGCGCGCAGGTGACGGCCGCCTTCGGGTTCCGTGACGGCCGTCAGGCGCGTGTCGCCGGCGCCTTCGACTTGCCGCGCCTTTGGGTCGCGACTGAGGACGGCAGCGTCGGGCGCCGCGGCCTGGTCACGGACGTGCTCTCGGACCTGGACGTGCCCGCCTCGACGACGCTGTACTGCTGTGGGCCTCTGCCGATGGTCGCCGCGGTGCAGCGCTGGGCCGCGGTTGCGGGCCTCGGAGGGTACGCCTCGCTCGAGGCGCATATGGCCTGCGGGACGGGCTCGTGTCACGGGTGCGTGGTCGACACCAGCCGTGGTTTGCTGCGCGTCTGCAGCGAAGGACCCGTGTTCGCCCTCGACGAGGTGGTTGCGTCGTGAGCCAGGAGATGGCTGTCGACCTCCGCGTCAAGCTTGGGGACCTGGAGCTCGAGCACCCGCTCATCGACGCCTCGGGTACGTTCGACCTGCTCGAGATCGCGCGCCGCGTCAGCGGCGACTACTTCGCCCAGTTCCCCTATGCCGCGTACGTGCCCAAGACGGTGACCGTCGACGCGCGCACCGGCAATCCGCCGCCGCGCGTCACCGAGACGGCCTCCGGCATGGTCAACGCCATCGGGCTCGAGAACCCGGGAGTCGAGGCCTTCGTCGAGGCGCTCCCCGCGCTGGCGTCGCTGCGACAGCCGGTGATCGTCAGCGTCGGCGGCAACAGCGCGGAGCAGTACGCCGCCGTGGTCGAGCGCCTCGAGGAGGCGCTCGCGGCCGGCGGCTCCACGCTGCCCACCGTGGCCGGCTACGAGCTCAACGTGTCCTGCCCGAACGTGGACGGCGGGCTTTCGATCGGCGTCGACGCGCGGGCGACGTCCGAGGTCACGGCCGCCGTGCGCGCGCTCACGCGACGTCTCCTCATCGTGAAGCTCACGCCGAACGTGACCGACGTGCGTTCGGCGGCCTCCGCCGCCGTCGGGGCCGGCGCCGACTGCCTCGCTCTCGTGAACACCTTCCGCGCCATGGTGCTCGATCCCGCGACGCTGCGGCCGTTCCTCGGCAATCGCACCGGAGGGCTCTGCGGGCCGGCGATCAAGCCGATCGCCCTGCGCATGGTCGCCGAGGTGGCCGAGGCGCTCCCCCGGGTGCCGCTGGTCGGCATGGGCGGGGTGATGAGCGGGCGCGACGCGCTCGAGTTCATCGCCTGCGGAGCGACGGCGGTGGCCGTCGGGGCGGCCAACTTCACGGGTCTCGAGGCGCCGCGCCGCATCCTCGACGAGCTGCGCGCCGAGTGCGTCGCGCGCGGCTTGACGCGCGTCGTCGACGCGCGCGGCGCGGCGCTCACCGCCGGCGCCTGAGCCGGTCTCTCGCCGCAGCGCCCGTCCGCTTCCCGACGGCGCCGACAAAAGGCCAGCAAGACACGTCCTTTCGCTGTCCAGTCGTGTTGCCGCCGCCGACGACCTTCACATATACTGGCGCCCGATGTCCGGCTCAGCGAAGCAGTTCAACACGGCCCCCGAGCGTTCGCTCGACCAGCGCATGGACGCGCTGTCGCGCGCCAACCGGGTCCGCAGCAAGCGCGCGACCCTCAAGGCCGAACTCAAGAAGGGTGCCATCGGTATCCGCGAGGTGCTCGCCGCCCCGCCCGAGTATCTCCTCACCGCGAAGGTCGTCGACCTTCTGATGGCGGCGCCGAAGTGTGGGCGCGTCAAGTCGGCGAAGATCCTCGAACAGTGCCGGATAAGCCCGAGTAAGACGGTCGGCGGTCTGTCCGAACGTCAGCGGTCCGAGCTGCTCGCCTTCTTCGGAGGCTGAGCACATTCCTCGAGTCTTCGTCATCTCGGGGCCTTCGGGCGCCGGGAAGGGTACCGTCATCAGCCTCGTCCGGTCGCGCCTCCAGGATCTGGCCTTGGCTGTGTCGGCCACCACGCGCCCCCCTCGACCCGGCGAGACCGACGGTCGCGAGTACCACTTCCTCACCCGTGAGGGGTTCGAGCAGGCGGTGGCCGAAGGAGCGTTCCTCGAGTGGGTAGAATACAGCGGCGACCTGTACGGGACCCTGCGCCGTGAGGTCGACGACAAGCTCGCGGCGGGCGTCGCCGTGATCCTCGAGATCGAGTTGCGCGGCGCCAGGGCCGTGCGCGAGGCGATGCCCGAAGCCGTGCTCGTCTTCATCGCCCCGCCGTCCCTCGACGAGTTGGGACGGCGGCTGCGGGGAAGAGGCACGGAGAGCGACGCGGCGATCGCCCGACGTCTCGCGATCGCGGCGTCCGAGGTCGCCGGCGCCGATGAGTTTGACCACGTCGTCGTGAACGACGACGTCGAGCGGGCCGCCGCCGAGTTGGCGGAGGTCATCAACGCGGAACGAAAGGGAAGCTAGTGGACCGACCCCGGATAGACGAGATCCTGCCGCGCGCGGACGGCTCGCGCTATGCGCTGGTCATGATCGCCGCGAAGCGCGCGCGCCAGATCAACAACTACTACCACAGCCTCGGCGAGGGCACGCTGGGCATGGAGGAGCTGACGCCGCCGCTCGTCTCGACGCGCAGCACGAACCTGCTCACGATCGCGCTTGAGGAGATCGCCGACGGCAAGCTCGAGTACGAGAGCGAGGAGTGAGGGTCAGGCGATGAGCGCCGGTGACGGCACGAGTCCTGCGGCATCGCCGGGCGACGCGCGCACGGTGCTCGTCGGCGTCAGCGGCGGCATCGCCATCTACAAGGCGGTCGACATCGTGCGCGCTCTGGCCCGCGAGGGCTTCGCGCCGCTGGTCGTCGAGACCGAGGCGGCGCGCCGCTTTGTCATGCCGCTCACCTTCGCCGCCGTCGCCCAGGCGGCGGTCCTCGACGACGACAGTGCCTGGCAGGGCAGCGGCGGGTGGTTCAAGCACATCGAGGCGGCCCGCGGGGCGCGCGTGATGGTCGTCGCCCCGGCGACGGCCAACACGCTCGCCAAGATGGCCGCCGGCATCGCCGACAACCTGCTCACGGCGACCTACCTCGCCTTCCGTGGTCCGGTGATCGTGGCGCCCACGATGAACTGGGCGATGTACGAGCACCCCGCCACGCAGGAGAACCTGCGCGTCCTCGCCGAGCGCGGCGTCGAGGTGCTCGCCGCCGAGAGCGGGGAGCTCGCCTGCGGCGAGGAGGGCTCCGGCAGGATGGCGGCGCCCGAGGCGATCATGCAGGCGGTGCGCCGGGCCTTCGCCGGCAATGCCGCAGGGCCCCTCGCCGGCCGGACGGTCGTCGTCACCGGCGGCGGCACCCGTGAGGCGCTCGACGCGGTGCGCTTCATCGGCAACCGCTCCAGCGGCAGGATGGGTCGCGCGGTGGCCGACGAGGCCTATGTGCGCGGCGCCAGGGTCGTGCTCGTCTCGACCCAGCCTCTGGAGGCGACGCCCTACGAGGTCGTCGCCGTGGAGAGCGCCGCCGAGATGGCGACCGCCGTGACCAGCGCGTCGGCCTCGGCCGACGTGCTGGTGATGGCGGCGGCCGTCGCCGACTTCAAGCCGCGCGCCGTCGACGAGGGCAAGATCGAGCGCGGCGAGCGCGAGTCGCTGACCGTCGAGCTCGAGCGGACGGTCGACATCCTCGCCGCCGTCGCCCGCCCAGGGCTGCTGCGCGTCGCCTTCGCCGCCGAGGCGGGCCCGCGACTCGACCGCGCCC
>Ga0315281_10015330_pt1 | contig 10282 bp, 9 predicted proteins | sample YL17G07_0_MG_FD_204540 | JGI IMG/M metagenome (GOLD analysis project Ga0315281, IMG submission 204540) | Sediment microbial communities from Yellowstone Lake, YNP, Wyoming, USA - YL17G07_0 | ecosystem: Environmental > Aquatic > Freshwater > Lake > Sediment | place: USA: Wyoming | collected...
TGACGAACGGCTTGTGGCTCGCCTCGCGGTAGGTGTCGAGGCGCGCCCGCTCGAACACGCCACGGCTGACCTCGCCGGCCGCGCAGCTCACGCCGGTGACGTCGGCGGGCAGGCAATGCATGTACAGCGCGTCGCCGTTGCGCGTGCGCTTCATCAACGCCTCGGTGCACTCCCAGTCCGTGAAGCGGGCGTTGTTCGCGAGCGCGTCGCGCTCGAGATCGGCGAGCTTCGCAGGCTCGCCGCTCCGGATGAGCCGCGTGCGCTCGTGCATCACCGCCATCGGCGCCCAGCTCTTCGGGTACACGATGTCGGCTCCGTCGAACGCGGCCGACATGGAATCGACGACCGTGAACGAACCGCCGCTCGTGGCGGCGAACCCTCGCGCCTCGGCAAGCGTGTCGTCGACCAGTTCGTACCCCGGCGGATGGGCCAGCACGACGTCCATGCCGAATCGCGTCATCAGGGTGATGATTCCCTGCGGCACCGACAACGGTTTTCCGTAGCTCGGCGAATAGGCCCAGGTCATCGCGAGCTTCTTGCCTTTCAGCCGATCGAGGCCGCCGAACCGGCCACTGATGTGGCGGAGGTCGGCCAGGCTTTGCGTCGGATGGTCGAGATCCGACTGCAGGTTGATCACGGCGGGGCGCTGCGGCAGGATGCCGGCGCGGTGGCTCTCGTCGAGCGACGCCGAGACCTCGAGCATGTACTTGTGGCCCTCGCCGAGGAACATGTCGTCCCGGATGCCCACGACCTCGGTGAGGAAGCCGACCATCGCGGCCGTCTCGCGGACGGTTTCGCCGTGGGCGATCTGTGACGTCGACTCATCGAGCTCCTCGGTCGCGAGGCCGAGGAGATTGCAGGCGGATCGAAACGCGTAGCGCGTCCGCGTCGAATGGTCGCGAAACATGGCCACGCCGAGTCCGCTCTCGAAACTGCGGAGCGACACGCCGCCGCGCGCGATGTCCTCGAGGATCTCGGCTGCGAGCACGATCGCACGCACCGCCTCGTCTGAGAGCGCCCACGTCAGCAGGACGTCCTTGTCGAACAGATCGTGGCGAAGCGCCTTCAGCGCCTCGATTTTCGCGGGGATGCCGTGCATCAGCCGCGCCTCCCACTGATGGTCTCGACGAACATGTGCGGGAACGCCGCGTAGAACCGCGCCGCGCGCGTCAAGTGCTCGACCGGGCACTGATCCTCAGGACCGTGGGCGTAGATCTCGTCGCCGGGACCGAATCCGATCGTCGGGATGCCGAACATGCCGCAGGTGGCGATCCCGTTGGTGGAAAAACCCCATTTGCCGACGACCGGCTTGGCGTCGAGCGCCTGCTCGGCGGCGCGCACGCCGGCGACCACCGCCGGATCGCTCTCCTCCAGGATCCATGTCGGGTAGTACTTCTTGGTCGGGTAGGTCAGGCCGGTGTACGACGGCCGCGCGTAGTCGAGCACGGTCACCGTCGCGCCGGCTGCCCTGACGCTCTCCAACGCCTGAATCTCAGCCACCGCATGCTCCATCGTCTCGCCTCGCGTGAGGCGGCGATCCAGGTGGATCGTGCTGCTGTCGGCGACCGCGCAAAGTGACGGCGACGTCGAGCGGATGTCTGAGATCGTGACCGTCCCTTTTCCGAGAAACGGATCGGCGGTGGCCGCCAGCCGGTCGTTGAGACGCTCGATGTCAGAGATAATCGGCGCCATCTTGTAGACCGCGTTGACGCCGCGCTCGGGAGCCGAGCCGTGGCACGACAGCCCCTGCGTGCGGACCTCCATTTCCATCCGCCCGCGATGACCGCGGTACACGCCAAGCTTGGTCGGCTCGGTGATCACCACGACGTCGGGCCGCAGCACGTGTTCGCGCAGGATGTACTGCCAGCAGAGGCCGTCGCAGTCCTCCTCCATCACGGTGCCGGTCACCCAGAGCTGATAGTCGCCCTCGAGCCCGAGCTCCTTGATGATGCGGCCGCCGTACACCGCCGCCGCCATGCCGGCCTCCTGGTCGCCGGCGCCGCGGCCGTAGATCACGCCGTCCTTCAGCTCGCCGTTGTACGGGTCGCGCTTCCACGTGGACGGGTCGCCGACGCCGACCGTGTCGAGGTGTGCGTCGAAGGCGATGACGGTGGTGCCACTGCCGACCCGGCCCAGGATGTTCCCGAGACCGTCAACCTTGATTTCGTCGAATCCCGCGCGCTCCATCTCGGCGCGGGCGCGCGCGACGACCGGGCGCTCGCCCGTACTCTCGGACGGGATCGCGATCATGTCCCGGAGAAACGTCACCATCTCGGGGGTGTATCGCTCGGCGAGACGTGCGATGTCCCCGCTTCTGTCAGCGCTCATGGACGAAGCCTTTCATGGCATCTGCGCGCGCGGACGCGCGTGCGTACTCTGCCCATTGTGCTGCGCGGGCGCCGCGCGGTCAACGAGCGATGGGGACGCACCTTGCTTTAGAGCGCATTACACAGTTGGTTGTAGTGCGGAACACAGTTGGTAGTAGTGCGGACCTTCAGGTCCGCCGTGTCGGGCAGGCCTGAAGGCCTGCACTACGTGTGATTCTCTTGCTACGTGTGATTCTCTTGGAACAACGAGGTCACGTAGTTGACTTCCGACGAGGCGAGAATCGCTTTCCTGAGCGCGTTCATGATCTGGAAGTACGTGAGATCGACGACAGACGAGGCGGCGCCCTCGAACGTGCGCTCCGGGTCGGACTCGGCAAACGTCACCGCGAACGCGGCGCCCGAATAGGCGACCTGTCCGTCGCTCACCTGCACCCGATACTCATGGCCGGCGAACCGGCCCATGACGGTTTCCCTTCCCTCGTGTCGATCGAGAAAGAAACCGTCCAGCGTCGGAGTGCTGTCCCATGCGGTGCGGCTGCCGAACAGACGTGGCTTGACGATGTAGGGACCGCCGTCCTCGGGACAGAAGACGTCGCAGTTGCCGCAGTCGTTGCAGAAATCGGCGAAGGTCGCGATCTGATGCTTCTCCTCGATCCTGATCGTTCCCTCCTCCCATCGTCGCCACACGCCGCCCTCGAGTTGCAGCTTGACAATTGGGATCTCGGACGGCGGCAGCACGAAGGTGAAGTTGGCGTCGTTGGGGCACACCGGCACGCATTTGTCGCAGCTGATACAGTCGAAGAGCTGCAGGGAGCGGCCGATCTTTCTCGGCGTCTTCCTGTTGTTCGGCTCGGCGTACCGCGGATCCGCCGTGGCGCGCTCGACGTAGATCTCGGTGTTCAGCCGCTTCACCTCGGACAGCCAGCGCGCGTAGAGCTCGTCCCCGCACGCCTGCCGCAGATCGGTCCCGTTCGCCAGCGCGTTCTGGCAGGCCTCACCGACCGCGCCGTCCGGCGGATCGACCTTCGCCAGCCCGGCCGCGCCGAGACCGTACGCGCGGATGATGAAGTCGCCGACGTGTCCGGCGCGTGCGGTGTCCATCCGCTCGACGAGCGTCTGCAGGTAGCCGCGCGCCCGCGCGTAGCCGCCCGGCTTCAGCAGATCGGTGCAGACGGTCACCGGCACGAGCCCCAGCGCCACGGCGTCGGCAAAGTTCACGCGATCGATGCCGCCCGAGAACGAGATCGGGTACCGGTCGCCGAACTGGCGCCGGAACCGGCGCACGAGGTGCATCGCCAGCACGTGCAGCGGTGGGCCGGAGAGATACATCTCCTTCTGGTCGGCCGGAAAGAATGCCCGGTGATTTTCGACGATCAGCGTGTTGGTGAACTTGACGCCAACGCCGAGGCCGACGTCAGCGGCGACCCGCCCCAGCCTGTCGACGAATCCCGCGGCCTGGTCCCACGTCGTATCGCGCTCGAACGCGGTGTCGGGGACGCGGATGTCGTGATACCCAAGCTGCTCGTGCAGCAGCCGACGCGTGTCGGTGTTCCCCAGCAGCATCGGGTTCAGCTTGATCGTGACGTGCAGGCCGGCGTCGCGCAGCAGGAACTCGACGATCTTCTCGATCTCGCCGGACGGACATCCGTGGAAGGTACTCAGCGTGACCGTGTCGGACAGGCGGCTCGAGAAGTCGAGGTCGCGGAGCTCGCGGTACTCGTCGGGAATCTGGCTCCGCAGCCGTTCAACGAGGACGCGTGCGTCCCGCATGCCGCGGATGAACCCCTGCACGCGTTCGCTCGTGATCCCGGCGAGGTCGTAGCCGACGCTCATGTCGTAGACCGTCAGGGTGCTCGCAGGGCTGAAGCCCTGCGCCACACTTGTCGGCGCCGCGGCCGGCGTCAAGGGCAGCTTGCCGCTGGCCACGAGCATCTCGACGAGCATGGAGGCCTTCGCGTACTCCTCGAGCGACTGCTCGATCTTCAGCTCCTGCGACCACTCGACGTTGTAGCCGACGGTCTGCGCGTCGATGCAGGGCCGCGGGATCGTGAGCTCGTCGTCGATCTGGACCGTCTTCAGCTCGATGATCCGGCCGCCGCCCAGCCACGAGAGGACGATGTTCTGCGCGAGCTGCGACTGCGGACCGGCGGCGGGACCGAAGGGCGTCGAGGCCGCGTGCCCGTGCACGCGCACCGACAGATCTTTTCTAGGATCGCCTAAGAAGAAGGCTCGGGCCGGCAGATCGAAGATCGCCTGGCGCCGATCGAGCTCCCGGAACATGCGGCGGACCAGCGCGGCGAACGGATAGGGGCACAGGCGCGCCATGCACCAACAGTATGTCGCAGATGCGTCAGTAGGCCCACGATGTCACCCGGCCGCGGGTCATCTTGCGGATCATGTTACGCACGTGGATAAACAGCGTGTCCTGGGCGTCGAAACACATCGACGTCATGTCGTTGCTGAACAGCGCTTCCAGCGCCGGGCCGTCGGCGTGATCCACGTTGACCGGCAAGGGCGAACCGGCCACGCGCACCGCACGGCCGCCCGCCTCAACGCGGACGATCCGCGTGCCTTCGCTCGTGCCCGCGTAGAGGCCCTGCGAGATCCAGATCGCGCCGGCGCGGTCGAGCGCCAGGCCGCCGATCTGGCCGAGGCCGCTGTTCAGACCGCTCCCGAGCGCCTTCGCCAGGTACACACGCTTCATGGCGCCATCCGGGGACACGCGCCAGATGCTCGAAAAAAAGTTGTCCCCCGTCGGCGGACCGCGCCACAGGTGCGTGCCCGCGGCGATCAGCTCGCCTGCCTTCGGGTCCCAGGCGAAGTGATCGTACACCAGATGGTTTTCGGGATCGGCCTTCGGGCAGGCGCGATCGGGAGGTACGACGGTGGTGACCCGGCCGTCTGCGATCTTCCTGAGCGCGCAGTTTCCGAAATCTCCGACCCAAATGTTCTTCTGCGGATCCTCGAGCACGGCGTCGATGCGCTTGAACCTCGCCTCCTCCACGGATCCGTCGACGTAGCCCTCGCTCCGGGCCGCCGTCGCCGCGCAGCCGCCGCCGCCTGCGACGTACTGAATGGTGCCGTCGGCCTGGATGCGCGAGATGACGCCGCAGGCAAGTAGAGATTTTCGAGAATGACCCTCGGTGACACGAGGCCCGGAAATTCGGAGGGATAGAAGGCGCGCTTCTCACCGCGCATGAGCTCCGCGTTCTCGGTGATGGCATGCGGCGGACACTTGATTTTCGCATCAGTCACGCGTCCGCCCATGCTGAAGCAGCGCTCGGCCTCGCTCACGCGCGCGGTGGCCGACGGCGCAACGAACGTGAGCTCATCGGGGTGAGGGTCGATCCCCTTCGACGCAGGCTGTGGACTTTGACGCTGTTGCGTGATCCCGGTCGCCGCGTCGACTCCCGCGCGCGGCAGGTCGCGCAGCGGATCCGCCGCGAACGACGACACGGACAACAGCAGCACCGCAACGAGCGATGCGAGCCGCACGCGATCCGTGCCACGGCGATGGCTGGCGACGTTCCTGGTGTTCGCACTCGGATCCATGTTCGTGTCTCCGGATTGGCGCCGTGTCCACTCTACTCTTCTGCGGCCGCGCCTAGGCAGCTACACCTTGAAGGGCTTGAATAGCCCTTTATGTCAGGCTAGAATAGCATTATGAAACGGACGAGCATTACCGACGCCAAGAACGGGCTGAGCGCGCTCATCGAGCAGGTGCGCCACGGAGAGTCGATCCTCATCGAGGACCGCGGCGTGCCGGTCGCCCGGCTCGAATCGGTGGCCGCCCCCGGACGAGGTGATGTCGATGGACGCGCGGCGCGCCTGCAGCGCCAGGGCGTCCTGCGGCCACCGCTGTCGTCCACACCCAAACGGGTACTCACGACGCCGCCGCCGACGCCGCGCGGCGGCGCCACCCTGAGTGACGCCGTCATCGCCGAACGGCGGGACGGACGATGAAGTTCTGGGACAGCTCGGCGCTGGTACCATTGTTCGCCACGGAAGCGCGTACGCGCGCGGTGCAGTCCCTGTACACACGCGACCCGGAGGTTGTCGTCTGGTGGGGCACGGTCGTGGAGTGCGCGTCGGCAATCGCCAGGCTGGAGCGGGATCGCGCGCTGTCAGCCTCTGATGCGGCCGAGTCGTTCTCGCGGCTCGACGCCCTCGCCCCAAGCTGGATGCAGATTGATCCGAGCGACGAGATCCGCGAGTCCGCGCGGCGTTTCCTGCGTGTGCACCCCCTGCGCGCGGCCGATGCCCTGCAGATGGCGGCGGCGCTGGTCACGGCCGAACGTCGCCCATCCACACTGGCCTTCGTCACATGCGACGACCGTCTGCGCGAAGCCGCCGGCAAGGAGGGGTTCCTGATCGAGAACCTGCCGGCCGGATCACGCTGAGGTCTCTTCGGGCGGTTGAACCGCTACGAATTCCCTGTAGAGCAACAGGTCGTACGTGATCTTGATCGTGCCGGCGATGAAGAACGGCAGGTTGATGAGTGCGGGCCGTGCCAACATGAACCCCACGAACACCGGGCTGATCGCGGCGCCGATCGTTCGAGCCACACCGGTGATGTCGGCTGCGGCCGATCGCTCCTCGGGACTCACGACGGCCATGATGTAGGACTGCCTGGTCGGCACGTCCATCTGGCTGATGCTGAACCTCGCCAGCAGCACCAGAACCGCCGACGGCAGGTTGGGCATCAGCGGCACCAGAACAAGCAGGACGTTGGACGGCAGGTGCGTCGCGACCATCGTCTTGATCAGGCCGACGCGCGCCGCGAGACGGGACGCCAGGAGCGCGGAGATTCCAGCCAACACATTCGCCCAGAAGAAGATGACGCCGAGCCGTCCGGGATCGACGCCGAACCGCAGGTAGAACCAGTACGCGGCGAAGCTCTGAACGACGAAGCCGCCACCAAACGCGTCCAGCGCGAAGAGGCCCGACAGCTTGAACACGACCTGACGTGAACGACCGAGCCCCGACACACCGGCGACCGTCAGTCGAAACGCGGTCTTCTCGTCGCGCGTGCTCGACTCGGCGGCAGGCGACAGACGGGTGAACAGGAAGGCCAGCGCTCCGCCCAGCGCGGCATACAGAAGCACCACCATCCGGTAGCTGCTCACGGGCGGCATCGCGGCGTCCTGCAGCGCGCGTGTGAGCGCGCCTCCAGCCAGGGCGCCGAGCGCGGTGGCCAACGAGCCGGCGAGCGTGTACCACGCGAAGACGTCGGTTCTGGTCCGATCGGTCACCACGTGAGAGAGTGCCGCCTGTTCGATCGAGAGAAACGGGCCCACTTCATTGCCGCTCGGACTGATGACGCCAATGGTCCCCGCGACCATGAGCAGCCAGAGATTCCGCGTGGCGGTGAAGGCCAGACCCGCAGACGCCATCAACACGGCGCCGACAATCAGCATGCGCCGGCGCCCGATCCGATCGGCGCGCGTCGTGAGGTACAGCGAGACGATGGTGTCGCCAATCAGTGTGACGGTGAGCAGCAGGCCGGTTTGCGAAGAGCTCAGGCCGAGGCCGATCAGGTAGAACACGAGCACGACGGACAGCGAGCCGTACGCAAACAGGCGGATGAATCGCGTGGCGAAGAGCAGCCACGCATCGCGGGTTAACACTCCGAGCACCATGGCGTAGCGTTGGCTGTGGCTTTGACTCGAGCCGGTTGCAGAACGGTAGCGCGGGGCTTCAGCCCCGCGCTCGCAGGCCTGAAGGCCTGCGCCACGACATCGACGAACTCCGCGGCGGCTGCCGCTACTCGAGTGGGATGCGACTCTTGTTCTGCGCGAGCCACTGGTCGAACGTCTGGAGCGCCGGATTCAAGGCGCGGGAAACGGCGAGACTGCGCGCGCCGCAGTAGTCGGACTCGAAGTCGCGCTTGAACTGGAACATGTTGCCCAGATCCTCGGCCCCGGGGAAACCGAAGCTTCGGTACGCATCGGGCGTCACGGAGTTGTAGCGCACCTCCTGGCCCAACGCTTTGGCGAGCGAGGCGGCCATCTGCGCGCCCGTCAGGTGCTCGCCGGCGATGCCGACCGTCTTGCCGATGAACTCGCCGCCCCGCGCGAAGATGCCGTAGGCGCACTTGCCGATGTCCTCGGCCGTCATCCCCGGCAGCTTCCTGTCGCCCATGGGGAGCGTAAATGCCAGCGTGCCGTCCGGGCCTTTCTTGGGGCCCATGCCGAAATAGATGAGGTTCTCCCAGTAGAACGACGTCAACAGGAGCGTGGTCGGCAGCCCGAGCCCGGTGAACTCGGCGTTGGCGTCGGCCTTGGAATCGAAGTGCGGGACCTTGTACTTGCCCATCAGCGTGGGCATGCGGTTGTCGTTGAGCGGCACCCATTTCCTGGTGTCCTCGAAGGTGGACCAGATGACGTGCCGGACGCCGGCGTGCTTGGCGGCCTGCGCCATGGCGCGGGCTCCCGCGAGTTCCTTCTCGGGTGAGAAGTGCGCCCAGAAGAACGTGACGCAATAGGCGCCGTGGGCGCCCGCGTAGGCGCGCTTCAGGCTCTCGGGATCGTCGAGGTCCACGGCGACGACCTCCGCGCCCTGCGCCGCCAGGGCGCGTGCCTTGTCGGAGTTGACGTCGCGCGTCAGCGCGCGCGCTGTGAATGCCCCGCTCTTGTCGTTCAAGATAGCGCGAACCAATCCGCCGCCCTGCGCGCCCGTCGCACCCATCACGGCGATGATCTTCTTGTCAGCCACAGCAATCCTCCATCTGGCAACGACACGGTCAGCCGATTCCAGTATGCCAGTACCAGCGCCTTCACCAGCGCTGCAGCAGCGGGACGCAGTCGGCGAGGAATCCTGGCGGCTCGGCTCCGCACCACCCGGGACGATAGAACGTCAGCAGCCTGCCGCTGACGATGACGGCCATCCACAGGAAGAGCGATGCGGCGGCGATGATCCTGGCGGGAAGCGGCGCCTCCTGGCCGGCGCCAAGCGCCAGGGTCCGGCGCGAGACGGTCAGGTAGAAGGCCAGCGCGTTCAGCCCGGCAAGCGCCATGAACAGCACCTTGTAGTGGAAGGCGGGGTTGTAGATGTACTCGGTCGGCTCGGTCATCAGGAACATCAGGCCGCTGACGAAGGTGATCGCGTAGCCGACCAGGGTCCATCGCACCAATGCGCGCAGTGCCGCAATCGGGATGCGCCGTCCCACGCCGAGCAGGCGGAGATCCCAGACGACGATGGTGCCCACGAGCAGCGAGAGCCCGACGAAATGGACGCTCTCGGCGGCCGGCCACCCCCAGTGCGTTCGCATGAACGACCCGACGGGCGTGACGCTGGCGAGCGTCCAGACGAGCCACGTCTGAATGCCGTGAACGCTCTTCATCGGGCCGCCAGAATGTGCGTGTAGGTGTACGCCAGCAGACGCCCCGCTGTGATCGCCGAGATCCAGACCGCCAGCGACGCCACTGCCAGGCGTCGCGCGGTCCGCGTCCGCTCCGCATCCCACGCCGCCGATTGCCCGAACACGCGGCGGCCGGTCGACCTCGAGATCGCCAGCGCCAGCGCGACGAGCGCCAGCTTCCCGTAGAACACCGGGTTGGTCAGCGCCTTGGTGGGGTACGCGATCAGCAACGCGACGCCCGAGAGCCCGTTCACCCAGACACCCGCCCACATCGCCGGGAAGAAGCGCTTCATCTCACTCACGGGAACGTCTGGCGCGACGCCGAGGAGACGGAGAGCGAGTGCGCCGTTGATGCCGGCGGCCAGGCCCATGCCGATCGCGTGGAGCGACAGCATCAACGGGAAGGCGAGGAACGACGGCGACTCGCGCATCCAGATGCTGAACCCCGACGCTTCGATCCAGGCGGTCACGGTCGTTCGCTCGGCGGGCCCGCCAGCATGCCGTCGCTACCAGCCGGCGGCCTGACCGTCCTTGCGGTGATCGGACCCGCCGCGATACACGCCGTTCACCGGCAGATCCAGACGGATGCTCTGCT
>Ga0315281_10015333_pt1 | contig 10279 bp, 8 predicted proteins | sample YL17G07_0_MG_FD_204540 | JGI IMG/M metagenome (GOLD analysis project Ga0315281, IMG submission 204540) | Sediment microbial communities from Yellowstone Lake, YNP, Wyoming, USA - YL17G07_0 | ecosystem: Environmental > Aquatic > Freshwater > Lake > Sediment | place: USA: Wyoming | collected...
ACAATGTAACGGCAGAAGTTATCAGAAAGTATATTCGGTATCAGCATGATGAGCAAATTGGTTTTAGGTTCTAGCGCATTTAGGATGCCTCGCAGCTCTGCTGCGGGGTAATTCACTGTCGATATTGATTCCCATCACCTCTAAGTCCGCCTCTAAGTCGGTCCCGCATCTCACTTTTCGATAGAGATTAGTAATTTCAATATGAATTTTATTTATAGTATTTTCCCTTGATTTTTTATTGAGTGGTTGCTAATATGCAAATTCCTGATGCACAAAAATCATTACATTTAATCTTCAGGTTACAAAAAGTAGCATAACTGCAAGTCGAGGTAACATCCTAATAATTCAAGTATCTGATCTGTCGTGTGAATGTATCAACACAGGGCAGGTGAGGGGAGGTTGATACAGTGCTCGAACAAGAAGATCTGAAAAAAGTGAATACCGTCCTCGACGATGCGCAAGGCCAGCGGGGCATGCTCATTGCGGTGCTCCAGCGAGTGCAGGAGAAGGTGGGGTATCTGCCCGAGGATGCGATGCAGATGATCTCGGACCGCATGTCCCTTTCTCTCAACAACGTATATGGCGTGGCATCGTTCTATAAGCATTTTCATTTCAAGCCACGGGGAAAGAACATCGTCAAGGTCTGCATGGGAACGGCGTGCCATGTGCGGGGCGCCAAAGCCGTGCTGACAGAGATGGAAGCCAAGCTCGGCATCAAGGAAGGCCAAACCACCGCCGATCGTTCGGTCACGCTTGAGACCGTGGGCTGCGTAGGCTGCTGCGCCCTGGCGCCGGTGGCTACGGTGAACGATCAAGACCTCTACGGCGAACTCACGCCGAAGATGGTGGACGATATCATTGCGATGGCGAGGAGTGAACATGGAACTCACGTTTAAGCGGCTGAACAGCGTTGCCGAGCTCGCGGCCCTTCGCACCAAACTGCAGGCCGACCGTAAGGAAAATGACGCTCACCGGGTCCGGGTCTGCTGCGGTACGGCTTGCCAGGCCTCGGGCTCCAATAAACTTGTTAAAAAATTCGAGGAAGAGGCCGCGGCAAAAGGCGCGAACCTCGAGATCGTTAAGACCGGCTGCCAGGGGTTCTGTCAGCGCGGCCCGGTCGTTGTTCAGGAACCGCAGGAGACCTTTTACCAGAAGGTGAAGGTGGCTGATATTCCCGCCCTGTTCTCCGGATCGGTGATGCAGGGTGTGCCTTACCGGAAGCAGCTCTACCGCGAGGTCCCGCTTGCGGAGCCCAACGTGGCCATGCAGGACATCCCGTTCTACAAAAAACAGAAACGCCTGGCGCTTCATAAGAACGGCATTGTCGATCCTTGCAATATCTACGACTCCATCCGCGAGGACGGCTACGCCGGCTTGGCCAAGGTGCTGACTGAGTTGAAGCCCGACGAGGTCATCGACATCGTCAAGAAGGCGAACGTTCGCGGCCGTGGCGGCGCGGGCTTCCCTGCAGGGCTCAAGTGGGAGCATACCAAAAAATCGAACGCCAAGATCAAAGCCGTGGTCTGCAACGGCGACGAAGGCGATCCGGGCGCGTTCATGGACCGTGCGCTTATGGAGGGCGATCCCCATTCCATCATGGAGGGCATGATCATCAATGCCTTTGCCATCGGCGCGCAATTCGGTTATTTCTACGTGCGGCACGAGTATCCCCTTGCGGTCAAGAACCTTGGCGTGGCCATCAAGCAGGCGCGAGCCATGGGCCTCCTGGGTAAGAACATCCTGGGCTCGGGACTCGATTTCGACCTCGAGATCAAGGAAGGCGCCGGCGCCTTTGTTTGCGGAGAATCAACGGCTCTCGTGGCTTCCATCGAAGGCGAGCGCGGCATGCCGCGTCCCCGTCCTCCCCGGCTCTCCGAGGCGGCAGGCGGCCTCTGGAACATGCCCACGAACCTGAACAACGTCGAGACCTTTGCCAATATCCCCACGATCTTCACCAAGGGACTTGACTACTATACTTCGATCGGCACCGAGAAATCCAAGGGCACGAAGGTCTTCGCCCTCACCGGCAAGATCAAGAACACGGGCCTCATCGAAGTGCCCATGGGTATCACCCTCCGGGAGATCATCTTCGACATCGGCGGCGGTATGCTGAACCCGGACAGGCAGTTCAAGGCTGTTCAGACCGGCGGACCGTCAGGCGGCTGCATCCCTGCCCAGTTCCTCGATATGCAGGTTGACTTCGACACCCTGGCGACCGTGGGCTCCATCATGGGCTCCGGCGGCATGGTGGTGCTGGACGAAGACGACTGCATGGTGGACGTGGCCAAATACTTCCTGTCTTTTACCAAGAGCGAATCCTGCGGCAAGTGCCCGCCCTGCCGCATCGGCACGTGGCAGATGTATGAGCTCCTGGACAAGATCACTTCAGGACAGGGTGTAAAAGGCGATATCGAGCTGCTTGAAAAAATGGGCAAGATGGTCGTGGCCGGATCGCTTTGCGGCCTCGGCAACAGCGCGCCGAACCCCGTGCTTTCCACGATCAAGTATTTCCGCGAAGAATATGAAGAGCACGTGAACGACAAGTTCTGCCGGGCCAAACGCTGTCAGGGGCTCGGGACCTTCCGCATCCAGCCCGAGCATTGCATCCTCTGCGGCATGTGCAAGACCGCCTGCGCCTTCGACGCCGTCGTGGAACTCAGGGACAAGTTCTTTATCGACCAGGACTACTGCACCAAGTGCAAGGCCTGCTACACGGTCTGTCCCACCAGGGCCGTTGTCGTGGAAAAAGGAGGGGTCCATGTCACAGCAGGAAAGTAAGTGTCCGGTCAACCTGACCAGGATAAAACTTGAGAAATTCTATAACGACGACTCCAAGGACGGCATGTGCTCCAAGTGCCATCCCTGCAAGCTCGGCATCTACGATGCCATAAAGATATTCGAGACGATCCAGGCAGGCAAGGGCGCGACAAAGCATATTGCGCTGCTCAAACGGATCGCTGTTGACGTGAAGGACGGCGGCATGTGCAAAAAAGGCAAGGACCACGCCGATATTCTTGCCCTGTTCCTGAACGACCATGCTGAACTTCTTGAACGCCATATCCAGGGGGTCTGCACCTTCAACGAGTGCGCCGCCCTCGTTTCTTACGATATCGATCCGAAACTCTGCACCATGTGCGACAAGTGCCGTGAAGTATGCAAGGACTTCGCCATTGAGGGCCAGAAGAAACAGCCTTATAAGACGGGTTTCACGCCCTACCGCATCAGGCAGAAACGCTGCACCCATTGCGGCGAGTGCATCAAGGTCTGCCCCGAGGGTGCGGTGTATGTTTTTGTGCCGGTTCCAGCAGTTGAGAAAGAGCCCGCGAAGCCGGTTCGGCATGTGGTCGGGACGTGCCCGGTATAAGAATTGTGGATTGCGGATTTCGGATTGCGGATTTTCGTGATCCTGATCATACGATGACTATTTAAAGAAGATTTTCGGAGGATGCTATGACGAAGATGGTGAATATGGAGTTTGACGGCAAGGCCGTTTCCGTTCCCGAGGGCATGACCCTTGTTGATGCGGCAGCGACCGTAGGTGTACACATCCCGAACCTGTGCCATATCAAGGAACTGCGCGGCGTTGGCGCCTGCCGCATGTGCATGGTCGAAATCGAGGGCATGCGAACGCCTGTGACCGGCTGCACGACCAGGACCAAGGAAGGCATGAAGGTCCAGACCAAGACCCCCAAGGTCGAGGAGATCAGGAAGTTCGTGACCGACCTGGTGCTTTCCTTCCACCCCTTGGACTGCATGACCTGTCCCAAGGCCGGGTCCTGCGATCTTCAGCGCTATGCCGCTGATTTGAAGATTCAGGAGTCTTCATTCGGCAGGAAGAGCTTCAACTACCCGCTGAACGACCGGAGCCCCTTTATCACCATCGACAACAACTACTGCATTCTCTGCGGCCGCTGCGTGCGGGTCTGCAAGGAGCAGGGAACGAACGTGCTCGATTTCATGGGCCGCGGCATTACCACGAAAGTATCGACGGCCATGGATAAGCCGCTCCACGAGTCGGGGTGCACCTTCTGCGGTTCCTGCGTCGATGCTTGTCCGGTGAACACGATTATGGAGCGCGACCGGTGGCAGCACGGCAGGGAATGGGAACTTGAAAAGCAGGACACGGTCTGCACGGCCTGCGGCTCGGGCTGCAGCGTGACCACGAGCAGCAAGGACGGAAAAATCGTGAAGGTGAATGCGAAAGAGGAGAATGGATATATCTGCGCCATCGGCCGGTTCGGCTTCGATGCGATGAAGTCCGCGAACCGCATCACCACGCCGATGAAGAAACAGGGCAATAAACTGGTGCCCACGACCTGGGAAGAGGCCACGAAAATTGCGGCCGACGCGCTCAAGAAAGCCGGAGCGAATGCCGGTTTCATCGCCGCGGGTTCGCTTACCAATGAAGAGGCAGCCGCCGTTCAACTGCTTGCCCGCTCTGTTGCCGGATGCGCAAACATCAGCACCCCTGCAGCTGCCTACGCAGGCGGCGCGATCGCTGCGCTGCGTGCGGTCTACGGCGATAACGGCATCGCCATCGCCTCCCAGGCGGATCTTTCCCATGCCGACTGCGTCGTGGTGATCGGCGCTGATCCGTCGCAAAAGAGCCAGGCGCTCCAGGAGATCGACGTCATGGTTCGCCGGAGGGCGCAGGCTGGTGCGAAGATCATCGTTGTGAACCCTGATAAGATCGGGCTTACCACTCATGTGAACGCCATTCATCTGGAACTGAAGCCCGGGACGGACATGGTGCTTCTGGCCGGTGTCATGTCAGCGGCCCTGGCCGAGGGCCTGACCGCAACGCAGAAAAATATTGAAGGACTAAAAAAAGAGCTCGTGTCCGCGGACAAGGCATCGACAATCTGCGGTGTGACGGTTGAAAAGATCGCAGAAGCGGCAAAAGCCTACGCAGCAGCCAAACAGCCCGTGGTCATTTTCGGCACGGGCATATCCGCAGGCGAGGGCGCTTCGCTGCAAGCGTTGAACCTGGCGCTGCTCAAGAATGCTGGGATCATACCGGTCATGCTTGAGGCGAATGCGCTGGGGGTGATGCAGATGGGCTGTCTTTCCGACATGGGCCCCGGTTTTGCCAAGATCAAGAAGACCGGAAAGAGCTACTCCGAGATGAAGTCGGGTATGGGCGCGCTCTTCATCGCCGGCAACGTTCCGGATGCGGATTTCAAGGCAGGTATCCTGATTGTTCAGGCAAGCCATGCAAACGCCCTTACCGAGAAGGCCGACCTGGTGCTCCCGATGAACGCTCTGTATGAAAAGCAGGGAACGATCATCAATACCTACGGCCGGCACAAGACTGTTGCTCGGGCGCAGCAGGCAGCTGGCGAAGTCAAAGACGGCGTCGAGATCGTTGAAGCGATATCCGCGGCAATAAGCAAGACCAAAGCAATCAAGGCAAAGGATGTTGCTGCGCTCGTGAAGAAGGCAAAGGCCGGAAAACTTGGTACCGGTGCGTTGAATCCGGTCAAGGCCGCGGCTGCGAAACCGTATGGAATTTCCGCGACAATGCTTCTGATGGCCATGAACCGTGCTTTGCTCTCCGGATCGGCAGTCAAAAAAGTCATTGAAGCTAAACAGCCGGTTATGCAGAAATAAATTTATGGGACTGGCGTGAAAACGTTGTTACTGAAACTTAGTCTGGTTTTTTTAGGTGTATTTTTGTATAATGCACAAGGTTTGTACGAGGGACCGTTCCCTCCATGTGAAAGGAGTTCACCATACTCATGAAAGAAGAACTGAAATCTGTTGATCCGGGTGCCCAGGCGCTGCTCAAAGTAGCCGGACTGAAAAAATTAGAGACTTCGTTTGAACGCGCTGAAAAACTGAAGCCATGCCCCATCGGTCATCAGGGAGCCTGCTGCAAGATGTGCCATATGGGACCCTGTCGCTTGGTCGGTAAAGAGGACGAGGCCATGGGTGTATGCGGCGCATCGCTGCCGGTCGTGACGGCGAGGAACTTCGCGCGCATGGTAGCCGCGGGTACCGCGGCCCATTCCGACCACGCCCGGGACCTGGCGAACACCCTTCTCGCCGTTGCGCGCGGCGAAGCCAAGGATTTCAAGATCAAGGACGTTCGCAAACTCAACCGGGTCGCCGGCTACCTAGGCATCGATGTCGAGGGGAAGCCCGTGAACGAAGTCGCCGAAAAGGTGGCGCTGAAGTTTCTCGAACAGTTCGGTCAACAGCTGGGAGAGCTGGCCTACCTGTCCCGGGCGCCCAAGAAGCGTCAGGAGATATGGAAAAAGCTTGGGATTGCGCCGCGCGCCATCGACCGTGAAGTCGTGGAGATGATGCACCGCACGACCATGGGTGTGGACCAGGAAGCGAACAACATCATGCTCGGCGCCATGCGCGCAGCGCTTGCCGACGGCTGGGGCGGTTCCATGATGGGCACGGATATCTCGGACATTCTCTTCGGCACTCCGCGGCCGCTCAAGGCACGGGCCAGTCTCGATGTGTTCAAGGAAGACCATGTGAACCTCGTGGTCCACGGTCACGAACCGTCGTTTGCTGAAATGATGGTTGTTGCGGTGGAGGACCCCGAGATCACCGCATATGCAAAATCCAAGGGAGCCAAGGGTGTTAACCTCGTGGGTATGTGCTGCACCGCGAACGAGATCCTTGTCCGCCACGGGATCGACACGGCAGGCGGATTCCTTCAGCAGGAACTCGGCATCCTGACCGGCATGATCGAGGCCATGGTTGTTGATGTGCAGTGTATCATGCCTGCAATCGGCGAGCTTTCGAAGAAATACCACACCAAGATCGTCACGACGACGAATAAGGGCAAGATGAAGGATGCGGTTCATATTGAATATGATGAGCACCATGCCCTGGATCAGGCCAAGCAGGTCGTTCGGCTTGCGATCGATAATTTCCCGAACCGCAAGAAGGAAGATGTTGCGCATGCTAACGTCAAACCAGCGGACATGATCGCGGGGTTCTCCGACGAATATATTGAATACATGCAGGGCGGACAGTACCGGGGCTCCTACCGGCCGCTGAACGATGCCATCATTGCGGGACGCATCCGCGGCGTTGTCGGCCTGGCGGGGTGCAACAATCCCCGCATCTGTCAGGACAGCATTCATAACTTCCTTACCCGCGAGTTGATCAAAAACGACGTGCTCGTGGTCCAGACCGGTTGCTCTGCCCATGCATCGGCCAAGGCGGGGTACATGACGCCGGAGATGGCGCTTGAAAACGCCGGTCCCGGTCTTCGCGAGGTCTGCGAAGCCATCGGCATTCCACCGGTGCTCCATCTCGGTTCGTGCGTTGACAACTCACGCATACTGACCATCGCGTCCCATATCGCGGAAGCGGGCGGTCTTGGCGACGACATCGGCGGCCTTCCGGCGGTCGGCATCGGGCCTGAGTGGATGAGCGAAAAGGCCATTGCCATTGGAACGTACTTTGTCGCATCCGGTGTGCCGGTCATCTTCGGCGCAGGGTCTCCGGTGAGCGCCAGCAAGACGCTCAAAGACATCATGGAGAACAAGTGGTGGGACATGGTGACAGCGGGCTTCTATTTCGAGGAAGACCCGGGCAAGATCCTCGAACTGGCGCTGAAACTTATCGACACGGCCAGGGAAAAGCTCAAGATCCGAAAATACGAACAGGGCGCATTCGGCACGGAACGCGTGCTCATGGATATGGCCGCGCGGCGCGGTTCCTTTGCAACTCCCCATGGCGAAGTTGTATAAAGACTGAGTGCACAATCTTTTCAAGGAGAGGCCTTCGCGGCCTCTCCTTTTTATTTATCCGCAAACGCCACAAGCGCTAAAACAGGACGGATGCTGATTTGTTTCTCCATGGCGGGATGATCCATGAATCGTGCTGAAAGATTCAACAGCATTACCCATCTGCTGGGAGCGGTGTTTGCTCTTGTCGGCCTTGGTTTTCTGCTGGTTCGCGCATCCTCTACCGGCGACCCCTGGAAGATCGTCAGCGCCAGTATTTACGGCGGTACGCTAGTAGCGCTTTATTTTTCTTCTTCCCTTTACCATGGCATTCAGCATCAAACCACATTCATCTTACAAAAGTTAGACCATACCATGATCTATATGCTCATAGCGGGCACCTATACCCCCTTTGCCCTCGTTACCCTGCGCGGAGCCTGGGGATGGCCGATCTTTGGCGTGGTGTGGGGGCTGGCACTTGTCGGGATTCTTCAGGAAATCCTGTTCAAGAAGCGCAAAAACATTCTTTCGGTCGTTCTTTATCTCGTCATGGGCTGGATTGTCGTCATTGTTGCACGCCCTATCATGAGAGTCCTTCCCGGTGCAGGAATCATCTGGCTTGTGACCGGCGGGTTGTTTTACACCATCGGGGTCCTTTTCTATGCCCTGGACAAAAAATTTGCTTACAGCCATGGGGTCTGGCATTTGTTCGTGCTTGCCGGCAGTGCAAGCCATTATATCGCGATTTATCTGTACGTGGTTTGATTGAACGGACGTATTGCCTCTATTCTCATCTTCTGTCCTTTCTCGCAGTATCATAGCGCGTCCATTTGACGCAATCAATGCAAAATGCAAAGTACGAATTGGTAAAAAATAAAACAACCTTTGCCGTGCTAATTTGCACTTTGCAGTCTCCACTATACATCAAATCGTTCCAACTTTCGGCCGAGGATGTCGATTGTCGGGGAGAAAGATATAATCACATCAGGAGGAGACACGGAGGCCCATCCCTAAGGGCACATCTTGTGGCCTCTCTTGCGGTATCCACAACCGCTCGTAGGTAGTTCTTCCGGTCCAAAGAAAAACTAAAAAATAACTTGACATCCGTATTATTTGCAGTATCCTGATAAGTATACTTACTATAACTATCCGTAGTAAACTATTCAGTGAGGATGCCATGGTCACAATCAAGAGTCTAAAAAAGTATAAAACAAGTGAGATTTGCAGCCGGTTCGACATATCTCGTGCAACGCTTTTTCGATGGGAAAGCGAGGGGCTGCTTGCCGGAGTAGAGCGCGACTGGCGGGGCTGGAGAGTCTATAATGAGACCAACCTGCGGGCAATCGATAAGATTATGAAGAGCAAAAACGCCGGTTGATAGGGCATATTTTGCTTTTGCGGAGCGATAATGTTTTTTACCAAAAAAATTGAGCCGATCGCACTGGACATAGGATCGACCTTTATCAAGCTTGTTCAGCTGAAGGGCTCGAATAAAAAGTACCATCTGTTGAAGTTCGGCATGGTGCCGTTGCCGCCCGAGGTTATCGTGGAGGGCGCGGTCATGGATGCCGGCAGGGTGGTGGAGGCGATCAGGGAACTGCTTACCTCCCAGAAGGTGACGACCAAGGAGGTCGTGATCTCGGTCTCCGGCAGTTCTGTCATTATCAAGCGCGTGTCTGTCGCCGATATGACCGATGAAGAGCTTGCGGAATCCATCAAATGGGAGGCCGAACAGTATATTCCTTTTTCCATTGATGACGTGAATGTCGATTTCCAGAAACTTGGTCCGGGCGCCGCTGAAGGGCAGGCGGATGTCCTGCTGGTTGCGGTAAAGAAGGACAAAATAAACGATTATGTCAACCTCGTCAAAGAAGCGGGGCTGGAGCCGGTGGTCATGGATGTCGACGCTTTTGCGCTGGCAAACATGTACGAACTCAATTATGACATTGAAACGGGGATAACGGCACTGCTTAATATCGGCGCCTCGGTGATGAATATCAATATCCTGAAGGACGGGATGTCGATTTTCACGAGGGATATCACGGTAGGCGGCAACCGTTATACCGAGGCCCTTCAGAGGGATTTCGGTCTTACCTATGAAGATGCGGAAAAAGTGAAGAGGGGCGAAGAAGTGGAAGGGGCGGATAAGGAGCGGATCTCCGGCGTAATGTCTTCGGTAACGGACGATATTGTGGCCGAGACGCAGCGCTCGTTCGAATTTTTTCGCTCCACAACGGGTAGTGATAAGGTGTCCCGGGTGCTGGTCTCCGGCGGATGCGCCCGGATTCATAACTTCACCTCGGTTCTTTCCGAACGGCTTGAAATGCCGGTGGAAGTCGTCGATCCCTTTAAGAACGTCACCATTGATCCGAAGCGCTTTGAACACGCGGTGATAGCGGAATCGGCCCCTCTGTGCGCGGTGGCGGTGGGTCTTGCGATCAGGAGGCCGGGAGACAGATGATCAAAATAAATCTTCTGCCTACGAAAAAGAAACAGCCGAAGAAGGTAATCGACCTTCAGCAGCAAGTGATCCTCGCGGTTCTGGTTCTGGTCATTGTTGCGATGGGCATGGGCTATTATTGGAT
>Ga0315281_10015334_pt1 | contig 10279 bp, 11 predicted proteins | sample YL17G07_0_MG_FD_204540 | JGI IMG/M metagenome (GOLD analysis project Ga0315281, IMG submission 204540) | Sediment microbial communities from Yellowstone Lake, YNP, Wyoming, USA - YL17G07_0 | ecosystem: Environmental > Aquatic > Freshwater > Lake > Sediment | place: USA: Wyoming | collected...
TTTTCTTTTTAAGATTTAGTTCTAAATTATACCTTTTTACTGTTTTTGGGTAGTGCACTTTTGAATTTTAAATCATCAAAAAACAGTGCACTTTTGATTCTTAAATGACAAGAATTTTAAAATTTTTGACAGAGTAAAATTATCGTGTTATAATTTTTGAAAAAGTAATACTAAAAGGAGAGACTAATGTCTGAGGTAGTCCGTTTTGGGGTATCACTGGAAAAAGAACTTTTAGATAAATTTGATCGACTTATTAAAGAGAAAAAATACTCCAATCGTTCGGAAGCGATTAGAGATTTAATTAGAGAGAATCTGGTAAAGAGAGAGTGGGTAGATGGTAAAGAAGTAGCCGGAGCAATTACTTTAGTCTTTGACCATCATAAAAGAGACCTGGTAAATATTCTAACTGATATCCAGCATGATTTTTATCGGATAATTATATCCAGCCAACACATTCACTTAGATCATAGTAATTGTTTAGAGATAATAGTAGTAAGAGGAAAGCCGACCGAAGTGCGGGAACTGGCTAATAAGTTAAAATCAAATAGAGGAGTAAAATACGGAGCATTGTCTATAGCTACCACCGGGAAGGAATTAGTATAAAAATAGCTAGTTTGCGTTTTCGATTACCAGTAGTCAATTATTTAATTAAGGTTGATAACCTTATATTTTTTTGCCTGATGCGTAGCACGAAAATGAAAAAAGTATATATAGCGTATAGCGGGTAGCGTTTAGCGTATAGAAGTAGGGGCTTGATTATCAAGCCCGTAAAACTCGGGTCGAATAAATTCGACCCCTACATTAAAAACAATTGAATAATTGAACAATTAATAAAAATACAGGAGGAAAGTATGAAAGATTTTAGAGCTAAAGTTATTACGGTTTTATTTTTTGTGACAATGTTTTTATTGGGTTTAATAATTTCGGTAAGTGCCCATTTTGGAATGATAATCCCTTCAGATGATATGATTACCCAAGAAGATAGTAAAAATATTGCTTTAACAGTACAATTTATTCACCCCATGGAAGGGGATTATATGAATATGGCTAAACCAGTGCAATTTGGGGTACTCATCCAAGGGAAGAAAATTGATTTGCTAAATACACTCCAGGAGAAAAAGATTAATGATGGTACTACTTGGGAGGCTAATTACCAGATAAAACGTCCGGGTGACCACATCTTTTATGTAGAGCCCCAACCCTATTGGGAACCAGCGGAAGACTGTTTTATTATTCACTATACTAAAGTGATTGTAAATGCTCTGGGTCTAGAAGTAGGTTGGGATGAAGAAGTAGGTTTAAAAACAGAGATAATTCCCTTAACTAGACCCTATGGTCTCTGGACCGGTAATGTCTTTCAAGGGATAGTAAAAGTAGAGGGAGAAGCGGTTCCTTATGCTAAAGTAGAGGTGGAATATTACAATCAGGATGGCCAGATTAAATGCCCTGCTGACCCTATGATTACCCAGGTAATAAAAGCCGATCAGAATGGTGTATTTACTTATGCTATGCCCAAAGCAGGATGGTGGGGGTTTGCTGCCCTCAATGAGGATAGAGAGAAGATAAAATATGAGGAAGAAGAAAAATCGGTAGAAATCGGAGCAGTTCTCTGGGTCAAAACTTATAATATAGAATGAATTATTCGGAGGAAAAATTTATGCATATTTCAGAAGGTATATTATCTGCGCCAGTATTAGTTGTGGGGGCAAGCTTGACTGCTACAGCAGTAGGCTATGGTTTAAAAAAGATGGCTTATAAGCAAATGCCTAAAGTAGCTATTCTTTCCTCTGTTTTTTTTGTGGCTTCCTTAATCCATGTCCCTATTGGTCCATCAAGTGTACATTTAATTCTAAATGGAATTATAGGGCTATTGTTAGGTTGGGCAGCTTTCCCAGCGATATTGGTGGCCCTTGTTTTTCAAGCTATACTTTTTCAGTTTGGGGGGCTTACTACTCTGGGGGTAAATACTTTTACTATGGCCTTCCCAGCTATCATCTGTTTTTATCTCTTTAATCGAGGCATTAAGGGTAAAAATAATTTTTTTGCTCTAACTTTGGCTTTTATTTGTGGATTTTTATCGGTATTATTAAGTGGAATAATGGTGGCAACTGCTCTAGTCTTTACCGGGGAGCTGTTTATGCAGGTAGCCAAATTAATACTGATTGCCCATCTACCGGTGATGATTTTAGAGGGGATATTGACAGTTTTTTGTGTAGGATTTTTAAGAAAAGTTAGGCCTGAGATATTAGATTTAGACGCTTAATAACCAGTGTTAGTTTTAATTACCTAGATATTATTTAGATTATACCGAGCAATAAAATATAGGAAAGAATATATTAAGGAGACGAGATGAAAGGAAAATTATATTTAATTTTAATATTTTTATTTTTAGCCATTATAGTAATAAATATCCCGATCTTTGCTCACAAAGTAAACATCTTTAGTTATGTAGAAGGAAATAAAGTCTATACTGAAAATTATTTTAGTGATGGTACAAAATGTGTAAGTTCAAAGATGGAAATATTTGATAACCAGGGAAAAAAATTATTAGAAGGTTTGACTGATCAGGAAGGGAATTTTTCTTTTGAAATTCCTCAAGAAGAAGGAGATTTAAAGATAGTACTTACTGCCAGTATGGGACATCGGGCAGAAGGCATCATTCGAGCTGGTGAATTAAGAAATACCACCGGGTTAGTCCAGGAAAATTTAGAAGAACCTACTTCAAAAGAAACTACTGAAAGCGTCAAGGTACATATGACGGGTGAAGAAAATAAAGTTGTTTCCGCTGAAATATCTGCACAAAATTTAAAAGAGGTTCAATCATTGATAGAAAATATTCTGGATGAAAAATTAACTCCGATTATGAGGGAGATTAAGAAATCTCAAGAGGGTAAAATTTCGCCTACTGAGATAATTGGCGGTATAGGTTACATATTTGGTATTTTTGGAATTATTGCTTACTTTTTAAGTCGTAAAAAATGATTTAGAATATTTTTTCAGGTGGCTAATTTGATTAAAGAAAAATTTTCTGAAGGAGATTCCTTTCTCCATAAACTTGATCCGAGAGTAAAGATTGTTGTGGCTTTATTATTTTCGGCAATTGTGGCGGTTACTGATCGATATACTCCCTTATGGGGAGATTTATTATTGGCGGTAGGATTAATAATTATAGCTAAACTAAAGATCAGAGAAGTAATTTTACGTCTTTTAGTAGTGAATAGTTTTATCTTGTTATTATGGATAATGCTCCCCTTTACTTTTTCAGGTGAAAAAATTTATATCTTGGACTCATTAGGTGTTTCCCGAGAAGGGATAAAATATGCTTTTTTGATTACCATAAAATCTAACTCTATTATTTTAGTAGGTATTGCCCTTCTTTCTACCTCTTCGATATATAATTTGGTTCATGCCTTGCGTCATTTGTATCTACCTGATAAACTGGTCCAGTTATCTTTTTTTAGTTATCGTTATATCCATACCATTCATTCTGAGTATATCAGATTAAACAATGCCTTAAAGGTAAGAGGCTTTAAAGCACAGACTAATTTCCATACTTATAAGACTTATGCTTATTTAATCGGGATGATGTTAGTTCGAAGTTATGATCGTTCCAAGAGGGTATATAATGCTATGCTCTGCCGGGGATTTAAGGGTAAATTTTGGACCTTAAATCATTTTAGTTTCAAGAAATCTGATCTGGTGGGTGGAATTGTGATGATAAGCTGTATTATGGGAGTGGTGTTATTCTTATGAAAGAAAAAGAAGTGATAGTCAAACTCATTGACCTTTCTTTTGCCTATCCCTACCGGGGTTATGTTTTTAATAAACTAAATTTTAACTTTTATCAAGGAGATAGAATTGGTTTATTTGGACCTAATGGAAGTGGGAAGACCACTCTCTTTCAACTTATTATGGGACTTTTAAAACCAAACGGAGGGAAAATAGAAATATTGGGGAAAGAAAGAAGAACAGAGGACGATTTTATAGAAGTTAGAGAAAAAATTGGTCTTCTTTTCCAGGACCCCGATGATCAATTATTTAGTCCTACTGTTGCTGAGGATATAGCCTTTGGCCCTCTTAATTTAAGAAAAAGTCATCAAGACACTAAAAAAATTTTGAAAGATACTTTAGAAATCCTTGGTTTATCTGGTTTCGAAGACAGAATTACTTATAATCTTTCTTATGGTGAAAAAAGATTAGTTTCTATGGCTACTGTATGGGCTATGCAGCAGAAGATTTTACTTCTTGATGAACCGGTGACCTGGTTGGATGAAAAAACTATCGCCAAGATGATTCAAATTTTAAATAATAATCCCTGCCTATCCTATATAATTATCTCCCATGATAAAAAATTTTTAAAAGAGACGACTAATTGTATTTACCTGATAGATAATGGAAAGATAAATAAGATCTAGTTTTTTTTGATTTCCCTTTTCGGCCTTCTAACCTTTTATCATCTCTCATCTAAAAAAATTCTTATTTTTATTTTCGGAAGGTATTTGTTATAATGAAATAACACTATTTCTTTACGAGATACGATTCACGAGATACGAGATACAAAATGGAGGGAAGAAAAAATGAAAATTGGAATTGTAGGCCTGCCTTTAGTAGGCAAGACTACTCTATTTAATCTCCTTACCGGGCAACATAAAGAGGTTTCTATTTATTCTTCAAAAGGTACTAAAAATATAGGGATAGCTAATGTTTATGACCAGAGAATAGATTATTTAAGTTCCCTTTATCATCCCAAGAAGACTACTTATGCTACCATCGAGTTTATAGATATTGGGGGAATTTCTCCGGAATTGCCTTCCAAAGAGAAGGCAGAAATATTCAGTCTTATTCAGGATGCCGATTCCCTCTTATTAGTGATTAGATTGTTTGAGGATCTAGCAGTGGCCAGTGAAAAAGACCCTATGATTCAAATAGAAAATTTAAGATATGAGCTCTTACTTAGAGATTTGGAGGTAGTAGAAAATCGATTAGAGCGTCTAAAAAAATCTAAACAGAAATTAAATCACGAAGAATTAATAGAAATGGAGATTTTAGAGAAATGTAATCAAGGCCTGAGCGATGATCAATTTCTTTCTAATCTTGAATTTACCGAGGATGAAATGAAAAAAATAAGTGGCTTTAGTTTTTATACTTTAAAACCAATAATTGTTGCCCTGAATCTTAGCGAAGAACAATTTAAAACCAAGTTATATCTTCAAAAAGAAAAATTAGATCAATTCCTTAAAGATAATAATATGGCGAGTATTAATATTTGTGGAAAAATAGAGATGGAAATAAATCAATTGGAACCAGAAGAGAGAAAATTATTTTTAGAGGATTTGGGATTAAAAGAAACGGGGATTGAAAGATTGTCACGAGTATGTTATGAACATTTGGGGTTAATATCATTTTTCACTGTAGGTGAAGATGAAGTTAAGGCTTGGACTATTAAAAAAGGTACCATAGCCAAGAAGGCTGCTGGAAAGGTGCATTCAGACATAGAAAGAGGTTTTATTCGAGCAGAAATAGTAAAATACCAGGATTTAGTTAATTTGGGTTCTATGTCTAAGATAAAAGAAAATGGATTATTAAAAATAGAAGGGAAAGATGCCCTAATCGAAGATGGTAATATCATTAATTTTCGATTTAATGTTTAAAGCAAGTTTTTTTTGTTTAGTTGACAAAAATATTTTTTTATATTATTATTACTACTAATATGGTAGTTTTAATAGTAATTAAATGAGGTGGTTTTATGAGGCTTTCTACTCGAGCAAGATATGGAACCAGATTTATGTTGGAGTTAGCTTTAAATTTTGATCAGGGGAATATCTTTTTAAAGGATATTGCCAAAAAGGAAGAGATTTCCGAAAAATATTTAAGCCAATTGGTTATCCCTCTTAAAGCAAGTGGGTTGATAAGTTCTTCTCGAGGAGCTCATGGGGGGTATAGGTTAGCTAAGCCTCTTTCACAAATAACTCTTAAAGATATCATACAAGTTCTGGAAGGGAATTTGAGCCTGGTAGAATGTGTAAAAAATCCTTCTGTTTGTTCTCGAGTTTCCAAATGTGTAACCAGAGATATATGGGAAAAGTTAGATGAAACAATTTCTGGGGTGCTCAGCTCTGTTACTTTAGAGGATTTAGTAAATTTGCAAAACAAAGCAAATTAATGGTGACTGTTGTACTACATTATTACTCTGATAAAGGAGATAAAATTTATGAATATATTATCAGCAATTGGCCATACACCACTGGTTAAATTTAATAATTTAATTGAAAATTCCAAAGTAAAAATATTTGGAAAACTTGAAGGTTGTAATCCTGGCGGTTCAATTAAAGACCGTCCGGCTTATTATATGATAAAAAAAGCGGAAGAGTCAGGAGAACTTAGCAGAGAAAAGATAATATTAGAGCCTACTTCAGGAAATACCGGAATTGCCCTAGCTATGATAGGAGCAGCGAAAGGGTATAAAGTAAAACTTTGTATGCCCGAATGTGTTAGTGTAGAAAGGCGTAGTATTATCGAAGCATTTGGAGCAGAAATAATACTTACTCCCGCTAATGAATCCACCGATGGTTCGATCAGAAAGGCTCACCAACTTATTTCTGAAGAACCCGATAAGTATTACATGCCTAATCAATTCGAAAATGAGAATAATGTTCTGGCTCATTATGAGACTACTGGTCCGGAAATATTTTCCCAAACTGAGGGAGAAATAGATATATTTGTTGCTGGTATGGGAACTGGTGGAACTTTAATGGGAGTAGCTAAGTATTTAAAAGAAAAGAAACCACAAGTTAAGATTGTTGGTGTTGAACCAATAGTAGGGCATAAAATACAAGGACTTAAAAATATGCAAGAATCAATTGTCCCCAAAATATTCCAGGCAGAGAAATTGGATGAGAAAATTACCGTCAAGGATGATCCGGCTTATGAGATGGCAAGGAAACTTGCTACTAAAGAAGGCATCTTTGTGGGTATGTCTAGCGGTGCGGCAGTTGCCGGAGCTTTTGAGGTAGCCAGGCAGATGCATTCTGGAATAATCGTAGTAATTTTGCCTGATCGGGGAGACCGCTATTTAAGCACTTCCTTATTTAGATCGATATGTGGAAAATGTCCACCATAAAGGGCTGAGTGCGAAAACGATAGACTAAATTTTGTTTTTTAGAGGCGAAAATATGACTTTAGAACAGTTAAAAAAAATTGAACTTAAAATTGGAGGAATGACTTGCGCTGTTTGTGTAAAAACCATAGAAAATTCACTCCAAAGACTGGATGGGATTAGAGAGGTTAATGTTAATCTTGCTGCTGAAAAAGCGTTTATTAATTTTAATCCAAATATCATAACCCCAGCAGACCTAAAAAAAACTATAGAAGCAACTGGATATCAATTTTTAGGTATAGTAGGAGAAGAAACAGAAGATTTCGAAAAAATTTCGAGAGAAAAGAATTTAATAGAAAAACGTAGTAGGATTATGGTGGGATTTACTACCGGCATTCTTTTGATGATTCTTATGTATATTCCAATTAATTTACCCTTTCCAGTGGCCTATCTAATGTTATTTATTTCCACTCCTGTTTTTATTTATATCAGCTATCCTATTTTTAAGGCCGCTTATCGTTCTCTTAAAAATAGGAATCTTAATATGGATGTTATGTATTCTATGGGAATAGGAGTTGCTTTTATAGCAAGCCTTTTGGCTACTTTTAATTTTATACTTTCCAGTAAATTTTTATTCTACGAAACGGCAGTTTTTCTGGCCACCTTTCTTACCATAGGACGATATTTAGAAGCGAAGGCAAAAGTGAAGACCTCAGAAGCGATTAAAAAGTTGATGAACTTACAACCCAAAAAAGCTATAGTCTTAAGACCTAAAAATATAAAGCTGGAAATCTTATATTTTAGAGATTGTCCTAACTACAATAAGGCGATTGAACAAGTAAAAGATACTCTAAGGGAGCTGAATATTTCCGTTCCTATCAAGCTAACCGAAGTAAACCAAGAAAATTTTCAAGATTATCCTTTTTTTGGATCGCCAACTGTTTTAGTAAATAATAAAGATCTAGAAGGAAAGATTAACAAAACATTCAGCTGTAGAGTTTACCGTTTCAATCACCAAGATTTTACCCATCCTCCTAAAGATATATTGATTAGCAAATTACTCTCAATTTTTGAAGAAGAGGAAATATCTGTAGAAGAGGTAAAAATAAATGATATATTAGTGGTTAAACCGGGGGAAAAAATTTCCGTAGACGGCGAAGTTATTGATGGGGAAAGTTATATAGACGAGTCAATGATTACCGGGGAATCTATTCCGACTTTAAAAGAAAATGGTGATAAGGTTATTGGTGGAACTATTAATAAAAATGGGGTAATTAGATTTATGGCAAAAAAAATAGGAAGAGATACTATGCTATCCCAGATCATAAAGATGGTAGAAGAGGCTCAAGGTTCAAAACCTCCCATTCAAAGAATCGCGGATAAAGCAGTGAATTATTTTATCCCCCTGGTATTAGCAATTGCTATTTTTTCTTTTATAACCTGGTATTTAATTCTCGGTAACACCCTGCTTTTTGCTTTAACTAGTCTAATTTCGGTTTTGGTGATAGCTTGTCCCTGTGCTCTGGGACTGGCCTCTCCCACTGCGGTGACCGTAGGAATAGGTCGGGGAGCTGAACTTGGTGTTCTGATTAAGAACGGTGAAGCCCTGGAAATATCTGAAAAACTTACCACTATAATATTTGATAAAACTGGAACTCTTACTAAAGGGGAACCAGAAGTTACAGATATATCTAGTATTGGAATGGAAGATAAAACATTATTAAAAATGGTAGCCAGTGTGGAAAAGAATTCAACACATCCTCTTGCCGAGGCAACTGTCAAAAAAGCAAAAGAGAGTGGAATTGAACTTCTTAGTAGCGAAGGTTTTAACACTTTTCGAGGAAAAGGTGTCCAAGCAAAAGTAGAAGGAAAAGAAATACTTATAGGCAATCGAATACTATTGAAAGAGAAGAATATTTTTTTATCTAAAGAAGTCGAAAAAAGAATTTTTCAACTTGAAATGGAAGGAAAAACAGTAATGTTGATTTCTTTTGATAATAAGATGGTAGGTATAATCGCTATTACTGATACCTTAAAAGAAACCACTAAGGCTGCAATTGAAGAATTTAAGAAGATGAAATTTAATATTTTTATGATTACTGGTGATAATATTAGAACTGCAAAGGCTGTAGCCCAGCAAGCTGGAATTGAAAATGTGTTAGCGGAAGTCTTGCCTCAAGATAAGGCTAAGGAAGTAAAAAAACTTCAAGAAAAAGGAGAGGTAGTTGCCTTTGTGGGCGATGGGATTAATGACGCACCAGCCCTTGCTCAGGCAGATGTGGGAATTGCTGTTGGGAGTGGTACAGATATAGCCATAGAAAGTGGAGATATAGTACTTATAAAGGACGATCTCTTAGATGCAGTTGCAGCCATACAATTAAGCAAAAAGGTAATCTCCAGAATTAAACAAAATATTTTTTGGGCTTTTGCTTATAATGCTGCCCTTATTCCTTTGGCGGCAGGAATATTATATCCGTTTTTCGGGATTATTTTTAAACCTGAACTTGCCGGGTTAGCTATGGCGATGAGTTCTGTAACCGTGATAAGTCTTTCTCTGCTGTTAAAAAGGTATATCCCACCGGTAAAGAGGGGGGCAATACAAAAGGAGGTGACCAAAAATGGCTATTGATCCAGTATGCAAGATGAAAGTAGATGAAAAGACCGCAAAGTTTAAAAGTGAGTACCAAAAAAGAAATTATTACTTTTGTGCACCAGGATGTAAAAAGGCATTTGATAATAATCCAGAAAAATACCTTAAGAAGATAGAGGATAATCGTCCGACTGAACATGGATGTGGTTAATTTAAGATTAGAACGAATAAAAAAGCATATTTGATTTTGAGCATAAAATTAATTGCCAACCTAGGAGCTTCTAATTTTAGATGATTATAAATCTTCTATAAATAGGTGAAGCAATTATTTTTTTATTTAAATCACTACCTAAAAGATAGAATAAGTAGTATTATATAAAATATTTTTCCGAAGCTGTTGGCAATATCTAAATATTAATTAAGATAGGTTTAGTAATTATTTTTTTAGTATATTAATAGAAAAGGAGAAAAAATGAGAAAAGTTAATAAAATTAATTTAATCGGTTTATTTTTGGTTATTTTGGTAATAGTAGTGAGTATGGCGGGTTGTAGTGGTAATAGTGGTGGCAATAGTAACAAAAACAGCGAGAAAT
>Ga0315281_10015335_pt1 | contig 10279 bp, 8 predicted proteins | sample YL17G07_0_MG_FD_204540 | JGI IMG/M metagenome (GOLD analysis project Ga0315281, IMG submission 204540) | Sediment microbial communities from Yellowstone Lake, YNP, Wyoming, USA - YL17G07_0 | ecosystem: Environmental > Aquatic > Freshwater > Lake > Sediment | place: USA: Wyoming | collected...
ATATCCGATATTCATTCCTGGCTGAGTCATAAGGACTAAATCTTTATTAGCATTTATCCGAGTAAAGTCAGCCGGATTAGGATATTCTATACCTTGAACTTCTCCCACTTCTAAAGCCATTAGCCTGGCTGAAGGGTCAGCGATTACTTTAAAGATTAACTGGTCAAGTTGAGGTTTTTCTCGCCAATAATTATTATTAGCTTCCAGGGTGATATGATCGTCTTTTACCCATTCCACAAATTTAAAAGGACCGGTACCACAGGGATTTTTGAAGGCATCTCCTTTATACTTTTCCGCATTGGCTGGGCTTACAATATTAACCGTAAACATAGCAAGACTGGTCATAATAGAGGCATTCGGTCTTTTCAGGACCAGTTTTACCGTATAATCATCAATCTTCTCCATCTTTTCTACATCGCTGAACATATATCCCCAATAAGACCACTCACCATATTGATGGTAAGGATTGGTAGTATCATATTGTCGGGCAAAGGAAAATACTACTGCATCGGCATTAAAATCGGTCCCATCATGGAATTTAACCCCTTTTCTTAAATTAAAGACAATCTCAGTTCCATCTGCTGAGGCCTCCCAGGAAGTCGCTAAGCAGGGTTTTATATCAGTAGTACCTGCCTCATATTCTAATAAACCTTCAAAAATATTATCCATTCTCTGGATAGATTCTCCATCAGTAACATCTCCGGGATCTAATCTAGAAGGATCACCGCTGCTACCAAATACTAAAGTTCCACTTGCAGAAGCGATACCGATTGTTCCCAGGATTAAAATCACAGCAAACAATAAAACCATAAATACTTTACTTTTCATTTATTAAATCTCCTTTTTTAATATTTTTTAATTACCATATTTCAATTAAATTTTAAAAATAATTTACCCCCTTTCTTTTTTTGTATATTTTTTTGTATATTTGTATCTATTTAAAAGGAAATTAATTTTACTTAAGATATGGCAAAGGATTAACCGGTTTGCCACTTAATCTCACTTCAAAATGTAGATGGGAACCAGTAGCATTTCCAGTTCTCCCTACCTTGGCAATTACACTCCCCTTTTTTATATATTGACCTTTTTTCACTAAATTCACCGAGTTATGAGCATACACAGTTGAATACCCTTCATCATGGCTTAAAATAATCACATTACCATAACCTCGCATATATCCAGCATAGCTTACTCTACCGTTCTCCGCAGCTACTATATTACTCCCGAAGGGACTACTAATATCTATGCCAGAATGAAATTCTTTACTCCCACTTGAAACTCTTACCCCATAAGGAGAAGTAATCCTTCCTCTTACCGGCCAGATAAAGTTATTTATATTACTTCGGGCACCAGGTACATTGGGAATTCTCAATTGCTGTCCTGCAGAAATTTTGGAAGCATCGGTAATACTATTAGCTGCTAGAATAGCTTCTAATTTTACATTATATTCGGACGAAATACTCCAGAGACTTTCTCCTTTTTTTACATAATAAATTATTTCTTCGGCTGTAGCTTCCTGGTTATATCCTTCTGCTTCAGCAATATCCATATTAGTGATAGGAATTTTCAATTCTTGACCAATAGATAGTCGGAAAATCTCTTTCAAATTATTGGTGGAGATGATCGAACTCATCATTACATCGTATCTTTTAGATATACCCCACAGGGTATCTCCTTTTACCACAGTATAAGTGATAATAGTTGGTTCTTGTTCTTGGTAAGAGTCAGAACCTCCGCCTCCTATGGCCGGGATTTCCAATTTTTGGCCCAGTGATAAAAGGTCTTTATCCCCGAGATTATTTACCTCAACAATAACTTCCACCGAAACTCCATATTTTAGAGAAATATTCCATAGATTGTCACCTGCTTTAACCACATAAACAAACGGTTCTACCTTTTCGGGCTGACTGATATTATCATTAATGTTATTGTTCTTTTCATTAATAACTGACTGATAGACCATATTTTTTTCAGCAACAGCATTTTTGTGCGAAGGTATTTTCATTTCCTGCCCTATAGAAATTAATTCTGAATTAGCAAGGTTATTGGTGGCAAGAATTAGATCTACAGAAAGGTTATATTTTTGGGCAATTGACCATAAAGTCTCTCCCTTTTTTACGATATGCATATTATAATCAGCGGCAGGGAGATTATCCTGAGGGATTTTAATAATTTGACCAAGAGATAAAATATCTTTTTCTTTAATCTGGTTATAAGATAGGATTAAATCTAACGAAAGATTATATTTTTGGGAAATACCCCACAAACTATCCCCTTTGGTCACTTTATAACTAATAAATTCATCATTATTAGCCAGAGAGTGAAAGGAAATAGAAAAGATAAAGAATAAAAGTAAAGCTAGCAAAACCATGGAATTGTTCTTATCTTTATTGTATTTTCGAATTAAATTCATCTTCTGCCTCCTTTAGTCAGAGAGTTAAAATAATTTAGACCTACAGATTTCTAAATTATTTCCTTTTTGTAACTTAATTTATATTAAAGATAAATACATAAATATAAGAAGAATCTTCTTTAGTTTTTACCGGAAATTTCAGTTTTCATCTGGGAGAATGATTAGTTGCTTCGAAACTTTGATCATTAAATTGATTGGTTTATTTATTTGGTTTATTTTTCTTTTCTAAAAAACTATCAATAACCTCTTTTTTAAAACGCCAAATCCTTCCAATTTTAACTGCTGGAATTTTTTCGGTTCTTGCCCATTGGTAGATAGTAAGAGGTTTTACTTGTAAATATTTCGCTACTTGTTTCGCGGTCAAATATTCTTCCATACCTTAAGCCCCCTCGTTTTATACATATTTCTCTCTCTATATTATTGTTTTTTAATAACATTGTCAATTTTTTATTTATTTTTTTATCTATTTTTTAATTTAAAAGTAATTTTTATATTTAGTAAATAAATTAATCAGTGATTATTCTTATTCTTTTTATTATGCAGTATATCTCCTATCTCCTTAGCCACCCGATAGGGTTTAGTCAGAATTCTAATCGGAATTGATTTTAAAAAATGAGATAGATCTCTTTTTATTTCCTCGGTTACTCGGTGAGGTTTAGTCAAAACTCGATCTATAAAATCTGTAGTATAGGTTTCTAATAATTTCTCCCGATTAATTCTAATTTCATTTCCACAAATATTACATTTAATATCCTGTAAATATTTATCTTTATAAGTAATTATATGATTAGTCTCTTTATTGCAGTGAAGACAAAAAAGTTGAGCTTTTACTTTACTGATCATTTACTTTCCAGCTCGAAGGATCGAACCTTTACCTCCTCTTCCTTAATCCAAAAAACAACTTACTTTCCGCTTAAAACTTGGGCCAATTTTTTATACATCTGGTAAGATTTCATCACCTTTTTTATATGTTCTCTAGTCTCAGCATAAGGAATATTTTCCACAAAATTATCGAGGTCAGATGGATCATATCTTTCTAACCACTGATCAGTTATACCTGGCCCGGCATTATAACCTGAAATCATCAAGATATAATCATTAGAAAATTTTTCCTTTAAATAATGTATATACCAGCAACCTAAATTAATATTAACTTTAGGAGAAAATAGCATTTCATCGTTAAAATCTATCATATTTATCTTCGGAGCAATCCATTCTCCGGTAGAAAAAATTATCTGCATCAATCCCCTGGCCCCGGCAGCGGATTCATCCCAGGAGTTAAACCTGCTCTCCTCCCTGATCATCGCCATAACCAGCAATGGATCTATCTCATATTTCAAAGCATATTCCCTAATTATATCTTCAAAACAAATAGGGTAGAGACTTTCCCATAATTCAAAAGGCAAATCGTCTAATTGGTGATTATCCATTAAATAATTAAAAATTATCTCCGAATAATTTAAAGAATTATAATAATCCAGGTTCTTTTTATAAACATCACTTAATTTAAATAGCAAAAAGATATTTCCGGGATAGTAATTTAAGGTTTCCTTTAATTCAATTATTGATTCTTTATAAAAGTTAATCTCTTCGAATAATTCTGCTTTAAGTAGTGCTAACTGACCTTTCCCTTCTATTTTAGCATATTTTAGTAAAAATTCCTCCAAATTTGTAAAATCTTCTTTCTTAGAAGCAGAAATAAGCCCAACAAAATTAAGGTCATCTCTTTGTTTGGTAATTCTTTCGGTATAATAACTTAAAGGATATTCTCTCAGCAACTTTTCATAGATAACTTTTGCCTCTTCTTCTAATCCCATCTTTTGCAAAGTTTTTCCTCTCCAGTAAAGAGCATCATCTCCTAAACTACTTTTAGAAAACCTCTCTGCTAATAGTTGATAAGCTTCTAACGCTTCAGAGTTATTATTATTCTTGGTATAATATCGACCTAAATTCCACCAAGCATTCATTGCTTGATCACTATCAGGATAATTCTCAATTACTTGTTTCCACTGAAAAGTCCCTTTTTCTGGTTCATTTAGCTGAAAATAACATTCTGCAAGACGGAGATAAGATTCTCGAGCATAAATGCTTTCAGGATACTGAGTAATAATTTTGTTGTACTTTTCTATAGCGGAGTAACGCTCTCCAGAGGCAAATATTGAATTTGCTAAAAAGTAATGTACTTTAGTAATAATATCACTGGTTGGAAATCTGGATATAATTTCATTACACTGGCTGATTGCCTCTTTATAGTCTTTTTTATAGTACCATGCTCTTGCTCTATTATAATAGACCTCTGCTATATCTTTAGCATTTGGAAAGGTACTAATAATTTCTGCATATAAATTTTCAGCTAAATCATACTTCCGATATTTAAATAAAATATCCGCGCATTTCATCATTATAGGATAGGGGACCTTTATCTCTTTCAAATTTTCTTTTATCCAATAAAAATATTTGATTAATAACTCTTCTGGTTCTGAATTTCTCTTAAGTTTATAACTTTTATCCAATATTTCATATAAACAGTTGAGGGAATCGGAATATTTCTTTTCTTTCCAGTATAGATCAGAAAGGTCAAGTAATACATTCGCTTTAAGCTGGTTATCCTGGGAATCTTTTAGTATGTTCTCATAATAAATTAGGGCAGAGGTTAAATCATTTAATTCGCGATAATTTTGGGCTATCTGGTAGTTGGCCTCTGAAATAATTAGACTTTGAGGGAAATTCTCTATTATTTCTTTAAAGGTAGCAATAGATTCCTGGTTCTCTCTTTTAAGGTGATAAGTTTCAGCTAGAAAAAAGAGGGAATAATCAGTTAAAAGAGGGTCACTTTTTACCAGATTTTTATATATACCTATAGCCCTATCCCAATCTTCTACCTTTTTAAAACATTCTCCTAATATATATTGAGATTTGATAAAAAGGGGTAGATTCAGGGTCGAATATTTTATATTCCCTAGTACGGAAATGGCCTGCTGATAATCACCCTGAAGATATAGTTTCAATCCCGACTGGTAATTCTCCAGGTCCTTCTCTAAGTCTATAGTTGAAGGATAGCTTTCTACTATTTTAGAAAGTTGTAAAATTTTAAGTTGCTTAACCTCAACTTCGGTTAATTCATTAGCACTAACTGAAACAGTGCAAGCTATAGTAAAGCATATTATAAAGATAATTATTAAGAAAAATGAAAATATAGTTCGCAATTTATCTACTCCCACTTCCCTATCAACTGATTATTTTCTAACTTTTTTAAATTTTTAAATATAAAAATGATGTTCCCGGTGAAACTTAAAACGCGTTAGAGAACTGTCTTCGGTCACGCCTCTACAAAAAACAATATTTATAGTTATAGTATTCTATAAAACTTTTAAAAATCCTCTTTTTTTATCTTAAATTTTATTTTTAAGGCTCATCCTTTTCACTATTCTAATCCGATTCTCTTTTTCTGTTTGAATAATTTTGAAAAATAAAATATTAAATAGAAGTAAAAGATAATAAAAGAGGGAAGATAATTATAAATTTTGGTAGATATATTCTATTATTCTGTTTTCAAAAATTTTAGGGTCATTCTCTTCTGCTATATAATTGTTCTCCATAAGACAGAAGACTACCCATCTCTTCTTTTTAGTTTCTAATAAGCCAATCAGTCCTGAAGCTGAGGATAAGGTCCCGGTCTTACCCCAGACCTGAAAAGGTAGACGTTCTTTTAAAGTCCCGTTCTCTTTGGTACTGGCAAAATAGTTCAGTATTGTAAAATCGTACTTCTGGTAAAGATATATAATCGCTTCGACTAACTGAGCGGGTGTCATAAGATTATATTCAGATATCCCACAACCGTCCACCAGGATATAATCCTTTCCCCATTTTAAGCCCAGGACTTTATCAATAACCCTTTCCAAAGAGGAAATAGCTCGAGGAATAGTGGATACTTCCTCAGGATTATCCTCCAGAGCCAGGGTACGAAAGATATTTTCAGCCTCCTGATTATCACTATTCTTCATCATGTAAGCCAGTATTTTATCCAGGGTATCAGAATAATAAATATACTTTACCTTTAGACCCTCTTTTGTCTCTCCAATCCGGATATCCCCTTCTATCTTCACTCCTTTTTGGGACAATCCTTTAGAAAAAATCTTCCCCCAGAGCAAGGGCATGGTATTGAAGTAGTAATTCTGTTTTTCTTTAGTTATATATCCTTTTACAGTTAATGCTCCAATCAGAGGGTTTTTATCATCCCACATCCATCCCCTTCCCAAAAACTCTTCGGGCAAGAACTTTGAATCGTCCAATATAATACCTCCAGATATATATCTAATACCGAACTTTTGCACCAGATCATTCGCTATCTTTCTGATTACTTCAGGGGATTGGGTGGGGTCTCCCCTCCCCACTACATATAGGTCTCCGATTATCTCTCCAGGAACAGAACTGGAAAAGTAGAAAGAAGTGGGATAAGTGTATTCCTTGCCGAGTATCTCCAGAGCAGCAAGCAGGGTAAATATCTTGGTAAGAGACGCCGGAGTGAAAAGTCTATCTTCATTATAAGAAAATAGTACTTCTTGAGTCTTCAGATCCTTTATCAGGATACCCGAAAATCCCGGAAAATGATCTATTTCTTCCCCAATACCTGTGCTCGCACCAGCTATATAAATTATAAGAGAAGTGAATATCAGTATGGAGAAAAAAATGGTGAATATCTTATATCTTGATTTCAAACTCTTTTCCTTTCTAATTTTTTAAATTCAACACCACACACAGTTGGTAAGGCTCGATTAGTACCCTATATTAGGTATATTTTGGTTGTATTTTATCTTTTTATGGGGATAATTGGTTCTATATGGATGGTAGTATCAATATCCATTTCATTTTTTATCTCTTTTTCCAACCTTTCTGCTATTTGGTGAGCTTCTTCTAATTTCATATCTGCAGGCAATCTTATATGAAAGGTTAATTCTTTCCTATCTCCATATATATGAGAATGTAAATGGTGTAAACTAACATCGTGAGAAATACTTCGAGTTACAATTTTTATAATATCTGCTTTAAAAGTATCACTCGGTTCTTCTCCAATTAAAGTACTTATTGATTCTTTTAAAATTTTATAAGTAGTATAAAATATAATTAGAGACACTAAGATACCCATTATACTATCTATCCACCAAAAATAGTCTCCTATAAAGATCCCTACCAAAATCATCATAGAAGCTATTGCATCACTTCTATGATGCCAACCATCTGCTATAAGTGATTGGGAATTAATATTTTTCCCAAGTCGGAAAGAATATTGAGCTAATCCTTCTTTTGCTATTACTGAAATAGTAAACATTATAATGGCAAGCATATTAAAAGAGGCGGATTGTTGATTTCTATATTTCTGAATCGATGCAAGTAAGAAACTAAAACCTACAACAGATAGCAAAGTTGCTATGATAATAGAACTAATCACCTCTGCTCTACCATGACCAAAGGGGTGTTTCTTATCAGCTGGCTTGGATGACACTTTGAAACCTACAATAACCACCAGGGAAGTAAGGGTGTCCGAGAGAGTGTGCCAGGCATCGGCAATTATGGCTATAGAAAAAGTCTGAATTCCCACCCAGTATTTCAAGCCAAAAAGAATAGTATTTATAACCACAGATACGGTTCCTTCTAAATATCCGATATATGTTTTATATTTTTGAGTTATTGGTTTACTAGAATTAATTTTCATTTTTCTTTTTTTCTCCTATAGTAAAAAAATTAAGTAAAATTCTTATTTTTAAATCCATTCAGTAACATACTCTTTTAAATGTTTAGTTTGATTCAGTTGGATTAAACAATACCCTCTTCCCTCTTTATGAGACAAAAGACTGTAAGAAGCAGTATCTAAATGAATCCTCCAAAAATAGGGTGAGGCAATATTCAGGCAGGCAGCTATAAGAGGCTTGAGCACTGCCCGGTGAGAAACTACGGCTAAAGTCTCTCCTTTATGCTTAGAAACTAAGTTATCCAGACAGGTCTTAGCCCTCTTCTGTACCTCATAAAGAGTCTCCATATTCTCTACTTGAAGTTTCTCGGGATTACCCACCCAGAGCTTCCATTCCTCAGGATATTGTTTTTCAATTTCTTTCTTATAATGTCCTTCCCAACTACCCAATTCGATATTATTAAATTGCTCTTCTATCTTAACTTCTACCCCGCAAGTTTTTCCTATAATCTCTGCTGTTTGCATAGCCCTACTAAGAGGACTGGAATAAATATACTTAATAGGAAAATTTTTCAACTCCTGTGCTAAATCCTGAGCTTGAATAAGCCCTCTTTCATTTAAAGGAAAGTCAGCCCTACCTCTAAATATCCCCTTAATATTTCCTTCACATTCTCCGTGCCTTATCAAGATAACTAGTGTTCCATTAAAATTCTTATACATGCTTACCTCCTATCCTAATAAAGGTAAAAAAAGGTGCCAGGCACCTTTTTTTACCTTTATTATCATTTTTAGTGTCATAAGACGGCCATTTGACACTCTTTCAATAATATGAAACAGATAACCGTCTGTTTCCCTGTTTCATTAAACAACAACTATTAATTCATAATTCTGGGAACCTAATCCTATCTTTTCTGCATAATTTAAGCCTATCTTCCAGTCAGTATTTAGATGGACTCGGCTAAACTTATCTTCTCCGGTATGGAAACCTTTCTCCTCCAGAATGCATCCCTTAATCACCGGAGCTTTATTTACCAGGTCCACACAGGCTCTATCCAGAGCCACCGGATCAAAAGAGGCCGCCATCCCAATATCTGAAACTATAGCCATATCATTATAATTCCAACAATCACAATAAGGAGAAACATTCATAATAAAACTGAGGTGAAAATGGGGTTTGTCTCTTAATACTGCATAAGCATACTCCACAATTTTTTCCTGGGTATTTCCTCCCGATTCATCAGAGCCTACTATTGCAGCACTATACTGACATACCGCTACACACTGACCACAACCGATACATTTTTGATAATCAATTTCTGCTTTTTTATTTTCATTAAAATGAATGGCACTCTGGGAACAGTGTGTAATACACTGACCACAGCCGATACAATTCTTAAGATTGATTTTGGGTTTTGAGCTAGAATGCATCTCCATTTTACCCGCTCGAGAGCCACTGCCCATACCTATATTTTTCAAGGTACCTCCAAAACCGGTTATTTCATGGCCTTTAAAATGAGTCAGAGAAATAATAATATCGGCATCAGCAATAGCGGTAGCTATCTTAGGTGCTGTACAATGTTTTTTATTGATTAAGATCTCCCGATATTCAGTCCCCTTTAAACCATCAGCAATAATGACATCACACCCGACCGCAATACGATTAAACCCATTCTCCATAGCAGTATTTAAATGGTCTACTGCGTTCGCCCTTTTCCCTGAATAAAGAGTATTAGCATCAGTTAAAAAGGGCTTCCCATCTAACTCTTTAATCAATTTCACGATACAGGCTGCATAATTAGGCCTGATATAAGAAAGATTACCAGGTTCTCCGAAATGAATTTTTAGAGCTACTAACTGCCCTTTAAAATCAATCTCTTTAACCCCAGCCTCTAAAACTAATTTTTTTAATTTATCTAGCAAATTCTTTCCTGGTTTCGTCCTTAAATCTGTGAAATAAACTTTTGCTCGATCCACCATATTTACCTGTCCTTTCCAATAATTAACCATAAGTTTTTTATTATTTTAATCAATTAAAACTATTAAAGCAAATATTTTACTGATTAAAAAATATTTTTGAAAGGATATTTAACTTATAGAGTATAATTCTATAAAATTTTAAAAAATCCTCTTTTATTAAAAGGAAATATAAAAATCTTTTGAAAAAAGAGAAAAAATAT
>Ga0315281_10015336_pt1 | contig 10279 bp, 7 predicted proteins | sample YL17G07_0_MG_FD_204540 | JGI IMG/M metagenome (GOLD analysis project Ga0315281, IMG submission 204540) | Sediment microbial communities from Yellowstone Lake, YNP, Wyoming, USA - YL17G07_0 | ecosystem: Environmental > Aquatic > Freshwater > Lake > Sediment | place: USA: Wyoming | collected...
GCTTCAGATCTTGTATTTACATTGCCGCCATAATCATCCCAGCTTCCACCCATGCAAATTCCTTTTTCTGATATCATTTCGGCCGCATTACCACACATGTTATACAGACCATAGCGGTTGGGATAATAACTTTTAACCTCAGAAGTAAAGAAAGAAACCGATGATTCCTGAACATGCACTTCCGGCAATCCCGTTTTCCTGTTCTTTATTACCTGGTAATCTTCCACTCTTTTAAAATTGCACATGGGCTTCCCCTTATTGTTACGAAGATACCAGTTGCCCCAGGGATACATGGCTTGGCTCCGCCCACCCATGGCTGCCCAAATCCATTGGTGCTTTTCAGGTAGTTTTACTTCAATATCAAAACCGGGATTTTCTTTTTGTATTTTTTGCAGCAGCCATTCGCAATATTTTACTGCACCTTCTTGCCGGATGTTCACAACAGGAAAATTATTAAAAGTGGGGTGTTTATAATAAATTTTTCCATTAGGCGGTTCATTATATCCCACAGGTGCATTAAACCAACCGGTTGAATCGCAGGCTATCTTTTCCTTATCTTCTTCGGGTAGTGCAGCGGACACTTCATTATAAAACTGCCGGTATTGTAAATTACTTACTTCATATTTTGAGATATAAAAAGATGAAAGAGTTACTATCATTGACCTTTCTCCATGAATTTGGGTATTCCCGCCTGTATCAATATGCATGGTGCCGCCCGGAATGAATACAAACTCACCGGGTAATTTAGGTTTGATTTTTTTTGTATTAAAAGCAGATAACAGCAGGAGGAGTGTCGTGCAGAAAACAAGCCGTGTTTTCATAAACAATCTTTATTACGAAACGTATACCGTGTGCCGTTTAGTATTGAATTAAAAATAAACTGAATTTACCCCTTCAGGTCAAACAACATGGCCTGACTATTACCCGATCCTATCCCACCACTTTCAGTATCTCCCCGTGGCTGCTAACGGCATGTTCCTTAAAACGGGTGTACCATGATTGAAAGTCGGCATGACCCATCCCGCTGGTAATCGCTTTTTCATTTTCACCCGGCGAATCATATCCTTCTTCCATGACGAGGCGATAGGAATCTCCGGTAAAATCAGATAACATCCGGAAAGATTTTGATTCCGGAAACATTTTTTTTGCATTGGCTTCATCCATTTAAGCTTTTGCATCCCGGTAATGTCCGAATTTTAATTGAAAAATGTCTCTTACAATTTACATAAAAAATAGTTTAAAGGTATGTGCTGATCGTTTTAAAAAGCTTTATTGTTGTTACCAATGTATTTTGAAAACCATTCCACATTGGTCTGCATCACTTTTAATATCATCCGGGGTTCCGTGGGCCCATGCGGTTGGCGTGGCAATGCTAATAAACGAACCGGCACACCTCTTCTGCGCAATGCATTATAAAACATCACCGAATTGCTGAAAGGAACTCTTTGATCAGCTTCTCCATGTTGCAGCATCACCGGTGTTTTTACGTTTTGAACAAACCGCAACGGCGAATGTGCATCATACTTGCTCCAGTCGTCCCATGGGTTGGATTGAAAATAAGAAGGAAGAAATCCTTCAATATCATCTGTCAGGTTCTGATGTCCTAAATCAACAACCGGCGCCCCAATAGATGCAACTTTGAAACGGTTGGTATGTCCAACAATCCAGCTGCTCATAAAGCCACCATAGCTCCAGCCCATCACACCCATTTTATTTTCATCAGCCACTCCCATTTTTATCACTTCATCCACGCCGGCCATTAAATCCAAAAAATCTTTTCCGCCCCAGTCGGCACGGTTGGTCATGCGGAATTCTGTACCATAGCCGGAAGAGCCCCGGGGGTTACAGCGCAGAATGGCATATCCCATTTCTGCAAAGGCCGCAATCGGATAAGAGCCCTGGTTAAATGCGACACAGGTTTGCTGAAATACCCCTGCAGGACCGCCATGCACATTTAATATAAAAGGAACTTTTTGACCGGGCTGATAGCCGATTGGATAAGTCAGCAATCCTTCAATTTCTTTTCCATCAGCACCTTTCCATTTTATCAGTTCTGTTTTTGGTAAAGGTTTGCCGGCATGTTCTGCATTGATAGTTGAAATTTTAACCGGAAAAAAATTATTCAAAGAACTGATATAAGCTTCAGGAAGCTGAGACGGATTCTGTAATGTAAACCCGATAAAAGTACCAGTATTATTCAATGTGCCTCCTCCAAGGATATCTTTTGCTCCTTTATTCCATTCCGTAATATTTTTTCCATCCACACTGAGTTGATAAATGCTGTTGAGTGTTCTATTGGCTTCTGTCCACAAAATATTTTTACTGTCAGGTGTCCAACCGATGATATTGCCATCTTCGTTTGGAGTTGCTTTGAGTCTCCAGTTTTTACCATCGGCGAAAGAATAAATTCTTGCATGCCGCGGACCTGACCAGTCTACAGGGTCAGCTGTGCAATAATATACAAGGAGTTTCCCGTCGGGACTGAATTGCGGATTGGTTTCACCGGCTGCAGTACCGGCAATTGATTTTGTAGTTCCCGTTTCAATATCAATCATTGAAATATCGCTGTATATATTGTCATTTACTTCGGGGGATTTGCCATAACTATACGCAATTGATTTTCCGTCAGCACTCCAGTCAAAGGCGTTAACATTATAATTTTCTGTGGTCAGTTTTTTCTGAACATATTTTCCGGCCGTATCTTTTTTATCCAGCCATAAAACATAGAGGCGGTTCTGTTTTACTTCCTCATCCATATAGTACCAGTCGTTCTTTGCTTTTTTATCCTTCTCTTCTTTGTCTGCTGCTGCATCCAGCATGGTAAAAGCTATCATTTTACCATCCCGGCTCCAGTCATAACTTCCCACACTGGTTTTTACATCGGTTAATTTTTCTGATTCGCCGCCACCAACGGGCAGTATGTACAAATTATTTTTACTTTCCCTTGATGAAGTAAAGGCAATCCATTTGCCATCGGGACTCCATTTGGGGTTGGAAGAATTTTTATCCCCTTTGGTTAGCTGGATGGCATTGCTTCCGTCCGCATTGCAAAGCCAGACCTGGTTCACATATTCGCTGCGGTCATCCGTCATGACGGCTTCACGGACAGTGTAGAGTACTTTCATCCCGTCGGGAGACGGGACAACAGCCGTGATATTTTTTATTTTCAAGCATTGTTCGGGTGTCCAGTTTTTCTGGGCAATCATCAAAAGCGGGAGAAAGAAAATGGTAACAAGCAATAGTTTTGATTTCATACGTTTGTTTTTACTATAAATAAATAATAGGGAAGCTTTCAGGGGGGAGAGATTGCAGATTGTAAGAATATACAAGTTAAGAAGGCAGGAGAAGAAAAACAAACCGGCTGTAAATTCATTAATAGCCAATCAGTTTTTGGATGGTTTCATCCAGTCTCGCCTTCGCCATAAAATTATTCTCCAACTCAATACTGAAAGGAATAGGTGTGTCTAACGATGCGCAACACATTACCGGTGCATCAGACTATCAGAAACTATTTTCGGCAATACATACTGCAATTTCCGTCTCCCGGTTGCAATACACAAGACAGTTACAATTGCTTCAGGTAACTGAGTTTGAATATGACATGATCTTCTGTCTGCCGCTTCATCTGTGTATTATCAAAACCACGATGATTAAAGACAAAGTAGAAATAAGAAAGGGGCCGGTATTCCCATGACAACCGGATATTATAATTGGAAAGATTGCTTTGTGAATTTTTCTGGTAAAAACCGATCAACTGCAACCTTGGATTCAGTGCCAGGCGGCCGGAAATACTGAAGAGATCCGCAATCAGTGATTCTTCATTATCACCCACTTTTTTAAAATGGTTCCTGTTAAATTGCCCTGTCAGCGAAAAATGAGGTACCGGAGAGAAGCGTAGAGAAATATTTACGGTATTCAGCTTGCCATTAAAATAGGAACCAGTCCCAAAGTTGGAATTCAGCCCGATTATCTTCGATGGATCGGTGCTGAAATAAAACTCATGCCTTACATAATGATACGTTCCTTCAGATATAACAATGCCCAACGGTGCGAAGGGTTCCGTTAACCGTTGAAAGGTAGGGTTGATAAGGTATCCTAAAAATCCACCGCCCTGAAAATTGAACCAGACAGGGTTTATGTTGACCTGGCCCTCGAGTAATTTACCCGTAGAAGCCTGGTGATAATATTCTACCAATATGCCCGGTTCAAATGCACGTATCCATTTCTTGAAAGGCAATTTATTACCGCGGTAATACCAAAAGATCCCTGGCGTGGTACCGATCACATCACTGCGGGAAACAAAACCCATGGCTGGATCAAAATTTTTTGTGACCACAGTTTGTGTCCACCATATTTTCCATTGGTTATTAGTGAAATAATACTGGGCATACCCGGCAAATCCATCTTTGCCTCCTTTGTTGTTGGATGAATGGATCAACATCGTATTAAGAGAATGTGACTCACCCAAACGGAAAAAACCATCTACAGCGCCCACGAAATTTGTTCCATTGGAATTGTTTTTGACTGTTATCAATCCTCCCAACCTGTTTTGCTGGCCCAGGTTTTCTGAAAAACGACCAACCATAAAATTGGTAGCAGGCGTATTATCATTCTTGCGTTGCCGCATGATCATCCCGCCATAATTTCTCTTTGATGAACGATACACATAGCGACCGCCGGCATCCAATGGTATCGGGTTTCCATAATTATCAAGACCGATGCGACGGCTGAAGAAAGGTTGTATCCGCATCGTTCCGCCGGAAATATCTTCTGAGGGACCAACACCGGCTCCAAACAGCGAAGCATTCTCCAAAAAAAATTGCCTTTTTTCCGGAAAGAAAACAGAGAACCTTGTTACATTATTTACCTGGCGATCAGCATCCGCCTGTGCAAAGTCTGTGTTGAACGTAAGATCCAGAATGCTGTTGGGATTGATGGCCCATTTCAGATCTCCGCCTGCACGGAATTTATTTTGCTCGGGGTCAGTAGTGGAAGGAAAATTTTTGTACTTGTCATATGATGATAAAGCATAAGGCTGAATACGGATATTAGCTCGAGGCGGCGGCGGTTGCAGGTTTTTCAATAATCCTGCATAAGCCATCCGGGTAAAACTGAATGAACGGGGAAAAGGTGAAAATGCAGAAATTTCATTGGTGAGTCTCCGGTTGCGGTACACATTAAGACCCCAGGTTTGCAGGGAGTCCGCGGTTTTCGGATAGCGAAGTGTTTGCCAGGGAATAGCTATTTCAGCGATCCATCCGGAATCAGTTCGGGTTGTTCTTACTTTCCAGAGTCCGTCCCAATCCAGGTCGGTAAAGATATCATCAAACACCAGCAGGTCCCGTTGCACACCATACGGATTAGCTAAAAATGCCATGGCATTGCGGTGATCATTAAACCCGTCAAGCGACAATGCCACATGATCATGACTGCGGACACTGAAGTCTCTTCTGAAATCGGTGGCCCTGATCGCTTTCCTGCCACCGGAATCATGAGCAATGATCCCGAAGTAGAGGTATTGCCGGTTGAATAAAACTTTTGTTTCTGTTTTTTGGTTTGGCGCCTTTCCCTGCTGCGGTTCCACCTGAACAAATTCAGGGGAAGGTTTGGCCCATTTCCATTCTTCTTCATTTAGAATGCCATCAATATGCAGCTGACCGGAAATTTTTGTAGCAATCATCTCTTTTTTCACCGAGTCGGGTTTGAAAACACCGGCATCCTGTGAAAGGCCATAAAAAGGAAGCAAAAGTAAAACAGAAAAAGATTTTTTCATCCGGTATGATTCTGAACAGGAAGATAATGAATGTCCCGTTTATTTAATCAGCATTTTTAAAGGACCGGTGGCTGACGCTGATTAGTGAAAAAATATTCCGGTCATACATCTAATAATTCAACAGCTTCGTTACAGTTTCATTCAATCTTTCCTTTGCCATAAAATTATTTTCCAGTTCAATATTAAAAGGAACCGGTGTGTCCAGAGAAGCACAACGTATTACCGGTGCATCGAGTATGGAAAAACAATTTTCAGCGATCCACTTAGTAATTTTGAACACATTCGCAGCCCCTGCAGTCGTTTATCCGAAGAGTGTTATCCGGACAAATTGTAAGTGACACTTACAATTTGTCCAATCCTATCTGGCAGCATCCGTTGCATGCCTCCAGTTTAAAATTTGTGTTTGTTTATAATTGTATTCATTCTCGCCACCGTAAATTAACGATGCTTTTATCCTGCTTTTGCCTTTATATATTTTTCTGAAATAATCTATGCCCCTGAAAAAATCAGGATTGATGGTCTTTCCGGCTTTCACTTCAATTAATTTTTTATACCCGGAGCCGGACAACAGAAAATCAACTTCGTTACCTGTCTTGTCACGCCAGTAATAAAGCCCCGCCGGTTGACCCTGGTTGTATGCCTGCTTTACTAATTCTGCAAAAATGAAATTTTCCATTAAGGCTCCTTTCATATAGTGTTGTTGTAGCTGTTTGGGCTGGCTTATATCCAGCAAATGACAAAGCAACCCGCTGTCATAAAAGTAAAGTTTGGGAGATTTTACAATCCTTTTATTATAGTTTTCATAAAATGGCTGCAGCAGGTGAATAATAAATGAAGACTCAAGGACACTTAACCAGGCTTTGGCAGTATTATGGCTTATACCACAATCATTCCCCAAAGAAGTAAGATTGAGTATTTGCCCGGCCCGGCCTGCACATAGCCGGATAAAGTTTTGAAAAAGTGTCAGGCTGCTGATATTCTGGATTTGCCGTACATCCCTTTCCAGGTACGTATTTATATAACTGGAATAAAACAATGCTGTATCTGTACGCTGTTTCCAGAGTGCAGGATAAAAACCTTTTTGCAAAATGATATCAGGAGAAATAATTTTTTTGTCTGCAAGCAATAGTTCGGACAGGGAAAGAGGCAACAAACGCAGAATGGCTACCCGGCCAGCCAGCGACTGTGATATTTTTTCATGCAATAAATAATTCTGTGAGCCGGTAAAAATAAATTGCCCGTTTTTTCCCCTTTCATCCACGATTGCCTGAATATAAGAAAACACCTCAGGGATCCGCTGCACCTCATCAATGATCAGCATTTTTTTATAAGAAGATAAAAAGCCACGAAGGTCTGCCGCTGCATTGCGGCGTATATCCGGGTCTTCAAAACTTACATAAGCCGCCCTGGGGAAGAGGGATTTCACCAGTGTGGTTTTACCGGACTGCCTCGGCCCCATCAGGCTGACAATTGGAAACTGCCTGGAAGCCTGCTGCATTTTTTTGGCCAGTAAACGGGGAATCATGCCGGAAAGTTACAAAAAAAAATGGACAAATTGTAAGTGGCATTTACAATTTGTCCGGTTGGCAGATATACAGAACCCGGATATTCGTTTTATTCAATTAAGGTTCCCCATCCATCAAACCTGCAATCTGTTTCAAATCCCAATTGGTTCATCTTTTCACACCATTTCGTCAGCGCCGGCTCATTCATGCACAATGAAGTGGTTGCGCCAATAATACTCCAGTCCGGTATGCCTTCTTCCGGAGGATAAATTCCATAAATTTCATAGTCAAGCTTTGCAAGTTCTATTACAAGATTAGTTGCTTTGGCCCTCAGCATCCGTATAAAAGAAAAATTCAACAGGGCTTTCCTTTTTTATTCCCCCGTATTGCTTAAAGAGTTTGAACAGGCTGCTGTTTAGTTTCGGTTGAACAGCAATTGCATCCATCATTTCTTTTTTTGAAAAGAAATGATAGAGATGATTCCGGAATGAAATGAAAAATGACATTAATAACTCAATAATTTATTAATTGTTTCATTTAATCCCGCCTTCGCCATCCTTCGGCTTCGCTCAGGATGACAAAGAACAATCAAAAACTAATAAGCTTTTGAACAAGCTCATCAATTCTTGCTTTAGCAAGAAAGTTTTGTTCCAGTTCAATATTGAAGGGAACCGGTGTATCCAGCGAAGCACATCGCATCACTGGTGCATCCAACAAACCAAAACAGTTTTCAGCGATCCATGCTGCAATTTCTCCACCGATGCCGCCAATCAAAGTGTCCTCATGTAATATCAAAATCCTGCCTGTTCGCTTAACTGCATCCCGAATAGCTAGATAATCCAGCGGCGCCAATGTTCTTAGGTCAAGTATATCAATGGAGATTTCAGGATGCTCTGCCGCATAATCTTCTGCCCAGTGAACCCCTGCACCATAAGTAATGATTGATATTTCATCTCCATCCCTTACATGCCTTGCTTTCCCGATTTCAATTTCATAATATTCTTCGGGCACAGGGCCACTCACTGAACGGTACAATGCTTTGTGCTCAAAAAATAGTACAGGATTAGGATCATTAATAGATGCTATCAATAATCCTTTCGCATCAATCGGAGTGGCCGGATAAACAACTTTCAATCCGGGTGTATGAACAAACCATGCTTCATTACTTTGCGAATGAAAAGGACCAGCGCCAACACCGCCACCTGTTGGCATCCTTATTACCACATCTGCATTTTGTCCCCAGCGATAATGAATTTTTGCAAGATTGTTGATGATCTGGTTGAAGCCAACAGTAACAAAATCTGCAAACTGCATTTCCATCATGCTCTTATATCCTTCTAAACTTAACCCGAGTGCAGCGCCAACAATAGCGCTTTCGCAGAGTGGGGTATTTCTCACTCTTTCTTTTCCAAACTCCTGAACAAACCCTTCGGTTATTTTAAAGGCGCCGCCGTATTCAGCAATATCCTGTCCCATGAGGATTAAGTTGGGATGCTGTTGCATGGATTGATGAAGACCTTCTTTTATTGCATCGATCAGTCGTGAGTCTTTAGTCGTTAGTCCCGAGTCCTGAAAGAGTTTTGAATTGTCAATGACTTGTGCCTTGTGCCTTGTACCTTGTGCCTCGGCAAAAACATCTTCTAATTCCTCTTCTGCATCTGCAATAACAGGCTTCGAATCTCCACCGGATCCTGCGGAAAAACCGATCTTCAGTTCACTTTCTATTTTGTCTTTGAATTCATTTCTTATCTCCGCAACTTTCATCTCATTCATTACTCCTGTTTCAACCAGGTATCGTTCATAGTTTTTAACGGGGTCTTTCATCTCCCATAACCTGAACAGATCCGGGGGCACATATTTGGTACCGCTTGCTTCTTCATGCCCCCGCATGCGGAATGTGAGACATTCAACCAGGTAAGGTTTTTGATTTTTTATGCAATATTCTCTTATCCCTTTGATGGTATCATAAACGGATAATATATTATTTCCATCAATCTGCACCCCTTCCATTCCATAACCCTTTGCTTTATCCACCAAACTGATGCAGCGATATTGCTCATCCACCGGAGTGCTTAATCCATAACCATTATTCTCAATAACAAATATGACCGGCAGATCCCATACGGCTGCCACATTCAACGCTTCATGAAAATCTCCTTCACTGGTACCGCCTTCGCCGGTAAATGCCAGAGAAACCTTGTTCTCCTTTCTTAATTTATAAGCCAGCGCCACTCCGTCTGCTATTGCCAGTTGCGGACCAAGATGAGAGATCATTCCGCAGATATGAAGCTCTTTGTTTCCAAAATGAAAACTTCTTTCCCTGCCTTTGCTATATCCTTCCTGTGCGCCCTGCCACTGCATGACTAATTTATTCAATGGCATATTGCGGGTAGTAAAAACGCCAAGATTTCTGTGAAGAGGCATGATCCATTCATTTTCCTGAAGGGCTAATGTGGCTCCTACTGCAATCGCTTCCTGGCCGATGCCACTGAACCATTTGGAGATCTTTCCCTGCCGAAGCAGCACCAGCATTTTATCCTCTATCATCCTTGGCCATAAAAGCTTCCTGTAAAAATCAACAAGTTGTATATTGGATAAATCCTTGCGGTCGAAAGTCATGTTGCAAACCTATTAAAAAGAGATGAGCTTTTAGCTGAAGCAAATAAGCTGTAAGCTCCCTTCCTCTAGCGTTAAATCTATTGCAAAATAGGTAGTCTCCTTTGTGCAAACGCCAAATTGTTTGCATCTTCAAACAAACTATTTAATATGGCCTCTCTATTCAGACCCTCCACCGCTGTTTTTTCCGTCTTTTTCAGCCTTGCCCTGTTTAATTCCTTAATACCTGGAAAGAAAGCAGAAAAAACTACAGTAACAGTAAATCCCAATCCTAAAATTCAAGCTGCCATTTTGTTAGATGTAAGCAACAGTATGGATGGGCTTATTGAACAGGCTAAGGCGCAACTCTGGAACATGGTCAGCGTAATGGGAAAGGCTAAATGTG
>Ga0315281_10015337_pt1 | contig 10278 bp, 10 predicted proteins | sample YL17G07_0_MG_FD_204540 | JGI IMG/M metagenome (GOLD analysis project Ga0315281, IMG submission 204540) | Sediment microbial communities from Yellowstone Lake, YNP, Wyoming, USA - YL17G07_0 | ecosystem: Environmental > Aquatic > Freshwater > Lake > Sediment | place: USA: Wyoming | collected...
CCGATCCTGCGCCCGGCCTCGCTGCGCGACTTCTACGCCTTCGAGGGACACGTGAAGACCATGTGGGAGCGCCGCGGCGGGACAGTGCCCGAGGCGTGGTATCGGCTCCCGATCTTCTACTTCTCCAATGTCTCGGAGATCCGCGGCCCCGACGACCCGGTCTGGTGTCCCGCCGCATCGCACGAGCTCGATTACGAACTGGAGGTGGCGGCGTTGATCGACACGCCGGCCCACGACCTTGATGCCCCTCACGGGGAAGATGCGATCGGCGGCTATCTCGTCTTCAACGATTGGAGTGCCCGCGACCTCCAGCGCGAGGAGACCACCGTGCGGCTGGGGCCGGCAAAGGGAAAGGACTTCGCCACCTCCATTGGTCCATGGCTGGTGACGCCCGATGAATTGGCCGATGCCCGCACCGGCAAGGGCTACGACCTGGCCATGACCGCGACGGTCAACGGCGTGGAGCTGTCGCGCGGGAGCTGGGCGAGCGCCCAGTTCTCCTTCGGCGAGATGATCGAGCGCGCCAGCGCGGACGTCCGGCTGCGTCCGGGCGACCTGATCGGCTCCGGGACGGTGGGCACCGGGTGCCTGCTCGAAGTCCGCGACGAGATCCTGAAGCGCTACCTTCAGCCCGGCGACGTGGTGACCCTGGCGGTCGAGCGGCTCGGCGCCCTCACCACGCCCATCGTGGAACGACCGGCGAACCGATGACCGACGAACAGACGGCCGACGAACAGACGGCCGCCTACCTGTCACGCCTGGCGGCCGCCGAGCGGCGCCTGCGGGAGCACGCGGCGCGACCACTTCCCGCGGGCCTGACCGATCCCGACCCCGGCGCCAGCGAGCGCTGGGAGGCAGGACAGGTCTGGGCCCACCTGGCCGAGTTCCCCGGCTACTGGCTGGTGCAGATCCGGCAACTACTGGCCGCCCGCGACGCCGGCAGCGCCGAGCCGATCCCGTTCGGGCGCACGAAGGCCGATCCCGGCCGCATCGCCGCCATCGAGCGCGAGCGACGCACCGATCCGGCCGAGTTGCTGCGCCGCTCCACATCCCAGTTGGCGGAGCTGACCGGCATGCTGGCGACGCTGCCGACCGCCTCGTGGAGCGCTCGCGGGCAGCATCCGGCGCTCGGCGAGATGCCGCTGCCGGGCATCGTCGAGCGCTTCCTGGTCTCGCACCTCGAGGAGCATGCGGACCAGCTCGACCTGCTGGAACTGGTGACCATCGACGAGATCCGGGCCGCCGCCGACCGGATCCGCGGCGTGGCACTGCACACCCCGCTGCTGCGCTGGGACGATCGGACCTGGCTCAAGCCGGAGAGCCTGCAGCCGGTTGGCGCCTTCAAGATGCGCGGCGCCTACAACGCGGTCGCCTCGCTCACCGATGCCGAACGGGCCCGCGGCGTCGTGACCTACTCCTCGGGGAACCATGCCCAGGCGGTCGCCCGCGCTGCCCGGCTGCTCGGGGCGCAGGCGGTGATCGTGATGCCGGAGGACGCGCCGCCGGTCAAGGTCGCCGGGGTGCGCCGCGACGGCGCCGAGATCGTGTTCGCCGGGCGCACCGGGGAGGAGCGGCATCGGGTTGCGCTGGAGGAGGTCGAACGCAAGGGGCGGGTGATGATCGAGCCGTACGACGATCGGCGCATCATCGCCGGGCAGGGAACCTGCGGCCTCGAGATCGCCGAGGACCTGCCGGCGGTCACCAGCGTCCTGGTTCCTGTCAGCGGCGGCGGGCTGTCGGCCGGCATCGCGGCCGCCATCAGGGCGCTGGCCCCCAACGCGCGGGTGATCGGCGTGGAGCCGGAGCTGGCTGCGGACGCGCGGGAGTCGCTGGCGGCCGGCGAGATCGTGCGCTGGGACGGCTCGCTCACCACCCGCACCATGGCCGATGGGCTGCGCGTCGAGCACCTCGGCTGGCTGCCGTTCCTGCACCTGCGGCGCTTCATGGACGAGATCGTCACCGTCAGCGAGGAGCAGATGGCTGACGCGATGCGCCAGCTCGCGTCGCGCGCGCGCCTGGTGGTCGAGGCATCCGGTGCGGCCGGGATGGCGGCGCATCTCTCCGGTGCTGCTCGCCAGCCACCGGGGGATGATCACCGGGTGATCATCATCAGCGGCGGCAATGTCGACCCGAAGGCCTTCGCCAGGATCCTCAGCGAGGGCTGAACCGCCCTTCTTCAGCCGCCGCGCAACCCGGTCAGCAGGGCGAGCGCGTTGGCACCCAGCGCGTCGAGCGCGTAGCCGCCCTCTTGGAGCACCACCGTCGGCATGCCCGCTGCCGCGATCATCCGACCGATCTGCTCGTAGTCCGCGGTCTTGAGCGCCAGGTCGCCGATCGGATCGCGCTCGAAGGTGTCGAAGCCGGCCGAGATGACGAGCGGCGCGTCCGGCGCGAAGGCGCCGAGCAGGTCCATCGCCTCGCTGAGCGCGGTGGCATAACCGTCGAGACCGGTGCGCGCCGCCAGCGGCCAATTGCGGGTCAGTCCGGCACCTTCCCCCGCGCCCGTCTCGGTCGCGTACCCGGAGAAGTAGGGGTAGGCACGCGCCGGGTCGGCGTGCAGGGAGAGATACAGCACGTCGCCGCGCTCCCAGAAGATCTGCTGCGTCCCGTTGCCGTGGTGGTAGTCGATATCCAGGATCGCCACCCGGCCCGCTCCGTGCGACCGGAGCAGCGACTCGGCGACGATCGCCGCATTGTTGAGATAGCAGTAGCCGCCGAGCATGCCGCGCGCGGCGTGATGGCCCGGCGGCCGGCAGAGTCCGTAGGCGAGCGGCGCCCCGGCGACCACGCGGTCGGCCGCGGTGAGCGCCACGTCAACTGCGGCCAGCGCGGCGGACCAGGTGCCGGCCACGAACGGCGTGGCGGTGTCGAACAGGTAGGCGCCGAGGCGGAGGTCGCGACGTCCCGGGAGGCCGCCGGGCTGCATTCCATCCACATACCGCTCCAGTAGGAACACGTCGGGGATCAGTGGGCGCGAGCCGTCGGTCACGCCGGCGGCCAGCGCATCGGTCCAAGCGTGTTCGATGACGTCGACCAGGTCAGCGTCATGAACCGCCAGGATCGGCTCCCGCCCGTGGGGCGTGGGCGCCTCGAAGGTGAAACCTGCCGCCTCCCGCAGCGCGCGCTCGATCGCGACCGCCCGCTCGGGCGCTTCCCAGCACGGGATCTCCCGTCCGCTGGCCAGCTCGATCAGGCCGGCATGGCCGAGATGGGCGTCGCTGTGGACCACGGGGATGGGTTCGGTCATGGGGGGAGCGAGTGTACCGATGGCGCGCGAGGTCGCGGCGTAGACTGCGCTGCCATGGCGGTCCTGAACACCATCCTCGACGAACGACTCGCGGTCGAGCGCCTGCGCGCCTGCCCGCTCTTCGCCGCCTGCCCCGACCTCGTGCTGGCCGAGCTCGGCCGCCGTCTCCGAGTGCGACGCTACGCCCGCAACGAGGTGGTCTTCATCCAGGGCGATCCGGGCGATGCGCTGCACATCATCAGCAGCGGGTCGGTCAAGATCGTGCTTCCCTCGCCCGAGGGCGAGGAGGCGATCATCGCCACGCTGCGCGCCGGGGACTTCTTCGGCGAGCTGGCCCTGCTCGACGGCGAGCCTCGATCAGCGAGCGCCACCGCCATCGAGGCGACCGAGACGCTGACCCTGCCCCGTGACTCGTTCCGCGAGTTGCTCGGCCGTCATCCGTCGCTGCGCGACGCGCTCTTCGCGTCGATCACCGGGCAGCTGCGCCGGCTCACGAAGCACGTGGAGGAGCTCCACTTCCTGGACCTTGCCGGACGCCTGGCGGCGCGCCTCGCCCACCTGGCTCGGCAATCGACACCGATGCAGACCGGGCCGATCAGCCTCGACTGGCCCTACACCCAGACCGACCTGGCGGCCATGATCGGCGGGACGCGACAGAGCGTGAACCGGCTGCTGGCCGGGCTGATCGACGATGGGCTGGTGCGCATCGAGCGCGACTGCCTGATCGTGCCGGACCTCGACGCCCTGGAGCGCCGCGCGGAGCGCTAGCGCTCGGTCCCGGCCTGACACCCGTGGCACGGGTGTTACGGCCAACATCACGCCGATTCTTGGTCAGCGCACCCGTCCGGCGACGAATCGGCCATCCAGAGGGACCCTGGGCACCCATGTTGGCTGCATGTTGGCCGCAAGGCCCGCCCGGCGGGTGGGCAGTGCAGTTCCCTTGGGAATGTGCCCGGATCGGCCACGCCCTATTGAATCGGGCCCTTGGTTCCCCAGCGTGCCAGCTCCGCGTCGAGATCGAGCGGCAACACCACCCCGGAGTCTGCGTACTCGCCCCACGCCTCGCGCGGTACCTGCCACATCACCTCGAACTCGTTCCCGTCCGGGTCGCGACCGTAGAGCGACTTGCTGACGCCGTGGTCGCTTGCGCCGCCGAGCGCGCCGGCCTCGGAGAGTGCCTTCGACGCCGCCGCCAGGTCCTCGATGGTCGCCACCTCCCAGGCGAGGTGGTAGAGGCCCACCGAGCCGCGCGGCGGGCGCGGAGCGGCGGCGCCCACCTCGAACAGGCCCAGGTCATGGTGATTGCCACCCGATGGCGAGCGCATGAAGGCGGCGCGCATCCCCTGCGGGCGCTCCAGCTCCTCAAAGCCGAAGACGCGGTGGTAGAACTCGGCCGCCCTGTCCGCGTCGCGGACCCACAGGACGGCATGGTTGAGGCGGGTCACGTTGAACATCGGTCTCGAAGTCTCCTCGGCCGGGAGCGGCCGCGTGAAGTGGTTGAGTACGCAATCATCATACGCCATGCCTGCAAGTCAAAGCCGCAGGCCGAATGAACGATCTTGCGAGTCCGCGTGTCATGTTCCCAGGCGGTCGCGAATGGACGCCGATACCGAGCAAGGGAGATCTGGACATGCACACCTTGGCGCGGATAGGGTTCAGGGGCGCAGTCATCGCCAGCCTCACGGCCGCCGCGGCGTGCGGAAGTGCTTCCTTCTCGCCCAGTTCAACGGCGGGGCCAAGCGCGTCAGAAGCGACCCCGGCCGGTTCGATTGTCGCCACGCTCACGGAGACGTTCACGTCGAACTTCCACGGATACTCCGTGAAGTACCCAGCGGGCTGGTCGACCACCCTCGCAGCGGGTCCCTGGGTGGCCGGCGCAGCAGCAGCCAACTGGGGATCCCCGGTGCTCGATGACCTACGCGGATCATCGGTCAGGCTCACGGCCGCATCGCAGCCGCTCGAGGCCGGGCAGACCATGGATGCCTGGCTCAGTACCTACGCCTCCGGCGGTGCATGCGAGGGCACCAATCCGAGTGCGTGGCCGACGATTCCCGTCGGCGACCAGGTCGGCCGGATGTCGGCCGACGGTTGTGCCGCACGCGGTCCCTCGATCGCTGCGGGCGGCCGCCTCTTCGACGTTGTCGTGTTCGTCGGCGGACGTGCCTACGACTTCACCCTGGATGGTGACACCGATCACGCGTTCGTCGAGTCGATCCTGGCTACGGTCGTCTTCGACCCAGCCTCCGCAGCGTCCTGACCGCATTCTGGTCATATTCCGGTGATGCAGCAGGCGGACGTTACGGAGGTCTCAGAAGTCGGACGAAGGGCCGACCGCGAGGCTGGCACCCGCACCGAAGCCTTCCAGCGGCTGGCCGACCAGCACCTCGAGGCGAGTTACCGGCTGGCGTACGCGATCCTGGGCAACGCCGCCGACGCCCAGGACGCGACCCACGACGCCTTCGTCACCGCGTGGCGGAAGTGGAGCACGCTGCGCGACCTCTCGGCGTTCGAGAGTTGGTTCGCCAGAATCCTCGTCAATACCTGCCGGAATCGCCTGCGACGGCTGTTCCGTACGCGGCCGCTGGATCTCTCAGATGAGCTGCGAGCCACCGCCGGCGATGCGTATCGGGGCAGTGATGACCGAGCGCTGATCGAAGCGGCACTGGCAACACTCAGCGCGGACCACCGGATCGTGGTGGCGTTGCGCTTCTATCGCGACCTCACGGTCGAAGAGATCGCGCGGTGGCTCTCCCTGCCGGCGGGCACCGTCAAATCGCGCCTCCATTACGCCCTCGCGCACATGGGGCAGGCCATCGATGGAGCGGACGGGGAGAAACCAGGATGAACGAGCGCGTCCTCGAACAGCGGCTTGAAGGTTGGTATGCGGATCAGCTCAGCGGCATGACCGCCCCCGCGTCGTTGCGCGCATCGGTCGCCAACATCCCGCATGCGACACAGCGGCCATTTGCATTCCGGATCTCGCCCGCCTGGGCGATGATCCTGCTACTCGGACTATTGCTGGCGCTCACCGCTGGGGCAATCGCGACCGGCGCCATCCGCCTTCCGGGCGATGCACTCTCGACCGACGAGATGCTCATCACCGTCGACAATCGAATCCTGGCCGTCGATGTCCGAACCGGCGCGAGCCGCGACGTCGCGCACGGAACCCTCATCGCTCTGTCGCCGGACCGCAGCCGATTCATCCGCGCTGTCAGCGTCTTTGCCTTCGAGTGCTACGTGACCAAGGTTGATGGAACCGACGAACGCAAGCTCGATGCCTGCGGCTCGAACGCATCGTGGTCGCCGGACGGAGCAAAGGTCCTGTTTTACGACGGGGGGTTCTTCATCGCCGATGTCGCGACGGGGCAGGTGAAGCACCTGCCGTGGAAAGAGAGCTTCAAGGACACCGGGACCGGCAGCTGGTCGCCCGACGGACGCAAGGTCGTGATCCCCGCCCTCGGCCAACTTGTGATTGCGGATGCGGACGGTCACCCGCTGGGCAGCATTCCTGCAGCCGCCTTCGGCCCCCGGTGGTCACCCGATGGCAGGAACGTCGTGTGGTGGGAACTCAACGGCAACTGGATCGTGAGCAACGCGGAGGTCGGCGGGGCACAATTCGGGAAGGACGTCATCTCCGGGGCCGGAATGTTTCCCGCCTGGTCCCCAGATGGCGCGCAGATCGCCTACATCACCGGCCACTCGTTGCGCGTGGTGGACAGCGACGGACGCAACGATCGACTGTTGGACGATCATGCCTACCCCTACGCTCCTGGACCGCAGTGGTCTGCCGACGGATCCCAGATCCTGTACGGGGGCAACGAAGCCGAGTCAGGAATTTCGGGCGGGCCAATGATGGCGATCGACGTTGCCACCGGCGCGTCTCATGTCGTATTCCCCACGGTTTCATTCAACTACGCCTGGTAGCACCATCGCGTGCGCGTAGCATCCGGCCTCGATCCTCGCCATAGAATGGCGCCACCGTGTTCTACCTCCAGCGTGGCCAGGTGCCACACAAGCGCCACACCCAGTTCCGCAAGCCGGACGGCAGCCTGTACGCCGAAGAGTTGTTCGGCGTGGAGGGCTTTTCCGGGCGAGCGAGCCTCCTCTACCACCACACGCCGCCCACCCAGACGCACAAGATCGAGAAGGTGCGCGACGTCACGCTGGAGCCATGGACCGATGACGAGGCCGGCCCCCACCGCCACCACCTGACCAACACCGCCGGGGTGACGCCCTCCGGCGACGCGATCGGCGGCCGCATCCCGCTCTTCTACAACAGCGACGTGACCTTCGGCGTCGTGCGACCGGCCGCTCCCATGGAGCGCTTCTACCGCAACGGCGAGATGGACGAGATGTACTACGTCCATGAGGGCCACGGCACCCTGGAGACGAACTTCGGGCCGATCGACTATCGGCCCGGCGACTACCTGGTAATCCCGATCGGCACCACCTATCGGGTCATTCCCGGCGCCGATGAGCAGCGGATGCTCTGGCTCGAGTGTCCCTCGAACATCGAGCCGCCGCGCCGCTACCGTAACGAGTACGGGCAGATGGGGGAGCACGCCCCGTTCTGCGAGCGCGACATCCGCCCGCCCGGCGAGATGGCCGCGCACACCGAGACCGGCGATTTCGTCGTCGAGGTCAAGAAGGGCGGCCGCATCACGGCCTACCACTACGCGTTCCACCCCTTCGACCTGGTCGGCTGGGACGGGTACCTCTATCCGTACGCCTTCAACATCGAGGACTTCGAGCCGATCACCGGGCGCGTCCACCAGCCCCCGCCGGTCCACCTCACCTTCCAGCCGCGCAACTTCGTGGTCTGCAGCTTCGTGCCGCGCAAGTTCGACTACCACCCGCTCGCCATCCCGGCGCCGTACAACCACAGCAACATCAACAGCGACGAGGTCATCTACTACGTGGCCGGCAACTTCATGAGCCGCCGCGGGGTGGAGATCAGCTCGTTCACCGTCCACCCCGCCGGAATCCCGCACGGACCGCACCCAGGCACGGTGGAGGCGAGCATCGGCAAGGAGGCGACGGCGGAACTGGCAGTGATGATCGACACCTTCCACCCGCTGCACCTCACCCGCCAGGCGGGCGAGCTGGACGACCCCCGCTACCCCTACTCCTGGCTTCCTCCAACCGATGCCGACGCGGAGTTGCACGCGCGCGAGCTGTCGGAACGCGGCCCGGAGGCCTTCCCGGACTGACCCTGATGGACGAGCATGGGCGGCGCGTCGAGATGCTTCGGGAGATCGCCTCGGGGTTCGATCGGCACGACCTGGACGCGATCATGGCCCACTTCACCGACGACGCGGTCTTCGAGACCCCGCGCGGCCAGGACCCGTGGGGGCGGCGGGTGGTCGGCGCCGAAGCCGTCCGCGCGGCATTCGCCGACCGCTTCGCAGGCATCCCGGATGTCCGCTACCAGCAGGACGAGCACTTCGTGGACGGCGATCGTGGGGCGTCCGCGTGGACGCTGAGCGGCACCTCGCTGGAGGGTGAGCGGCTCGAGATCCGCGGATGCGACCTGTGGACGTTCCGCGACGGAAAGGTCTCCCTGAAGGACTCCTACTGGAAGATCCGCCCGCCGGCCACCGCGTGATCCTCTACTTCGTCCGCCATGGCAACGCCGGCGATGGGTCGATGGGGGCCGATGACGACCAGCGGCAGCTCACCACCGCGGGAGTGGAGGCACTCCGGGCGGCGGCGCTCCTGTGGCGGCGGCTCAATCTGCGCCCCGACGTGGTGCTCACCTCGCCGCTTCCCCGCTCGTTGCAGACCGCCGAGCTGCTGGTCGCCGGCCTGGGCCTGCGAGAACCTCCAGTGGTCGACGAACGGCTGCGGCCCGGCGCGGCGTGGGGAGACTTGGCGCGTGCCATGGCGGCTCACCCGCAGGCCCGTCGCCTGATGTACGTCGGGCATGAGCCGGACCTGTCCCGCGCCGTCGGCCTGCTGACCGGGGCCGGGTCGGTGCGCATGCGGAAGGGGAGCGTCGCCTGCGTCGAGTTCCCCGGGGTCCCGGAGCCGGGAGCCGGCGAGCTCGCCTGGCTGATCGATCCCGATCTGTACACCGTCCCGGCGGAGGGTGCCCCGACCCTGGTCCGGGTCGCCGCCTACGGGATCGTGCTGGACGAGGCGGATCGGCTGCTCCTGTGCCGCCTGTCGGAGGGGGAGGTCAAGCCGGGCTGGTGGACCCTTCCGGGGGGCGGCCTCGACTTCGGCGAGGACCCGCGCGACGCGGTGCTGCGCGAATTGACCGAGGAGACGGGGCTGACCGGCGAGGTCATCTCGCTGGCCGGCGTCGAGTCGTATGCGCGAGCCGGCGCCACCGACCGCGCCGGTCCCCTCCGCTTCCAGGCGATCCAGATCATCTACCGCATCCGGCTGACCGGCGGGACGCTGCGCGACGAGGCGGACGGCTCGACCGACCGCGTCGCCTGGTTCAGCCGGGCGGAGCTTGCCGGGATCCCGATGGTCGGCCTGGCCAAGGTCGCGGCACGCCTCGCGTTTGCCTGAGGCGGACCTCACGACTGGCCGCGCTGCGCAGCTACCTGGCGGCTCGGCGCGTCACCCGCCGCAGCAGCGCGGCAGGCAGAGCGCGCAACCTCGATCGCCCGATCAGATGCAGGGCCGCCGTCCACAGCGCCGCGGCGCCGATCATCAGCCCGAGGTCCGCCAGGCCCATCGGCTCCAGTTCGAAGACCGATCGCAGGAGCGGCACCCAAAGGATCAGACCGTACAGGGCAGCCATGGCCGCCACCAGCGCCCAGAGCCGGCTTTGCCCGGGAGCAGGGCCACGCTGTGGAGCTTCACCGCCCCCCGGCAGCAGGCTGATCAAGCCGAGTCCGCAGAAGACGGTGATGGTGGTCAGCGCCGTGCGGGCAACGGCCACGCCGGAGCTCTGGTACAGCAGGTAGACCGGCAGGCTGAGCGCCAGCACGGCGATGGCGGCCGGGGCGGCAAACGCGGCGGTTGAACGCAGGAAGTGGCGCGGCGCACGAGCCGGCCGCACCCAGAGGGCAATGACG
>Ga0315281_10015338_pt1 | contig 10278 bp, 6 predicted proteins | sample YL17G07_0_MG_FD_204540 | JGI IMG/M metagenome (GOLD analysis project Ga0315281, IMG submission 204540) | Sediment microbial communities from Yellowstone Lake, YNP, Wyoming, USA - YL17G07_0 | ecosystem: Environmental > Aquatic > Freshwater > Lake > Sediment | place: USA: Wyoming | collected...
TCGAGAGTTACAACCGGCGCGCGCTCGAGCCGCACGGCATTCCCGGCGAGTTCGTGCAGGACAACCATTCGCGGTCCGCGAGAAACGTGCTGCGCGGCCTGCATTACCAGATCAGGCAGCCGCAGGGCAAGCTGGTGCGGGTCGTGGCGGGGGAGGTGTTCGATGTGGCCGTGGACATCCGCCGCTCGTCGCCCACGTTCGGCAAGTGGGTAGGGGAAGTTCTGTCGGCCGACAACAAGCGGATGATGTGGATACCGGTAGGCTTTGCCCACGGCTTCCTGGTGCTTTCCGAAGCTGCGGAGTTTCTCTACAAGACCACCGACTATTGGGCCCCGGAGCACGAGCGCTCGCTGCTCTGGTGCGACCCGGACCTGGCCATCGCCTGGCCCATCGTGGGCGAGCCGACACTGGCGGCGAAGGACGCTGGCGCACGCCGGTTTGCCGAAGCGGAAGTATTTGCCTGAGGAGTCTTACGGCCCCGACACATTGCGGCCGTAACTTCAGCCGCTCTGGGACTCGTTGCGGTGTTGTTCCATCCACCTGAGCGTCCGTGACAGACCTTCGTGAAAGGACACGGAGGGCTGCCACCCCAGAAACGCCTTTGCTCTCGATATGTCCAGGATGCTGGTTGGCACATCCAGCGCCCGCGCGGGAAGAAATCTAAGTGCAACCGGGCGTCGAACCAGTGTCTCTATCGTATTGACCAGCTCATTCAGACTGTGCCCCTCGCCTGCTCCTATGTTGAATACGCTATGTTCGCCCGTCCCCTCCATCGCTTTCAGGAAGGCGCGCACGACGTCACCAATGTAGACGTAGTCACGGGTGACGGTGCCGTTGCCCCAGATCTCTATGACCTCGCTTTTCAGTGCCTTGTGCAGGAATACCGCTACCGCCCCCTGTGCAGCCACGGTTCGCTGCCCTTCACCGTAGGGGTTCCCGATTCGCAATATGCAGTATTCCATTCCATGAAGGACATGATACATATGCAGGTATTTCTCGATCGCCAGCTTCCCGATCCCGTAGGAACAGATCGGGTCGGTTTGGTGCGACTCCGGAATCGGCACTTCATTCGGAACACCATATACGGTGCCTCCCGAGGAAGCGAACACGATTTTCCGCACGCCGGCCTCTCGGGCCGCGTCCAGCAGGTGCAGCGTGCTGACAAGGTTGCTTTCTATGTCGTATGCTGGGTTGTCGTTTGAAGACTTGGGCGCGGTCGTGGAGATTAGATGGAAAATGATCTCGCACCCCGCCACCGCCTCGATTACATCATCTTGATTGAAAAAATCGCCTTCCAGCCATTCGATATTCGCACCCGCCGGAACGGTCTCCACCGGTTTTAGATTGGGGCGTTCGAAAATCCGGACCAGGTGGCCGCGCTCAGTAAGGGCCCTGCTCAAATGGGAACCCATGAATCCGCCGCCACCCAATACCAGGCACTTCATATCTCGCGTCTCTCCTCCAGGATTTCGCCGTACAGGTTTTCCAGTTCGATGGCGTATGCCAAGATCGACTTGGGCCGCTTTGCCCCGTCTGCCAGCCTGCGCAACAGCGCGTTGTCGCGCGCAAGCCGGCCGATGGTCTGCGCAAGCTGCGCGACGTTACCCGCTTCAAACAACAGGCCGTTGACTTCGTGTTCGACGGCCTCCGACATGCCGCCGAGGTTCGACGCGATCACGGGACATCCGCAGGCTTGGGCGGAGTAAATCACCAGCGGGGTATTTTCATACCATATGGACGGTACGACGAGGACGTCCATGGCGGAAATGATGTCGCCGATGCGACTGTTCGGAAATGTTCCGCAGAACTCTATCCTCGGGTCGCACTCGGCGAGTCGGCGCAATGTCGCGGCATAGTCCGGATAATCATCGCTGTTGCCATAGATCCTGACTTCCACAGGGGGGGCCGCCGGCAGCTGCCGCACGGCCTTCACGAGCAGGTGCGCGCCCTTGTGTTCATAGAGAGTGCCAATGAAGCCGACGCGCAGCCCGTACGTCGGCGTCTCGACCTCCTTTCGCGACAGCCCGTCGATGTTCGTTCCAAAGGGCAGATAAGTCATTATTGACGCGCTGAGTCCGTTTCTGCCGAGAATATCAGCCATCAGGCGCGTCTGTACGGTGACCCTGTCCACCTTGTTCATCCTGCAACCGATGTAGCCGCGGCGTGCGCGCAGCGCACGGATGCTGGCAGACTTTTTCCAGTGCGGCAAAACGTTCGAATCGGTCAGGCGCATCAGCGCCGCCACCAGTCTGTCCGGGAGCATGCTCACCAGGGCGCGTGATGGCGCGGGCTGGGTGAGAGCGACGAAATGGCGCAGGCAGTTGACCGCGTCCGGGTCGGGGCCAGGGCACAATGTGTGGTCGGGGAGTAGCAGTTGATTGGTGGGGCAAATCAGCCAGAAGTCCGTTGACGTGAGCACCATCGGCAGGCCAAGTTCTTGGCACACGTCGATTGCAGACGCAGAGAGCCGCTGCAGGTGAAAAAAATGCACGACTTCCGGACGATTCGCCTTCAGGTAATCGCGAAAATATGCCGTGAAGACCGGATTGTTGTATTCCAGGGCAATGGCATTCGTTTCATCTCCCGTCATCGCATTTGCGTGATGGAATCTCTCCACCGGAATTCCGTCGTGAACGTAACGGTCAAAACGCGGCCCGGCGGCCGTTCCGGCGCGGGCCGGAAAGCCCGTAAACACGCGCACCTCGTGGCCACGCGCCTGCAGCGCCTTGGCCGCGCTATACGTCAGGATTTCCGTGCCGGCTTGGAAATCGGGGACGAATTGGTGAACGGTGAGCAGAATCCTCATTTGCGCCCGGCGTTGGGCTGGTGCCCTGCGGCGAGCCCTTGCAGCAGTCGTTTGCCGGCCATGCGCACGAGGCGGTTGCGGCCGATTTTCGCGCCCACGCTAGTGCTGCGCACCAGTTCGATCAAGCGTCTAACACCACGCACGAAGAGCAACTGACCCGGACCCGCGCCGCGGGCCTGGGCCTGCGACAACTGACTCCACAGGTAATCTGCAAAGCCGCTCAGGCGGGTGTTCTCGACCGCAAGCGTTGCTAGTTCCCTGGCGAGGCCGATGGTAAGGACTTGTCGCGGCTGCGTTCGGGCGAGTTCGGTGGCGCGACCGAGGATTCCCAATAAGCGAATGATGGACTGCTCGTGGGTGAAGTCACTTAGAATGCGCGCCCGGCCGGCGCGTGCCATCAGCGAGCGCTGCTCGGTATTCGCCATGAGCAGCGACACCGCGTCCGCATACGCCTTGTCTTCCTGCGGGCCGTGGGGGATTAGAACGCCGCAATCGGAGGTCACTGCTTCCGATTGGCCGCCGAATGATGTCACCACCGGCACGGCACCCATGGCCATTGCCTCGAGCAGTGCCACGGAAATGCCCTCGTAACTGGAAGGCAACAGAAAAATATCGGCTGCCGAAAGGATTTCCAGCCAACTCTGATGATCCACGGTGCCCAGCATCCGGACCGAGGATTCCAGCGAGTATTTCCGGATCAGATTCTCCAGTTCCGGACGCAATTCCCCGTCGCCGACCACCAGCGCGCGGAAGGGGACGCCCCGCCCGGAAAGCTCCCGCAGAATGCCCGCAAACAACTGCGGGCGCTTCTGCTCGCAGATGCGGCCGGCATAAACAATTACCGGTAGCCCGTCCTGCAGGCGGAGCTCGGTTCTGACGCGGTTCCTTCGCGTCAACGCGGCGTCGAGCGCTAGCATGTTGATTCCGGAATAGCACACTTCGACTCTAGCCGGATCTGCGCCGCGCTTGATCATGGCATTGCGCAGCTCCCCTGTCGTCACGATGTTCAGGTCGAGCAGGTCCTGATAGCCGACGCCAAAGCGGGGATGTCCGCCATTGAGCCAGTGTGGCTCCTCCGCATGGCACAAGTCGACGAACGCCGCTTCGGGGCAACTGCATCGCAGAAAAGGCAGCAACTGGTAGCCGATCGTGCTGCCCGTGATGAGTACGGTGTCTATTTGCCTGGAGCGGATCAGGTAGACGAGGAACCGTGGAAAATCTGCCAGGCGCAGAAAATTCGGCAGGATGAAGATGTCGGGCGTGAGCCGCGAAAACGGGTGCAGCCAGTTGTGGTGCGCCTGCAGGGTCGCGCAGACCGTCACCTTATACCCGCTGTCGGTCAACCCGCCGATCCAGTCGAGGTTGACCTTGTCCGCACCACCCGTAACCAGCCATGGAACGAGGAAAAGTATCCGGCGATCCCGGTCCGATTTGGCCAGCCGGTTTGTGAACGGCGCGCTGGTGACGATGGTTTCATAGGGCTCGGGCTGCTTGATCTGCGGCGAGGGAAAACGCGCCTCCAGACCCGCATATTTGCTCGCGATGAACGCTTCGAAATCGACGTGCGTCGAGGCGGTGCTCATCACCTGGTCGAAACGGCTGCCGCCGCGCTTTCTGTACCATTCGAGATACTCGGGCAGCGTGTGTCCCCAGTATCCTGCATTAGCAAGGGCGAGCCAGAAATCCCAATCTTCGTGCCCGAGCCGGATCGACTCGTCGAATCCGCCCGACGCGGCAAAAGCCTCGCGGCGGATCACGGAGATATTCGGGCCGCTGTTGGCCTTGAGATGCTCCTTGCCACGCTCGAACCCGGTTGTCCAGAGAAAGTTCTCGCTGCCAAAGCTGACCGACCAGGAATTGCAGAATCCGAACGCCGGCTGCGACTCCAGGAACCACACGCACTTTTCCAGAAACGTGGGCTCTAATAGGTCGTCGCTATCGAGCATGCAGATGTAGGGGCCGATGGAAGTCCTGAATGCGGCGTTCCTTGCAGCCGCGGGACCTTTGTTCGGCTGGCGGACTACCCTGACCCGGGGGTCGGCTTTTTCGACGGCGGCCAGCCCCTCGAGAGCCGCTGAGTCGGTACTGCCGTCGTCGACGATGACCCACTCCCATTCCTGGAGCGACTGGTTGAACAGGGACCACGCTGTTTCGAGGACGACCTCGCCGGTGTTGTAGTACGGCGTAATGACCGAAACGACTGGCCGTGGCGAAGCTTCTACTGGGCGGTAGGGAAATGCCGGGCGCGCGTCCGAGCCGGGAGGATTCGAGAATTCCGGATTTTCGCTATTGATCATGCCGCTGGTATTACTTCGGGCGCTGGCTGACCAGGCCAGCTGTAACCAGTAACCGCCACAATCTCGAGCGCTTGATCTGATTGAGTTCGTTCGAGAGCTGGTCGATTGCCTCTTGGAGTTGCTGGTTTCGTCCGATGAGCTTCACGTTGCCTTCGTCCTGCACACCGATCCAGGCCTTTAGTTCTCCGATTATGGCTTCCCGCTGTGCCAGTTCCTTCTGCAAGCTTTCACTTTGTCCGGCCAGCCATTGCTTGGCTTCCTCCAGCGTGCTGATCCGGCCGCGCTGGCGTTCGATTTCCTCATTCTGCCGCGCCAGCGCCTGCTGAAGCCGCTCGTTCTGTCCGGCTAACCATTGCCGGTCTTCTTCCAGCCTGCCGGTCGCGGCCTTCTGCTCCGCGATTGCCGCATCGCGATTCGCAAGCTCGTCCTGGAGCAAGTGCAGCGCTTCTGCAAGCCGCTGGGTTTCATAGAGCAGATCGCGTGTCCGCGTCGCGTGCCCATTCGATCCTGACGCAGCCCCGAAGGTCTCGCGCGCGTAGCACCGGAACTGAATGTCACCCGTCCATGGGCCGAGTTCGTGGTTGGCAGCGGGGAACTGGTCGAGATGCCCGAGGAAATTGCGAAGAAGAACGCCCAGCGCCCGCTCGTCCGCGATCTTGGCAAGCTTGCGAAGGTAAGCGGGCCAATCCTTATCGTCGAGGGTCCGTTGCAACCAGGCGCTATAGAGATAAAAGGCGACAACGGCTGCCCGTTCAATGTTAATCCGGGTACTTCCTTCCCTGATGGTATTGCTTGCGTGAACCCGATATTTTAGCAGCGGCTTCTCCAGGAAATGCACTTGCTTTCCGCAGGCGAGGAGCCGCAGACTGAAGTCGAGGTCATGGGTGTATCGCAGGGGCGAAAAGTAACCGATTTCCTCGAAGATGTATTTTCGGACGAAGAGATTCGATGTGGTGACGAAAAAATTGTCCCTGATCAGCGCAAGCGAAAGATCGCCGGACCGATCGTAAAAAGATCTGGCATTGTCATACCACTCGCTCGTCGTTGCGGCACCGGCGCCGTCAATGAACGTAAGACCTGTCGCGACGGCGCAAACGTCGGAATCCCGCTCCAGCACCGCTACGCACTCCTCAAGGCGCGTCGGGTAATACGTATCGTCGGAGTTGAGGATCGCGACATAATTTCCGCTAGCCAGGTGAATTCCAGTGTTGATTGTGTAATGGGCGCCCTGGTTGGGATGCCTCCAAAACCGGATTTGAGAGTACCGATCGGCGTAGCGCTGGGCGATCGCTGCCGAGCCGTCTGTGGAGCCGTCGTCGACCACGATGATCTCCGCGGCCGACCGGGACTGGCACAAAACGCTCTCGAGAGCAGCCTCGATGTACCTCTCGTGGTTATAGAGGGGCACGACTACGGAAACCGGCGCGTCTCTCTGATTGCGGATGTCCATGATCAGCGGCGAGTGTAGAAACGATAGGCCGAGCGCAGAGCCAGGTGGATGCTTCGACGGAGCATTCCAGTGGCAGCGCGTATCGGTTGTGTGAGGCGCCAGGAGCGGGAGGCATACACCTGCGCGAGTGATGCCTCCGTCGCCGCCAGTCGGTGGACGTAAGATTCGACTATCCGCTCCTTGACCTCGAGTTTGGAGGCGTAGTCGTCGATCCGGTCCTCCAGCCGCTGGGATTCGGCCTCCCGCTCGGCGAAGATCTGGGCCAGTTGTCCGGCATGCTGCTCGGTCAGCAACTGCAGAGTGACCTGCGTGTTATCGAAGCGCGTCTGGGTATCGACCAAATGGGCGTCGATATCCGATACCCGATCGACGAGCCGCCTGACTTCCCCGCGCGCGCCGAGCAACTCCGCATTGCACCCGAGGTAGAGATCGCACATGGCCTTCAGATCATCGGGGGTGATGCGATCATTCCACTTGGCGAACAGTGCCCGCATGCCCACGCGCACCGCATCCGCATCGAATGCGAGGGGCGAGACCGCCGACGATCCGCCCGTGAAATAGGTTGCGGTGACCCGATCCACATAGACGAATCGGGCGACCTCCGCGAGCTGCAGCCAGAAATCCCAATCCTCGTATACCCCAAGCGTTTCGTCGAAGCGGGCGCCGTTTTCGACCAGCCGCCGGGGCAGCAAGACCGCGTGGCTGGGAATGAAGTTGCCGGCCAGCAGCTTGGCCTTGCACTCGAACGCCTCTCCGAAAACGCGGGAAATCTTGTGCTCCGGATCGTTTCGATCCATACCGCGCACGCCTGAATACGCGACGACCCCGTTGCCTTCCTTGCGCAAGGTGGCGACCAGCGTACCCAGGTGATCCGGATCCAGCGTATCGTCGTCGTCGAGCAGCGCCACATAGACGCCGCGAGACGCGTCCAGGCCTGCGTTGGCCGCGCGGCTGCGGTCAAGAGGCGTGCCCTTTTCGATCAGGCGGATCACGAGCCGGTCGCTGAGATCCGGCAGGGGCGTATGTGGGCCGCCTTTTGCGTTGACCACGAGGACTTCGACGTTCGGATAGGTCTGCGCCGCGACCGAGGTCAGAGCCTGCGCCAGTGTAGGCCGATCCATGCTGCGCACGATCACGCTGACCAACGGCAGGTCCTCGCCTTCCACCGCGGCGCCGAGCCGACGTCGGTGCCCCAGCGCCGATTCGAAAAGCGGCGCGAGACCATTCGCCAGCTCTGCTGCCGTGACCATGAAAAACGCCTCCGCTGCCTTGACGTCGGCCCCAAGCGTATAGGCACGGTAGCGATTGAGCGCGGCAATGCGTTCGTCGTAGGGATGTTCCGCGAGCTGGGTTCGGAAGCAGCGCATCGCTGCCCGCTTCTGCTCCTCGCAGGCCGTGATGTCGAACAGCGAGTTGGGCAGCAGCGGGGCGCTCACCTCGTAAAAGGCTATGCGTCGCTCGCCGCCCAGCCGCCGCAACGCTTCGGCTGCCGCCAGCGCGAGCGCCTGATGGTCCGGATGCAGTTCGGTGAGCGCCGGCGCGAATACCAGGTCGGGCTGTTGCGCCTGTATGGATTCCAGCAGCTTCGCAACCAGCGCCTCGCCATAGCGCAGCCCCCGGTCGGGCAGCCGCCAGAAGACGGGCGCCGGATAGCCCAGCACCGTGGCGGCTGCTCGCGTCTCTGCCTCCCGGGCAGCGATCAGCGTAGCAGTTCCCCTCTGGCCGGCCACGCCGCCGAGAGCGCCGTCGCTGGCGACGATTACCGTGATCACCGCGCCGGCCCTGGCGAGTCCATGCAGCGTGCCGCCGCAGCCGAAGACCTCGTCATCGGCGTGCGGCGCCAAAGCCAGCACGCGCTGCACCGTCGGCAGCGGAGTGGCAGTCGCCGGCATGAATTCGCTTTCCATCGCTCTGTCTATCATGTCATGAATACTATTAGCGCAAGCGCGGGTTCCCGTCCACCGATCGCTACCCGGGCGCGCGTTCGAACGACACGAAGCGCAAGGCGCCCGTCGTGCCGGCCACGGCCGCCATGTAGCGGCCCGCTTCCAGCCGGTCCCAGTCCTTATCGTTCAACTGCGCCGGAAGAGCATTCGCCGGCCGCATGGTCGCCGGCATCATCAGCGGTGTGGGGCTGAGCGCGACAATGCCGGCCCCTGCAGTCCGATCGGCGAGCTCCGCTGCGCTGCCGAGCGGTCCGGGCAGGACTTCCCCCCAGTCGCTCCAGCATACCGGCTTCGCCAGACGATCGATTCGCGCCAGTTTCCGCGTCGCCACGAAAAAGCGCGGAAATCGCTTGCGGAAGTAGACCTGTCGAGCCTGCATCATCAACGGTGTCTTGAATGCCTTGTGCCGATATTCATGCACGGCTTCCGCCTGCGGCGCAATGCCAAGACGAAAGCCGGCGCGACGCAGCCGCAGTGACAAATCGGTATCCTCGTAGAACATGAAGTAGTCCGGATCGAACAACCCGCCCGCTCTGGACACTGCATCTCGCCGCAACATCAGGACCGCACCCGTGAGGAAGGTCGCCGTGAATAGTCCCGTCCCGGCCATTCTGTCCTGCGTCCGCTGGAGGTATCGACGAAAGGCCCTATGCGCCAGCCTCGGTGCATGGGTGGCCAGGGCCATGGCCACGAGCGCAGCCGGCGTCTGCGGAAAGCCTACCGGGAGCAGAAAGCGCCGCTCCTCGTCCCAAAACACCTTCGGCGACAATGCACCCCATGCCGGATTGCCTGCCAGAGCCTCGGCGAGCCTGACCACGTGCGCGGCGTCGATGCGCGCATCCGGGTTGAGCAGCAGCAGATGCGGTGCACGCGACAGTTCGAAAGCGAGATTGCAGCCGCGGCCGAAACCGAGGTTGTCCTCGGTAACCAGCAGCCGGACGTCGTTGCGCCCTTGCGTGCCTGCCCGCAACGTCGCTGCCTCGGCGGCATCCACGCTGTTGTCGACGAGCCAGATCGCGCCATGGGGCCACGGCCCGAGAACCGCCAATGCGCCAAGCGTGTCGGCCGCGCATCGGAAATTGACGATGACAATGTCAATCTCGGCGGGCGAGGACACGGAAACCTTCGGTGGCGAGGCTGGTGCGATCGATCGCAAAGCCCTTCGGGCGGGCATCGAGCAGCGCGGCGAATGCGGCGGGCAGCGGCGAAGGCACGTCCTCCCAGCGTTCCACGGTAAAGCGGGCATCCCCGAGCAGGCGTTCCAGGCCGCGCCGGGTGAAAAATCGCAGATGCGTGTAGCAGAGTATGCCCACCGGCTGGTAATCGAATTCGCCTTGCAGCAAGTCCCAAACCACCGACCAGTGGCCGACATTGGGCACCGACAGCAGGAGGCACCCGCCCGGCGTGATGAGCTGGCGCGCCTTCGTCAGAGCTGCGAGAGGATCGGCCAGATGTTCCAGAACATCGAGAAATGCAACGCAATCGAATAGCGCGTTCACCGCCACGGATGCGAAGTCGCCGGCCAGCACATCGAGTCCGCGCGAGCGGGCGGCCGCGGCCGCGCGCGGATTCGCCTCCAGCAGCGTCGCCTGTCCGCCCCGTTGGTCGATGAAAGTCCGGGCGAAGTTGCCTTCGCCGCCGCCCACGTCCAGAAGGGTGCGCGTATCCGCGGGCAGCAGACGGAGCATTTCAGGGCGGGCATTGAGACAGTAATCGGCGTAGGAATGGACGAAGGCGTGCCGCGCAACCACCGTGCGGCTGCCGAGCAGCGAGGGGACA
>Ga0315281_10015339_pt1 | contig 10278 bp, 9 predicted proteins | sample YL17G07_0_MG_FD_204540 | JGI IMG/M metagenome (GOLD analysis project Ga0315281, IMG submission 204540) | Sediment microbial communities from Yellowstone Lake, YNP, Wyoming, USA - YL17G07_0 | ecosystem: Environmental > Aquatic > Freshwater > Lake > Sediment | place: USA: Wyoming | collected...
GGGCATGCCCATCATGGACGAGTACGGCGGACACCGCCCGGGTGCGAATCTGTTCGGCACCAGCATCGTCGCGCTCGATGCGAAGACGGGGCTGCGCAAGTGGCACTTCCAGATGGTGCACCACGATATCTGGGACTACGACAATCCGATGTCGCCCAACCTGCTCGACATCAACGTCGGCGGTCGCGTGCGCAAAGCCGTCGCGCAAACCACGAAGCAGGGATGGATCTACACCCTCGACCGTGCCACCGGTGAGCCGATCTGGCCCATCGTCGAGACGCCGGTGCTCCAGACCGAAATCCCGAGCGAGAAAACGTGGCCGACGCAGCCGATTCCGTCCAGGCCGGCTCCGTTTTCGCAGCAGGGTCTCCTTGAGTCAGACCTCATCGACTACACGCCGGCCATCAAGGACTCAGCGCTGAAATTGGCGCAGCGCTGCCGCATGGGGCCTTGGTTCATCCCGCCGTCCCACGCGAAGGGCACGACTGGCTACACGTGCTCATGGTATGCGCCGGGCGCCAGCGGCGGCGTGAATATCGACGGAGGCGCTGCCGTGGACGTCGAGACGGGCATGATGTACATCGGATCACAGTCCGGCATGAGCACGATTCAGGTGCAGAAAGACCCGTGCTCCGAGTTCGATTTCAGTTCGCCGCATGATGCGTGTCCGCAGGGCGGGGCACTGCCGCCTCCACCCGGATACGCCCCGGCAGCGAATACGCGTGGCGATGGCTTCACTGGCCGCGGTGCGTTCGCGTCAATCAGCGGCGTATCCATCGTGAAGGTGAAGGAATACGGCGGCGTTACCGCCTACGACATGAACAGCGGCGACAAGAAATTCTGGATCGCCAACGGCGGCTATCTCTCACCGCGCCGTGACACGGTCGGGATTTTCGCGGGCGTGAACCTGGCGCTCCGGCCGTCCGCCGGACAGGCGCAGATCATCACAACGAAATCGCTCGTGATCTATGGAACAGGCCGCAACGGGCGCGTGGGAAACAATCAGCCGAATGCGACCCTGTTCGCGGTGGACAAGGCCACAGGGAAACAGGTTGGCGCTGTAAAGATTCCGGCGGTAACGACCGCGGTGCCGATGACGTTCATGCATCAGGGCAAGCAGTACGTCGTGTTTGCGATCGGTGAGGGCACGGGGACCAGGCTCGTGGCGCTGAAGCTTCCCTAGCAGTTGAATGGGCTGGGAGAACCTGTAACAGCCAATCCGAATTACCCGAATAACTGCCCGAATCTTTCCCTGAAATAACAAAGCTCCTCTCGCAACTTTGAGGGGAGCTTTGTTTTTTTCAGGCGCGAGGAACGATTCGCGCAGTTATTCGGGTAATTCGGATCAAGCAGTTCGAAGAGCTATCCCCACTTGAGATCCGTCTTGGAAATCGGCAACGACCGGATCCTCTTTCCTGTCGCCGCATAGATCGCGTTACACAGTGCCGGCGGCGCCGGAGGCAGGGCGGGCTCGCCGAGTCCCGATGGCGGGAATTCCGTCTTCCTCCAATGGATCTCGATCGGCGGCGCGTCCTTCATGTGCATCAACGGGAAGTTGTCGAAGTTGCTTTGCACCGCGCGGCCCTTCTCGATCGTGATTTCCTGGCCGAGCGCCTCGCCCAAACCGTCGATCACAGAGCCCTGCGCCTGGTTCTCGGCGTTCACCGGGTTGATGATCTCGCTCCCGATATCACCCGCGACCCACACCTTGTCCACCTTCACCACGCCCGCCTTGCTCACCGTCGCCTGAATCACTTCGGCGAAGTGGCCGCGATGGCTGTAGTAGAAGGCCACGCCCATGCCGGTTCCCTTGGGCAGTTTCGAGCGATTGGCCCAACCGGATTTCTCGGCCACGAGCTCCAGCACGCCGCGCATGCGATCGGGGTTGAGCGCATTCGGGTTCGTCTCGCCGACTATCGTATTGGCCAACAAGTCGAGCCTGAACTGAAGCGGGTCTGCTCCGGCCGCGAGGGCACACTCATCCAGGAACGACTGATACGCGAACGCGATGCCGTTGCTGCCCGGCGCGCGCAGGAATCCCGTGGGGATGCCCATCGGGATGTACGACATGCCGATCGTGAAGTTGGGCACGAAACGCGACGGGAATTCCAGCCCGCCGATGCCCGCGCCGCGGACTTCCTGGTACACCTCTTGGTTGTTGCGCGTGACCTTGTCGCCGAACGTGACGAGCTGCGCGTTGAAGCCCGTGAGCTTGCCGCCGGCGTCGATGCCGGCCCTGAAGTTGTGCCAGCCCGCGGCACGGTACACGTCGTGCTGGATGTCGTCCTCGCGCGCCCACAGCAGCTTTACCGGCACGCCGGGCATCTTGTGCGCGATGGCGGCCGCTTCCACGAGGTAATCGTTCGAGATGCGCCGGCCGAACCCTCCACCGGCGCGCACGAAGTGCACGAGGATGTCGGTTTCCGGAATTCCGAGCATGCGGGATGTGAGACCGCGGCCACCGCCGTTCTGCGTCGGCGACCAGAGCTCCATCTTGCCGTCCTTGAACAACGCCGTGGTGTTCATCGGCTCGAGCGCCGCGTGTGCCAGGAACGGATAGAAGTAATGGCCCTCGACCTTCTTGGCGGCGCCCGCAATCGCGGCGTCGGGATCACCATCCGTGCGCAGCACGCGCTGCGGCGGTTGCTTGGACAACTCGGCTGCACTGACTGCGAAGCCGGCGCTGCTCTGCGTCGCCGTGGGGCCTTCGTCCCACTGCACGACGAGCTTCTTGCGCGCGTTCTGCGCGTACCACCAACTGTCGGCCACGATCGCAACGCCGCCGAGCAAACCATCCAGGGGCGTGCTGGGGCCTGGCTCGATAACGAACGCGTCCTTCACGCCGAACTCCTTCTTCACCACGTCGAGATTGGCGCTCGCCACTTTGCCGCCGAACACCGGGCACTTGTGGTAGACCGCGTGCAGCATGCCGGGCATCGTGACGTCAATGCCAAAGATCGGCTTGCCGACGACGATGTTCGGGACGTCAACGCCCTTGGTACTCTTGCCGATGATTCGGTAGTCCTTGGCTTCCTTGAGCTTCACGGACGCCAGCGCTGGCGGAGTCATCGTGGCGGCCTTCTCGAACATCTCCGGGTAGGCGGCGCGCCGGCTGCTCGCGGCGTGCATTAAGGCGCCGGACTCGGTCGTGATTTCGGACTCCGGAACGCCCCACGTTTGCGCGGCCGCGCTCACCAACACCGCGCGCGCCGCGGCGCCCACCTGGCGCATCGGGTTCCAGCCGTTCGGTGTCGCCGTGCTGCCACCGGTGCTCTGACCCGTGAACTTGGTCGGGTCAAAGTCCGCCATTTCCACTTTCACGTTCTTCCAGTCCACGTCCATCTCATCCGCGATGATCATCGGGTACATGTTCTTCACGCCCTGACCGAGCTCGGGATTCTTGTTGATGAGCGTGACGATGCCGTCCGGCGTCATGCGGATGAATGCGTTGGGCACGAAGTCCGGGATGCCCGGTGTCACGAACGACGTCGCGGCCTCGAGAGTGTCTATTTGGGTAGCGAACAGCAATCCGCCGCCGACGAGCGACGAGATCCGGATGAACTCACGGCGCGATGCAGTCATGGTTGTCATGGTCGCGTCTCCTATTCGCCCGAGCGGCCGAACTGGCCCGCTGCGGCTGCGGTCGGATTACCCGCCGCGATGTGGATCGCTTCTTTGATGCGCAGATACGTCGCGCAGCGACAGATGTTCGGCATGCCTGCCTCGATTTGCTCGTCAGTCGGCTTGGGCGTGCGTTTGAGCAGCGCCGCGGCCGACATCAACTGACCGGCCTGGCAGTAGCCGCACTGCGGCACGTCAAGCTCCTGCCACGCCTTTTGCAACGGATGCAATCCGTCGGGCGACAAGCCCTCGATGGTCGTGATGTCCGCGCCGGCCACAGAGCTCACAGTCTTTCGACACGATGGCGTCGCGGTGCCGTTCACGTGCACCGTGCAGGCGCGACACTGGCCGATGCCGCAGCCGAACTTCGTGCCCTTCATGTCGAGTACGTCGCGCAGCACCCACAGCAGCGGCATGTCCGCGGGGACGTCTACCGTTTTCGCCTGTCCGTTGACTTTGAACGTGATGCTCATGGTTTCCTCGCGTAGCGCTTGAGTGCCTTGGGCCCGACTTCTGCTCCGTAGATGATTCCAGTTGCGTCCACTGCCACACCTTCCGCGGCGCTTGTGCTGCGCGGCGCCGGATCAGGATCCGGAATAAACGCGGTGATCGTGCCGTCCTTCGCGCTGCCGATCCGAATGCCGCGCTGCCAGTCCTTGTGCGCGGGATTCACGGAGCCCGACTCGGAGTCCGCCACATAGATCACGTCGTTCTTGTCGATGTAGATCCCGCTCGGCCGGCCGAACTGCAACCACACGGCGAGCTGCTTGAAGTCCTGATCGTAGATCACGATGCGATTGTTGCTGCGATCGCCAACGAAGAGGCGGCCGCGAGAATCGAATGCCAGGGCGTGCGGCTGAAGGAATTGTCCCTCGCCCTCTCCGCGCGCACCGAACGCGCGCAAGAACTTGCCCGTCTTGTCGAACTTGATGATCCGAGCATTCGCCGTCGCGGCGTCCGTGTGTCCTTCGGCGACGTAGATGTCGCCGTTCGGCGCCGTCGTGACCGCGTTCGGCTGCCAGAAGTAGTCCGGCTCACGCGCGCCGCCCGATTTGCCGAGCGTGAGCAACACCTTCCCGTCCGGGCTGAACTTTACGACTTGGTGTCCCTTCGTAGTGTCGCGTTCCGGCGGCCGGCCGTTTGCCCAATCCGTGACCCAGATGTTGCCGTCGCGATCCACGTGCAGACCGTGCGGCACCTGGATCATTCCTTCGCCGAACGCTTTCACGAGCTTGCCTGAGGCGTCGAACTTGAGAATCGGCGGGAGATTGGAACCGACGCACGTATTCGCCCCGCACCGCTCGGCGACCCAAACACTCGCGCCGTCCTTGTCGATGGCCACGCCGCTCGTGGAGCCCCACGTGCGTCCCTCGGGCAACTTGGCGAAACCTACGATCGTCTCGTACGGGTTCGACGCGCTGTTCGTGGGCGCCGAGGGTTGCTGCGCGTAGACCGCAGTCGCAACCAGGAAAGACAGTGCTACCGCTTTCGCCATCGATCCAACTCCGTGTTTTCCAAGGTTCAACTCGTTGGACAAACACTGTGCTATAGACGCGACAACTGCAACTCGTTGTCGCCCGGTACAACCCGCCGGCCGAGAACGAGCATCCGCGTCGCAGGCGCGGCCACGTACTGAGGTCACGAGCCCTGCGTGCCTGTCGTAATGGCCACACTGGCCAGGATTACAGAGGCCGCGGCTATCGTGCGCGGACCAAGTGCCTCGCCCCCAAAGGCCCAGCCGACCAGGACCGCGATGACCGGAGTCACGTACGCATACGTCGCTGCCTTCGCCGGTGTCACTGCGCTCAACAGGTAGACGTAGGCGGTGTAGCCAATCAGCGAACCGCCGAAGACGAGGTACATCCACGACAGCATGGCGCGCGTGGTCAGCTGATCGATGCCGAAACGCAGTAACTCGCCGGACACCACACTTGCGATCGCGAATGCGACGCCCGCCGCGATGATCTGAAGGGAAACCGAAATCAACGCTGACGTGGGCCGCGGCCAATGGCGGGACATGACGGATCCGATGGCCCAACTCATCGAACCCAGTACCAGCACCAACGCACCAACCGGATCCACGTTGCCACCGCCGAGAATGCGTGGGCCGATCAGAATCGTGATTCCAACAAGTCCGACGCCAACGCCCGCCAGCGCATGTGCGCGCGGCCGCGTTCCACCAGGACGCAGCCATTCTGCCACCACCATCCACAGCGGGACTCCGGCGATGATGAGCGACAGAATCCCCGATGGTACGACTTGCGCTGCCCACATGACCGAGCCGTTTCCGATGCCCAGCATCAGCAGGCCGGACAGCGCGGCAGTGCGCATGTCTGTCAGGGACGGCGCCGGTGCACCGCGAAGACGAACGGCTGCATACAACAGCAGGCCGGCAGTGAGCATCCGGGTCGCGCCCATGAAAAACGGGGGAATGACCGCAACGGCGAAGCGTATGGCGAGATACGTGCCGCCCCACACGAGGTACACCGCCAAGAACGCCAACATGATCCGCGTGCGGTTGCGCCGGGCGAGTGCTGCCGGAGTCATGCGATCACCGCAACGCGTTCATCACCCGGGATCGGAATTCGCGTCGACTCCTTGAGCGTGCCGAGCACGATGGTGGTGCGGGTCGAGGTGACGCTCGGCAAGCTGCTGAAATCCGACCGCAGCAAGCGACCAAGCGCGTCGGTGTCCGCGGCGCGCAACTTCACCAAGTAACAATCCTCGCCCGCGATGTGATGCACCTCGAGCACATTCGGGTGCTGGGTAAGCCGCTCGCCCGTGTCGACCTCACCCGGCTTGTCCTTCGCCCTGATGAAGATGAAGGCAGTGACACCGAGGCCGAGTTTCTTCGGGTCGAGGCGCAGCTCGTAGCCCTGAATCACGCCGCGCTCCTCGAGCTTTCGAATCCGTTCCAGCGTCGCACTCGGCGCCATCGCTACTCGGCGCGCGATTTCCGCGTTCGACAGCCTGGCATCCTGCTGGAGCAGGGAGAGGATGCGGCGGTCCATCTCATCAATCATGCGCTGAAATATAGGTAACGCCGAATATACGTCAACAATTTGTCAAGTCTTGCGCATAACGTGCGGAAATGGCGATTCGCCTCTTATCAAGCGCTGGGCCAACCCGGCGCGTCTAACCTTCACGAATGTCTGCCCGGCTCGCCCTCGTTCCCGACGAACCCAGCGACGAACGCTCGCTCGCTCGTCGCGCTGTTGCCGGCGACGAGGCCGCGTTCGAGCAGTTGTATCATGCGCACTCGGGTCGAGTTTTCGCGCTTTGTCTTCGCATGTCCGGAGCGCGACAGGCGGCGGCGGAGCTCACACAGGACGTGTTCGTGCACATCTGGAAGCGGCTCGGCACGTGGCGAGGCGAGTCGGCTCTTTCGACTTGGATCCACCGGCTCGCCGTGAACGTCGTGCTGAGCAACGTTCGAACGGAGCAGCGGCGTCAAAAGCATGAAGGATCGGATGACGGAGGGCGGATAGCGGATAACAACGACGATCACCCTCGTGCAGCCGAGGCCAGTGTGCAACCGAAGTCAGTTGAAGACGCCATCGACCTGGAGAACGCGATTGCCGCGCTGCCACCCGGCGCGCGCACAGTGTTCGTGCTTCACGATGTCGAGGGGTACCAACACAACGAGATCGCGACCTTGACCGGAACCGCGGAAGGAACGTGTCGCGCGCAGCTCCACCGCGCGCGCCAGCTGCTCATGGAGGCGCTGGACCGATGAACACAGATCACCTGGACACCGAAACGCTGAGCGCGTACGCCGACGACGAGCTCAAGGCCGTGGCGCTCACGCGCGCCGAGCGACACCTGTCGACGTGCGATCACTGCTCAGCCTTGCTCGTGCGCCTTCGCGGGGTCGTTACTGCTGCGGGCGCTCTGCCGCGCGAAATGGAGCCGCCACCGGAAGTCTGGGGCGCGATTCGATCCCGCCTGGCCGACGCCCGTTCGGCGCCCGATCGGCCTGCGCGGTGGTGGCACAACGGATGGCTTGCGGCCGCGGCGGCCGTCATTCTCGTCGCGGGAACCGCGCTCCTCGTCCCTCGCGGTGCGGGCAAGGCCAAGGGCGCGAAGTTGGGCGTTCCGCACACGACGCCGGTGGTGCTGGCGTCCGTCGAGAAGAACTACGCGCCCACGATCACCGAACTCCGCGAGACATTGAACTCGCAGCGCGCCGTGCTGTCGCCCAACACCGTGAAGACGCTGGACCACTCGCTCGCCGTGATCGACTCGGCGATCGCCGAAGCCAGCGCGGCACTCGCGGCTGACCCGGCGAGTGCAGCGCTCGCAGACATGCTCGCCGCGTACTACGAACGGAAAGTCGAGTTTCTCAAGCGAGCCACCAACCTCTCGTCCTCCATGTGAGGCACAACGTCATGCGTATTGCGTTCATTGCGGCAATCTCAGCGTCCATCGCGGTCGGCGCGCACGCGCAGCAAAAGGTAGACATCCATCGGGCGGCTACGTCAACCGTTTCGGTGCGGCTCAACGGCGCGTTTGGTGCCGTGCGAGTAGTGGGTTGGGATCGCGATTCGATCGCGCTCACCGGCGCCCTCGTCGCCGGCAGCCGGCTGGAGGGAGGGCCTCTCAATGCGCAGGGGCCCGTGACCGGCATGAAGTTTTACATCGAAGCCACCGATCCGGCGTCGGACCGTGCCAACAAGCTCGAACTGCGTGTGCCGCGGAACGGCCGCGTCTGGATCAAGTCCGGCAGCGCCGACATCGACGTCTCGGCGATGACCGGCGGGCTGGATCTCAACATTGTCGGCGGCTCGGTGCGTGTGAACGGAAGGCCGCGCGAACTGATCGTCGAATCCATGGATGGATCGGTGATCTTCAACGGGGCGGCGGACTACGCGCGGATCAAGACCGCCACCGGCGACATCTCGATGCAGGGCGGGGGCGACGACATCTCGCTTGCGTCGATCAGTGGGAACATGACCGTGGCAGACGGCAGCGTGCAGCGCGGGCGCTTCGAGTCCGTCACCGGGTCCATCACGTACGCTGGCGACGTGGCCCGTGGTGGCGAGGCGCGCTTCGACACGCACAGTGGCGCCATCGAGCTCCGGTTCGCGGCGAACGCGAACGCCGAGATCGATGCAGCGACCATCACGGGCACGATCGAGAACGGATTGACGCAGCGCCGGCCGTCCGTCGGCCGGGAAGGGCGGGGAATGGAACTCTACACTTCAAACGGAACGGGTGGTGCGCGCGTCCAAGTGAGGAGCTTCAAAGGAAACGTGAAGCTCTCCACCAAATGAGGAGGTCTCCATGCGCACCATTCGTCTGCTTGCCCTCAGTTCTCTGCTCGCCGCAACCGCCTTCGTCTCAAGCGGTCCGCCCTGGATCAGTATCGAGTACCCCGGCAATCCGTACGCCCAGGACTCGCGCGACGCGTACCTGTACGTCCACGCGTTCCACCACGGCACGCCGACGGCTTTCCCGGTGTCGGGCACGGCTGAGGGGCTCGTGAGCGGCGCACGCCGCACGATCTCGCTGGAGTTCAAGACCACGTCGCGCCCCGGCGTGTACTCGCTGCGCAAGCAGTGGCCCAACGACGGCACCTGGACGCTCGTGGTGGGTGTTACCCAGGGCGAGGGCGACGGGAACACGGCGAGCGCGATCGTCGAACTCGGCGCGGACGGGAAAGTGGCGTCGGTCGTGGTGCCGACAACGCAGAGGAATGGCTACCTCATTCCCGCGGCCGTTGCCATGTCGAGTGTCGAAGCCGGATTACGCACTCGAGCCGGACAGGTCGCTACTCGGTAGCAACCGACCGGCAGTGCCCGAGACTGGAGGCCGCAGACCGGAGACCGGAGACCGCGCGATTCCGCAGGTAGCGCGATTCTGCGGTCTCCCTACTCCGGTCTCCGTTCTCGGCACCTCAGTTCAGTCGCAAACGACCGCCGACTACCACGGTGCCGTCGCTGCCGACAGCCCCGCGTACCACGTCCTCCCCGCTCCAGGCTCGTAGAATTTTCCCGTCGTCGTGGTCCCGGCTGCGTTCACCGCCACCGAACCCACGTACTTCCGATCGAACGCGTTCTGCACGCCGAACACCGGCGTGAGCCACGGGCGGCCGAGTGCCGCGGTCCCGCCCGCGCGCATGTTGACCAGCGCGAACGGACGCGCCGACGCGGCGTTGGCGTCGTTCACGTACACCTTGTCCTTCGCCATCCACTCGACGAGCGCGAACCCGTACCGCGCATGCCACGCCGCGCTCGCCTGCACTTGTCGCTCGGGGATGCCGGGAATCGCGTTGCCGGCATACTGCGCCGTGCCGCTGACAAAGTCGCGGAAGCGAAACTCCGAATGCGTGTACACGCCCGTGAGCGTGAGCGGCCCGAACGCCGCAGCCATCGAACCTTCCGCGCCGCGACGGCGTGTGTGGCCCGCGTTCCGGTATGCGGTGCGTCCGCTGCCGATGTCAAAGCCGATCAGTTCGTCGCGAACATTGGTGGCGTAGAGGGCGAAATCGTACTGGAATCGGTCGAACGCGAGCCCCTTCAAACCGGCTTCGTAGGTCGTGGAGTACTGTGGGCTGAGATTCGGATTCAGGCCGGCGCTGCTGTCCGGCTTGTTGACCATTTCCGTGGTCGTCGGGGTCTCGAACGCGGACGACACGTTCAGGTAGATCGCCTGCAC
>Ga0315281_10015340_pt1 | contig 10278 bp, 9 predicted proteins | sample YL17G07_0_MG_FD_204540 | JGI IMG/M metagenome (GOLD analysis project Ga0315281, IMG submission 204540) | Sediment microbial communities from Yellowstone Lake, YNP, Wyoming, USA - YL17G07_0 | ecosystem: Environmental > Aquatic > Freshwater > Lake > Sediment | place: USA: Wyoming | collected...
CTCGATTCCAAGGCCGTCCCGCGCTTCCGTACACCAGCCCTCCAATCCCCTCTTGCTGGTACCGCTTCCAGATCCGTTTCACCTGCCGGTAGCTCAGCTCCAGCATCTCCGCCACCGACACCAACTTCAGCCCCCCAGCCTTCGCTCCATCCAACACGCCGGCCCGTCGCACCTCTTCTCTGCTCATTGATGTCCTTCCCAAGCTCACCTCCTTCGGAAATGAGCTTAAAAGGGGACATTTCTAATGAGGCCAAAAGGGGACATTATCAAAGAGGTACAACACCCTGTCTTTTGGCCGGCCCGCCAGGAACGCGGATGCCGGGCGGCAACGCTCTCGGGCGCCCTGGCCGAGCGCCGGGCGCCGCGCGGAAAGCAACGGGGATTTGATAAACTGCCTCTATTCAGCGGAGGCAGGACCAGTCAGATCCCAGGCAAAGACGAGGCCGCTTTGCATTGGGCCGCGGATGCCCAGCGCCCCGTGACCGGAATGCGCGACCTGCTTTAAGTCTGCGTTCAGGGCGACCGGCGCCGCGCGCCCAGAGCAGGCGCCTTGCTGATGGCCGCGATCGCCTGGATGGACTGGAGGGCGGCCTGGGGGGTACCGTTATGATGCTGTACGGTCTTGGTGATATCGCGCCGGCGGCGGCAGACAGAACCGGCGCCGCCGCCGCGCAAGAGACCGGAGCGATTGCCGGAAGCGCCGGCCGCGGCTGGATTGTCGTGGCAGCCGCCTGCCTCGTGTTCCTCCTCAACACCATCAGCCCTCCCCGCTTGATGGACGATGTTGACGCCGTCCAGGCGCAAATCGCCCGCAACATGCTGGTCTCCGGAGATTGGGTGACGGCCCGGCTCGACGGCGTCGCCTATCTGGAAAAGGCGCCGCTCGTCTACTGGATGATGGCGAGCTCGTACCGGGTTTTCGGTGTGCACGATTGGGCTGCGCGTTTGCCCCTGGCCCTCGCCGTCGTCCTGTTATGCTGGGTGACTTATCGTTTCGGCCGCTGGGCGTTCGATGAAGAAACAGGCCTCTACGCCGGAGTCGCGCTGGCTACCTCAGTCGGGCTCTTCTTGTTCACACGGATCCTGATCCCCGACGCCACCTTGACCCTCGTTATCACGGGCGCCATTTGGGCCTGGCTCCGCCTGCTTGAACCTGAACCAGAGGCGCCGCGAATATGGCCGCTCTTGCTGGGCCTGTGCCTTGGAATTGGCCTGCTACTTAAGGGCCTCATCGCGGTGGTTTTTCCAGTCGCGGCGGGACTGGCTTACATGGCGCTCAGCGGAAGGCTCTTCTCTCTGGAGGCCTGGCGTCGACTCCACGCCGGGTTGGTTATCGCCGTTGCCCTGGTGATCGCCGCCCCCTGGCACGTGCTGGCAATTCTCCGCAATCCGCCTTATTTCGCCTTCTCATTGCACAGCGGCCCCGGTGAATACCGCGGGTTCTTTTGGTTCTACTTCTTCAACGAACACCTGCTGCGTTTTCTGAACCTGCGATATCCGCGCGACTACAACACCGTTCCCAGGGCCTTGTTCTGGCTGCTGAATCTGGTCTGGATTTTCCCCTGGACGTTCTATCTGCTGGCGGCGCCGGGCCTCGGATACAGGCCAAGTTCGCGAGCGGGCAGGGCGCGGTTGATGGCGGTCTGTTGGATCGGCGTGCTTTTGCTGTTTTTCACGTTCTCGACGACGCAGGAATACTACTCGATGCCGATCTACCCCGCCATGGCCCTGCTGGTGGGGTCATCTCTCCGTTCCGGCAGTCGCTGGTTGCGCGCCGGCACATCGCTCCTTTTGGCTGTCTCCGCGCTGCTGTGTGCCGTGCTCGTGACCCTGCTTCTTCTAGTCTGGCGCCTTCCTGCGGGCGGTGATATCTCCCGAGCACTGACCCAGAATCCGGACCTCTATACCTTGTCTTTGGGCCATCTCCGGGATCTGACGGTGAACGCCTTTGCCTACCTGAAGCTCCCGCTGGCGGTTGCCGCTGTTGCCTTTGGAGGGTGTGCTCTGGGCCTCGCGGTCTGGCGGCGAAATATCCGCGGGACTGTCCTGGTCATCGCCGCCAGCATGATTGTCTTCTTTCAGGCCGCGCGGCTGGCGCTCATCCGCTTCGACCCGTATCTTGGCTCCTACGCGCTGACCGAAAAGCTGAAGCAGAGTCCGCCGGGGCAATTGATCGAAGCGGATTGTTACTATGCTTTCTCGTCCGTATTTTTCTATACGGGCCGCGCGGCGCTGCTGCTGAACGGCCGCTCCACCAACCTGGAATATGGCTCCTACGCGCCGGGCGCACCCGACGTGTTCATCGATGACCGCAAGTTTGTATCGATATGGAACGAACCAGGCCGATGGTACCTTCTGGCGTGGGGAACGGAGATGGCACATCTCGAGCAACTCGTTGGCCGGCCCAATCTGCACGTTGTAGCGGAGAGCGGCGGCAACTATTTGCTGACCAACCACGCGCTCTTCAACCGAGATTCCGCGACCCATTGACTGACGCCAATTGGGGACAATCGCCGCTGTCACTGAGAAGCAGTAACCATGCCACGGGGAGGAACCGCTAGGCCGGGATTGTGAAATGGAACGTGGAGCCGTTCCCCGCTTGCGATTCGACCCAGATGCGGCCCCCGTGGCGCTCCACGATCTTCTTGCAGATGGCCAGCCCGATCCCGGTGCCCGGATACTCCGCCTTGCCATGGAGCCGTTGGAAAATGGTGAAAATGCGCTGCTGGTGGGCCGAATCGATTCCGATGCCGTTGTCGCGCACCGCAAACAGCCAGTCCTTGGCCTGGCGGCGGGCGGAAACGTGAACGGCCGGCGGCTCGGCGCCGTGGAACTTCACGGCGTTCGCGACCAGGTTCTGAAGGAGCTGCAGCATCTGGGAGTCATCGGCCATGACGATGGGTAACGGGTCCTGGGCGACGGCCGCCCCATTCTCTTCGATGGCCGTTTGGAGATTGGCAATCGCCGTTTCCAGGACTTTCCCGCAGTCGGTGGGGGCGAATTCCTTGCCGCGCGTGCCGACGCGGGAATAGGTGAGCAGATCATTGATGAGGTTCTGCATGCGCCGCGCGCCGTCCACCGCGTAATCGATAAATTCTTCGGCCGTCGAATCCAGCCGGTCGCGGTACCGCCGGGCCAGAAGCTGGGTATAGCTGGCCACCATGCGCAGCGGCTCCTGCAGGTCGTGCGAGGCGACGTAGGCGAACTGCTCTAACTCGGCGTTGGAGCGGGCCAGTTCCTCGACGTGGCGCTTCAGATCCTCCTCGGCCCGGCGGCGCTCGGTGATGTCATTGTTGATCTCCAGAATGGCCAGGGGGGTGCCGTCGCGGTCGCGTTGCACCACGTGGCGGCTGGCCACCACGATCTCGCCGCCGCCGCGTGTCCGGTGCGTCAGTTCACCCTCCCAACGGCCCTCATCGCGCAGTTTCTGCTGCAATTCCTCCAAGGAAATCGGGAACTTTGTCTGCAGCAGGGTGTGCGTGACCTGGCCCAGGACTTCCTCCTGTTTCCAGCCGTACTGTTCTTCCGCGCCGCGGTTCCAGAACGTGGTTCGTCCGTGGAGGTCGCGCAGGATGATGCTGTCATGGGTCAAGTCCAGAAGCTCGGCCTGCTTGCGCAGCTCCTCCTGGGCGCGCTGCCGCTCCACGACCTCGGCCTTCAACTCCAGGTTGGCGGCCGCCAACTGCGTCCCCCGCAACTGCGACGTCTGGGCCAGGTGAACTGCCAGCGCCAGCAGGAACGCCGGCAGCAGCGACAGGACCAGAAACACCCCGGGCAGCTTGGTGGACAGCTCCTGGATCACGTCGCGCGGCGGCGAGACGCGCACCGTCCAGCGGGCGCCGCACAGCTCGGCAGCCGATTCCGCGCTCCAGGCATCATCGTAAGCGACGCCCCGCATCCGGTAGCCATACGTTTCCTGGCCGTCTTCCAGCACCGTCAAGGCGTACCGGGTTTGAGAGCCGGGCCGGAAGGCGCTCGAGCACAGGGGATTGAGGAGAAAGAAACAGGCGACGAAGCCGTCGGCGCGATCCCCCGGAAAAACCGCGCGGGCAATCAAGAATCCCCGCTCGCCGGTGGGAAGCCGAAACAGCGACGAAGTTTGAGGCCGGCGAAGGGCCTGCGCGTGCTCCAACGTGCTCCGAATTCCTTCATTGGCGCCTAGATCCAGGTCCTGATATGCGGCGTTGCCTCGGCCTGGAACAACCCAGCGCACATGGAGCGAGGGATCGACCCAGGCGGCGAGCTTCACAAACGAGTAATCAAAGGGCAGCAACGCATCCCATTCCCAGTCGGCCTGCCGCGGATGTCCCTGGCTTTCCCATTGCCGGCCCAAGTCCTCTATCCCGCGGACCTGCTGCTCGATCCGCGCAGCCAGATCCTGCCGCAGGTTATCGGCTTCCGCTTGTACCGTGCGATCGATGTGCGCATGCTGCTGGTTCTCGAGCGCCTGCCAGAGCACCAGGCTCACCACAATGCCCGCGGCCGCCACCAGCACCGGAAACCAGTGCGGCGTCCCCGTCTTTTCCTGCTTGCCCTGTTGCCAGGCCAGGCCGATCACCCCGACGCTGGTGACCGAAAGGCCGAGCGCGGCGTTAAACCCCATAAAGGGGTAATTGCTCCAGGTGGACGCGGTCTGAAGGCCGATGGCATAGCTGGTCAGAGTTCCCAGGCCGAGCGCGGCGACCACGGCGCCCAGCAGCCCGGGCAGCAGCGGACGCCGGCTGGCGACCGGCCGCGCCATAACCACCAGCGCGCTCCCCAGGGCGATCAACGCAATTGCCATGTGAAGCGCCATCCGGCCGGGGAACCGCGTCTCCTTCGGCAGGTAGGCGGGCATGAGCAATTCGTCGATGCCCAGGTCCACGCCCAGAACGTATTCGGCCAGGTGAAGCGCGCCAACGAGGGCCACCGCGCCGCCGATGAGAAGCGAGACGCGGCTCCATCGGAAGCCGGCTGCCAGCAAGCCGATCCCAGCCAGAAACAGGGCCAGGGCGGCGTTGTAGGCCATGGGCGAGAAGCTGGGGGTAACACGAACAAGAGCAGGCAGGTTCAGGTGCCAGCCCAGCATCACGGCCAGACCCATAGCGGCGGCCAAGGCCCCCGCCACCCCGCCTATCACGCGCGCCTTCACCCACGCCTGATCCATCACATTCCATTGAACCACAAATTTAGGCTGTAGGCTGTAGGCTGTGGGCTGTATCGAAGAATTGAAGATTGCGGATTTCAGACTGTTTCGAAGTCCACAATCCGCAATCCGAAATCCGCGATTTAACCGGCGTCGGCTTCGGGCTTCCCCTGGCCTTCGGCCGGAGACTGGCTGGACGCCGCGCGCGCCCGCTCCAGTTGCCGGACAATCGCCCGGCCCAGCAGGTAGCTGTCCACGCGGCTTTTTACCAGGTAATCCTGCGCCCCGTTGCCAAGCGCTTCCACGCCCATCTCCCGGTCATCAAATCCCGTGACCACGATCACCGGGACCGTGGGCGCCTGCGCCCGCACCCGCTTCAGTGTTTCGATGCCGTGGCTGTCGGGCAAGCCCAGGTCCAGCAAAATCGCGTCGATGGCGTTCTCCGCCAGGTATGTCAGGGCCGCGGAGAGCCGATCGACCGTCTGCAGAGAGAAGGCCGCGACGCCGGCTTCCGATAGATACTCCTGGATCAACCTGGCGTCGCCCCGGTTGTCCTCGACCAGAAGCACACGAATTGCTTTGCTCATGGCGCTGATCGGCATTCAAACTTCGATGCCATTAGAAGAAGTCTAGCATGGACACACGGCGCGATAAACGACAAACGCGCCGTGGCGAGAAGGGCCGGCCCGGCTGGCCCGAATGCGGGCTAGGCCGCGAGCTGCGCGGGCAGCTTCACAACCGAGAGCCAGAAGTTGTGAATCGATTCGACCGCCGAGATGAACTGCTGAAAGTCAACGGGTTTGGCGATGTAGCAGTTGGCATGCAGGTTGTAAGTCTGGAGAATATCCTGTTCGGCACGGGAAGTAGTAAGGACAACCACCGGGATCTGCCGCAAGTCCGGGTCGGCCTTGATTTCGGCCAGCACCTGGCGGCCGTCTTTGCGCGGCAGGTTCAAGTCCAGCAGAATCAGGTCCGGGCGGGAAACGCCCGCGTACGCGCCGCGCTGGCGCAGGTAATCCATGGCCCGTTCCCCGTCGCCGACCACGCTTAGGTGGTTAAAGATCTTGCCCTCCCGCAGCGCTTCCCGGGTCAGTCGTACGTCCCCGGGATTGTCCTCGACCAGCAGGATTTCAATGGGCTTGGGCGTAGTTCCGTCCTCTTGCCGGGACGGTTCTTTAATTGCCATCACCATTTCTGGGCGACCTCGCTCCTGGGCCTGACCACGGATATCTGTATAGATGGAACGGCCGACGGTTTGGATGCGCGGAGTTTGCGCCGGCGGCAGGGGGGATGCACCACTGGGAACTGAACCACAAGAAGGACTGACGATTGAAGCGCGGACAACCGTCTACCGCCCACAGCCTCTTACATTTGGGCGGCGCCGCGGACGCGAGCCAACTGCGGGACCCCCGGAACCAGTTTCTTGCTGGTGATGCGGACCAGGAGGCGGCAATCAGCGCACACCCGGAGATGTCGCGTCAAGGCGGGCGTCAACTCCACGGTCTCATAACTGAGTTTTCGTATTGCTTCGGGGCAATTCATGGGATTCTCCCGGGACCCCTGAATCCGACCAGCCGACTCGTCCTCCCGGCAGAGCCGGGAACCAAGCGGGTTTTTCTTTGTGGAAAGCGGCTCCCCAAAACCCGCCGCGGCATGGCGCGCTCGACAGCCCCCAAAAATCTCCCCCCAACCGTTGCTGGAGCGCGGCCATGCCGCTGGGTGGGCACTGTACTGAGGAGCCGGTGGCGGAGCAATAAGGCATCCGCCTTAGCGGGCACAGCAAGATGCCTTAGCGCGTTCTGCCCGCTCCTGCCGACTTCTGAGTTCTGATGTTTTCCACGCGCCGTTTCAGGTATGACTCAACAGAACGATGGCGGCGATGACCGCGGCCATGCCCGCCACTTGCGGCGCGGCCAGTTGCTCTCCAACGATCAGGAAGGCGAACAGCGCGGCCAGGACCGGTTCCAGCGTGCTGGTGACCATGGCGTGGGTGGCCGGCAGGCGGCGCAGCCCGCTGTAGAACAAGGTGAAGGGGAGCAGCACCGAGACCATGGCGTAACACACCAACAGCGCCCAATGCCGCCCCGAGTAGCCGGCCTCCAGCAGGCGCAGCGGCGAACGCACCAGGAACCAGAACAGGGTGGCCGCGCCCAGCGCGTGCAGAAGGCCGGTCCATACCTCCACCTTGCGCGCCATCCTCTTCCCCCAGATGTTGAAGAACGAGAAGGTGAGGGCGGCGGCCAGCGCGTAGGCCACGCCGGAGTGGTTGAGCGCGAGGTTGGCGGGGCGGTAGCCGCCGGCGGCCAGCGCGCAGCCGCCGAACGACAAGCCAGCGGCCAGGGCCTTGCGCGCGCTCCTGGGTTCGCTGCCCGACAGCACCGCGTACAGCGTCACCCAGACGGGCGCCGTGTATTGGATCAGCACCGCGGTGGTGACGTTGCTGCGCTGAATGGCTACCAGGTAGGTGTAGTTGGAGGCGGCAATGCCGGCGATGCCCAGCACCGCCAGTTCGCCGGCCAGCCGCCAGGGGACACGCAGCATGGCCGGCCGCCAGGCCACGGCCGCCAGCAACAGGGCCAGGAACGAGAAGGCGGCGCGCACCTGCGCCAGCGTCAGCGGGTCCACGTCCCGCGCGAACAGCAATTTGGCCAGCGAGGCGCCGAAGGCCCAGCAGACCGCCGCGCCGGCCACCAACAGGTAGCCGGCCGGGTGGAAGCGCTCACGGTTCTGTGCTGACTGCCCGGCCTGGATTGACGATGGAATCAACAGGAACACCCACAGACCGAAACTGGAGCGAGGGACCTGAAACCTGACACCTGGAGCCTGACACCTGCTATCATAGCGTATTCGCTCCGAGGCAATTCTCCGCCGGTGCGCCGCGCGCCGCGTCGCGCGCCCGGCGCAGGGCCGGCGATTCGGAGCGACTTTGAACGAAGGAGAGAATCGCACCTCGATGACATTCCGCACAAAGTATCTGGCAATACTCGCAGGGGTCATGGTCCTGGGAGCGGGCCTGCTGGCGCAGGCGCCGACGCCGCCCGCCCCGCCCGCCGGCCCGCCGCCGGCCGCCGCCGCCCCGGCGCCACCCCAGGTCCCCACCGGGATCCAGACTCTGCCCATTTCCCCCAAAGACCAGGTCAAGCCGGACGAGGTGGTGCTGACCATCGGCAACGAGAAGATCACCAAGGTCCAGTTCGAGACCATCAAGGCCGGACTGCCGCCACAGTACGCCGCCGTCCCGCAACAGATGGGCGATAAAGGTTTCGCAGGCGCCTATGCTCAGTTCCGCGGCCTGGCCATAGAGGGTGAAAGGCAGAAACTCGACCAGACCCGCGAGTTCAGGGAGCAGTTGAACTTCCTGCGGACGGAATTGCTGGCGCGGCTCGCCGTCAACGCCCTCAGCGCCAAGTCCCAAGAGGTCAGCGACCAGGAAATCAAGGCTCACTACGATTCGCACACGGCGGAATTGCAGCAGGCCAAGGTGAAGGGCATTTTCGTGGCTCTGAATCCACCGGCCAAACCGGCTGCCCCGGCGGCCGCAGGCGCTGCCGCCAAGGCCGAGACGCCCAAGGCGCGCACCGACGAGGAAGCCAAGGCCCGCGCCGAAGAGCTGCGCAAGCAGATTCTGGCCGGCGCCGATTTCGCCACCGTGGCCAGGGAAAACTCCGAGCACCAGGCCAGCGCCGAAAAGGGCGGCGACCTGGGCACGCTGCGCAAGGGCAGCCTCCCGCCCAACCTCGACAAGATCGTGTTTGCGCTCAAGCCCAAGGAAGTGAGTGAGCCGGTGAAGGAGGGCCAGGGCTACTACATTTTCCAGGTGGACGAGATCCGGGCAGTCACCTTGGACGAGGCCACCGCCACCATCCGCAACACCGTTCAGCAGCAGAAGATGACCACCGCCCTGGAGAAGGTCAAAACGGATTACCCGGTGGTGTACAACGACAAGTACTTCAGCGAAGCGCCAGCGCCGCCGGGCGCGCCGGCGCGCCCGGTGATCACCGGCGTAGCCCCGGCCCAGCCTGGGGCGGCCGGCGTCCCCGCGCCGGCGGCCAAGCCGGCGGCTCCGGCCCCCGCGCCCGCGCCTCCGGCCGCCGCCAAGAAGCCGGAGAAGAAGTAGGCTGGCGGCTGTGGGCGGAAACAGCCGTCAGCCGATAGCCGTCAGCCTAGATTTCCTGGCTCAGCGGCGTGACGGGTTTAAACTGTGCATATGAGCGGCATGAGCGGCGTGCGCTACGTCTATTGGCAGGATGGCGCCTTCTGGATCGGATATCTGGAAGAGTTCCCCGACTATATGACCCAAGGCGAGAGCCTCGAGGAACTCCAAGAGAATCTTCGCGACCTGCTGGGTGATCTCACAGGGGGCCAGATTCCCGGCGTCCGCCGACTAGCTGAGCTGACCGCGCCATGAAGAGAACGCTACCCCGTCATCGCGACATCAACGAATCCCTCGCAAAACACATTTTAAAGAAGCTTAAAAACTGAGCACGGAGACCGGCGTCTGGCTCGGGCCGTGTCATTGTCAGTGGGCTGGCGGCTGTGGGCGGAAACAGCCGTCAGTCGGTCAGGTTTTTTTCCCTTCCGTGCGGGCCCGCTCCGCGTACTTGCCCGTCTCCACGTCCACGCGGATCATTTCGCCAGGGCGGATGAATTGCGGGACCAGGATGTCCATGCCGTTGTCCAGCCGCGCCTCTTTCCAGGTGCTGTCCTGCTGAGTGTGAGAGGGCTGGGCGGTCTCCGCCACGCGCACTTCCACGATGTCCGGGAATCCGACGCTGACCGGGCGGCCGTCAAAGAACTCCACCGGCACGCGCATCTCCGGGCGCAGAAACTTCTCAGCCGGCCCGATGACCTTCCGCGGAACCGATACTTGCTCAAACGTGTCGGGGTTCATGAAGACGCAGTCGTCGGCGTCGCTGTAGAGGAAATCCATCTGCTGCTTTTCCAGCGGCACCTCCTCCAGCTTCTCGTCGGAGCGAAAGCGATGCTCCCAGAACGTTCCGGTATCGACGTTCTTCAGCCGGGCGTGGGCGACGCCGCCCATCTTGCCCTGGCCGGGGTGATACTCGGCCGCCACCACCTTGTACATGACCCCCTGGTGGCGGATGGCCATTCCGTTTCGCAGTTGAGAAGCGATGACCATAAGAACCTCAGGT
>Ga0315281_10015341_pt1 | contig 10278 bp, 10 predicted proteins | sample YL17G07_0_MG_FD_204540 | JGI IMG/M metagenome (GOLD analysis project Ga0315281, IMG submission 204540) | Sediment microbial communities from Yellowstone Lake, YNP, Wyoming, USA - YL17G07_0 | ecosystem: Environmental > Aquatic > Freshwater > Lake > Sediment | place: USA: Wyoming | collected...
CGATCAGGGTCGCGGATGACTGGAAGCTCGGCCGGCAACTCCTTCAGAGCCGGTATCGCGCTGGTCACGATCATGTGGTGCTCCAGCGGGGTGATGGGCAGATCGAGACCGGCCATGCGTCCGATACGCGGCGCCCACATGCCCGCCGCGTTGACGAGGATCTCGCACTCGATAGGACCTTTGTCGGTCTCGACGACCCACCCGCCGTCGGGCTTCTCCTGCAATGCGGTCACGCGTGTCTGACGGTTGATCTGGACGCCCTTCTCCTTCGCGCCGGCGGCCATCGCCATGGTGATGCTGCTGGGATCCACATAGCCGTCGGTCGGCATCCAAAGCCCGCCGACCACACCCTCTGTGTTGATCATGGGCCAGCGCTCCGCGATCTCAGCCGAGGAGAGGAGCTGGGCGTCCAGCCCAACGCCGGCGGCCCGTGAGCAAGCCCACGCGTACTCGTCGAGGCGGTCGGCGTTCGATGCGAGCCGGATGCTGCCCACCTCGTGGAAGTCCACTGCTTGGCCGGTCTTCGCCTCCAGCGACTTGTAGAGCTCGAGCGAATACATCAACAGCCGCGTGATGTTGCGGCTTGCATTGAACTGCGTGCACAACCCCGCCGCGTGCCACGTCGAGCCAGAGGTGAGCTCGCCCTTCTCGAGTAGGACCACGTCGGTCCAGCCGAGTTCGGAGAGGTGGTAGGCCAGCGAACATCCGCCGACGCCGCCCCCGATGATGACGACCCGCGCGCTCCTCATGCCTGCGGTCGGAGGTTCTCGGGGTCGTAGGCGGCGCCCGCGAGCACCGTGGCCGGGCGGCGGGTTCCCAGCAGGGCGATGTCGAGCTGGGTTCCCGGGGCCTCGAAGCCGCTGTCCACGTAGGCGAACGCCAGACTCTTGCCGGTGACGTGGCCATAGCCGCCGGAGGACGTGACGCCGATGGCCTTGTCGCCGGAGAACACCGGCTCGCCGCCGACGGGGTCGAAGTCGACGGCGTCCACCTCCAGATAGACCATGTGCGTCCTCGCGCCTCGTTCCATCGCGGCCACGACGGCGTCGCGGCCGGTGAACTCGTGGTCGAGCTTCACGAAGCGCATCATCCCGGCCTCGATCGGCGTGATCTCGTTCGTGAGATCGGCACCCCAGCCGGGGTAGGCCTTCTCCATCCGAAGGCTGTTCATGGCGTACATGCCGAAGTCGGCGATGCCGAACTCCTCGCCCGCCGCCCAGACGGCGTCGTACAGGGCGGCGACCTGATCCATCTCGACGTGCAGCTCCCAGCCCAGCTCGCCCACGTAGTTGACGCGCAGAGCACGGACGCTGATCCCGGCCACCTCGATCTCCTTGCCCGTTAGCCACGGGAAGGCGTCGTTGCCGAGATCGGCCGTGGTCAGCTTCGCTAGTAGCTCTCGCGAGTGCGGCCCAGCCACGATCAACGCGCTGAGATCCGCGGTCCCGTCGGCGATCGCGACAGCCTCTTCGGTACGCAGCGCGTGATGCATCAGATCGAGGTCGCGCCGGTAGGCGACCGCACCCGAGAGGATGAAGAACCGGTCGCCCGCCAGCCGCGTGACCGTGAACTCCGTTGCGTAGCGGCCGTGTTCGCTCAGCACGTGGGCGAGCACGATGCCGCCCTCGCGGCGCGGCATCCGGTTGGCGCACAGGCGATCGAGGAATGTCTCGGCGTCCGGGCCGGACACCTCGAACACGGCGAAGCTCGGCAGCTCCATCACCCCGACGCGCTCGCGGACGCCCCGGCATTCGGCAGCCACCACCTCGAACACGTTGTTCCGGCGGAACGTGCCCTCCTCTTCTCGCCCGTCCGGCGAGAACCACTTCGGGCGCTCCCACCCGAAACCCTCGGTGAACACGCAGCCCTTGGCGCGGAGCTTGTCGTACAGCGGCGACGTTCGTGCGGGCCGACCCTCCGGACGCTCCTCTCCGGGCGGCACCAGCCGGTACATGTCCTGATACTCGCGATGCGCCTTCGCTGAAGCGTAGGCCTGGTCGCAGAAGTCTCCGTACCGGCGGGGGTCCATGCCCAGCATGTTGATCTCGCTGTCGCCGTGGATCATCCACTGGGCGAGGTACCGGCCGCACCCCGGGCCTTGGGCGATGCCGATGCCGGAGCCGGTGGCAAGCCAGAAGTTCCGCACGCCGGGTGCGGGTCCGACCAGGGGGTTGCTGTCGGGCGTGTGCGAGATGGCGCCGTTGACGACCCGCTTGATCCCCGCCTCCGCGAGGATCGGCATCCGCTCCATGACACGCTCGAGGTAGGGCGTGATCCGGTCGAGCTCAGGCTCGAACAGCTCGTTTGAGGAGTCCCAGGCGGGACCGCCCTGGCTGGTCCAGGCCTCCTGGGTACCGCTCCCCTCGTAGATCCCGATCAGGCCAGACCGCTGTTCCTGGCGGTAATAGGCGGAGCAGTGGGGGTCGCGCATGACCGGGATCTCGCCGTCACGCTCGAGGAACTCCTTCACGGGCCCGGTCACCACATACTGGTGCTTCATGTTGGCGAACCGGGTCTGGACGCCCAGCCACGCGCTCACCCGGTCCGCGTAGCAGCCCGCGGCGTTGACGACGTGCTCGCAGGTGATGTCGCCTTGCTCGGTAGACACCGTGAACTCGCCGTTCGGCAGTCGCTCGATCCCGAGCACCCGGTTGTTGATAACGATGGATGAACCCAGGCGCTTGGCGGCGGCGGCCATCGCGTTGCACGCGCTCGAGGGGTCAACGTGGCCGTCGTCGAGCGTCCAGGCGCCGGCGAGCACGCCCTCGGTCGCCACGAACGGGTTGATACGCCGGATCTCCTCGGGGCTGATGATCTGCATCCGGAACCCGATGTTGGCGGCCACGCCCTCGACGCGCTTGAAGTGGTCGAGCTCCAACTGGTTCGTGGCGAGGCGGATGCCGCCCGATGCGTGCCATCCGGTGGCCTCTCCGGTCTCCGCCTCGAGACGGGCGTACAGGTCGTTGCTGTAGGCGTGGACCTTGGCGAGGTTGTAGTCGGCGATGAAGCTCGGGCACTGGCCGGCGGCATGCCAGGTTGAGCCCGACGTCAGCTCTCCCTTCTCCACCAGGATCGCGTCTGTGCAGCCCTCGAGGGCCAGCCCATGCAGCAGGCCGATGCCCATTGCGCCCCCGCCGATGATCACGATGCGCGAGCCGGATATCACGGTTGTCTCCTCGCTCGTCCAGATCCCGGGCGCAGGATACTCTGCAGGCTCGATCCCACAAGGCGAGGCTCTCGGCGATCGATGGTTCTTCACGCTACGGGGATCCGCTACTTCGGCTCCTCGACGTACCCGGGGTGGCAGATGGTGGAGGCGCCGAGCGGTACGGGATGGGCGTGCTCGTTTGGAGTCCGCTCTGCAGGGGCTGGCTGACCGGCCGGTATCGCCGTGAGAGCTTCGATCGGTCGCCGCAGTTGCGTGCGGTCCGTGGGGCCGAGCGCGCCGACTGGCTCGCGGCGCTCTACGACGAGTCGCGTCCCCAGGTCCAGCGCAAGCTCGACCTGGTCGAGGAGCTTTCCCGCGTCGCCGGCCAGGCCGGCATCTCGATGACGCTCATGGCGATCGCGTTCACGCGCGCGCGCCCCCGACCGCTCGGAAGTTCCGTCAGACCCTCGGAGTATGGTCCGACCAAGCAGAACCTCCACGAATCGAAGGAGACGCACGGGTATGCTCCGAACCGCCGGACCAACACGAGAGGATCGCATCGTGAACGATGCCCGTTTCGATCTGGGTCTCTACTCGCTGCCTGAGGCTGCGCGGCTCGCGCGCGTTCCCGGCCAGACCCTGCGCAACTGGGTTACCGGTTACCGGTATCCGCGAGCGGGTCAACGCGTCGAGGCATCGCCGGTGATCCGACCGACCGCTGCCTCGGAGCCCGCTGCCCTTTCGTTCGTCAATCTCGTCGAGGCACTGACGCTGGCGGGCTTCCGCGAGATGGGTGTTCCTCTTCAACGGGTACGCACGGCGCTCGACTACGCGGCCGAAGCGCTCGGGGTTGAGCATCTCTTGGCGAGCGAGCGCATCCTGTCGGATGGGCTGGACCTGTTCTGGGAGTTTCAGGAGCAGACCGGGGAGTCGCCTCACCTGGTGAACATGTCGCGCGGCGGTCAGAAGGCCTTTCCGGAGGCGGTCGGGCGGTATCTCCGCGAAGTCGAATGGGGCAGCGACTCGTTCGCGAAGCGTTGGTGGCCCGGGGCTACGGCCGCGACCGAAGGGCTCGTGGTCGTCGACCCCAATCGCGCCTTCGGTGCTCCGGTCCTCGTGGGCACAGGGATCCGCACACAGGACATCTTCCTTCGGTTTTCCGCCGGCGAGTCGATCGCTGATCTCACCGAGGACTATGGGTTGACCGTTCCCCAGGTGGAATCTGCGATCCGGCTCGAGGCCACCCTCCTTGAACCGCTCGCAGCATAGGCTCTTCTGCGACAGGAGCCTCGGTAGACACAAGGTCCCGGGTCGCCTCCGACAGGTACACGGGGACGTTGTTGCCCACGACGACCTGTTCGCGCAGGACGCGGATGACGAGATGTGGCTGCGCGCGGCGGGGAGAGGCGGATGGATCGTTCTGACGAGTGACGATCGCATCAGATACCGCCCCGGCGAACAACGAGCCGTCATCGAGTCGGGCGTCCGCTGCTTCTGTCTTCACCCGACGAAGGGCCTGACCGGCGAAGATATAGCCGAGGTCTTCATCAAGGCTCTCCCGAAGATCCTCGAGATATCGGCCCGTGAACCAGGCGGCTACATCAAGGGCGTGAACCGCAAAGGGCAGGTTCGGCAGCTCTTTCCAAAGCGTTAGCCGCAGCCGCCGTACTCGGTAGAGAGTGGCACTCATCTCCCCGGTGGCGGAGGCACCGGATGACTCCCTCGCGTTAGTCTCGCATCCGCGATCTCAGCACGTCGAGCTCGCAGCCCGGCGAGGACGGGTCGAAGCCGTGCTCGATCAGCCATCGGGCCGCCAGCAGGCTCCGCAGCGACCACCACGCGCGGATCACGTCGAGGTCGACGTCGGAGCCGTAGCCGGCGAGGACGTCGGCGAGGTGCTCCTCATGTCCGAGCGTCAAGCTGGCGAGGTCGTACAGCGCATCGCCCTGGGACGCCTCGGACCAGTCGAGCACGCCGGTGATCTGGTCGCCGTCAACGAACACGTGGGCGACCTGCAGGTCCCCGTGCGTGAACACCGGTGTCCACGGCCGGAGCGCAGCCTCGGCGATCTGGCGGTTGCGCGTGACCATGTCGGTAGGAAGGACGCCGTTCGTGACGAGCCACTCGCATTCCATATCGAGGTTCGATCCGATCTGGTCCAGGCTCCGACCGGGCCATGGCGGCAGCGGCGCATCGTGCAGCCTCCGCGCGGCGGCACCCGCCGCGGCCCACGCCGCCGACGACGCGGTCGACGGCTCGCCCAGGCGGCCGAGCGCCGTCCCCGGAAGGGCGGCGAGTGCGAGCACGGGCGGCTTTCGCCACAGGACTTCAGGAGTTGGGATCGGCGCTAGCGCCATCGCCGCGACCTCGACGTCGGTGCGCGCCTGATCGGCATCGATCTTCAGGAACACGTCGCCGACGCGCAGGGTCGCTCGCTCATGATGCGCGACGACGACCTCCACCTCTTCCACGTCGGCCATCATCGCGGGATAACCACCACGCTTACCTCCGGGGATCCACCGGTGTACGAGCGAACGTGACGTGCACTGTGCTGCTCTCGGCGGTCTCGGTTCGTGCCTCGTAGCCGTCCTCGAAGCCGCGGAGGTCGTCCCACAGATCGATTCCGCGACCGAGGAGGATGGGCGCGATGGCGACATGCAGCTGATCGACGAGACCGGCCTTCAGGAACTCCCGGACGGTGCTGATGCCGCCCCCGACTCGCACGTCCTTGCCGCCGGCGGCAGCGGTGGCCTTCGCGAGAACCTCCGGCGGAGTCGCCGTGACGAAGTGGAACGTCGTGCCACCGGCCATCTCGATCGACTCGCGCTTGCGGTGCGTGAGCACGAACACCGGCACGCGGAACGGCGGCTCCTCGCCCCACCAGCCCTTCCAGTTCGGGTCGTCAGGGAAGGTGTGGAACCCGAACATCCCGGCGCCCATGATCTCTGCGCCGACGCCCTCGAAGTAGGCCGCCGCGAACCTGTCATCGACACCGGTCGTGCCCTCGCCCGACATGTCGTGCAAGACCCGCTCGCGGAACGTGCGCGTGCCGGCATAGGCCGCGGTGAGCTTGTTCCAGTCCTCCCCGAACGGGTTCTCCGGCGTCCCGCCTTCGGTCGTGGCGTAGCCGTCCAGCGAGACGTTCAGGTCGACTCGTACGCCCATGCCAGCCCCCAAAGCGATCGTGAATTGCAAGCACTATGGCACGCTGGCGAGCCTAGATCGTCAAGGAGGCGATCGAGGGAACAGCCACGCTCGGGGTGGCATGACACACGGTCTGAGCAACGGTGTCTCCTCCCGATCACACACTGTCAAGGAGTCCGAAGGCCGAACGTCGGACCTAGGACCAGCTCAGTTCGTCAGGGTCCCACGAGCCGTGGGCTTTCCCCGCCAGGATCGGGTTGATGAAGCTTGCAACAAGCGAGACAGCTGACTCGAGGTTGCGGTCGAGGATCGCAGGAGCGTTCTTCACTTCTCTGGCATAGCCGGCGACCCAGTCGGAACCTGTTGGAATGGTCAGTTGATCGGGGAGGCCCAGCTGCCGCCGCTCGGCTTCAGACCGAACGGCTGCCAGGAGGGTGCCCGATCCGAACCGGGTAGTGCGGGCAAGAACCGCGAGATCGACGAGGTCGCGATACCTAGTGCTCGCGTCAGCGGTGCCGGGCGGCAGCGCCCTTCAGAACCCAGCGCTCGGCCTCATCCCCCGAGAAGACGCGAGCGAGCAGCCGGTCGTAGGCCCACTGGCGGAGAAGATCATTCAGTGCAAGTCGCGGATCCGCGGACGTCAGTGTGCGGAGCCGAGCCGCCACAGAGTCCCTACCAAGGCGGCGAAGATCCTCATCCACAGCGCCGAGGCACGAGCCGGCCGCACAACGGTGATCATCGTGCGTGAACCGGTCGGCGTCTAACCTACCCTCGCGCGCCCTGGGGCGGTAGCCGGACGTCCGGAGGTGCGGTCTGTCCATCCCCCACGAAGCAGCCTGAGATGGTCTGGGAAGCTGACACTCAGGAGGCCGACCACGTGAGCGAGACCCAGCCCGAGGTGAACGCGCGGCTCGACCGTGACGTACGTTGGCTGTTCGTTCTCGGTGGGGTGTCTACGGCCGCGCTGCTTCCGTTCTTCAGCCCGCTGCTCCTCTCCCGAGGTCTCTCCCCCGATCGCATCGGACTCGTCCTTTCCGCGATGGCGCTCGCGAGCGTCGTCGCCGCCCCGCTGTGGAGCCACGAGGCCGACACGCGTCTCGGGACCACTCGGGCGCTCGTCGCCTCGACGCTCGCGACCGCCGGATGCGCGGTGCTGATGATCCCGACGGGATCGAACGGATGGACGATCGCCGCGGCCGCCGTCCTGATGGCTGCCGCGGCGGCGCCGGGCACGGCCCTCGGTAACGCGCTCGCGCTCGCCGTCCTCGGCCCGGAGCGGGCCAACGATTACGGTCGGATCCGGCGCTTCGCGAGCCTGGGCTGGGCCGTGGCGGTGATCGCGTTCGGCGCCCTCTGCCAGGCGGTCGGGCTCTGGCCCGCCCTTCCTTTGTATGCGGGGGCCCTCCTGATCTATGCCGTGTACGCTCGCCGCTTCCCCTCGAGGGTGGTCCTGCGCGACGGGGACGAGCACCCTGGCCGGCTCGGCGCGATCGGCGAAGCCTTCCGCGAGTCCCCCCGGCTGATGCCATTCCTCGGCGGGCTGCTGCTGCTCTCCGTGGCGACCTCGGCGACCGACGGCTTCGTCCCCCTGCAGATGCTCGGGGCACACGGGGGCCCGTTCCTGATCGGACTCGCCGCCGGGCTCGCGGCGGTGATCGAGATTCCGTTCTTCACCTGGTCGGCGCCGCTCGGCTCGCGGTTCGGGATGCGGAACCTCTTTCTGGCGGGGGCCGTCGTCTCGATCGTGACGCTGATCGGCTACTCGCTCTCTCATTCGCCGGCGCAGGTCGCCGTCTTCCGGACGCTCGCGGGAGCGGGGTTCGGGCTGAAGTACGGGGCGCTCGTCGTGGTGACCGACCGGCTCGTCGCGCATCACCTCCGGAACACGGGCCAGACCCTGATGCAGCTGGCGCAGTGGTCGATGGGCCCGATCGTGGGACCGGCGATCGGTGGATTCGTCTACGTCACACTGGGTCCGCCGACACTGTTCGCGGGTGCGGCCGCCGCCGCGTCGGTCGGGGCGCTGGTGGCTTGGTGGGCATTGCGCGGCGTCGGTCGTGCCGACGAGGACAGCCTGCAGCGGTCAGCTCGTGTTCGCCGGTGTCCTTGAAGACGAAGGCGGACCCTGCGACGAAGGGGAACCACCGGGTATCGGACACGAGGTACGAGGGCGTAGTCTGCGAGTTCCTGTCCGGTGCTGCCGTGCAAGCGAGCCCCCGGAAGTCCGGCGACGCTAGATACAGCGACGCTAGGTCCGGTGATCAGGTGATGGTGACTCGACGCGTTTGTGGCGGTCTTCCCGGTATAGGGCCACCCACGCCTTCGTGCTCCGCCACTTGCCCTGGTCATCGCGCTGCGCCTTGAGTCGGCCTCGCTCGGCAGCCGCCCGTAGGGCTCGGATAGAGAGATCCTTATCGGCAAGGGATGCGATCGGGACGAGGCGAGCCGGTCCGGCGACGGCCGGCACCACGAAACGAAGGAGGACGTCCATCGCTGCGCGCGCGATCAGTTCGGCAAGCGGCCCGACGTCCCCGGCATCGGCCTTCCTCAGGGAGGCGAGGTAACGAGCCCGGTCGCGCTTGCGGATGATCGCCGGGGGGAACTCCCTTCGTAGGAGGAGGAGATTCATCATGAGGCGTCCGGCGCGTCCGTTCCCATCGAGGAACGGATGGATCTGCTCGAACCGAGCATGGAGCCGCGCGATCTCCTCCGGCACCGCTGTGTCGTTGCGCGAGAGCCGGTTCGCGTCTTTGATCCAATCTGACATCTGAGGCTGAACGTCGGTCCAGTCGGGTGGTCGCATGCCCCCGGGGAATGGCCGGATGTCGTGGCGGCGGAACGACCCAGGACCCTCATCCAGCCCCGCCGCCGGGTGTGGCATGACGTCCCAGACCTGGCGCATAGCCAGCGTGTGGATCTCCCGGACATCTCGCATGGAGATGAGCGAGCGGGAGGCGCCGCCTGAGCGTCCTTCGGCGTAGACCCACTTGGCGGCGTCCGCGTATCCGAGCACCTCCATGTACTGGGCGAGCTCCTTGTTGCCGACCACTCGACCCTCGCCGAGGAGAGCTTCGACCTCTCGTAACACCAGGGTGTTGCCCTCGATGGCGGTGGAGTTGTGGGCTTCCTGGACCCAGATGTCCCCCCAGATGCCCTCAGCTTCTTGCGGAGAGGGGAGTCCCCCGAGCCGCTCTCGCACCTCCGCGACCTGGTCGGCGAGCTGGCCGTAGAGCGCCTCTCGCGTCGGCCTGCCGCGCCGGTTCATGCCCCGATGCTAGCGAAGTTGTGTCGTGCAATCAATACTAAAGCGCACGACACAAGTCGTCTTGAGCTACATATACATAATAGACACAGATTGTAATCAAGAGAGTTGTGATAATGGGGTCTAGCAGGTTATCCTTGAACCCATGAGAACCCATACGGCGAACTCCATGCTCGCCTCGGACGGTGATGAGCTCCTCACCACCGGAGAGGCAGCGCTCATCCTCAACAGCTCTCGGCAGCACGTCGTCGACCTCTGCGACCAGGGCCTCCTACCCTTCGTTACCACCGGGACTCACCGACGCGTTCGTCGGGCCGACGTGGACGCGTTGCGGAGTCGCACCCAGCGCCTGACGCGTGACCAAGAACGCAGCCTCTGGCTCGGGCACGCGATTGCCGGCAAGTTGGTGGCGGATCCACTCGGCGTCTTGGACAAGGGTCGGGCGAATCTGTCGGTCCTCGAAGGGCACCGGGCCGCACGCCGATGGCTCGCCGAATGGGAGAAGCTGCTCGACGGACCGCCAGATCGCGTGCTTGAAGCACTCACGTCTCGCACGCCGCGAGCCCGAGAGCTCCGCCAGAACTCTCCGTTCGCGGGCGTCCTCACAGAGGAAGAGCGTCAGCGAGTCCTTGCGGGGTTCATCGCCGCCCGTCAGACGTCGCGACCATGAAGCGCAGCGAACTCGCACACATCCTCCGATCCGCAAGCAAGCTCGCCGGTGATC
>Ga0315281_10015342_pt1 | contig 10278 bp, 10 predicted proteins | sample YL17G07_0_MG_FD_204540 | JGI IMG/M metagenome (GOLD analysis project Ga0315281, IMG submission 204540) | Sediment microbial communities from Yellowstone Lake, YNP, Wyoming, USA - YL17G07_0 | ecosystem: Environmental > Aquatic > Freshwater > Lake > Sediment | place: USA: Wyoming | collected...
ATTAAACTGAGACTGTCAGCACTTTTTCAACAGCCTGCTAACCCAGCAGCTTGCGCGCGATCAGCATGCGCTGGATTTCGCTGGTACCGCCGCCGATCTGGGCGTGGCGCAGGTAGCGATAGAACAGCGTGAGCGGCAGATCGAGCGACTCGCCCATCGCGCCGTGGATCTGGATCGCGTGGTCGAGGCAGCGCGTGCCCCATTCGGTGGAACAGAGCTTGATCAGCGCCGCCTCGGTGCGCACGTCCTCGCCCGCATCGGCGCGCGCCGCGTTCTCGTAGGTCATCGCGCGCAGCGCCTGGATGTCGATGTACATGTCGACGAGCCGCCACTGGATCGCCTGGCGCTCGGAGATCGGCTTGCCGAAGGTGACGCGCTGCTTCGCCCATGCGACCGACATGTCGAGAGAGCGCTGCATCTTGCCGAGGCAATACGGGCCGCGCAGCAGGCGGTCGTGGATGGTGAGCCATTTCTGGCCGAAGGTGAAACCCTTGCCGACCTCGCCGAGCACGTCTTCCTCGGGCACGCGGCAGTCCTCGAAGCGGATGATGTACTGCGAGGGCTTGGGGCCGAGCCAGGTCCGGAGTCCCGGCTCTTCGATATGGACGCCGGGGTTGTGGCGGTCGACCAGGAACATGGTGATGCCGCCGCGCTGGCGCTTCTCGAAATCGGTGACGGCCTGCACCATCATGACGTCGGATTCCGCGGCCATCGAGATCCACATCTTGGTGCCGTTGAGCACCCAATGATTGCCGTCCTTCACCGCGCGCGTCTGCATCATGCCGCCCGGATCGGAACCCGCGTTGGCCTCGGTCTGCGCGAAGCAGGTGGTCTTGGTGCCCTCGATCACGGGCGTGAGGAAGCGCTCGATCTGCGCACCCTTGCACTCGTAGAGGATGTTCGGCACGTTGGCGAACGGAAACGGCACCGGGGTATACATGAACTGTTCGAGGATCACGATCTGCGCGAGCATGGAGAGCCCCGAGCCGCCGAATTTCTCGGGGACCATCAGGTACCACAGCCCGGTGTCGCGCGAGAGCTTGATCAGCCGGTTGACGACGCCGTCCTTGAATACCGCCCTGAGATTGATGGTTTCCTTGACCCCGTAGGCGTGTCCCGGATGCGCGAGGTATTCCTGCTCGAGCGGCAGCAGTTCGTCGTGCACGATGCGCCGCGCGAGCTCGCGGTATTCCTCGATCTCGGGAGGAAGCCGGTAAATCGATTTGTCAGCGACAGAGGGTTCCAAGATGCGCTCCTGCGATTGAATTGAAAATGGATTGGCGCGCCCGCGCGTACGCGGGACGGCGGCTCAACGCGCCTGCAGGCCGGGCAATTCGCGCACCCGCGGCACCCTGTCGAGCGACATCAGCGAATCGAAGAGATTCCGCGCGGGAACTTTCGCGGTTCCCACCGCAACGCAGCCTTCGAATTTGGCCCATAGTTCTTCGCGGTTGAGCGGCAGGTCCGGGCCGCCGCGCACCTTCGAAATCTGGCCGCTCTCGATGCGCCGTCCGTCCGTGGTCTCGACCGTCACCAGGTCGAAAGGCGCGTAGCCGAACGCGTCTTCCTGCTGGTCCGGGGTCACGGCGACGCGCTTCATCAGCGATTGCACCTCGTCGCGCTGCACGAAGGCGTCGGTGAGTTCCGCAAGGCCCGCGCGCTTGGCGATGAGCGCGGACGCCATCGCGAATTCCATGCTGAACTTCGCTTCGAGGCCGGTCTGCGGGGCGTGGTTGCGCAGGATGTTCGCATTGCGCTGACTGGTGGAGACGATGACCTTGGCGACCTTGTCCGCGTCGATCTTTTCCGCGGCCAGCAGGTCGAGCATGCCGTCGAGCGCGCGATGCGTGCAGAAACACATCGGGTACTTTTTCACGCTGAGGCGGTTCTTCGGCAGTTTCCAGGCGATGCCGGCCTCGAGCGGCGACTCGACGTCGATCCTGCCCGCGGGCGACACCGCGGAGAGAAAGCCCTGCGGGTGTTCGAGCGCGTCGAGCGAAGCGGTGAAGCCTTTCTCCGCAAGCCTTGCGGCGACGACGCCGGCGTGCGCCGCGCGTCCGGCATGAAAGGGCTTGGTCATGGTGCCGAAGTTTGACATGATGCCGGCGCTTTGCGATGCGCCGAGCGCGATCGCGTGCGAAGCCTTTTCGGCATCGAGCTTGCGCAGCGACGCGCAGGCGGCTGCCGCGCCGATGGCGCCGAAGATTCCGGTCGGATGCCAGCCCTTATTGTGGTGCTGGTCCGGATCGCGGCGCACCAGTTCCGCCCAGGTCTCGTAACCGGCGGCGTAGGCGACGACCATCGCTTCACCGGAAGCGCCGAGCGCCTCGGCCTCGGCAAGAATCGCCGGCACCAGCACCGTGCTCGGGTGGCCGCGCTGCGCAACGTCGTCGAAGTCGAGCGCGTGCGCCGCCGTACCGTTGATCCACGCCGCTTCCGGCGCGGAGGCGCGGCCCTCGCCGAACAGCAGCGTGGACTCATTGCCGCCGGGCGCGAGCATGTCCTTCAGGATCTGCGGTGCGGGTTCGCGCGCGCCCGCGATCATCACGCCGACGCAGTCGGTGATGCCGGTGTGGATGAACGGCAGGGCATCCTTCGGGATGTCCCGGTAGCGAAGCCCGGAGATGAACTTGCCGAGAGCGAGGGTCAGTGCGATGGGCATGTCTGTATTCCTTGGAGCCTATTTCAAAATGAGGAAAACGGGTTTATCCAAGATCGTCGATTGTGCGCGGATGGCTTCATCATCCGTGCGCAAGCGACGATCCGCACCGACGGCTTTTTCGTCCGTGCAGGGTTTGCAAAAGCTTGCGCGCTGCGCGCGCCAACCCCGTCCAATTTTTACGGATACACACCATCCGTAAAAATTGAACGGGGTTTTGAGGTAAACCGAACACTCCCTCTATCAATAGCGGTTAAAGTTAATTTTGAAATGCGCCCTTAGTATTGCATTGCCCTCACGCCGCCTCGCGGGCTCTTTCGCGCAGGCGGTTGAGGGTGCCGCCTTTCATCACGCAACCCGGCAGCGGGTGTCCGACGATCTCTTCCGCCAGCAGCGCCGATTCGATCAGGCGGTCGAGATCGATGCCGGTGTCAATGCCCATTTCCTCGCACATGAAGACCAGGTCCTCGGTGCAGACGTTGCCCGCCGCGCCCTTGTGGGCGGCGAACGGGCAGCCGCCGAGCCCGGCCACCGCCGCGTCGAAAATCGATACGCCCATTTCGAGGCCGGCATAGGCGTTGGCGATGCCCATGCCGCGCGTGTCGTGCAGGTGCAGGGATATCTGCAGGTTCGGAAACCGCGCGCGCACCGCGCCGACCACGCGCTTGATCGACAGCGGGGTGGCCCACGCCATGGTGTCGGCGAGCGAGACCATCCTGATATTGAGCCGATGCTCGGTGCCGATATCGAGCATCTGCTGGATCATGTCGAGAATGCGCGGGATCGGAATGTCGCCTTCGAAGTTGCAGCCGAACACCGCCATCAACCCGGCGCGCTCGACCGGGACATTGTGTTCCTTGTACATCCTGACGATCTCGTGCTGCGCCTCGATGTTTTCCTTGAAGGTGCGCTTCTGGTTCCGCAGCAGGAATTTCTCGGACGCGGTGAGGGAGAGCGTGCCCTTGATGTCGAGCTTGCCCGTGGCGATGGCGCGCTGCAGACCTTTGTCGTTGAGCCACAGGCCGGTGTAGCTGACGCCCGGCGCGCGGGTGAAGCCCTGTACCACTTCATCGGCATCGGCCATGCCGGGCACGTTTTTCGGCGGCACGAAGGACACCGTCTGGATCTGCTTCAAGCCGGTCTTCGACAGGCTGTCGATGAGTTCGATTTTGCGCGCGGTTGCAATCGGCCCTTTCTCGAACTGGAAACCTTCGCGCGGGCCTTCTTCGTTGATGCGGACTGTTTTTGGCAGATCTGACATGGCTGCTCTCCGTTTGCTGTGTGCTTGCGGTAAATGAGTGACGGTTTCAGGACTGTGGCGGGACGAAAGGATAGGGTACGGGTTTTCCGGCGCGATAGGGGATCGCGACGGTCGCCTTGCCTGGCGTCGATTCCTTGTGGTCGTCGTTGGTGATGCCGAGTTCGATGTCGACGAGTCCATAGCCCGGGCCGTCGCGCTTTTCCGTGACCTTGCCCCAGACCTGCAGGGTTTCGCCGACGACGTTCATGGCGCGGAACTGAAAGCTCACTTTCCACACCCAGCCGGTCGGGCCGACCCAGTCCTTGAGCAGTTGCAGAATGAACTGCTGCTTCAGGGACCCGTTGATCAGGAGGCCCGGCAGCTTGTCGTGCTCGATGGCGAACGGCTTGTCGTAATGGATCTTGTGCCAGTTCTCCATCGCCGCCGACCAGCGCATCAGGTGCATGGTGGTCAGCGGGCCCTTCTCCAGCACCGGAAGCGCGGCGCCGACGTCGAAGTCCTCGTAATAAATCGGGCTGCCCATCGCCATGGCTCATCTCCTGATCTGGGTGCGGCGGGTCTTCATCACGAGCTCGCCGTCGCCGTTGTGGTATTCGGTTTCGATGGTGACGAAGATCATCGGGCCCTTGCTGGTTTCCTTCTCCACGATGTCGGCATAGCGCGATCGCAGGGTCACCGTCTCGCCATGGCGGGTATACCGGAAAAATTCGATTTCCGATCCGCCGTTGAGCAGCGCGAGGTTTTTGATCGGATCGAGTTCGGGCAGGCCCTGCGCAGAGGTTGCGCCGAGACCGTCGTAGTCCGGGTCGCGGGCGTGTTCCTGCAGCGGGTCGACCGTGCCGAAGGCGCGCCGGAACAAATGCGTCGGGTACAGGGGAGGGGCGACCGGCCCGCCGAAGCGCGCGTTGTTCGCGCACGGCTCCCGGAACACCGGGTCCTCGTCCATGATCGCCTGCGCGTAACGCCGGACCGCGCCGCGCTCGACTGGATCGCAAGCGGTTTCGTGCAACGATTCCACGCCGATGTATTGTTTTGTGGCTTCAGGCAGCAGTGCCATGGATCATTCTCCTGAGGAAGCTCCGATTAAGTCAGACCAATGGATCTGGTCGTGTTTGGGGCATATGCCAAGTTGCTGATTGGCATGGTTCCCTGGTCGCTTCGGCTGCGCACGCGACCTGCAACGCGTACTTGTTCAGAGTTTCCCTAAGCGAATTCGCAAATTGTAAGGTGAATTGTCCTTGGGGATACCGGAAAAGGCGGGGATGGACGGGCTTCCCCGGGACCGGAACCATCCTGGGCAGCGCCCTCCATCGTCCGGAAATCAAATGGATCGCGATGCCGGCAAAAAAAGAAAATCCTTGACCAAATCGCAATACCCCTGTAAAAGCCGGTCAGCAGGATCCTCAAGCAGCGAAATCGCTGGTCAGTCGCAACCGTTTCGACGGTCGTCCTCAGGTCATAGTTTCTCTTCCTTGAAGTTCTCGCCATCGGGCGATTGCCCACTTTTAAAATTTTTTAGGAAAAGCAGACATGAGTACAGGTACAGTTAAATGGTTCAACGACGCCAAGGGCTTCGGCTTCATCACCCCGGACGACGGCGGTAAAGACCTCTTCGTTCACTTCTCGGCGATCCAGGGCAGCGGATTCAAGACCCTGAAGGAGAACCAGAAAGTTTCGTTCGACGTCACGGCCGGCCCCAAGGGCGATCAGGCCGTCGCGATCAAGCCGATGGACTGAGGTCCAGCGGCGCAGTAAAGTGACGAAACAGAAGTAAAAAAAGGCCCGGTTCGCCGGGCCTTTTTCATGGTGCGCAAGGAGTTTTCAGCGACTTTCAACGCGCACCGGTACCGCGCGCCGCACTACTCGACCTTGACGTTGGCGTGCTGCACCACCTTGCGCCAGCGTTCGATATCGTTGCCGATGAGTTTCCGGAACTGCTCGGCCGTGCCGCCTGCGGGCGAGACGCCGTCGGCGCTCAGCTTCTCTTCCATCTCCTTTGCCTTCAGCACCTCGTTGAGTTCCAGGTTGAGCTTGTCGACGATCGCCTTCGGCATCCCCTTGGGGCCGACCAGCCCGTGCCACAGGATGACCTCATAGCCGGGTAACCCGGCTTCCGCAACCGTCGGCAGGTCGGGAAGCGCCGCGATGCGCTTCGACGTCGTCACTGCGAGGCCGCGCAGCCTTCCGGACTTGATGAACTGGATCGTCGTTGCGACGCTGCCGAACAGGAGCTGCGTCTGGCCCGCGATGGTGTCGTTGAGCGCGGGGCCGGTCCCCTTGTACGGCACGTGGATCATCCTTCCCTTCGCCATGTCGAAGAACAATTCGCTCGCGAGATGCGTAATGCTGCCGGAACCGGCCGACGCGTACGCATATTTGTCCGGTTCCTGCCGCGACATCGAGATCAGATCCTTCAGGGTCTTCGCGGCGAACGCCGGGTGAACGGCGACGATGAACGGGCCCTGCGAAAGCTGGATGATCGGCGTGATGTCGTTGACCGGATCGAAAGAGAGTTTGTACAGGCTCGGGTTGACGGTGTAGCTGCCGGCCACCAGGAGCAGGGTATAGCCGTCTGCCGGCGCCTTCACTGCGATTTCCGCGCCGAGGTTGCCGCCGGCGCCCGGACGGTTGTCGACGATCACCGGCTGGCCGATTCGCTCCGAAAGCTTTTGCGCGACCATGCGCGCGATGAAATCGGTACCGCCGCCGGGCGCGAATGGCGCAATGATTTTGATCGTCTTCGATGGATATTGCTGGGCCTGCGCCGCAGCGGGTGCCAGCGCTGCAATCAACAGCAGGGCGCGGAGCATGATTTTTTTCATTGTCCTTGTCTCCATCCGGAATGGTCGTCGGGCAATCGTTGGCAGGCTGCATTTTACGTCTTCGGCGGCGCCATCGCACCTGCCCCTTCGCGACACTGCGCCTTCGCGTGCGCTGCTATGCCTGCTCGGGCGGCAGGTGGCGTGATACCATTTTGCAGTGATGCGAGGGATCCCGGAACAGGTGGTGAATCGGTCGGACCGGGTGTTCCCGGAGTTCGGGGTTTGCCGGAGGGTCGCCGATTCGTGCCGGCGGGCGCTGCGCGCCAAAGCTTTCTTCGTTTTCCTGCTGACTGCCTGCGGTTTCGCTGCCGCGTCGCTCCAGGCGGCGCTGCCGGATGAAATTCAGGTCTACACCGACGACATCAACAAGCCGGGAGAGTCGGGCCTCGAACTGCACGTCAACACGACACCCAGGGGCACCAATCGCCAGGACTATCCCGGTGAAGTGACGACGCACCATGGTTTGCGCATCACCCCGGAATTCTCCTACGGTCTCACGCGCGATTTCGAAGCGGGCCTGTACCTGCCGATAGTTTACGCCGGCAGCGACGCGGCGCTTGCCGGGTTCAAGCTGCGCCTGAAGTGGTTGCCGCTGCGCGGCGACGAGGACACCGGCGGCGCGTTTCTGGGCGCCAACGCCGAGTATTCGAACCTTGCGTACCGCTTCAGCGCGTCGCGCCACAACGGCGAGTTGCGTCTCATCGGTGGCTATCGAAACCGGGACTGGCTGCTCGCGGTGAACCCGGTTTTCATCCGGGCGTTTTCGGCGGGTTCGCCGGAGCCGAACACGCAGTTCGAACTCGGTTACAAGCTCTCGCGCAGGACCGCCGAAGGCATCGGGATCGGCTTCGAGTACTACAACGAGAAGGGGCAATGGTCGCGCTTCGATCCCGGCGCGAAGCAGGGAAAAACACTGTTCCTTGCGCTCGACGTCGAGCGCAAACCGTGGATCTTCAACGCCGGCATCGGTCGCGGTCTCAACCAAGAGACCGACCGCTGGACCGTCAAGATGATCTTCGAGATCCCGTTCCAGTGAAACGGATGGGGAGCACCGGCGTGGGTTCCCGCGAAATGTAATAAAATGGCCGGGCTTCATTCCTCCCCGCGGCAGTACATCCGACCATGCGTATTCTCCTCTGCAACGACGACGGGTATTTCGCGCCCGGACTGGCGGCGCTCGCCGAGGCACTGTCGTCGATTGCCGAAATTACCGTGGTGGCACCCGAGCGCGATCGCAGCGGCGCGTCAAATTCGCTCACGCTCGACCGTCCGCTCGCCGTGCGCACGGCGGCGAACGGCTTCATGTACGTCAACGGCACGCCGACCGACTGCGTGCACCTGGCTGTCACCGGGCTGCTCGACACGCTTCCGGACATGGTGATTTCCGGAATCAATCTCGGCGCCAACATGGGCGACGACACGATCTACTCCGGCACCGTCGCCGCCGCCACCGAAGGCTATCTGCTCGGCATCCCGTCGATGGCGATCTCGCTTGCCAGCAAGACCGCATCGCATTACGAAACCGCGGCAGAGGTTGCGCTCGATCTGGCGCGGCGCCTCATGCGGAAGGGCTTTCCGCAACCGGTCCTGCTCAACGTCAACGTTCCCGACGTGGCACGCGCCGATCTCGCCGGCACCGAGGTGACGCGCCTCGGAAAACGCCACAAGGCGGAGCCGGTGGTCCGCGCAAAGAGCCCGCGCGGCGAGACGATCTACTGGATCGGCGCGGCGGGCGCTGCGCAGGACGCGGGACCCGGTACCGATTTTTTCACGGTCTCGTCGAAGCGCGTATCGGTGACGCCGCTCCGCATCGACCTCACCGACACGCCGCAGATCGTCCTCGTCAGGGATTGGCTCGCGCAATGAGGCTGCGAGCAGACGGCAAGGGCATGACCTCGACCCGCACGCGTGCGCGCATGATCGAACGCCTGCGCGAAAACGGCATTCGGGACGAGGTGGTGCTCGCGGCGATGCAGGCGGTGCCACGGCATATCTTCGTTGAAGAGGCGCTCGAATCGCGCGCCTACGAAGACATCGCGCTGCCGATCGGATTTTCGCAGACGATTTCGCAGCCGTTCGTGATCGCGCGCATGCTCGAGGAGCTGCGGCGCGGGCGCGAGATGCAGGAAAAGCCGCTGGGCAGGACGCTGGAGATCGGCACCGGCTGCGGCTATCAGGCCGCGGTACTCGCGCAGCTCGCGCAGGAGGTCTATTCCATCGAGCGCATTGCGGCTCTCGCGGACCTCGCGCGCAAGAACCTGCGCGAGCTGCGCCTGTCCAACCTGCGGCTCACGCATGGCGACGGCAGCGAGGGACTCGCCGGCGCCGCGCCGTTCGACACCATCATCAGCGCCGCCGCAACGCCGCGGATACCGCCTGTGCTTTTGCAGCAACTGGCGATGGGTGGCAAAATGATTTTTCCGGTCGGCGATGAGGAGCAGGCGCTTTGCCTCGTCGAGCGCACGCCGCGCGGAACGCGCGAGACCTGGCTCGATCCCGTGCGATTCGTTCCGCTGCGGGCTGGGGTCGAATAGATGGTTCGCGCCTCCGACCGATCATTGATGGAGATACGATCGACGATGCCGATGCAAACACTAAGGCGGATTTGTGCGCTGTCCGTCGTCGCGGCGGCGCTGCTTGCCACCGGGTGCGCGTTACGCAGCAAGGCGCCGGTGATCGAGCGCGCGCCGCCTTCCGGGCGGCTGCCACCGCCTCCGATCGCGCAGCCGGCGGCGACGCCAAGTGCGCCGTCGGGAGATGCGCGCGCCGAGACCTACATCGTGAAGCGTGGCGATACGCTGTTCAACATTGCGCTCGATCACGGCCACGACTACAAGGATATCGCGGCCTGGAATAATATCGACAACCCGGACAGGATCAGCGTCGGACAGTCATTGCGCATGAGTCCGCCGGCCGGTGCCGCTGTGGCCTATGCAAGCGCGCAGGCGAGCCCGGTTGCGCCGCCGCAGTCGATCGAAACGCGGCCGCTGGCACTGGGATCCAGCGGCGCATCCGCCGGCGCGCCTGCGCCCGCCGCATCCGGCGCCGCGAAGAATTTCCCCAAGACCGGCAAGGAACCCTACTCGGAGCAGGCTGTGAACGCGGGCCGCAAGTCCGACTCGCAAATCGCGAAAGTCGAACCGAAACCGGAATCGAAACCCGATGCCGGGCCAGCGCCGGAGGGCAACGAGGAAGAACGGCTCGACTGGGGCTGGCCCGCGCAGGGCAAAACGATCGCCGTATTCTCCGAGGCGACCAACAAGGGTGTCGACATTGCGGGCAAGCTCGGCGATCCGGTCATCGCCTCGGCGTCGGGCAAGGTGGTCTACAGCGGGACCGGGCTCAGGGGTTACGGCAAGCTCATCATCATCAAGCACAGCGCGAACTACCTGTCCGCGTACGCGCACAACAACAACATCCTGGTGAAGGAGGGGCAGGCCGTGGTAAAGGGGCAGAAGATCGCCGAGGTCGGCAGCACCGATGCCGATCAGCCGAAGCTCCATTTCGAGATCCGGCGCCAGGGCAAGCCGGTCGAT
>Ga0315281_10015343_pt1 | contig 10277 bp, 4 predicted proteins | sample YL17G07_0_MG_FD_204540 | JGI IMG/M metagenome (GOLD analysis project Ga0315281, IMG submission 204540) | Sediment microbial communities from Yellowstone Lake, YNP, Wyoming, USA - YL17G07_0 | ecosystem: Environmental > Aquatic > Freshwater > Lake > Sediment | place: USA: Wyoming | collected...
ACCCCGCGCGCGCCTATCTGCCGGATCTGCGTACCAGGATCGTCGCGGGGCTGCTCGGCGTCCGCGGCCCGCGCGCCATGCGCGGAATACTCACCGCCATGAAGGTGCGTGGCTTGTCGGTGTATTCACACGCGGCACCCGGCCACCCGGCGCCGACTTCGATCGAAGACATGGCATCGCGCCACCGCGGCATGGGCACGAGCGGCAATCTGCGCGCGGCGGTGTTCGGAATCAACGACGGCCTGATGTCAAATCTGTCGCTCATCCTCGGCGTTGCAGGCGCGTTGTCAAACTCGAGCATCATCCTGCTCTCGGGCGTCGCCGGGCTCCTCGCCGGCGCGTTCTCGATGGCCGCGGGTGAATTTGTATCGGTTCGATCCCAGCGCGAGATGTACGAATACCAGATCGGACTGGAGCGCCGCGAGCTCGACCAGTATCCGGAGGAAGAGGCCGAGGAGCTGGCGCTCATTTACGCGGCCAAGGGAATGCCGAAGGACCAGGCCCTGGAGCTCGCACGAAAAATCATCGCTGACCCCGAAACGGCGCTCGATACGCTGGCGCGCGAGGAACTGGGGCTCAATCCCGAGGATCTCGGATCGCCATGGGGCGCGGCGTCGTCCTCGTTTGCGTCCTTCGGAATCGGCGCCTTGATTCCGCTGCTGCCGTTCCTGCTGTCCACGGGCACGGCAGCACTGCTCGGCTCCATTGCGCTCACGGCGGTGTCCCTGTTCGGTGTCGGCGCGGTCATCAGCCTGTTCACCGGACGCAATGCGCTGCAGGATGGATTGCGCATGCTAGTCATCGGCGCGGCCGCGGGCGGCGTGACGTTCGTGGTCGGCAAGCTGCTGGGCGTAAACCTGACATGACAGGCTGACGCGGCCGGCTGATCATGCAGACCGCAGCCTTGCACAGCATCGCCGGCTTCTTCGCGCTGCACCTGCTGGCGTGGCTCGTCTCGGAGCACCGCAGCGCGGTGGGGTGGCGCAGCGTGGCCGCGGGCATGGCGCTCACGCTCGCACTGGGCGTCGTTCTTCTCAAGGTGCCGCCCGTGAGCGAGGTATTCCTGAATCTGAACTCGGTGGTCGCCGCGCTGGAACGGGCGACCCAGGACGGCACCTCGTTCGTATTCGGGTACCTCGGCGGCGGACCGCTGCCCTTCGAGGAGAAACAGCCGGGTGCCTCGTTCGTCTTTGCGTTCCGGGCGCTACCGCTCGTCCTCGTGGTCTCGGCGCTGTCCTCGCTGCTGTTCTACTGGCGCATCCTGCCGTTGATCGTGCGTGCGTTCTCGTTCCTGCTCACCCGCATCATGGGTGTCGGAGGCGCGGTGGGTCTGTCTGCCGCGGCGAATGTGTTCGTCGGTATGGTAGAGGCGCCGCTGTTCGTGCGCCCCTACATTCGCAGCATGACGCGCAGCGAGCTGTTCGTGATGATGACCTGCGGTATGGCGACGATCGCCGGCACGGTTATGGTCCTGTACGCCAGCGTGCTCGGCAGGGTCATCCCCGACGTGCTGGGGCATCTGCTGATCGCCTCCATCATCAGCACGCCTGCCGCCATTTCGGTGGCCTTGCTCATGGTGCCGCCCGGGGACGGGCCGCCGACCGAGGGCGATCTGGTGCCGCAACAGGAGGCGCGCAGCGCCATGGACGCGATTACCAAGGGCACGGTGGACGGCGTGTCGCTGCTGGTGAACATCATCGCCATGCTGGTGGTGCTCGTGGCGCTGGTCGCGCTCGCCAACCAGGTGCTGGCGTTGCTGCCGCAGGTGGGCGGCGCCCCCGTCACCATGCAGCGTGCGCTCGGCTACGTGATGGCGCCGCTGGTCTGGGTGATGGGCATTCCCTGGGCCGAGGCTCTGACTGCCGGTTCGCTGATGGGCACCAAGACCGTGCTCAACGAGTTCATTGCCTACATGGATCTGGCGAACCTGCCGATGAATGCGCTTTCCAACCGCAGCGAGCTCATGATGACCTACGCGCTGTGCGGCTTCGCCAACTTCGGCAGTCTGGGCATCATGATCGGCGGCATCGCGACCATGGCGCCCGAGCGGCGCGCAGAGATCGTATCGCTCGGCGCGAAAACGCTGGTTTCAGGTACCCTTGCCACGCTGATCGCCGGCAGCGTGGTCGGCGTCCTCTATTGAATCGCGGCGTTGCCGGGCTGGCCCGGAACGCTCATGGAATTGCATTGAGAGCAGTGAAGAGTCGGCAATCAGAAACGGTATAGAAACTGCGCACCCAAGACGGGGGAATGAATCGGGGCGGAGTTTTTGTCGGAATGCAGATTTTCGACGATGGCTTCGACCGATAGACGCTTGTCGGGGCTTTCCCAGTAACTGCGTAGGCCCACGTTCCAGCCCTCATTGAGTGGCAGGCTGTTGGCTTCGTCAGAGTAACGCAGGTTTCGGTACGTGACTGTCATCCCCAACTGCCAGCGTGCCACGGGCAACCAGTTGGCTCCCGCGCTCAAGAGGTGGCGCGGCAGCCAAGGTACCGAGTTACCCTCGAACCCCGTCCCGGTATTGCGGCTATGGTTGTATTGATAGCGCAGACTGCCGGACAGTTGATTCGAGAGCAAACGGTTGACGGCGAAACCCAGGGTGTTTACGTCGGCGGCACCGAACTCCGGCGTGGCCTCCCACAAGTCGAGCGCCTGCTGCGAGAGCCGGCTGCGGTTGCGCAGACGCTCCAGGTCTTCCAGGTTGATATCGCCGACCAGCGTGTTGTTGACGTTGGCCAGGTTGCGCACACGTTTGCTGTCCAGATAAGCCTGGATGAAGGTGTTGGCGCCGGTTTCCCATTCGTATTGGGCCCGCACTCGTTTCAATTCGCCGCCCAGGCTTACCAACCGGTCTTCCAGCGCAATGCCCGCCGTATCGACCGCGGCCAAGGTGTTCACCGATGCCGGACGCCGCCATTTTTGCGCGGCAAAGCGCAGCGTCTGGTTTTCGCCGGGATTCCAGGCAATGCCTAGTCGCGGGTTCCATTCCCGGATATCATGATCGTCGTGCTGCATGCCTAAATTGAAGTTGGCCACTCCTATTCGCAGCGATTCCTCGGACCACTGACGTTTGCTGAGCTGAATATGTGAGACGTCGGCCTGAAGCAGTAGTGTGTCACTCGGTTTGAAGCGGTTCGAAATATAGGCTTCGCTCGATTTTCGATCGTCGCGGCCATTGAGTCCCGGCATGATGGGAACAAATTCGAGGCGGGCATCGACCTGTTTCTGTTGGCGGGCGGATTCAAGCCCCCACGATACCTGCCAGACGGTTGTGGCATCGACTGTGTGGCGCAACTGGACATCGCGCTGATCGGCCAGGGTGAGGTATTGGTCGATGCGGCCCTTGGGCGAAAAACCGCCTCCGAATATTTCGTTTAGCGCATCTGCAACTCCGGGAGAATTAAAGTTGCCGCCGAAGCGCGATTTCTCCGTACCCGCACCAAATTTCATCCAAAGGTGGGAGGTCGGCGAAAACTTGTAGTTGATGCCAAAATCCGCACGGCGGTTGTTGAGGTCAAGCGTGGTATCGGAGAGTCCCTTGTTGGGAGCAGTGGTCTTGCCGTCGATGAGGCTGTTGTTGGTAAACAGGAAAAGTCCGAGTTCATGGCTGGGCTTGAGGCCCAAACCGACGGTGTAGTTGTCGCCATCGACGCGCAAATCGTTGAAGCCCGGCTTGATGCGCGCCAAGTCCGCCGAAACGAAATAGCTGAACGGCATCGCCGTCACGGTGTAGCCGTTGGCACTCAGGGTCATGCCCCGGTCATGCACATCCTGTTCAATTAGCCGGCCGCCCAAGGTGCCGTAGTTGCCTGGACTGGCAACCAGCGTATTGAATCGGTTCGAAGCGCCGAATACCGTCGGATCCGAGAGAAAGCCCTGGAACAGTTCGGAGTTCTTGTTGAAGGTGCCGCCATAGCGGTCGGCCAGAAACAGGTGGCTGCCTGCCCAGTAGGGCGTATAGGCGTTAAAGGCGTAAGCCTGCGCCCAGTCTTCCATGCCGAATTGCGCCAGCGAGGCACCCAGGTTGGCGTTGCCTTTCTGGTTGTTGAGCAACTGGTTCATGGATTTCAGATAGGGCATCAGCGCCGCAGCGCGCCGCGCAGAGCTGACCGCTTCGCCCAGATCGAGCCGGTCGGCCGCCGCCATGCTCATCATCATATGCGGCACTGGATCCTTCGGATCCAACTCCACCGCGCGTTTGAACAGCTCAACGGCCCGCGCATGGCCGCCCAGTTGGTAGTAGGCAACACCGGTCCACAGCGCCGATCGCGCGTATCGGGGTTCCAGCACGCCCGCTTTGAGGAAGGCCTGCAACGCCTCCTCCGGCTGGCCTGTTTTGAGCTTCAGGATTCCCAGGCCGGTGAGCGCATTGTAGTCTGCGGGCTGTTGCTCCAGCGCGGCTGCAAATGCCTGCTCGGCAGTGTTGAAGGCATTTGCGAATGTTTCCAGTGTCCCCAACTCGCCTGCGTAGCCAGGTCCCTTGGGATTGAGTGCCAACGCACGCTGCAGCTCGTTGCGGGCGGGCTTGACCGCCTCGCGTTCGGCGTCCACCCGTCCGAGCCCGAACCAGGCCTCCGGATTCTTCTCGTTGGCCGCGATCGCATCCCGGTATGACTGGAGGGCCGCTCCCGCCTCGCCTTCAAAGCGCGTCAACTCACCCCGCGCAATCAGCAGTTCAGCATGGCTTGGATGGCTTCCCAGGGCTTTGACGAGGGTTTGCCTGGCCAACTCCGCGTTGTCGTCGATGATGTAGGCGCGCGCCAGCAGCGCTGACGCGGAGGGATCCTCCCGCCCTTGGAGCAGGGAGATCGCCTCGCCTATGCGCCCCAACGAGATGTAGAGGTCGGCCAGAACAATGGCGGCAGGCTGCGAGCCGCCCGCCGATTTCTCGAGATAAGCGACCGCAGCCGGATAGTCTCCCCCTTCGATGGCAGAAAGGTGCCGTTCGAACTCGTCGTTCTGCCGGGCAATCCAGCGGCGCGGCTGAGCGCGATAGGTGGTGACCCATTGCACGCGTTCCTTGGCGTTGGTAAGCAGAATCTTGCTGGGCGCCTTGCCTGGTTCGGCCCGCCCCTGCTCGTTTGGGAGCACCCTGACCGATCCAAGCTCATTGGAAAGGTCGGCCGCTCCAGAGAGAACAGTGACCGTGGTCGTTCCATTCTCCCCGAAACTCACGTCCCAATCCGTTCCGCGTATCCCGATCGTTGCGGTCGGTGTCGTGACCGTCACAGCGGGTCTTCCACTGGCCGTTACCGCCGTGACTCCCCGGAAAAAGCGCTTGGCTTGCGCCCAGATGCGCCCTTGTGCCAGTGCCAGGACGCTGGTCTCCTCGGGCGAGACTTCCTTGATCTGCAGCAAGCTGGTCTGGTTGACCCTGACCTGAGTGTTGTCACGCAACAGCAGGGCAAGTTGCCCGTATTCGGCCGTTCGAACCGAAGCGCCGGCGTTCAGCTTCTGATTGACCTGAACCGGCTTCCAGTCGGCGTTTTCCCGCACTTCAGCCTTGCCGGTGACGTAGACCACCTGAGCGTCATAGACAGGATGCTGATCCGCTGCCATGCAGACCAGGCTGCTCAACGCAAATACAAGTGGTACGAGTTGTTTCAGATAGATTCTATATGGCATGGAAATCATGGTTCTTAGATATAGATGTCCTGATCGTCACTGCAACCCGAAGCCCTGAGCAGACTGGTCGCTGTTGTGGAAATAGACCGTTCCATTGTCCTGCCAATATGGATCGGACTCATGCCCCACCGGACGATCAATGATCGTGTAGTCTGGACGAAGCGTCAAAGACTGTCCCGCAAAGTTTGCCGTTACCGTTCCGTTGCCGTTATTGGTCAGGCTCAGGCTTGGAGCAAGCGTGGCAAAGGCCACATAGAGACTGTCCGTATCCAGGAAGGTTGGATATAGCGTCTGCAGCGCGCCCAAGCGGTCGCGGAAAACGGCATAACCGCTGGCATCACTCTCAAATCCGGGCAAGGGGTTCGGGTTGCTGGGCAGATTGGCGATCAAGGCCGGCATGACGACATAGTGACCGCCGCCCGCGCGGATTTCAATCGCGCCAGTGGACTTGAGGCTCAATTGTCCATTGCTGTCCGTGGCTTTCACCACCGACTGCAGGTCGCTAAAATAACCCAAGGCGCCGGAAAGACTCATCTGGATACCGCGACTTGCCAGGCTGTAAGCCCCGCCTGCGGTCGCCGAGACATTCCCGGCCGCGAATTGGTTGAGTTGGACCAGTACATCGCCCAGGGCGACCAGCCGGATGGTCAAATTCCCCAAGGTATAGGTAATCACGCCGGTCGCCTTGTCATAGCTCAGTTGCCCGCTGCTGTTCCCCACCGCGTCCCTGATCACTTCGCCCACAAGATCCAGCAGCGAAACCGTGTTGTTCAGGCGCGGCAGCGTCCCCTCGAGATTGGGAATCTTGGTATTGCTATCCTTGGGAATCCCCACGGGAAGAGGATCGCCCGGCACCTGTTTCGTGCCGTTCTGGGAACCCAGCGCCAGCTGGGTCAGATTGCCGCCGGGATCGACGGTGCTGTTCTCTCCCTGGTAGACGGCGACCGGCGGATTGTTGCCCGCGGCTTGGCCAACCTTCCCGCTATCGACGAAAACCGTAGCTGTTGTCTCGTCCTTGACGACGGCAACCGTGGTCCCGTCCGCGCTCGTGACCAGAGTGTTGGTAGACTGCGAATTGGTCGATGTGACCGGTATGGCGGTTCCGCTCTTGTCCGCGTCGACCTGCATTTGCCCCTTGACCAGTTCGATCTGCGTGACCCCCCCAATGCTGGTGGTCAGGAATTGCGATTGGCCGGAAACGTCAGTGATCACGTGAGTCGTCGCGGTCGCCGCAAAAGTCCCGTTCGCCGAACAAGTCCCGCTCGACGAAAAAATCACTGGCTGCCCGGGCGCTAACTTGACATCAACATTGAGCACGCCATCGCACTTCAGAACAACCGTCGTCGGCTCGTTAGGATTGCTGGTGACGACTAGTGCGCCGTCCGAATCGACGGTTACATTGGGGTTCGTGACCGCCACCACTTCGGTCGTTGCAGCGATCCGCCTCGGCGGTGCCTTCGTTGTGGCCGACACGACCGGACTCTGGGCCGAACAATTGCCCGCCCCATCGCACGCCGCCACTGAGTAGCTGTAGGCAGTCGAGGCGCTCAGACCGGTATCGGTATATCTCGTCACCTTACCCAAGGCCACCAGCGGTGACTGATCGCGATAGATCTTGTAGGCCGTTACACCCACGTTGTCGGTCGAGGACGTCCAGGAGAGATAAATTGCGCTGGTACTACTGGTCCCCGCAGCGGTTAATCCTGTCGGCACCGTCGGTGCTTGAGTGTCTGACGGCGGAGGAGCCGCCGCTGTCGTTGCCGATGCCGGCGTGGACTGGGACGAGCAATTGCCCGCCGCATCGCATGCAGCCACCGTGTAGCTGTAGGCGGTCGAGGCGGTCAGGCCGGTGTCGCTGTAGTTCGTTACATCGCCCCGAGTCGCAACCAAAAAGTTATTGCGATAGACCTTGTAGGCTGTGACACCCCCATTGTCCGTCGATGCAGTCCATAGGAGGTTTGCTTGGGCCGCACCTACCGCTGTTGCGCTGAGTCCGGCGGGCACGGTGGGCGCCGTGGTATCCGGGACGGTGGTAAAGGCCCAGGTTGAGTTGTCGAGGATGCCGGCGTAGCTTGCCCCAGAGGTATCGCCGATGAACGCGCCGGCGTCGATTTGCACAACGTACCCGGTATTGAAAAGCAGGTCATTGGCTGGATTAATGACTGCTGTTCCGGATTGTTTCGAGCAAGAAAGCGTGACCTTGGCGGTGTCGTTGACTGCAATGGTTTCCACCACCGAATTGCCGGCAAACTTCTTGATGACGATATTCTTGCTCGCCACAGGTGTCACGCATTCGTTGAAGGACATGGACAGATCGGCTGCTGGCACGACGCCGGTCGAGCCGTTGGCAGGGGTATAAGCGGTCACGGCCGCCGCGCTGCGGGTGGTGAAATTCCAGGAAGTGGTATTGGCGATGCCTGCATAGGCTTCACCGCCTGAATTGACGAACGCACCGGCGTCGATTTGGACGTAGTAGGCGGTGCTGTATGCCAGATCGGCGGATGGGTTGATGAGCGCTGTGGAGCCGACAAATGTGACCCTGGGGGTATCGCTGGCGGCGATGGTCTCCACCACTGAATTGTCCGCTGATTTCCTGATGACGATGTTCTTGCCCGCTACTGCACTGACGGTCTGGTCAAACTTAAGCACCAGGTTATTTCTGACGACGAAGTCTCCGGAGTCATCAGGAGGGTTATAAGACACGACCAGCGGCGCCGCTGCCAGCGCAGGCGGTGCGCTGCCAAGCAGGGTTGTTCCAAGCGCCAGCGCTAGGCTTTGTGCAAGTATCGTGCGCTTGAATTGCCCCTTGCCCACATCAGCGTGGTTTTCCATTTTCCCCCCGTTACAGTGAAAGGTCCGCGCCACTCAATATACGTCGCCAAGATTTCAATATTCAATGGCCCTGTTATTCTCCTTTGAACTCAGTGACATCCCGACCTAAAAGCCGTCGCGACAGGTTCGACAACCGCGTATTGGCCCGAAAATTTGCAACAGTGAGGCCGTTTTCATAGACACCGAAATACCGTTGCCTCTCCTCATCGAACAGATGCTCCGGGCGGTAGCCTTCCTGGTTGAAACCCAATGCCAGCGTGCTTTTCTGCGAACGAGCGTTGTCCTCGTACACAAGTGAGGTGAGCTTGTTGAACCGCGCACGGTTGAACGCAAAATCCATTGCCAGAAGGCTTGCTTCCAGCCCAACTCCTGTATGTCGTTCCTCTTCCGCCGGAATGCCAATAAGGAACTCGGCGCGGCGGTGGAGAAAATTGAGATCGACCAAGTTGGCGAGGCCGACCGGGCGTTCCGCTTCATCATGGCGGTAGATGACCCAATCCACCGTGCCGCTCTGCCAAGGCAATGTTGTTTCCGCTTTCCTTAGGTGTGCGGCGATCAATGGCAGGCTTTTCCTTTGGGACAGAAAACGATGGTAATGCGTCATGAACGCTTTGTTGCCCAAGCAGTTGCCTAGGAAAGCGGCGTCTTTTTTACTGTAGGGGCGCAGGACGAGATGCCGTCCTTCAATGGCTTCGCGCCAGAAGGAGGCGATTTGCCACAGGTTTTCGTCTGCTTGCCTAATGTCAGGCTTGAGACTGAGTGCCTGCTCAAATAACGCGCGGGCTTGGTCTAGGTTGCCGGTTTCCTTGAGCGCAATGCCGAGATTGACATGGGCTTCCGGATAGTCGGGTTTGATCACAATGGCCCGCCGATAACTCGCGATGGCTTGCTTGATCTGGCCGCGTTCTTTCAGGGCGTTGCCAAGATTGTTGTGTAGGAGCGGGTTGGCAGGTTCGACTTTCAGCGCTTTGCGGAATGCATCCTCAGCACGTTCATATTCTCCCAAGGCACAAACGGCATTGCCCAGGCCATTGAGCGCGGGAACTAGATTGGACTGTTGTGACAGGACACGATGGAAATAATCGACCGCTTCCTGGTTGCGCCCGTGCTCATGTAGCGATAATGCGTAATTGCAGCAGAAATCGAGGCGATTCGGTGCGTATCGCATGGCGGCCAGAAAATGCGGTTCTGCTTCATCAAATCGCTTATCCTGCGCTAAGAGCACAGCCAAGAGATGGAGTGCCTCCGCGTGAGCCGGTTCAGATTCAAGGAGGCTTTCTAGCTGGCTTCTGGCCGCCGTGAAATTGCCATTTTGATATGCCGCCAGTGCAAGCTCAAACATATGTAAGCTTCCCCATTATCGTGCCAGTCTAAAGTAGAGAGGTCTGGGTTCGTGATTCTTGCTCATTTCTCCTCGATCCGGGGCGCGGAAGAACTTGGGATCATCTGGCACGAACGGATTTGCACCCCAAGCTACAGGTCTGTCGCCCATTGCATCCCGGGCCGATTCAGAGGAAAATTCCGGTAGTTCAACCGCTTGCGGCGACTTTGGTCGCTTTTTTTGTCCCCATGAAATCCGCGGAAATCCGCAGCAAGTTCCTGCAGTTCTTCGCTGAGCGGAGCCACGCGGTCGTGGCCTCGAGCCCGCTGGTGCCCGCCAACGACCCGACGCTGCTGTTCACCAACTCGGGGATGGTACAGTTCAAGGACGTGTTCCTCGGCCAGGAGGCGCGGCCTTACTCGCGCGCCACGACCTCGCAGCGATGCGTGCGCGCGGGCGGCAAGCACAATGACCTCGAGAACGTCGGCTACACCGCGCG
>Ga0315281_10015344_pt1 | contig 10277 bp, 10 predicted proteins | sample YL17G07_0_MG_FD_204540 | JGI IMG/M metagenome (GOLD analysis project Ga0315281, IMG submission 204540) | Sediment microbial communities from Yellowstone Lake, YNP, Wyoming, USA - YL17G07_0 | ecosystem: Environmental > Aquatic > Freshwater > Lake > Sediment | place: USA: Wyoming | collected...
AAGCGGGCAGCGCTTCATTGATCTCCAGAAACTCGGTCAGTTTTGCCGTCCACTGCGAAAGCAACTGCCGTCGATGCGTCAAGATCAGCGTGCTGACTTTTCGTTCGGCGATCAGTTTCGCGGCGATGACCGTTTTGCCGAAGGCCGTGGTTGCCGAAAGAATGCCGGTGTCGTGTTTCAGCATCTCTTCAGTGGCAAAGATCTGTTCCTCTCTCAGATTTCCGTTGAATGCGACGTTGATGCGCCTTCCCGGACAGGTATGATCCGACCCCATCGTCCTGACGCCGGCCTCGTCGAGCAGGCCCGCGACGTCCGCTTCGCAGCCTCTGGGCAGGCACAGGTATGCCGGGGTCTCCTCCGAGCACGAGATGATCCGCGGCTTGTCATAGGTTGGCAGGCGCAACGCCTGGGCCTTGTAAAACTCGGGATTCCTGAAGGCGGCCAATCTCTTGATCGCATTCAACCCCCGCTGGGAAATCCCCGGTTTTTCAATATAAAGCATGTTCGCCTTGATCAGCCGCACCTCTTGCGGGAAGTCGTTTCCGGACCACTGTATCCGTTTAGTCTCCCACGGCTTTTCGGCTTCTTCATCGTCCTTTCGGAGTGCGCCCAGTTCGTTTCCGGGGCTCAACCGTGGGATCAACCCCGCGATCTCCTCTTCGGACAATCTTCCGATGTTGGCCAGGAATCCCCACTGGTCTTCATAGGGATTGAAGTATTCATCCAGAAAGACGCTGTGGCCGTGTTCCCTAGCCGCCTTCTGAAGCGGCAGGGCGATCAGGTTTCCGAAGCCGCCCTTCGGCAGGGTGTCCTGATTGGGAAAGAAGCGGTCGTAGGATTTGAAGGTCAATTCATGTCTTCGGCTCATGGCGCAGGTCAGCAAGGCGGAACCGAACTTCCGCGCCAGGCTCGCGGGGATGGGATCTTCAAAGAAAAACCAGGCATGCGCCCCGTTTCCGGAACGGGAACGCTCCAAGGCCACGGGGACGTCGAAAGCCACGCAGACTTCCCTGAGCATGGCGCAATCCCTTTGCCAGCCGTCATCGTCAAAATCGACGGCCAGAAGATGGCAGGTCTCATCCCTGCGCAGGGGGTAGATGCCGGCGACGATATTTCCCCGCAAATGCGCCTCGATGACCTTTTCGTCCAAGGCGTCGTAGGACTGATGCCGGCAGTCGAAACATTTGACCGCCGGTTTCCGGCAGAGGCCCGATTTCCATTCATTCCGGCAGACCGGCGCATATCCCGCCCTGCTTTCCCGGTTCTGCCACCGTTTGGCGTAAACATCCACCCGCCCCTTGAACAACGACATGAACAGCCGGATCTTTTCCGCGGGATCGGGTTGGACTGGGATTCCCGGCTGCGGATTTTTTCCCGGCGATTTCGGAGTTGCAAAAGCCAATAGCAAATGGTTCTCAGGGTCTTCAGGCGGATCCGGTCGAGATGGGTCGGTCATCCCCAATCTTGCCTTCAGGATCTCATTCTCTTCCCGCAAGGCCTTGTTCTCGGCAAGCAAGGCCCGGTACTTTTCCCACAGCCCGTTGAAATTCATGACGTCCGCCCGATAGACCCTTTCAAGACATAGGCAAAGAAGGGTCCTACTGAGAAGGCATTACCCCCCGCCCCCCATCTCCAGCATCAGCTTCGTCAGGTCGCGGATCTTATCCCGCAGCTCCGCCGCCTTCTCAAATTCAAGCTCTTTAGCGGCCTGTTTCATCTCCTCCTTCAGTTTCCGGATCATCACGGGGAGTTCCTTATCGGTGGCATAGGCCGCCGCCTCTTCCGAAACCTTGGTCGGGATGGTCACGTAGTCGGCCTCATATACAGACCCGAGGATGTGGTGGATCTGCGTCCGGATGGTCTCCGGCGTGATCCCGTGCTCCTCGTTGTAGCGCCCCTGTATCTGCCGCCGCCGTCGGGTCACATCGAGACAGGCCCGGATCGAAGCGGTGATCGTATCGGCATACATGATCACCTGTCCCGCCACGTTCCGGGCCGCCCGGCCGCTTGTCTGGATGAGGGAGCGTTCGGAGCGGAGGAAGCCTTCCTTATCGGCGTCCAAGATCGCAACCAGGGATACTTCCGGGATATCGAGTCCCTCGCGCAGGAGATTGACGCCGATGAGGACATCGAACTCGCCGGTCCGGAGGTCGCGGATGATGTCCACCCGCTCGAGGGTGTGGATGTCCGAATGGAGGTACTTCACCCGGACGCCGAGCCCCTCGTAGTAGGCGGTCAGGTTCTCCGCCATCCGCTTCGTCAGGGTCGTCACGAGGACCCGTTCGCCCCGTTCGGCCCGCTCCCGGATCTCCGCGAGGAGGTCGTCAACCTGGTGGGTCACCGGTTTCACGACGATCTCCGGGTCCATGAGGCCCGTCGGCCGGATGATCTGCTCCACGACCTGACCGGCGGCTCTGCCCAGTTCGTAGGCCGCCGGTGTGGCCGAAACGCAGATCCGCTGGTTCATAAAGGCCTCGAACTCGTCGAAGCGGAGCGGCCGATTGTCGAGGGCGCAGGGGAGGCGGAAGCCGAAGTTGACGAGAGTCTCCTTGCGCGACCGGTCGCCCCGATACATCCCGATGAGCTGGGGGATCGTCGCGTGGCTCTCGTCGATGAAGATGAGGGCGTCCTTTGGAAGGTATTCCATCAGTGTCGGGGGCGGCTGGCCCGTCTTCCGGCCGGTCAGGTGGCGGGAGTAGTTCTCGATTCCCGAGCAGTAGCCCATCTCCTCCATCATTTCGATATCGAAATGGGTCCGCTGTTCCAGGCGCTGTGCCTCGAGGAGCTTGTTTTCCGCGTTCAACTCCCGGAGCCTCTCGCCCAGTTCCTCCCGGATCGCGACGATTGCCCGCTTGAGGTTCTCCTGCGTCGTCACGTAGTGGCTGCCGGGGTAGATGGCCGTCCGCCGGAGCCGCTCCAGCTTTTTCCCCCGGAGGGGATCGACGACGGAGATCGCCTCCACCGTGTCTCCGAAAAACTCGACCCGGATGGCCCGCTCCTCTTCGTACGGGGGAAAGATCTCCACGACGTCCCCCCGGACGCGGAAGGTCCCCCGGTGGAAATCGATGTCGTTCCGCTCGTACTGGATCTCGACGAGACGGGCCAGCATGGCGTCCCGCTGGATCTCCGTCCCCTCTTCAATCAGGAGCAGCATCCCCTGGTAGGCCTCCGGGGAGCCGAGACCGTAGATGCAAGAGACGCTGGCCACGATGATGACGTCCCGCCGCTCCAGGAGAGAGTGGGTCGCCGCATGGCGGAGTTTGTCGATCACCTCGTTGATCGCGGAATCCTTCTCGATGTAGGTGTCCGTGCTGGGGATGTAGGCCTCCGGCTGGTAGTAGTCGTAATAACTGACGAAATACTCGACGGAGTTTTCCGGAAAGAGGGTCTTGAACTCCCCGTAGAGCTGGGCGGCAAGGGTCTTGTTGTGGGCGATGACGAGGGCGGGCCGGTCCACAGCGGCGATGACGTTCGCCATCGTGAAGGTCTTCCCGGAGCCGGTCACCCCAAGCAGAACCTGGTGCTCATGTCCCTTTTCCAGCCCCGTGACAAGCCGGGAAATGGCCTGCGGCTGATCCCCCCGCGGCTGGAATTCGCTGACCAGATGAAACGCACCCATGCACTTCCCCCCGGATGGGCATCCTGACACAATTCCCGGGGGATGACAAGGGAGCGGTTATTGGTTCTTGTCCACCTTCGTCAGTTTTGTCCCGATCCAGGAGGCGATGATCACCAGGGTCGTGGAGATCAGGATCATCAGGATCCCCAGGGCGGAGAGCCTCCCCCACAGTCCGTCCTCGGCGAACCGCAGGATCTGGACGGCCAGGACCTCCGTACCCGGCCGGGAGAGGACGACGGAGAGGCTGAGTTCCCGGACAAACATGGTCGCCATCAGGATCCACCCGGAGACGATGCCGGGGACCAGCAGGGGGATGACGATCCGCCGCATGGTATAGAAGGCGCCGCCGCCGCTAACCCGGGACGATTCCTCCAGACTGCTGTGGATCTGGACGAAGGCGCTGGTGAGCGGCCGGATCCCGTAGGGAAGGTAGGTGGCGATGTAGCCGATCAGCAGGGCCCAGATTGTGGCGTACAGGGGTGTCCGGACGAAGAACCACATGAAACCGATGCCGACGACGATCCCCGGGAAGGAGAAGGAGAGAAAGCTCAGCGATTCGAGAATGCCGGAGGCTTTCGTTCGAACCTTGACGATGACATAGGAGACGAAGAACGAAAGGACGATCCCCAGCGTCGCCCCGCCAACGCCCAGGTACAGGCTGTTCTTCAGCGAAAGCAGGGAGATGGGATCCTTGAGGACCGCGAGCCAGTGCTTCCAACTCATCATGGCAAAGGCCTTCGCGCTCGGCACCATGGAGTAGGGTACTGCTGAAGTATAGATGAGAACCAGAACCGGCAGGACGATCAGGACGAAGGAGAGCAGAGCGACGATCCCGAAAAGCGGATACCGGGCCCCCTTGAGGTCGATCATTGTCGGCCGGTAGCCCCGGCTGGAGATGGTTACGTATTTCTCGCCCTCCCGGGTCAGGCGCCGATAGAGGAAGACGAGCGTGATGGAGGCCGCCAGGGCGCTCATCCCCACCGCCGCCGCCAGGCCGTAGTCCGTGGCGAATCCCGTGGCGACGACGCGGTAGATGTGGGTCGCAAGCACATAGATCCGTCCCGGCATGCCGATGACCGAAGGAACGGCGAAGGAGGCCAGGCTCCGAACGATGACGAGCGTCGCCGCGGCGAGGATGGCCGGCCGGAGGACCGGGAGGGTCACCCTTGTCAGCGTGCGCAGATTCGACGCCCCGCAGACCTTGGAGGATTCCTCCAGGGAAACGTCGAAGGCCGACATGGCGGGGGCGATGACCAGATAGGCGATGGGCAGATCAAGCAGCCCCTCCACCAGGATCATCCCGCGCATCGTATAGATGTTCAGCGCCGCCCCTTCCAGGCCGAAGACCTGCCTCAGAAAAAGATTGATCATGCCGTTGGACGGGTTGAGGAGAAGGACCCAGCTGACGGCGAACAGGATGTGCGGAACCATCATCGGGATGATGGAGATGATTCGGAACAGGAACTTGAAAGGGATGTTGGTCCGGGTGTTCAGATAGGCCAGAAACAAGGCCAGGACGGTGGCAACGGCGGCGGAGCCGACGGTGAAGACGACCGTATTGACGAGAATGTCGGCGAAAGCGGGATCGGTGTAGGCCTTGACGTACTTTGAGAGGGTGAAACTGCCGAAGGCGCTGAGGCCCTCGCTGAAGCTCCCGAGAATGAGCATGACGACAGGGCAGACCGTCAGAAATCCGACGATCGCAATCAGGCTCGGCGTCAGGGCCGTTCTCGTCTTTTGCATCTCCGCCTACCCGTTCAGTTCAAGAGTATGGAGCAGTGGCGCGGATCGAAGTGGAGGGCGATCTCTTCGCCTTCCCGGACGGCGGTCGTTGGCTCGATCCTGAAAATCAGGAGGGTTTCCCCGACCCGGATCTCCCCCTCGTAGGCGTCCCCGACGAAGACCAGGGATTCGACGCGCCCCCGGAAGATGTTTTCTCCATCCTTGTGGTTTCCTTCCAAGACCCTGATAAATTCCGGGCGGATGCATACCGTGACCGCCCTTCCCGGCGACGCCGCGATCTTCTTCTCGCAGGCGATAGCGCCGATGGCAGAATCGATCATCGTGAAGGGATCCCCGATTGACGCCACCCTGCCTTCGATGAAATTCGCGCGGCCGATGAAATCCGCTACGAACCGCCGGTCGGATGCGAAATAGATCTCCCGGGGGGTACCCATCTCGACGATGCGGCCGCTCTTCATCACCGCCACGATATCCGAAAGAGACAGGGCCTCGATCCGGTCGTGGGTCACATAAACGGCGGTGATCGCGAGCTTGGTGAGGAAAATCCGCAGCTCCTTCCGCGTCTCCTCCCTGAGTTTGGCGTCAAGATTGCTCAGGGGTTCATCGAAGAGAATCACCTTCGGTTCCGCCACCAGTGCCCTGGCCAGGGCGACGCGCTGCTGCTGGCCGCCGCTCAGTTTTGTCGCCGGCCGGTTCTCGAAGCCGTCAAGCTGGACGAAATGAAGCGTCTTTTCGACCTTATTTCTGATCTCTTCTTTGGGTTCATTGCGGATCTGGAGGGGATAGGCCACATTGTCGAACACGTTCATGTGGGGCCAGATGGCATAGGTCTGGAACACCATACCCAGTCCCCGCTTTTCCGGCGGGACATAGATGTTCTTCTCCTGCGAGAAGACGACCTCATCCCCGATCGCGATCTCTCCCGAATCGGGCATCTCCAGGCCGACAATGCAGCGCAGCAGGGTGGTCTTGCCGCAGCCGCTCGGCCCCAGAAGCGTAAAGATCCGGTTGGCGGGAATGATCAGATCAACGTCGGCAAGCGCCGTGATTGTCTTGCCCTCTGAATAATAGTTTTTGCTGAGATTCCTGATCCGGATTTCCATGACTTTACACCAGAAAGGTCCTGAGGCCGGAACCCGGCCCCAGGACCCCGAACTTTAGGAAAATGAGGAAAATCCGGAACAGATTTTCCGCGCCGTCCCTATTTTCCGCAGGGAGCTGATTTTCAAGCTCTCGTATCGAGATTAAGGCACTTCGAAAATCTTCTTGAACTCGTTACCCCATTTTTTGATCTCGTCATCGGACAGTTCGCGGATCGGGATGACCTTCGCCTTGTCGATCCCGGCGATGGGGGGATAGACGCCAGGCGCCAGGACGTATTCACCCACCTGCTCAGCCATGATCTTCATGGCGTCCCTGGAGAGCCAGTAGTCCACGAACAGCCTGGCGGCGTTCGGATGAGGGGCGCCGGCAGTGATGGCCATCCCGCGGGGGGTCCCCATCATGGGCTGTGAAACCTGGGCCCAATCCAGCGGCGCGGGCGCCTTGGTGATGATGTATTTCGGCATGGAGATGCCGATCAGCTTCTCGCCACTCTCGATCGGAGCGGGCGTCGGACCGAACGAGGCCACAAACATGGGCTTATTGGCGGCCAGTCCCTTGAGGAACTTCATCCATTCCGCTTCCGATTTGATAACATTTTCTTTAAGCCCGATGAGCCAGGAGATGGTCGTCGGATGGGTGGACGGATCGGCCATGACGATCTTCCCCTTCCATTTCGGGTCCGTCAGGTCTTCGTAGCGCTTGGGGACATCGGCCGGTTTGACGAGTTCCTTGTTGTAGATCAGAGCGGCATATTCGATGCCGAAGCTCTGGATCTTGCCGTCCTTGTTCGCCCATTTCGGATACCCGGTCGAGGCGGGGGACGTGTACGAGGCCAGGACGCCTTTATCCTTGAGCAGGTCCAGTACCGGCATTGGCGCCTGGAGGACGTCGGCCACGAGCTTTCCGGCCGCGTGTTCGGTCAGGACGGTCGCCACGAACTTGGTGGTGGAGAGTCTCGTATACTCTGCCTTGACGCCGTACCTCTTTTCAAAATCCGCGATAATGGGCTCCACGGCGGTGATGTTGGCATAAAACGTTACCTTTCCTTCCGCCTTGGCCTTTTCCACCAGGGCCTGCCCTGCCGGACCCGGCGCGCCCTTCTCCGCCGCAAAGACGCAGGGCGCCATGAATACAGTCAAAACGACCAGAACGATCAGCTTTTTCATGATTTCTCCTCCTTCTGTTGATGATCCGGCCCACGGTATGGGTCATTCGGGCGATGGGGGGACAGCGCCCCCCTTCCCTCCTCCTCATTTAATAACTGCCGCCGGAAAGGTTCTTCCACGGCAAGATCTTCGTATCGTGTTTCTAAATAACACCCTTGGCGGAGAAATGTCAAACCCAACGCCCGTTCAAAATTGCGGAGGTAGATCCCGGTGCTGAAAAAAATCCGGGCGGTCGGTCTGTCGGCGCGGTCCAGGTCTATATAATGAACCGCCGGTAGGGACGGAAACGGCCCTGCTTTTTTTGGAGTCGGATACCGGTTAGCCAGGACAGGTTATTTATGATCCTTTTGTTCGCCTCTTGGCTTTCAAATAGACATCGAGTTTTCTTCTCATTCCCACGGCAACGACAATGACCTCAATCATATCCATATTGACACGATAAACGATCCGTATGTATCCGGTGCGAAGCCGGCGATATCCCGCCAGACTCCCGTGCAGCGGCCTACCTATTTTATCCGGTTCCGCCTGTCGGATACGCTCATCGATCACTCTCATTACTCTGGCCGCTTCAGCCCTGCCGAGACTTTCAAGATCGTTGGCTACTTCGGAGTGATATATGACTTTCCAACTCATTCTTCATCAGCACCTGTGAAACGAATCATCATTTCCTCGTGGGTAATGGCTTTTCCGGGGTCAAATGTCTGAATGCGCTCCCTTGCGACAGCTTCAATGCGAAGGTCTTCCAGTTCATCCATGATCGCCTCGTAAGCATCTACAGGCAACAAAACGGCAGCCGGGACATTATTTTTCATGACGATGTATCTGTCCTGCTTTCCTTTTAGAAGCTTATCAAATATTGCCTTTGCAGAGCGGGATACTTCCGTAACCGAAATCGCCTGGTCTGATCTTTCCATTAAGCTTCCCATATGATCTCTCCCTGAATATTTTTGCGGTAATTATCATATAATAATCAGATTATTTCAAGTAATATTTGCGATTGATAGGGATAAGAAATTGGGGGATGGGGCTTTCAGGCAACCGGCTCGCCACTCGCCGAAATCGTGCCGTTTGACGATATCTTGCTCGTCGAGGTGAAGATCAGGCCATCCGATATCGCCTTCGTATCGATCGGCCAGCCCGCGGTTGTCAAACTCACTGCTTACGAATCCAGCATATACAGCGGGATCGATGGCCGCGTCATGTATGTAAGCGGCGATTCCATTCAGCCGCAGCAGGGCGATCCTTACTTCATCGCCCATGTGCGCACAAACAAGACCTGCGTCGAGTTCCGGGGCAAAGTGCTCCCGGTGATTCCCGGCATGATGGCCACAGTGGACGTAATCACCGGACAAAAGACCGTGTTGGATTATCTGCTCAAGCCGGTGAACAAGGTGCGTCAGCGGGCGTTGCGCTAGCGATAGCGGCCTTTTGGATGCTCTTCATGGCTTATACGGTCGCTTCGTGGATCTTCCGAAATACTTTCTTAAGTTCAGCTTCCAGCGGATCTTCCAGTCTCATATTGAGCTAACACTCTATTATTATGTATATAGTAGCAATTTTTTAGTGCCAAAATACAGCGACTAATTATAACGATACAATACCTATTTATCAAAGTTAAAATCTACTTGCGGAATTGGTGTAATTCTGATATACGGATTTTCACCAAGGAGGTTGTGATGCGCGCGAGTCTTACGGTATCGAGCAGGGGGCAGATCACCTTGCCGGCCGATGTCCGAAAGCGTCTGGGAATCGCGGCGGGTGGCGTCGTCATCATCGAGGAGCGGGAGAATGAAATCGCCCTGCGCCCGGCAGCGGTCATGGAAATTGAGACCTACGGCGACGCTGACATCGCCCGTTGGGACGCCGAGGACCGCCTGGAGGAAGCGGGACGTCTTGCCATTCTGCAGAAGTTCGAAGACAAAACGTGAAACGCCTCTTCCTGGATGCCAACGTTCTCTTCACTGCGGCCCACAATCCGTCCGGAAAGGCGGCGCTTGTGCTGGAACTCGGGGCGCGGGGACATTGGCAGATGCTCACCTCCACCCTGGCGGTTGAGGAGGCGAGCCGCAACCTGGCCGTTAAATTTCCCTCCGCCCTGCCGCGATTGGAAATTCTCCTCCACGATATGACCGTCCTGCCTTCCGTTTCCGACCGGGCTTGCCCCATCGACCTTCCCGCCAAAGACCGGCCGATCTTCCTGACCGCCCTCCGCTGCGGGGCGACACACCTACTGACCGGCGACATGCGGCATTTCGGTCCCTTCATGAACGATGCGCCGCGAACCTCGGTCATCCGAATTACGACGGTTGCCGCATTTCTCGACGAATAGCGAGAATGGGGTCAGGTCTTGGGTCTTGAATTCAGCGATCCCCCTGCTATTATCTTGCTTACGGTTGAATAATGTATCCCTATATATCCGGCCACCTCACTCTGCCAGTATCCATGCTTCTCAACCGCTTCACAAATCACCCGGTTTCTTACCTCCGTATCCTCAACCCCTCTAAACAGCATTTCCAATGACGGACGATCCGCATATCGCTGGCTTCGGGGGATCTCTCCAAGGTCCCTTTTCCCCTGCAAATGCTTTCCCAACCGCTCTACAAACCCTTCATCACCCAGTAATGCCTGCCCCCTCACTTTTTCCC
>Ga0315281_10015345_pt1 | contig 10277 bp, 8 predicted proteins | sample YL17G07_0_MG_FD_204540 | JGI IMG/M metagenome (GOLD analysis project Ga0315281, IMG submission 204540) | Sediment microbial communities from Yellowstone Lake, YNP, Wyoming, USA - YL17G07_0 | ecosystem: Environmental > Aquatic > Freshwater > Lake > Sediment | place: USA: Wyoming | collected...
CAAATTGGAACGGATCTTCTGCCAGTTCGCCGAAGATTCCACCCAGAAACGGATGGTGATGGTGATGGAGCTGTCGCCAAACGCATCCACCAGAATCAGGGATTCGGGTTTTGGAACGATGTCTTTATCTTTTTCGAGTACGCCCTTGATCAGGCTCGTAACCATGGGCAGGTTGGTCTTATAGTCCACGCCTACCTGCAAATCAATCCGTCGGAAAGGATTCTTGGTATAGCTGATCAATGTCTGACTCAGCATCTGTTCGTTCGGAATCACGATTTCGCTTCCGTCTAACCCCTGCAGAACGGTGACGCGTGTATCGATGCTTATGATGGTTCCCATCATGGGTCCCACCTGAATGAAATCACCGATGCTCACGTACTTTTGAGAAAGCATGATGATGGAAGAAATGAAATTTTCAATGATGCCCTTTAAAGCAAAACCGATACCCAAAGAAAAAGCACCGATGACCGCCGTAAAGTTCAGTCCGTTGATGGCAAAAGCAATCGTAATACCAATCGTCACAATCGTGATTTTGGTGATGCGTTCGACCAATATCAGAGCGCTTTCCTGAATGTCATCACGCTTTCGAAGCATGGTTTCCTTGATTCTATTTGCTGCCATCTTTCCTGCCATCCAAAAAAGGACTATAACGATGACGCCTGCAATCCAGTTGGTGATATTGGCTGCAACGTAGCCAAATAGTCCTGTCACTCCGGATGCAGTTCCGCTGGAAGCCGCATCTGCCGCTGTTTTAGCGCCCTGAGCAAAGGCCTTTGGTATCAGTAAATCCATCATGCTTTTAATAATTTAATCCCATAATTATAGCATGAATTTGTCTTTTTTTCAAGCCAAATAAGGCAAAGCCTGCCTGCCGGTAGGCAGGGGAAAGGCGGAGGGTAGAAAAATAAAAACACCTCGCAGGCTGGAAAGCCTTCTCTGCATTTTTATTTTTTAATAATCGCAGAGTACGTTTTCCAACGTGCGAGGCGATTTCATTGTCTCGTTATTTCGTTTTGCATCAGTTTCAAGCTTCGGGCTTTTTGTTGCTCCTTTTTGGGCGTCTTTCAGTTCGGATGGCGGAACGCTATCGGACTCGGGTCTGGAACAAATTTCTATTGTCATTTAACTGAATCCTTAAGGCATTTACTGTGAGGTTGCGGTAGGTTTCAATCACATCTGCAAGCCGTGCCAGATCCACCTGAAAATCGTCGTTCTCATACATTTTTCCAACTGTTTCGGATAAGTTTAAAGGCAAAGCTATTACGCCTCCCTCAATGGCTTCTCTGTAGGCTGTTCCAAACTCTTTCGGATCCGGGATTGGGGGTGCGAGATATTTTCTCATCCGAGTTTGGTTAAATTAAGAATAGCTGAAACCTCTTGTCTGCATTTTTCCGCATCCCTCAATTTTTCTTTGGCCAGTGGATCCTTCACATAGATTCCATAGAGTTTTACGGCAAGAGTTCTGGCATCGATATTTTTAATTCTGAACTCGTTCATTAAAAGATCCCGGACAGCGAAAGCCAGATCGGTGCAGAAGCTCAAATAAAGATCGTCTTTGGCTTTGTTGCCCACTTTCTTTTTGCCGATAGGCTTCATGCGGTTCTGAAGATCCGTAGCCGCTGTACGGTGGATTTTTCCAAAGGATTCTGTAAAGCTTTGCGGTTGACCAAAGGAGGACATGAAAAAAGAGTTTTGTGCTTAAAATCCGGGATCTAGATCTTCTGGTACATTTCTTGACCTTTTTGTTGTGTCAGTGGGTGTAGGTGTTGGTTCAGTGGCTGTAGGTGTTGACTCTTTTGGCTCCCAAGGTAGAAGTGTTGGCTCAGTAGGTGCAGGTGTTGGCTCTTCATCTGGCTCAATCATATGCATATGAGGATGTGTTTTATAATGTGTCGTCTGCGCCTTCATTTTTTTCGTCACTGGGACGCTAGATAGTATTGCTGCTACCAAGGTCTTGGTCTCGTCAAGCAGCTTCTTACAGCCGCTTGAGTCCTTGTCGGTGCAGTTGTTGCGCTTCAGGTAGGCATCATATTCGTAACGAGTAATTATGAGATTACGAATTTCAGGCACATTTGAAGCGGCTTTAATATCTGCTTCCGAAAGTTTTTGATTTAAGAGTGTTTTAAGTGGGGGGCATTGGGTTTGAGTTGGCTGAGGGGTTTCCTGCTGGCATCCACTGCCAAGAACAGCAAGCAATATGCCGATGGCAGCACGGTGGCCTAATGTTATTTTTTCGCTCCTGGATGCAGAGCGTTCAGTTTCAGATGAGGAAACATGATTTATGTGGTTCATAATGGAGGGTGCCTTAAAATATAGTATGTCATTATTACATGAAATACTATATTTGTCAATTAATTCTTATTAGTCAATCAGTACGGCTTTGATACGCCTTAAACCCGCACCAATGGTTTGCTCTTTGGTGATTTTGAAGCGACTGAGCTGACCTAGATGCTCTACATGCGGTCCGCCACAGGTTTCCAGGCTCCAAGGACCCATGTTGTATACCTTCACCTTGTCGCCGTATTTTTCTTCGAACAGGCCGATGGCTCCACGTTCTTTGGCTTCAGCCACGGGCACGATTTCCATGGTGACAGGATGATCCGAAGCAATGGCATCGTTCACGTATTTTTCCAGCGTGGCAATCTGCTCATCCGTCAGTTTATCGGCATTGGCAAAATCGAAACGGAGCCGTTCTGCCGTGATATTGGAACCGCGCTGTTTGGCGTGTTCCCCGAGGGTTTTAATCAGAGCCGAATGGAGCAGGTGAGTGGCCGTGTGCAGACGGGTGGTTTCCCAGGAATGATCCTGCAGGCCGCCTTTAAAGATGCCTGCGCCATGGGTGCGCGATTTTTCCTGATGTTCTTTAAAGGCTTCATCAAATTCTTTTCTCTCCACGGTCAGATGGTGTTCCTTTGCCAGCTCTTCGGTCATTTCGATCGGAAACCCATAGGTGTCATACAGTTTGAAGGCCTGCTTTCCGGAAATCTGAGTGATTTTGCGACCGGTATTTTCGAAGGCCTTCTGAAAGCCGAATAGCAATTTATCGAATTCCTTTAATCCGTGATGGATGGTCATTCCAAATTTTTCCTCCTCTTCGTGGAAGGTTTTTAGGATTTCTTCCTCATGCTTGAGTTCGGGGAAGATATCGCTCATCACGTGAATGACTTTTTTGGCGATAGTAGCCGTAAAAGCCTCTTCGATTCCAATCAGTTTGCCGTGTCTTATAGCCCTTCTAATCAATCTTCGCATGACATAACCCTGGTCCAGATTACTCGGTTTAACCCCATCACCTGCCATCATAGTGGCAGCACGAAGGTGGTCGGCAATGATACGATAAGAAACAGGACTTTCTTCGTAGCTCTTTTTGGCCAGCACCGCGATTTTTCCCAGAATCGGTTCAAAGAGTTCGGTTTCATAAACGGATTTCTTTCCCTGAAGTAGGCAGGTCACGCGTTCCAGTCCGAGCCCTGTATCTACATTTTTCTGCTGGAGAGGTGAATAGACCCCTTCCGTATCTTTGTAATACTGCATGAATACATCGTTCCAGATTTCCACCCATTTGGTCTCGTCGTTTCCCGGATTGCTTTCTTTTGGGGGATGACCCTTGCCTACCCAATAGAACATTTCGGTATCCGGTCCGCATGGTCCTGTCTGACCGGCTGGTCCCCACCAGTTCGATTTTTTAGGAAGGTAGGTGATTCGGTGTTCCGGTACGCCCAATGACTTCCAGATATCAGCGGCTTCGTTATCGGCCGGACAGGTTTCATCACCTTCAAAAACGGTAAAAGAAAGTTTTTCCAGAGGAATGTTCAACCATTCATTGCCTGTCAGAAACTCAAAGCTCCATTTGATGGCTTCCTCCTTAAAATAATCCCCCAGGCTCCAGTTTCCGAGCATTTCAAAGAACGTCAGATGCGTGTTGTCACCGACTTCATCTATATCGCCCGTTCGGATGCATTTTTGAAAATTCACGAGCCGTTTTCCTGCCGGATGCGTTTCGCCCACCAAATAGGGAACCAGGGGATGCATTCCCGCCGTTGTAAAAAGGACGGTTGGGTCGTTTTCGGGTAAAAGAGGCGCAGAAGGAATGACCGCATGCCCCTTTTCTTTAAAGAAATCCAGGTATTTTTGACGAATGACTCGAGCTTCCATGAAATTGTTTGTTACACTTCACAATTTTAGGCAAAGGCAAAGGCAAAGGCAAGGGTTTTCCCTATGTCATCTCGACCACTCGCCTGAATGGAACGGGCAGGCAGCGGAGAGATCTGCGTAGTATCCATTTTTGTAACAAGTTGAAACGCAGATTTCTCGACTTCCCTGCCTGCCGGCAGGCAGGGCTCGAAATGACAGGCGCGGGGCGCTTGCCTTTGCCCTATTTTGCCTTGAAAAAAGGCGAAATTACTGCTATAATAAAGGGAATAAAACTAAAACGACCATGGACGAAAACAAGATAAAATCGAATGGTAGCAAGATCGCAGCCGATGAGGGGTCAGCAATCACTCTGGATCAGCTGGTTAATCTGGCGATTGAAAAAGAGGCATCCGATATCCATTTTGGAGAGGGGAGTAAGGTAGCACTTCGCGTGGGCGGACAATTTGTGTTTATTGAAAATATGGAGGCGCTCAGCAAAAAGAACGCGGACGAGATGATCTTTTCCATGTTCACTTTAGAGGATGAAAAGAAACGCCTGGAACGAGTGCGGGAGATAGATTTTTCCTTTCAGCATTCTTCAGGGGTGAGCTTTAGAGTGAATGTATTTTATCAGAGAGGCAGGCTTTCTGCCGTTATGCGTATGATTTCGAAGCACCTACCGAGTATGGAGGAGCTTGGAATTCCGGAAGAAATGAAAGCATTGCTTGCTCAGCGCGAAGGTCTGATTTTGGTTTCAGGAACCACGGGTTCCGGAAAATCGACCAGTGTTCAAGCTATGCTGGAATATATGAACAAAAATTTTGTTCAACATATCATCACGATTGAAAACCCCATTGAACATGTATTTGAAGATGACAAGTGTATTTTTTCACAGCGTGAACTTGGAAACGATACGCTGACCTTGGCTAATGCTTTGCATTCTGCCATGCGAGAGGATCCAAACACAATCATGGTTGGCGATATCAACGATTTAGAGAGCATGGAAAATGTGCTTACAGCCGTTGAGACAGGTCATCTAGTTATTGCCTCTATGCCAACCAAAAATATCAAACAGACCTTGGAGCGGATTGTATCTTTGTATCCGCAGGCTCAGAAGAGCCAGGCACAGGAAAGACTGGCAGATGCAATTGTGGCTATTTTAGCTCAGGATCTGGTTAACCGAATTGACCGTGTAGGAAGAGCTGCTGTATTTGAGCTTCTAATCACTAATCCCGGCATTCGAAACATCGTCAGGCAGGGTAATATGAATCAGCTTAGAACGGCTTTGCAGTCCGGAGCCAGAGAGGGAATGATTACCATGGATACCTACGCCTACAATCTGGCTCTGCAAGGCATCATCAGTCAGGAAGATGTGGAAAGGTACTCGGAACAGGATTAAAGCTGAAACCTTTAAAAAAGGTTCCAGTACCTCCAAAATATCTGAACTCACTCCTCACTTTCTCGCTTTAGCTCGTTCCGCCTAACTTTGGGGCCCATAACCCAAAGCAGCGTCGGAACTACGCGCGCTCGAAATCTCGTCGCTCGGTATTTTATATTTGCTGTCAGATATTAAGTTTGCTGCCTGATTAGCGTTGAGTGAGCCAGTGAATGAGGATGTTGGCGACGCTCATCAGGAAGCCTACGTACAGGTAGGTCGGCCAGCCGCCTTCGATGAGAATGGATATGCCTTCAAATTGTAGTACGTTCAGGGCGTATTGCGCGAACCAAACCAAGAACATGTTGATGGCAAAGGTGAATAAGCCCGCTGTAAGAAAGATGAGGGGGAAAGTCAGGAGTCGGAGTAGGGGTTTGGCGAATCCGTTTAAGATTCCAAAAATAGCCGCTGTGATTAAAAATCCATTAGTGCCCCCTGTGATGAGGAAATTGGGTTGCAGGAACTGCACCACAAAGTACAGGGCGGCGGCGTTTGCCAGTAAACGAAGGAGAAGAGTTCGAATCATTTTTTAGGACTAAGGATTGCCCGTATTTTATCACAATCTTTTAAATACCATGAAGTAATTTTAGGAATTCCTTCTTTGATATTGCCTTCTTAGTTGCATGGCTCTGTTTAACCGATTAGATTTCCCTTTATCATGGCCCTCCCAGCGTATCGCATCCACGTCTAGTCGAATTTCACCAACGATCATTAAATAATTTTCAAGGTCCCTGTAGATCATGGACCCCGGGATAAGATCTTTTACGGATTCTTCCTGACTGAAGCGTAGCAGATCACTGCTTGTTGCAGGTCTGTTGTATTTTAGCTCCACCATTGCGATTAGCTTTCTAATGGTAGTTTTTAGCAGGTAGCGCTGACCCTTAATGCCTTTCACTACGTCAGAAATATCGTCAATGATTTGCGGATTTAAAATGGTATGCTTTTCAAGCTTTTTCGTTCTGGATTCCTTTTTTCTTGACTCGCGAATACCATCCCTTGTTTCAGCGACGGTTCTTTCTAATGCATAGCGCAACCTTTCATCTTCATGCTCTCTGGGTTCGTGAAAACTTTCTCCAATGACTGCGGTCAACTCGCTGATTAGTCGTTTTTCCTTATCGGTTCCGCTCATGGGATTTCAACAAAGTTATTGGACTCTAATTTATTATAATTATAAATTATTTATATACTTTGTCAATATTAGCGTTTTACCTTCATGATTAGGCCTTCACATTCTTCAAATTGGTCCGGTTCAATAATATCCTCTTCAATGGAAGTGGCGAGAGTTTCTGCCTTTATATAGTCCCCAAACCGGTTGATGAGTTCAGGGCTGGCTCCGATCAAGGCAATCCGAATGCGGTCATCCACATTGTAGCCTGCTTCTTTTCTCAGCTCCTGAATGCTTCGCACGATGTCGCGCGCCTGTCCTTCCATTTCCAATTCGGGCGTAATGGTCGGATCCAGAGAGATGAGGATTCCGGCTTCTGTTTCAATTTCCCGGCCCTCTTTGCCCATATAAGCGATTTCCAGTTCAGCCGGTTCCAGCTCATAGATAAGGACTTTCAGGTTACCGTTGGCAAGCCGTTCAAAACGACCGGCTTTGGCTTCCTGAATGATGTTCTGAACTTCTTTTCCGTATTTCGGACCCAGTAGTTTAGCATTCGGTTTAGCAATCACCGTGGCCAGGTCACCCGGTTTATCAAGGAATTCAACCTCTTTCACATTGAGTTCTTCTTTGATGATATCCAGCTGGTCCGTTAACAAGGCTTTATCGTACTGATCGCCCAGGGCGATTTGGATTTTCTGAAGGGGCTGACGAACTTTTATCTTAAGCTTTGCACGGCTGGCTAGACCCAGGCTCACCACCGTTTTGACGGTAAACATTTCCTCCAGCAGACGAGTCGGAACCTTTAAATTGTTGGGCACAGGATAAGCGGACAAATGCACGGATTCTTCACCCGTCAGATTCTTATAAATCTCTTCACTCAAGAAAGGGCAGAAAGGGGCTATAATCTGACACAGCGTGGTTAGAACGGTATAAAGGGTTTCGTAGGCGGACAGTTTGTCTCCATCATCCTCGGATTTCCAGAAACGTCTTCGGGATCTACGGATGTACCAGTTGGTCAGGCTATCGACGAACTGATAGATCTCATTGCTGGCCTTCTGTAAATCGTAGGCCTCCATCAAAGCGGTTTCTTGAACAATTAATTTGTTCAACTCAGCTAAAATCCACAGATCCAGCTTATTCTTGGGTTCTAGCTTCTTGGCTTTAGCATTGGGTTTCCACTTATCAATGTTGGCATACGTCACAAAAAAGCTGTAGGAATTCCAAATCGGCAAAATGAAGTTACGAACCACATCGCTTACTCCTTTTTCACTAAAGCGCATATCGTCGGCTTTCACCACGGGCGAGTTCATGAGATAAAAACGCATCGCATCGGCTCCGTGCTTTTCCATCACTTCATCGGGAGCGGGATAATTCTTCAGACGTTTGCTCATCTTCTGGCCGTCTTCGGCCAGAACGATTCCGTTCACAATACAGTTTTTAAAGGCAGGCTTTTTGAAGAGCGCGCTGGCAAGGACATGAAGCGTGTAAAACCACCCACGAGTCTGATCGAGCCCCTCGGCGATGAAGGCAGCCGGAAAATTGTTTTCAAATTTTTCTTTATTCTCAAAAGGATAATGGAGCTGTGCATATGGCATGGAGCCCGATTCAAACCAGCAATCCAAAACTTCGGGAACTCTTCGCATCATATCCCTGTATTTCATGGGGCACGGTTTGGCATGTTCGTTTTCGGCGTGAACGATGTCATCGATGGTCAGATTTTCACACAACATCAGGCTGGCCAGCTTGGCATGAGAATGACCCACGACGAGAATCCTTTTTCCGAAATACTTGTTATAAACCGCCTTATGACGGGCGGCAACAGTGAATAGAGTTTCACCTTTTGGTGGATTTTTGCGACGGACCCCTTCAACATCCAGTTTTAAATCTTCGATGAGTTTTTTTCCGTCCCACTCTCCAAAATCCCGTTCCCGCAGTCCGTCCTCGACTACAATCTTTACTTTAAGTTTTTTGTTGATGATTTCGGCGGTTTCTTTTGCACGTCCCAGCGGGGAACAGATGATGAGGTCGAATTTTTCTTTGCTCAGTGCTTCGGCTGCCTTTTCGGCCTGCGCCTTTCCCGTTGCATTCAATTGATTGCCGGCGCGATCGCACCCGCCACCCTGAATGATGCCTTTGGCATTGTCATCCGTCTCGCCGTGACGCACATACGTTATATCCACGACCTTGCCGCATTTGCAGTCAAAGATAATGTCATCAATCTTATGTTTGTGAAGGTCCTCCACTTTTCTATTTGCCATTTCTTCCAGTTCCTTTCTGGAACCGAAACACTTTATTTCCCCACATTCACTCCGCCAGAGCGGAAGAGGGGTACCCCAGTAGCGGTTACGGCTGATGGCCCAATCGCGAGCTCCTTCCAGCCATTTTCCGAAGCGGCCCTCCTGAATGTGATCGGGGATCCAGTTGATGGATTTATTGTTATTGAGAAGTTCCTTCTTCATTTCCTCCACTTTTACAAACCACGTGGAAATCGGTCGGTAAATCAGAGCCGTGTCACATCGCCAGCAGAATGGATAGCTGTGATTGATGGTTTCGTGTTTTACCACCTTTCCTTCATCCTTCAGTTTTTTGATGATATTCGCATTCGCATCGAATACCATCTGACCCTTGAACTCCGCAACGGAATCGTTGAATCTGGCTTCCGCATCGAGCGGATAAACGGCTTCGATTCCTAATTCTTTGATAACAGCCATGTCGTCCTCACCAAAAGGAGCCATGTGAACCACGCCTGTTCCATCTTCCACCGTGACAAAGTTCCCGTTGGCGATGGTGAAGGACTTCTTTTCCTTCTTGTCCGCAAAATACGGAAGAAGCGGTTTGTACTTTTTGCCTTTCAAATCCTTCCCTGTCATTTCTTCCACAATCTTGTAGTCCTCAGGGTTTTTGTAGAGATGAGGAATCCGATCGAGAGCCAGAATGTATTTTTCTCCGCTCGCGACCTGAATTTTGGCGTAAGTCAGAGTGGGTCCAACGGCGAGGGCCAGATTGCTAGGTAAAGTCCATGGGGTGGTTGTCCAAGCCAGAATAAAAGTTCCCGGTTCATCTGCCAGTTCAAACTTTACCGTTAACGCTGGGTCCTGTTTATCCTTGTAGCCCTGATTCGTTTCAAAGTTGGAAAGAGGAGTGGCACAGCGCGGGCAGTACGGCACGACCTTGTGGCCTTCGTAAATGTATTTCTTTTCCCACAGGCTGTTAAACACCCACCAGATGGATTCCATGTACTCAGGGTCCATCGTTTTGTAGTCGTTTTCCATATCCACCCATCGCCCTGTTCGCTTCACCGTTTTTTTCCATTCTTCGGTGTACCTAAGCACCGCTGCCCTGCAGGCTTCGTTGAACTTGTCTTCGCCGTACTCCTCAATTTCCGTTTTACTGCCCAGATTCAGATCTTTTTCAACAATGTTTTCCACAGGAAGTCCGTGGCAGTCCCATCCCCATTTTCTTTCAATCTTATATCCTTTCATGGTCCAGTATCTTGGCACCACATCCTTAATGGTTCCTGCCAAAATGTGCCCGTAGTGGGGCAGGCCAGTGGCAAAAGGAGGTCCGTCGTAAAAGACGTATTCTTTTTTTCCTTTATTCACAGAT
>Ga0315281_10015346_pt1 | contig 10276 bp, 8 predicted proteins | sample YL17G07_0_MG_FD_204540 | JGI IMG/M metagenome (GOLD analysis project Ga0315281, IMG submission 204540) | Sediment microbial communities from Yellowstone Lake, YNP, Wyoming, USA - YL17G07_0 | ecosystem: Environmental > Aquatic > Freshwater > Lake > Sediment | place: USA: Wyoming | collected...
TTTTCCTCCGCGCCGGCCGTGGTCGAGATCGCCGACGGGCCGAAAGTCGCGATCACCGAGGCCGACCTCGAGGACTACGCGGGACTGTGGCTGACCGGCGCGGACGATTCGCCGTTCAAGCTCGTCGGCAAGTTCCCGGCCTATCCGCTCAAGGAACAGGTCAAAAACGACCGCGACGTCCCGGTCACCAAACGGGCGCCCTACCTGGCCAAGACGGCGGGACGCCGCGTCTTCCCCTGGCGCGTCCTGATGATTGCGGACAAGGACGGCGACCTGATCGAGCATCCGTTCATCTACCGCCTGGCCAAGCCGTCGACGGGGGATTTCTCCTGGGTCAAGCCGGGGAAAGTGGCCTGGGATTGGTGGAACGACCTCAACGTCTATGGCGTCGATTTCCGGGCCGGCGTCAATACGGCGACCTACAAGTACTTCATCGATTTTGCCGCCAAGTACGGGATCGAGTATATCATCCTGGACGAAGGCTGGTACAAGAAGGGCGACCTGCTCACGGTCAATCCCGACGTCGATATGGACGCCCTCCTCTCCTATGGCCGGTCGAAGAACGTCGGGATCATCCTCTGGACGACCTGGAAGACGCTCGAAGACCAATTCGCGCAAGCCATGGACCAGTTCAGCCGATGGGGTGTTGCCGGGCTGAAAGTGGATTTCATGCAGAGGGACGACCAATGGATGGTTCAATACTATTACAAGGTCGCGGCCGAAGGCGGCAAGCGCAAGTTCCTCATCGATTTCCACGGCGCCTACAAGCCGACCGGCCTGTACCGGACGTTCCCCAACGTCATCACCAGCGAGGGCGTCTACGGCCTCGAACAATCCAAGTGGGCCCGGAACGCGACGCCCGAACATACCGTCACCCTGGCTTTCACCCGCATGTTCGCCGGCCCGATGGATTTTACGCCCGGGTCGATGATCAACGGCGGCCTGCGCAATTTCCAGCCCATTTACAACGAGCCCATGAGCCAGGGCACGCGCTGTCACCAATTGGCCATGTATGTCGTCTACGAGAGCCCTCTCCAGATGCTGGCCGATTCGCCGACCCACTACCTGCGCGAGCCCGAGTGCCTGGAGTTCCTGGCCAAGGTTCCCAGCGTTTGGGACGAGACACATGTCCTGGACGCCCAGATCTCCGATTACGTACTCGTTGCCAGGCGCAACGGCGTGAATTGGTGGGTGGGGGCGATGACGGACGCGACCCCGCGCGAGTTGACGATCGACTGCGCCTTCCTGGGCGACGGCGCTTACGCGCTGACCCTTTATCAGGACGGCATCAATGCCGACCGCAGTGGCAATGACTATAAAATGATCAAGAGGACGGTGACGAAGGCCGACAAGCTGATTATCAAGCTGGCCCCGGGCGGCGGCTGGGCGGGGATATTCACGCCGTCGGGGAAGTAGATTCGGTTGATATCGGCCGCTCCTCGAGGTGGTTGAGGAAACGGGCCCGCACTTTGTTGACGAGTCAGTTTGCCGAGGCTACTTTGTTCATTGCATTGACGGCAAGCACGGCCCAAATAATACAGATTGGCTGGGTTATGAATAGTCCTAACCCGACAGTGGGTATCGCAACTATTGGGGTCACGATCATCATGATGATCGCGCCGGGCACAGTTGCGTATAACATCCCTAATGGCCCGAAGAAGAAAGATAGCAGAAAAGCTGTGGCAGCGCTTTTTTGTGCTCGAATTACAACTTCCATCGGCTTTTGATCACCCATTTCATATCACTCCCCATTTTCGAAATTGTTGACATAAAAATGATTCTGTCGAGTAAATAAAATGTATAAAACCACTTCGTTTAGTGATTAGGGGATACTGTGAGTTGGAACTATTACTTTCTTTTGTCGTTCCGCCTATTAACGATAATAGAAAGCCTAGAATCGTTCCGATTCCGCTGATCTGAAGGCTGATGCCGACCTCTTGTGATTCCCCTTGGGACAGAGGAACAATGATCTTCCAGATCAGAAGGGCCAAACCGGCAATTGAACCGAGAATGGCGATCAATTTGGATATATTTCTAGCGAGATAAAATCCACCCGCGATGGCTATTCCACAGATCAACACCAACCAATAGGTCGAATCTCCAATTTCGTTATCTGATGCGAGCTGAAGGCCGGTGACATTGACGCCACATGTCCGCACCCAAGGCAAGAAAAAACAGAGAACAACAAGGAGGCCGCCAATCGGAATCAGTCTTTTCTTATCCATTATATTTCTTCTCTAAAAAGCGGGACGGTTATTATTTGATTTCTTTGACCAGCGATGTATGTACCCATCCTTCTTTTCCGTTCGCTTTTTGCACATATAACCAATCTTTTGTGGTGTCCAATATTTTTAGGCTTTCATTTATTGTCGCCGTTGCGATGATCGCGGAGGCCGTATTGGGTTCCATCCGAATATTGGCTGAATTGACGATCACCTTGGCGATTCGGGCTGTATTTTGAGTTGCTCTCGCGCTTGGAGTAAGACCGCCTTTTGCTTGATGGTACTCTTCGAGCTTTTTTAGAAAAATCTTGCCGACTTTATCTCCAGCATTTTCGAGAGCTTTCTTGCCTGCGACTAAATCTGAGGAGTCAGCTCCCGATCCATATTCGCCAGCGGTGCAAATGATTTCCTGATTGTCAGAGAATATGGCCCTTGCTTCGAGTCTTCCTCGCCAACTACGAAAACCGCCTGTTGGCGCGGCTTCCTCAGCGAATGCTTCTCCGATAATAATGATCGAAACTTTTAGTTTCCTTGCCAGCGTGGCGGCGGCGCTCGCGTCTTTAAGGGCTTCGGTCACTTCCGGGGAGTACCTTAAAGCAGCAATGCTGGTTTGCTCTACAACTTTGTATCCATCGTCCAAGAGTAATTGGATGATACGCGTTTCTCCAGCCGGATCGGGAACGGGCCGCCTGATCAACATTTCGGGGATAACGACCGCGATTCGAATGGTTTTTTTCCATTCAGAGCTTGGTTTATTTTGTGCATTTCCAGAACGGTCTGTAGATTCGGGGTTTATCTCAGCAAGTTGCCGATCGAGTTTCGATTGAATACTCTTCTCGTATTGAATCAACGATAAGGATTTTGAGTATTTATTTAACGTCAATGAGGTGATCTTTTGTAAGTTTGATTCGGGAAAGAGAGAAATCGCTGTATTCATCTCTTGTTCAGCCCCGTCTAACTTTCCCAGTAAAAATAACATCATCGCTGCGTTATAGGCCGCAGGTGATGCCTTCTCGTTGGTTTTGCAAGCTTCGTAAAACGCGTCGAGTGCGCGATCAGTTAGACCAGCTTTCGCGAATGCGATCCCGGGTTTTAATATTTCCTTATAATCTCCCGCGCCGGAATCAAGCTCGATATTGGTGGTTTCTTGATGCGGACAGATAAGGAGGACAATGTCCGAAGAAATATTCGTTGCGCATGCATCAAACAACTCATCTTCTGTCGGCAGATACTGCTGGTTGGGATTGCTAAAGCCTTTACTAGCCCGAAGCGTGCGGCTATAAACCAATCTCCCCGTGCTTGTGTGGATGATTTTCAAATTCACAGCAACGTTGAGAACTCGGTCATAAATCGTTTGTTCTCCGGTTTTTGTGCGCTGAGTATGATACGAATTTTTTAATTCGAAGACAGAAATACTACCGCTTATGACAGCATCCGCGTTTAGCAACTTCCCGATTTTAGCTCCCCCCGCGGAATCATCGGCTAGACCTGAAACGGATAGGCGTTGCTCGGCCAATATATTCGAAAGATGGCTTCTTTCCACGACAGAATAGTGCCCGTTGTTGGTGATAAACATCTCGATTCTGTCCGCAAGTTGAGCTCCAGCGTCAAGCGATTTTCCTCCGAAGGGAAAAACCGCGATTGTTTTCACTCCGGGAAGGGTAACTTGTGCAGGCACTAATCTGCGGAACCCTAGCGTCGTCATACAAGACAGGGTAAATAGAAAAAAGCAAACGAAAATTAAGTAAAAATGAACTCGTTTCATCTGAATATTCTCCTCTTTATGCCGGATTGATTAAAAGATTTATCGCGTATGATGAGATTTGGCTACCTAGTTTTATTGAAAATATCGTTATTACCCACCTTCTAATAGGAAGACGCGATTTTAGGAAAATATTCCCGGAATTGTTAATTGTAAAAACGCATTGGATATCTTATAGTTATTTGGATTATGGTTCCCCGTATGGATCGTCCTAAGGATCTGCAAATAAAAGAGAATATTGATTCGATCGCCCTATCCGTCCGTAATATTCTATTTGCCAGTTTTTCGGGCTTGATTCCGCAAGAGCGCGAAGATATCGAACAAAACGTCAAACTCAAGATCTGGCAGGCCTCGGAAAACGGGAAGAACATCGACAATTTTCGGTCTTACCTATGGAAGGTCGTATATACGACCGCACTGGATGAGATCGGCAAGCGGATGAATTGTATTTCCTTGGATGATCTCCAGGCTAAAGCCGATTCGTTATTGATTTCTCAATTGGAGCTTAAGAATCCGGAAATAGTGGTTGAAGCCCGGGAAATGTCCAAAATCATTCAAGCGGCGGTATTACGTCTATCTCGGCGAAGAAAAGTTGTTGTCGAACTCTATTTAATGGGAATGGATCTGGCGGAAATCAGCAAGTTCAAAAACATGAGAGAAAATCAAGCCCGACATCTTCTTTATCGTGGTTTGTATGATCTAAGAGCTATTATCAGAAAATTTATACGCAACCCGAAAATTGCGAACCTTACGAATTTGGCGAAGGCGGAAAAGAAATGAGAATGAAGAGCGGATGTCCGAGTGACGAAACGCTGACAAAGGCGTTTCAAAATGATTTGTCCAAGAGGAAAAAGGATAATCTGGTTGATCATATCTTTAATTGCCCGAGGTGCCGAATAAAATTCGAAGCCTTAACAAAAATACAAGCTGAATTGAAACTGATCGAGAATAACATTATCGAAAAAAATAGCCCTTCCATAAATCAACTCGTTACGAGTGAGAAAACACGTTCTCGAAAAATTCCTTATTTTCGGTATTCCTATATTGTTTCGACGGCCCTCTTATTCGTTCTAGCGGTAGGAATTGGATATTTATTGCTCCATCAAAAAGAGAATCGACCGGTCCTTCGAGACAACGGGTCGGCAGCTTTCGAATTAATCGAGCCCAAGGGGAAACTCACTAGTATTCCTTCGAAATTTACGTGGACAAGGATACCGGGCGCCGATTCTTTTTGTTTTAAAATGATCGATGAAGATCTAAATACGATTATTAATCGAACAGCATATTCCAACCAATACATATTGACGAATGTCGAAAGGGGAAGGATAAAGAGAAAAAAAATTTATTTGTGGTCCGTTGCAGGTATGAATGACAGCGGTGAAAGAATTGGTTTCGCCCAAACATACTTTGAAATTCGATAACTTTACGTCTATGGATGAGATCGGAAATCGGCCGTGGAATGATCCGACGCTCCAATCAGAATAAAAGGGGCCCAATAAAACGGATGGTCATAGCCATGCTTCAGCATCCATAGTTTCGCGGATCGCAGAGCTTCACCCTTCGTTTTCTTCTCGGCCAAGTAAAAATAAAAGGTCCTCATCAATAGTTCTGTTGCCCGATCTTCAATTGACCATAATGACGCAACGAGTGAACGTGTTCCCGTCATAAGAAACGGAGCGGACAATCCAAGCAGACCCTCGCCTTCTTCGATTTTTCCCTCGGCGCTCCGACAGGCGGATAACGTCACAAGGTCCGCTTTGATGTATAGACTTAAAATATCGATGGGTTGAAGAACTCCGTCTTCTTCGTCATTGGGGTTCGCGCCCAACAAGAGCGACGATCTGAACCAGTTGTTTTCATCCAAGAGGCCATGCGCGGCAATATGAATAATATGAAAGTCTTGGAGATCGAGCTTTTTAAAACCGGTTTCGCCGGCAAAACGGCCTTTCAAGACAGATACGCGGTCCTTATTAAAAAGATGCGAAATAGCCTCAACTTCTCGTGTGACATTGGAAATAGTGTCGGAGGATGGCAATTTCGACGAAGGATTCATTTGGGGAAATATTCCAGGCGCTCCCGCTACGGCCAGAAGATCCATTTTATGCGCAGGCATTTTTTCATTTTTGCCAAGATTCAATAAATGCGAAGCAGAAAGCGCATAGTCAATTTCCCACGATTTGATAAGGTAGGGAATATCAGCCCGTTCCGATCGAACCGGCGATGAAGCGGACGATGCCTCATTCCGGATGAGAGTCTCGAAGGGCAAATGGCGCAATATCCCCGCGGGAACAATGATGATTTTTTTTATTTCCTTCGATAATTCGACAGCGAATGGCGAAATGAGAAGATCATAGAGTTTCCTCCCTCCTTCTGTGGAGGCAAAGTCCTTCGGTTCTGGAGCGGATAAAAATTGTAGGTAATTGGGCACCCAACTCCGAAGGATCGTGGGATTCTTGAGACGATGAAACAAGAGCCTGTTATGAGTCAATAAAAAAGCATAACCGACCTTGTTCGATATGAAGTATTCAATTAAAGCGGAATCATTGGAAAGTATCCGTTTCTGGATTTCTAGAGGCAGGCTCGGTTTCAGAGACGAAATCGATCGACCTTTTTCTGATAGCTTCTTGATCTGAATGAGCCAGGCGATGAATTCGTCTTCAGCGGATTCCAATTTTTCGAAAAGAGCCCGGCGCTCTGCAAAATCGGAAGTCCTTGTGATCAATTTTTGAGCGGCCGTGATTTCCGATGCGATTTTCAATCGCCAATTATGAATTATTGATTTTTTATGGGCCTCCTCTCCGGCAATCAGTTCCTTGATGCACGAAAAAACGCCGAATCCTTTCGTCCTCTCAGCCACAAGGAAAGCTTCTCGATCATACCCTCCTCTGGGGTCCTTTTGGTGGAGGGTAAATAAAAGATCTATATATGCTTCATAAATTTCCATTTTGTCATGCAAATAATTGGGTCTATAGAACCACAATGGAAAGCACTCCGAGATGGAGTCGATTAATGTGACCGCTTTTCTATACGAATCGAGGGCCTGCCGATAATCGGCGAGATTTTCTGCGATATGGGCCAGCCCGGAATGAGATCTTAATAAGATTTCTTGAAGACGGCCTTCACTAGAATGCCTTACGGACCGTGAGGATAACTCGAAGGCCGCATTGATCGAATTTTTCTTAAGAAAGACATCGGCCAGCAAAGCTTCAATGAGTCCTAACCAGCGCTTGCCCAAATCGGTATTTGCGTCAAATTGCCAGCCCGATTTTAAAAAAAACTTTTTTACAAATTCGCCGAGATCGACGTTGGGTTGTCGGATCAAGAATCGATCGAGAAAAAAAACGTCGGAGGCCGCTTTGATTTGATGGGTAGCAGGAAAAAGAGTCGGTGATGTGTCTTGGTTGAGGATTTCCCCGCAATTCCAAATCAAGGCGTGTCGGACGGAAAAATTAATGTGGTTGTAGCCCTCGAACGCCACATCGCAATTCGTGATAAAAGCGTTTTCGACCTCGATCGTACCGGCATCGTTTGTGCCGACGCCTATTCCGCAGTTGTCAATGACGATGTTCTTGAACATGGCCGAGCCGAAGTTTTTATCCGTATCGTTGACGGAAAGACCGCTCTGGGCCATATTCAAAATTGCCAAATTATGGGCTCGCCAAGCGACATCCGGACTGAATCGCTGTTCGATCCCAGTATTGGAGTCTCTGAGAATGAAACCATCGATCTCTGTTTTCGCCCGGACGATAAAAATGCATTCGTTGTGTGTTCCCGTTCCCGAGATTACGGCTTTAAGAATGTTCTTGGCGCAAACGCGAATGGATTTCGAGATTATGATGTTTTTTTCAAAATAGTAACCATCATCGACTTCAACGGTATCGGCGTCATGGGCTTCAGAAACGGCGCTCTTAATGGTTAGGAATTCTTGGGGGACGCGAAGGATCCGAGAATGGAGAAAGCTCGATTGCAATAAGAAGATAAAAGTAATTAACGCCTTTTTCAAAACTGCGCCCCGTTTAGCCTGTACGCAATATATTAATTCGGTGGCCGATATGTCAAGTTTGTAAAGGCAAATCTACGCCTTTTTAAATTATCGCTTTTCGGTTGATATCGGCCGCTCCTCGAGGTGGGCGAGGAAACGGGCCCGCACCTGATTCACCAGCTCGTCGTGGTGTTCCTTGGCAAAGCCGGCCGTGGATACCGGCGCTTCGATGATGTAATCGACCCGGCCGGGCCGGATAAGCCGGCTGCCCTTGCGGTTGATGCGAAAAGCCCCGAGCTGGACGAGCGGCAGGATGTCCAGGCCCGACTCGATAGCCAGGACGAATCCTCCCCGCTTGAACGGGCCCAATCGGCCGTCCAGCGTGCGCGTCCCCTCGGGCAGGACGAGAAACGAAAAATCGCGCCGCATGCGCATAAGCGCGGCCGCCCGGTTGAGGCTTTCCCGCGCCTTGCGGCTGTTCTTGCGGTCGATCGGGATCTGGCCGATGCGTGTGATCACCTGGCCATAGACGGGCCATTTGAAATGTTTCTGTTCCTCGATCCCCCGCGCGCGGCCGGGGAAGCCGGCGTAGAAGACGAAAGGATCGAAGAAATTGACGTGGTTCATCATGAGGATGTACTGGCGGCCGGGATCGAAATTTTCGCGGCCCCGGACCCTGACCCGGATGCCGCAGAAAAACAGAATGGTCCGGCAGGAGCCTTTGATGATCGGTTCAAGCTTCGGTCCGCTATAGATGAGGGCCCCCAGCATGATCAGGACGCAACAGACGAAGAAAACGGGCACGGCAATGATCCAAAGCAGGGTCGAGCGGACGTTATCGAAAAGCCATTTCATACGAGAATCGTTAGTTCCCGGGGAAGGACTTTGAGCCGCAGGGGCGTCTTTCCCAGGAGTTCGCCGTCGGCCATCAGCATGAGCGGCGGTTCGCCTTCGATGACCATTTCGGCGGCCTGGGCCATTTCCACTTTAGGGTGGGCCGCGTGCTTGCCGGAGAAGACTTTCCCGAAAATGGCCAGGATCTCGCGCCGGTTGACCTCGCGAAAGACGACCAAATCGGCCTTGCCGTCGGCGACGTCGGCCTTCGGGGCGATCATCATCTTCCCCCCGGTGTATTTCGAATTGGACACGACCAGGGCGCTGTCGCGGATCTCCCGGCGGGCGCCGTCGGTCTCGATGACGATGCGGTTTCTCATGCCCTTGGCCAGGCGCAGCAGAACGGCCAGGCTGTAGCCGAGCGAGCCCAGCGGCTTGAGCTTGTCGTTGGTCAGCTTGAGGATGTCAGCGATAAGGCCGACGCCGATGATGTTGAGCGAGACCATTTTCACCAGGGCTCCTTGGATCTGATGTTCAAATTCGATCAGGTCGACAGTGTGACGCCGGCCGGACAGAATATTGGTCAGCGCCTCTTCGGGCGAGGTGGTCCCGAAATCGCGGATGAACGAATCGCCGGTGCCGGCCGGAATGAGACCGATTTCGGGGCGTTTCGCCGGGCGGCCCTGGGCGTAAAGGCCGTTGACGACCTCGAAGGTCGTACCGTCGCCGCCCAAGCAGATGATCCGGTCGAAAATCTCCCCGGCCGCCTGCCGAACGAGCTCGACGGCGTGGCCGGCGTACTCCGACAGGCGGGTGACGAGGCCGGGGATTTCAGCGTTCAGGAGGGCTTCCAGGCGTTGAAAGACTTTCTTCCCCCGGCCGTGGCCGGCGACAGGATTGACGATGAGAAGGGTTTTCGGCGTGGTCGGCATCAGCCGCTTATAGCACGAGTCGATCGAAAATTCAATTTTCCCCGGCGCGGCGGGTGGCCTTGTCGGCGAACGATCCGGATTCTCTCCTTGGCCGGGACCGTCAGCGTGCTTCGGCGCGTTTCTTGCCCCGGAAATAATAGTAGAACGGCAGGCCGAGCAGGCAACAAGCACTGGCGGCCAGGGCTTGGACGGGTTTTTCGAGCAGGGTGGCGCCGACGAAAAAGAGCGACATCAGGATGAACAGGATCGGCGTCACCGGGTAGCCCAGCGTTTTATAGGGGCGTTCGGCGTCCTTCCGCGTACGGCGCAGTTTCATAATCCCGATCCCGGTCAGGAGCATGAAGATCCCGTCCATGAAAACGAGGTAGGTGATGATGTTGGCGAACGTCCCCCAGACTAGGAGAAGCACCATGGCCCAGGCGCATTGAAGGATGATGGCATTGGCCGGTGTCTTGAATTTCGGGTGGATCCGGGCGAAGGCCGGGAAGAAGAGTCCATCGTCCGACAAGGCGTAAAAAATCCGCGGAACGGAATAGGTATTGAT
>Ga0315281_10015347_pt1 | contig 10276 bp, 10 predicted proteins | sample YL17G07_0_MG_FD_204540 | JGI IMG/M metagenome (GOLD analysis project Ga0315281, IMG submission 204540) | Sediment microbial communities from Yellowstone Lake, YNP, Wyoming, USA - YL17G07_0 | ecosystem: Environmental > Aquatic > Freshwater > Lake > Sediment | place: USA: Wyoming | collected...
GCCCGAAATCCACCGAAAGACGTTCCTTATAGCGTCGCCAGTCTTCCACTTGTTTGATGGGATTCTCATGATAGTGTATGCCGGGAATCAACTTGTTCCGAGTGGCAACGAAACCGAACTTGTCCGCCACGGTTATCGTTTCGTCGGTTTCCTCGACGATCTTTTCCTCAAACCGCATCGACGTATCGATAAAGAGATGAGTTTGGTCGTAGCCAAAAAAATCCTCGCGTTCCGCCTGATTGGGGGGCATGCCCTGCCTGATCCAGTTATGTGCAGTGTCGGTGAACAGCTCTTCAGACCAGAACGGCATCCGGTCGATAGGCGTTCGTTCGATGGCGCCTTTTATTCGCGATCTTCCGTCCATGTTTTTTCTCTTGTTTCTACCAGTTTACTGAATCCCTACTAACGAATTTGCAGAGATGAATCAAGAAGTATGTTGTCTTCACTGGAGGTGAGAAAAAACGGAATTGCAGAGTCTGTTTGCTCCGAGGCCGTCGACCTGAGTTTTGGCCGTTGTCGAGATTTGCTTCGATGTCTCACGATCATCCCATAGCCGAGTCAACTGGTTTGATAAAGCGTTGGCGTCCAAACAGTCGATGGCTCCGGCGTACAGACCGCATCCCTGTTTGGCGAACGCGCGAGCCAGCGTGGCCTGATGATCAGGACCGGAGAGGATAAGACTTGGCACGCCGGCTGCTGCCAACTCGTATTTCAGAAAACCTCCGCCGATAACAGTCAGCCGAGCCTGTTCCATAGTTTTCGCCAGGCCGAGACCGGAAACGATTTCCACGTCACCGAGAAGTCCGCGAATGCAACTGGCGAGTTCGCCTTGTGACAGTTCGTAACCCAGCGCAAAGGCGATGTTCTGCCCGTCAATCCGTAAGGTCTGCTTGAGGGCTTCTGCGACCAGCAGATACCCTTGTCGGTTGGTCGTGCCCCCACCCAGGCAGACGACCAGCTTAGTTGCTGCGTCAAATTCATAGTGCTGGCGAAGTTCGACCCACTCTCTTGCGACGGGAAAATAGTGCGGTCCGTAGAGAAGTTCGCTCTCCGTGGGGGCGATTTGGTTTTCAGGGAGCCATTGGGGGCGAATGATTACATCTGCACCTTCAGTCAACTGGCCCATGTCGTCGAACACTGCCAATCGGTTGCACTTGCCCTTCCAAAGTTCCACGTGCCGGCGTTCGTAATCCAGCCTATCCATGAACACCACGTCGAAAAAAGCCCCGGCATTCGGAAGCTTGCCATCCAAATCGACCAGTTTCGTCGGATCGGTTTGGGGTGACTTGGCCAACTGAACGAACTCGACGTTGTTGCACGATCGCAGTCGTTTTTCAGCCAGGCCAATCGCTAGTCCAGGCCCGTCGTAAATCAGCGTCATGTAGCTATCATCGCGGGCCTGAACTTCTTCCACGATATTCAACGTCCGCATCCAATGCCCCCATCCGTACTCGCCGCCGCATGTCGTTCGAAATCCGATCTGCATTTCACTTTCGCCTATTTGTCTCAATCAGCCGGATCAGCGTATCGGCAACGAATCTGGCCTGCCGGTTCGTCAGGTCCGGATACATGGGCAGCGACAGCATGCAGCGATACGCCGCTTCCGCCTGTGGAAAATCGCCCGGAGCGTAACCGAGCCGGCGATAATAGCTGTGCAGGTGGATGGGGCGGTAATGCACCTGCGGGACGATGTTCACGTCGCGAAGGCGATCATACAGTCCGCGCCGGTTGATTTTCAATTTATCCTCTCGCAGGCGGATTACATACAGATGATAAGCATGCCGGCAATCGGCGAGTTCCACGGGCGTGATGAGTTCCGGGCATCCGGCGAAACGTTCGTTGTAATAGGCGGCGATTTCGCGCCGTCGGGCTACGAAGTAATCCATTCGTTCGAGTTGAGCCAGACCAATCGCACAATGGATATCGCTCAGCCGCCAGTTGAAACTCAGCTCGCAGCAATCATATTCCCAAGGCTCCAGTCGGCCGGGCCGCGTCATGCCATGATTGCGAAACGTCAGAAGCCGCTGGTGGAACTCAGGCGTGTTGGTTGTGACCATGCCGCCCTCAGCCGTGGTGATAAGCTTGGCAGGATGAAAACTGAAGGCACACATATCGGAATACCGACAGTCGCCGATAGTGCTCGTCTTGTATGTGGCCCCCAGGGCATGAGCGGCATCTTCAATCAGAACCAGGTTGCGTCTGCGGCAAATCCGTCGGACGGTTTGCAGATCCACCGGATGGCCGGCGTAATGAACGGCGACGACGATCCGCGTGTTCTTGTGCAGCCGTTGCTCCAGTTCGTCCGCAGTGAGATTCAGCGTTCGATTATCCACATCTGCCAGATCAACTACGGCATTGAAAAATCGTCCGCAGTTGGCTGAGGCGATGAAAGATAGAGTGGAAGTGAGCAGCCGGTCGTTTTGTTCGAATTTGGCGGCGGCGCACGCGCCGACCAACGCGGCGGTTCCTGAAGAAAAGGCGACCGCATATTTCGCACCGACCTTGGCAGCAAATGTCCGTTCAAATTCGTCGACCACCGGACCGGTGGTCAGCCAGCCGGATCGCAGTACCCGGCGAATTTGTTTCAATTCATTTGAACTAACTGAAGGTCGGCTGTAAGGTATCAACTTCCCTGGCCGGGACATGTGTGGATGTGTCATTGACGTCTCGGTTGATCTCGTAACGCATCGGCTCAAACCAGCTTGCGGGGATGTTTCCGCTGGTCAACAGATCCTTTATTCCCTCGTCGAGTGAAATCCTTGGCTCGTAGCCTAGCATTCGCCGCGCCTTGGTCAGATCCGGACTGCGTACGTCGATTTCCCGCTCGGGATCGCGATCGGATTGATCCATCGGAACGAACCGCGGTTCCAGGTCGGCTTCTGCCAGTTTGATGACCCGCCAGGCCAGGTCGGTCATACTGATCGGCTCGTCGTCATTGCCCAGATTGACTATCTCGCCTGATGCGACCTCCGCGCCCAGCAACAATCGAATTCCCTCTGCCAGATCACTCGTATGACAGAAGCTTCGCACCTGCTTGCCGGAACCATAGATCACAGGTGCCTGACCTTCGAGCACCGATTTTACAAATCGCGGCAGAACAAATTCAGCCACCTGGTGCGGCCCATAGACATTGAATAGCCTCACCGTCTGATAGTTCAGGCCGTAGTGCTGTTGGTATGCCCGACAGTATTGTTCCGCCGCCAGCTTGCTCACGGCATAGACACTCTTGGGATAGGTCGGCGATGATTCGCTGATCGGCTGAACCTCTTGATCGCCATACACTTCGGACGAACTGGTCATGATGACCTTATCAACCCGCTCACGCAAGGCGGCGTCGAGGATGTTGATGGTTCCCTTAATGTTGATGTCCAGACAATCGAGCAGTTTTTGTTCCGTACGTTTGACGCCGAGCATAGCCGCTAGGTGGACGATCGCTCCGCAGCCATAGACCGCCATCGATGTGGTATAGGGGTTCAGCACGGATCCCATCACATATTCGACGCCCAGTACGCGGGGGGGCATCAGGTCCATTACTCGCACCGTGTAGCCGGCGAGTTTGAGATTCTGCACGATCGACGTACCAATGAAGCCCGATCCTCCGGTGACCAATATCCTCATGCCTTGACCTCCCTGATTAACATAAACGCTTCTGCCAGAGGTTTGCCGATCTGGCTGCCTCGCTGTCGAGCGAGTGTTCGTATCCCTTCAAGTGACCGCGGGTGCGGCCACTCGCACAGTTCGTTGCTGTAACACTTCATGGCGGAGAGTTTTTGTTCGAGATCGGTTGCGCCGAGGGGTACGTAATAATTCGGGACAAATGCCGCTCCTGCCGAAAACGTCCATTCCGTGCTTGAGAGGATCTCGAAACTGTATATCCGCTGAATCGACGATGCACCGACGGGCCGGGTTGCCGTCAGCACCGCCTGGGCCGTCAGGCGATGATCGATGTTCAAGTCGTCCCAGAAATGGGTATAAATCACCTGGGGCTGATATCGCTTTATCGTCTGCTCGACGGGTTTGACGATATCCAGCAAGTCCACATGGTCGAAGCGATTGTCGGGCAGGCCGACAAGCTCTAACTTGTTTATTTGTAGTATCTTAGCGGATTCATTGGCCTGGCGGCGCAGTGTCTTGACCTCGGCAGCGCCCCTGGATGAACCGCGTCGAGAGTATCTGGATGTGGCTCCCTCTCCAAGAATGAGCACACGCACCTGATCGCCGGCGTGGCGGTGTTGCGCAATCGTTGCACCGCAGCCGAGCACCTCATCATCGGGGTGTGCCGCTATCACCAATACCTTCATACAGGAAATTATCGGTCATACTCGCAGTCAATCTTGAAGGGCATACAGGGCAGAAGGGCGATAGGACCTATTTTTTCCCAAGCATTCGCTGTTTTCGGAAGAACTCGGACAGCAGGCTGCCGCAGTCGTCGGCCAAAACGCCTCCACGGATTTCGGGCTGGTGGTTGAGCCGACTGTCGGAAAGCACCTGATACAGGCTCTTGACCGCGCCCGCCTTGGGATCATCGGCGCCGTAAACCAGTCGATCAATTCGGGCCAAAACGATGGCCCCGGCGCACATCAGACAGGGTTCAAGAGTTACATAAAGGGTACAACCCGTTAAACGCCAGTCGGCTACGAACTCGGCAGCCGCCGTGATGGCCAGTATCTCGGCGTGCGCGGTCGGGTCGTTGAGCATCTGCCGCTGGTTGTAGCCCTTGCCGATGATCTTGCCTTGGTGCAGAATAACCGCCCCGACCGGCACCTCATCGTTTTCGAAGGCCTGCTCAGCCAATTTGAGGGCCCGCCGCATGTAGTATTCATCCGGATCCCTGCCCGGAAGGTCGGCTTCCAAACCGTAATTATGGACCAAGTCTTCAGACATACCTTTCGTATATGATACCATACCCCTTTAGCCGTTCCACGGTATTTGGACGTTCAGGATCGCCGGTTCCGTTGCACAACCCGGCGTCGGGAATGTTTGACATTAGCCGCCTTGGTCCATATTCTAAATCGCAAGTTCGGTGGATAACTCTGGATTAATTTGGCGAAACTGTTGATGGTGTCGCGCGCGTCGAGGCCATATTCTTATTTGTTGCCCGCAGGAGCGATCCTCGCTCTGTTTCATCTTGTCCCGTTTTTTTCGGTCGTCTGGATCAGCTTTTATCGGGACTGGGGCAAGGCCGGTTCGCTGTTTGTCGGGCTGGCGAACTACAAAGAGATATTCAGGCAGGGCGAATTTGTCTATTCCCTCGGAATTACGCTCTGGTATGCCGCGGGAACGATTTTCGTTACCCTGGGCCTGTCGATGGTCTTTGCGGTCTTATTGCGCAAGAAAAGATTCGGTGGGGGGATCTATCGTCTGATTTATTTCCTGCCCTACGTGACGTCAACGGTAGCGGCAGCGGCGGTGTGGAAATGGATTCTGCATGTTGACGACAAGGGGCTTGCCAACGCGGTGCTTGCGACGCTGGGATGTGCGCCGCTTCGTTTTACCGAAGACCCGCGGGGCATTTTTGAGCTGCTGCTGGGTCACAGTGTGCCGCTGCTGGGGTCCGGGCCAAGTCTTGCTCTGGCATCGGTGATGATCTTCAGCATCTGGCAGACCTTCGGATTCTATGTGATTGTGTTTTCAGCGGGTCTGGCCCAAATACCGAAGGAAATTTATGAAGCCGCTTCACTCGATGGTGCCGGGTCGGGTCGAACGTTTGTTTCGATTACTCTGCCGCTCCTGAGGCCCATCCTGGCCTTTCTGTCGGTCATCTCGACGATCAGTGCGTTTCAGACATTTAATCAGATCTATATCATGGCTCCGAGCGAGCGGCTCAATACGGCCCGAAATGTTACGATGTATATCGTTACGCAATTCTGGGATTTCGATCGGCTTGGCCCTGCGTCGGCGGCGGCGGTGTGTCTGTTTGTGCTGCTGGTGGGGTTGACGCTTATTCAATTGTGGTATTATCGCTGGAAGGAGGCGGTGTGAGCATGGGCGGCTCGCCTGTAAAGCGATGTTGTGTGCATCTGGTGCTCCTGGCCGGGGCTGCCTTCTGTGTGCTGCCGTTTTTCTGGATGGTTTCCACGTCGCTCAAGACCACTCAGGAGGTCAATCGCGTCCCTCCTCAGCTTGTTCCAGCCGATCCTCAATGGTCGAATTATCCCGAAGCGATCACGCGGGCTGCGTCGATCGGTGTGCCCTTCATTCGCTGCTTTGCCAACAGCGCCATTGTCGGCCTCATTGTGACGCTCGGCGTGCTCGTGACCAGCTTGCTCGCCGGATATGCCTTCAGCCTGATGGAGTTTCGCGGTAAGGGTGTGATTTTTCTGCTGTTCCTGGCCACAATGATGATCCCGTTCGAAGTGATCCTCATCCCGAACTTTATTCTCATCCAGAAGCTCGGATGGTATGATACGTATCAGGCGCTGATCGTGCCCTGGACGGCGAACGTCTTTTCGATCTTTTTTCTGCGGCGTATTTTCGATCGGTTGCCGCGAGAAGTTTTCGACGCCGCCCGTGTTGACGGGTGCGGCGGTATTCGATTTCTCTGGTGGATCGCCGTGCCGATGGTTCGTCCGGCACTGATTACGATCGGGCTTTTTACGTTCCTGGGCAGTTGGAACGCGTTTCTCTGGCCGCTGGTCGTCACGAGTTCGCCGCAGTTGTCGGTCGTTCAGAAAGGCCTGGCCAGCTTCATTCAGGAAGCGACGACGGAATATCATCTGTTGATGGCGGCGGCAGCGCTGACGATCCTTCCGGTGGTCGTCATTTACTTTATCGGTCAGCGATGGTTCGAAGAAGGGGCAGAACAGGTGAGCTTGTAAGAGGGCAAACAGCAATGCGGACAGGGATGATAACGGTGGCGGTTGTTTCGTGCCTGGTGGTTGGCAGCGGCTGTAAGAAAGAGCAGTCGAAAAACGACAGCCCTCTGATTTTCTGGCATACGCAGACCGACCAGAAGGCGCAGGCACTCAGGCAGATTATCAACGATTACAACGCGTCGAACCCGCCCATAAAGGTCAAGGAAGAATACGTCGGCGATTACGATATGACCTATCGAAAAACTCTCACCGCATTGATGGCCAAGCGTCCGCCCGACCTGGCGGTGGCTTACGAGAGCATGGTGGCCCAATACATGAAATACGACGCGCTGGTCGATCTGGAACCCTATCTCGACACCAAAGATCAATCGTCCAGAAAAGACATCTTTGCAGCGTTTCTGGAAAGCAATCGCTTTCCCACGTTTGGTGGAAAACTGCTCTCGATGCCGTTTACCAAGAGCATCCTCATGCTGTACTACAATCGAGATGCGCTGGAGAAGCTGGGGCGAACCGGTCCGCCGGCGACGTGGGAGGAATTTCTTGACATCTGCCGAGCGATCAAAAAGCAGAACGGCGGCAGCGCCTATGCCTTTTCGCGTGACGCCTCCACCTTTGACGGCATGGTGTATTCCTTTGGCGGCAAGGTCTATGATCCGGCTTCGAATCGTCCACTGTTTGAACAAGCTCCGACGGTGCGGGCGCTCGAACTGCATCGTGAGCTTTTTGAGAACGGGCTGGCTCATGAAGTGGCTTACGGCACGTACGACGATCGCAATGATTTTGCCGAAGGGCGGTCGGTGTTTTTTATTCGTTCAAGCACCAGCCGGCCTTATGTAGCTGAACTGGTCAAAGACAAGTTTCGCTGGGACATGGCGGTGATTCCTCACGGCTCGGACGTTCAGACACCGCAGACGGTTCTGTTCGGAGCGAATATCTGCGTCTTCAAGAGCACCCCGGACCGTCAACGCGCCGCCTGGGAGTTTATCCGATATTTCATTTCGAAAGATGTGACGGCCAAATGGTCGATCGAGACCGGCTATCTGCCGGTTCGGAAATCCGCGCTCGATACCCCGACGGTCAAAACCTATCTGTCACAGCACCCCGCCAATAGCCGAGCGATCGAAGCCATTCCATTCGCCAGGTCGGAACCCAGCGTCCAGGGCTGGCAGGAAATCCGATCGGCCATCGAGCAGGCTGTTGCGCAGGTCATCACCAAACGTAAATCACCCGCCGAGGCGGCACAGGCACTCCAGGAAGAAGCATCGCGCATGCTGCAGAAGCAGTGACGTTGTCGGCTTGGGCGGAAAAGAGTTTCGATTCAAAAGAATTGGGCCGACCACACGAGGGCCAGTCCGGTCGAGATTCAATTTGGTTGCATTAGGGTCATTGTGGTGATATTTTTACAGACCTTGTTATCGGAGTAATCCGACGGGCCGAAATGTTGGTTTTTCGAAGTGACGGTGTACGACATGAAAGCAGAGAAAACGAAGAAAGTGAAAAAGGTTGTCTTGGCGTATAGCGGGGGGTTGGATACCTCGGTGATCCTTCCGTGGATCAAGGAGCACTACGATTGCGAGGTGGTTGCGTTTGTCGCCGATATCGGGCAAGGCAAGGACGAACTTCGAGGCATCGAACGCAAGGCAATGCGGTCCGGTGCCTGCAAGGTGGTCGTCCGCGATTTGCGCAAAACGTTTGTCTGCGATTATCTCTGGCCGATGCTCAAGAGCGGTGCGGTGTACGAGCACAACTATCTTCTGGGCACGTCGATCGCCCGGCCTCTGATCGCCGCCGAGCAGGTTCGAGTGGCCCACGAAACCGGGGCCGATGCGGTGGCTCATGGGGCGACGGGCAAGGGAAACGACCAGGTACGGTTCGAACTGACGTTCATGGCGTTGGATCCGAGTCTGGCGATCATCGCGCCGTGGAAGGATCCGCGGTTTGAACTTACGAGCCGGGAAGCAGCTCTGGAATATGCCCGCAAGCGCAATATACCGGTGACCGCCAGCAGGAAAAGCATCTACAGTCGCGATCGAAACCTTTGGCATATCAGCCATGAGGGTGCCGATCTGGAGAATCCGTGGAATGAACCCAAAGACGATCTGTGGGTCATCTCGGTGCCGAAGTCCAAGGCGCCAAGCAAGCCGGCGTATGTGACGGTCGATTTCAAGAGCGGTGTGCCGGTGGGGCTGAACGGTGTGAAAAAAGACCCGGTGGCACTGATCGAGCAGTTGAACAAGCTCGGGGGCGCCCACGCCGTCGGGCAGACGAATCTCGTCGAGAATCGGCTCGTCGGAATGAAGTCTCGCGGGGCGTACGAGACGCCGGGCGGCACGATCCTGCTCGAGGCGATACGCGGGCTGGAAAGCATCACGCTTGATCGCGAAACACTCCACTATAAGCAGCAACTTGCCTTGAAATATGCCGAGATGGTCTACTTCGGCCAGTGGTTTACCCCGTTACGCGAGTCGCTCGATGCGTTTTTCGACCGGGCGACGCAGAAGGTTACGGGCACGGTACGCGTCAAGCTGTACAAGGGCAACTGCGAGGTCGCCGGGGTCAAAAGCCCCTGTTCGCTTTACTCGGAAAAGCTCGCCAGCTTTACGATGGGCGCCGAATATGATCCGAGCGATGCGGTCGGCTTCATCAAACTCTTTGGCCTGCCCCTCAAGGTTCAGGCGGCCATGCGAAAGAGGAAATAACGCCTCTGTCGGGGTGCGGGCTTCTTCGGCCTATAATAAGAGATGGCAAGAACAAGACGATTCAGATAGGAGTGACCGAAGATGACCGTAGAACGTTCGCTGAGAGGTATCGCAGGATTTTTCATAGTGCTCAGTCTGATCCTGGCGATGGTCTGGACGACAAAATGGCTTTGGTTCACGGGGTTTGTCGGGTTGAATCTGTTTCAGTCAGCCTTTACAAACTGGTGCCCGATGATGGCCATTTTGCAGAAGGCTGGGGTGCGGAGTCCCGCCTGATCTGGGGCGTTTCAGTTATCGAAGCCCGGATCGAATCTGTCGCAAAGGCGATTTGCCGACAAATCCGCCCGCCGTCGGTAATCCACCCCCACGATGTAAGAAACAGCGACCGACGGTCGCTGCTTTATTGACGGAAATGACCCCCGGTCGCATTTCTTCTCATTGCACGGTTGAGAACGGTTTGCCGCCCACAACTCTTGAGTTCATCAGAGGGTCCCACGAACTTGGCGCGTTCTTCCTCCAACCCAAAGCCCAAAGTCCAAAGCCCAAAGTCTACTCTTCCCCTCCTCTCCGCCGCCGCAGCAGCGCCAATCCGCCGAGCACCAACAGCCCCAATGTCGCCGGTTCGGGAACGAGTTCGATCATCGCCCCGGGATCGTTCTCCAGGATATTCACCGACCAAGGTGTCCCATTCAACCATTCACCAGAGAGATACCCCGTGCCAAGAACGCGATTTCCATCAAGGGTAAGCCCGCTGCCGAGGAG
>Ga0315281_10015348_pt1 | contig 10276 bp, 8 predicted proteins | sample YL17G07_0_MG_FD_204540 | JGI IMG/M metagenome (GOLD analysis project Ga0315281, IMG submission 204540) | Sediment microbial communities from Yellowstone Lake, YNP, Wyoming, USA - YL17G07_0 | ecosystem: Environmental > Aquatic > Freshwater > Lake > Sediment | place: USA: Wyoming | collected...
CGGCAGAAGTTCAGGGATACCTGACGGTGATAGGGTTTGCGAGAAATAACCAGCCGAAGGGAAAGGCCAAGGAAGGATGATGTCAAGGCGGTTCTGGCTCATCAATCTATTGTTGATTTTCATCCTCGTCCTACTCTCCGTAAAGGTTTACGAGGTGTGGACTCGGCCGAATACGAGAGGGCTTGAGCCCATCGCTTCCAAATCGAAGGCCGCCCCCTCATTGCCTTTTGTGTCTGTGGCCGGGAAAAAAGAAACGGCTTCGGCCAAGGGATTCCAGTCGATTTCGGAAAAGAACCTCTTCAGTCCCGAACGAAAGGAATTTCCCATCCTGGCTTCTCCCGATGGGAAAAAAGGGTCGGGACGACCGAATATCGTCCTCTATGGGGTGACCCTTGGAGAAGACTACCAGGCCGCGCTCATCACGAATCCCGGAAGGCGAGCGGAGAGAGGTGAGCGGGAAACGATGAGTGTGAAGGTGGGCGAGAAGGTTGGAGAGTATCAAGTGGCCAAGATCTCAGCGGACCGGATCACACTGGAGAATGAAGGAGACTCGTTTGACGTGTTGCTTTACGATGCATCCCAACCTAAGAAGCGTCCGGCGCCGCCCACTCCGCCTCCTTCTGCAACGGCGAGGCCCAGCCCTACGGCGCCGACTCCACCTCCATCTCCAGGAACACCCCCACGGCCGGTGACGCCATCTCCAGGCGTGAGCCAGCCTTCGCTCCCACCTGCACCCACTTCTCCGGGGATGAGCCAGTCGCCCTTGCCCCCTCCGGCAGGAAGGCAACCCGCTTCAAGGAACCTGCTGAGACAGAGGAGGACTCCAGTGCCTCCTCCGGTGTCACCCAGAACACCCGTGACCCCAGAGCCCGAGGACGAGGGGGAAGAGGATGAGGAGTGAAGCTCCCCGCCACAAGGCGGGGCATCCAGCCGACTTGCCCGTGAACTTGTTGAAAGGAAGGGATAAATAGGAATGAAGAATCAGAAACGATCCATCTTGATGGTTATGATCTTTCTTTTGTTCTACGTGGGCTGCACAGATTTTAAGCCAGAGGTAAAGAGCTCCACGTCATCCACTTCGTCTCCGGTTTCAGCACCGGTAGCTCCTGCGATTCCTCAACAAAGCACGTCACCTCAACCCCAGGAAGTGAGGCCGTCGGAACCTCCCCCTGCTTCGGCCCCTCAACAACCCGTCACGTCACCTTCGCCAGTGACCGTCGCTCCGGGAACCACCTCTCCAGCGCAACCCACCGCACCCGGACGACCTGCGACGCCTCCGCTCCCGGTGGCTCAAGCACCCGGCGCGCCCGGGGCAACCCCAGCAGCACCGTCCAAAGGGAAGGGTGTTGTGTTCAAGTTCGACAATGCTGATCTTTATGAAGTGATTCGGACGATGGCAGAGATTCTCAAGATCAGCTATGTCATCGATCCACGAGTGAAAGGAACAGTAAATATCAACACCTCCGGTTCGGTCACCCAGGACGAGGTCTATCCTATCTTGCTCTCTATCCTAAGGATGAATGGAGCAACCATTGTCAAAAAGGACTCTGTTTACGAGATCGTTCCGTTCAGCGAAGGAAAAAGACTCCCTGCCCTGAGCGACGACACGAAAAGGGGGCCGGGAGAGGATCGGTTTGTCATCGAAATTATTAAACCGAACTTTATTCCTGTCACTGAACTTGAAAAGTTGGTTAGACCCTTCCTTTCAGACGAGAAAGAACTTATTTCCTATCCCCAGAATAACATGCTCATCGTGGTCGATCTGGCATCCAACATCAAAAAGATTCGAGATCTCATCGGGATGTTTGACATTGATATTTTCACGGATAAAACCATTCAAATCTATTCCATCGTCAACTCGGATGCGAACGACGTGGCCAAAGAACTGGAGCGGATTTTTACGTCTCTCGAAATTCCGTCCAAATCTGGAAGGGGCGTGGGGATTGCTTTTACTCCGATCCCACGCCTGAACGCGGTGCTTGTCATATCTTCGATTCCAGGAATTCTTGACAGAGTGGACCAGTGGATCAAGGAATTGGACCGTGCACCCACAGAGGAATCCAGGGTGAACGTCTATGTCTATTATGTTCAGAATTCAAAGGCAAAAGATCTGGCCGATATTTTGAAGCAGGCCTATGCCAAAGGAAAGGACCTGAAGGTCACAACAGAGGAGCCCAAACCCCCCACGCCCGCCCCCACGCCAACCCCGACGACGCCTCGGACGACTCCTGCCCGACCAACGACTCCTGCAACGCCTGCAGCCGCTCCAGCTAAGGAGGCAGCAGTGCGGGTCGCAGAGGGAGAGGTCAACATCGTTGTCGATGAAACGAACAATGCACTGGTCATTCGCGCACTCTACCGGGACTATCTCTCCATGATCGAAACGATCAAGAAACTCGATATCTATCCGAAACAGGTCCTGATTGAGGTTCTTTTGGCCGAGATCACGCTCGACGATACGACGCGATACGGCCTGGAGTGGATGAGGTTTATCGATTCCATAAACAAAGGCCAGTACGAGCAGACGGTTCGCTTAATCGGAGATGTTGGAACCAGTGCGATTCCAGGCATCGGGATTGCGTATTCGATCGTAGAAGTCTCTGGCAAGTTCGCAGCGGCCGTCAAGGCAGCGGGTGAAGAGAAACGCCTCAACGTGATCTCCTCGCCTCACATTCTGGCTTCCAATAACAAGGAGGCAAAGATCCAGATTGGCGCAGAGGCCCCGATATTCACGTCGACCTATACGACCACGGGGACAGTGGATTCAAATACGATCACGGGGACGATCGAGTACAAAGACACCGGAATCATTCTCACCGTCACGCCCCGGGTGAGCGATGCAGGCCTGATTACGCTCGATATCCAGATCGAGGACCTCCAGGCGACGACGGTCAAGATCGGAGCTGAGGACAATCTTCTTACCGTTCCAGCTTTCAGAAAGAAACTCGCCAAGACAACCGTGTCTATCGTTCAGGGCCAGATGATTGTCATTGGAGGGCTGATCAGCGATACCAAGGACAATACAAAATCAGGGATTCCCTACCTGAGCAAAATCCCTGTTTTGGGCGCGCTCTTCGGGGTCCATGAGAACATCGTAAATAAACAGGAAACCATTCTGCTCTTGACACCCCACATCATTACGGATGCCAGCCAGTCGAGAACCGTGACCGATGAGTTCCGGTCGAGGGTACGGGGAATTCAACAGGAGATCAATCGAATCGAGAGGGAAAACGCTCCTAAGTAGATTGAAAATGGAGGAAAGAGATGATTAGAACATCGCTAGGGTTGCTGTTGGGATGGGGTTGCTTTGTGTTGCTAGTCCCTTCCCAAGGAATGCCGCAAGTGGACAGAGTTACGCAGGTGGCCATTGAAACCGCAAAGAGCCAGATGCGAGTCCCTAACGATGTGGAGATACAGGTGGTTGAGAAAAAGGAGAGTCCACTCCCCGGCTTCTATGCGGTCAAACTGTTGCTTCTAGCCCCTGATCGTGAGATTCCGGTCATTGTTTATGTAGACAAGGAAGGCGACAAAGTCATCGTTGGAAATCTCATCATCAAAGGAGAAAATGTCACACGGAAGGAGACCGGGGCTCCCAAGGCACGCAAGATGGATGTCGCGCTCCTTGAGATCGGAAAATCTCCCTTCCGAGGCTCAGCAGACACAAAAGTGACGATTGTGGAGTTTTCGAATTTCCAGTGTCCCTATTGCCAGAGAGCTTGGACAGCCATGAAAGGGCTGCTTGAGAAGTACCCCAAAGAGATCAAGTACGTGTTCAAGCACTACCCTCTTCAGACGCAAGGGAAACCATTCGAAATATCAGAGCTGGTTGCCGCTGTACAGGAGGTCAGTCCAGAGGCCTTTTGGGTCATCCACAATTTTCTTTTCACAGATGAAGGTCAAACCCTGCTCAAGGAAGAAAGGGAGACGGTGAAAAAGAAGATTGAGGAGATTTTGAGAGGGAAGATCTACAATGTGGCAGCGTTCAACGCTGCCCTCGAGGCAGGGAAAGGAAAAAAGAGAGTAGAAGAGGATCTCGCAGTTGGAAAAAAGATCCGTGTGCGAGGAACGCCGACCACTTTCATCAACGGAGAACTGGTCAGACCCCCACTCACGGAGAAGACACTTGAGCGCTATTTGAATCCGCAACCCTCCACCGAACCTTGAGACGGGATCAGCAACAAGGAAGAAGCTAGGTGGGAATACATCGAATGTGCAGCGAGTATCGTGTCCGTGACCCGTAAGAACAGCTGTTTTTTTTTAGCATTAACCTCAACATCGGCCTCAGCCTTACCCTCAACCTGAACCTTAATCCAATATGAGCCTCTGCGGATCCACCTCAGTTCGAAGAATTCTCAGTTCTTCGTCCGATGGGGGAACCGCCTCCACCGCTTTTGAGACATCCATCTTGAAGCCCGTGTTTTCGACGATTCGTTGGGTGGTGACTCCAGGGTAATACTCCGCCAGATACATTTCCCTCGTCTGTTCCGCAAACTTCATTACCCCGAGATTAGTTACCACCGCCATGGGCCCTCCCCGAACAATTCCCATGTTACGTCGAGTCTCTCCGCCTTGAAGCCATCCCGGGCTCGTCAGATAGTCGAGCTTCTCGACAAACTTGTTTTTCTCGTGTTGCATGAAGACGATGAATCCAGAGGCGAGGGATGCAGCGTCACAGGCCCCTCCACTTCCCGAGAATCGGACCTTGGGTTTCCAGTAATTACCGATACAGGTTGAATTGAGATTTCCAAACTTGTCGATCTGGGCTGCGCCCAAAAAAGCGATCGTGTGGAGTTTACGGTGACCGACAATCGAGAAAGCGTCGATCAACCCAGAATTGATGGACGTTCCGCTCATGACTCGAGAATCGGCAACGGCCATGGGAAGCTCATCGAGAGAAGGGTCGACGCCTCCGGTCTCAAAGAAAACCACCGACTTGGGAGCATGGATCCTTTTGGCGACCGTTGCCGCAAGCATAGCGACGCCTGTCCCGGCAAAAAGAATGTCTCCGTTCCTGATCAGTCTTCCTGCACTGATGGCCATCATCTCTCGATCGGTATATTGTCGCATCGTTTCCTCTTCTTCTATCTGCGATCCAATCCGGGTGCATATCCCAGCACCGGGCTCGCCTTAATCTTAAGCAGAGCATCCATCCCGATCTTGTCGAGATACTCTTCGTGATTGGTGACTGTTAAGACCCACTCCTGGAGATACTCCTGAAACCGTTGATTGTCTTTTACCACGCTTTTGTACAGATTCAAGTGGGAAACGTCGTAGTCATAGAAATAGGGACACGCTGTGGGGTGAGCGCCCATCGGGAGCTTGACAATGGCATCGACGAGGAAAGGAGGGAGCGAATTCTGATCCGGGTCTCTCCGAATGAAGGATCGAGGCACAATCTCCTCACAGCTGACAATGACAATATCTGCGGATTTCGCTTGTTCCAGATCGGCGAACGTCAATCCTTTGATCCGGACCGTGCCATCTTCTCCCACATACTGGGCGTGGACGAGGGCCACATCCGGATTCAATGCTGGGAGGAGGACCACCTTGTTGCTGTTCTCGTCAAAGGGGTTCTCAATCACCACCAGCTTCTTGGCTGCAACTTTTCTTTCCTTTCTCAGGGCAGGGGAGAAACCTCCAACATCAAGAAGAGACGTTCCCAGGCCGGACTTCGTTGGAATGAAGGGAATTCCCAGAGCGCCTGCAAGAAATCGAAGGCTCATGTGGTAGTTGGAATAATCCTCAAACTCAATGTCACCCTGTTCGATGGCCCTCCTGAATCGAACACAGGTGGGAGCGAAACGCCCATTCCCTCCGTAGGCGATTTCAACTCTCTTGACACATCCGGCTCCGATGAGCACATCGAGACCTTGACCGTGGGAATGGCAAACCAAATGAAGGTCTTTGACCCCCTGGCGGACGATCTCGTAAATGATTCCCATGGGATTCCGGTTAATGGTGAACCCTCCGATGGCAATCTGGGATCCGTTCTTGATGAATCTCCTGACCGCCTCTTGAGGCGACATCAATTTTTCTTTGATTTCCGAGTTGATCATGAGTGAACCCCGAGATGAAGTGAGGTCTTGGTAGAAGATGGTCGCTTCATTCTATATTAAAGGTACAAAGAATTTCAATGTTTGTGGGTATGTTCACCCTGCTCCCAAGGGATTCTTACGGTTTTCCAACAACCCGCTCGTCAAGGGCTCTTATTTCTGTCTCTCATGAAATAGTGAAAATACCCGAGATTGAGGACTTCAACGAAGGCCAGACAAAGGAACATAATCGGGTAGTTCGTCAGTCGGACGACTATTCCCATGATGACTGCCCCAAGTCCCACCCCGAGATCTCCCGCCGCTGTAAAGGTTCCCATCGCAGGTCCTCGGGCTGCACCCGCTCGTTCAACCGTATAAACCACCATGGTGGGAAAAAAGAAAGCAAGCCCTGCCCCATAAATGACAGCAACGAGAATAAACAGGGGAAGGGTTTTCGAAAATGAGAGGAGAGTCACGGACGCAATGAACGCTATTAGACAAGGCAGAATGACTCTCTCCCTGCTGTAACGATCCAAAACCCTCCCACCCAACATCCGACCCACGATGAGTGTTAGGGCACATGCTCCAAAGAAAAATCCAGGATTCGCAACCCCCTGGCTCACAGCATAAAGAGGGAAAAAAGCGGCCAACGCTCCCCATAGAATGTTGACTAAACAACACATGACTGCCGGGTGAAGTGTTTCTAGGTCGAATAATGGGCGGTTCTGAGTAGGATCACTTACGGAAGGTTGGGTAGATTTCTTCGGCAGGCGGAGTGCAAAAATGAGAGAAAGCAAGGAGAGGGCCGCGCAAAGGAGGAAAAGAGAGGGAAAGCTCATAAGGCTGATCATGACCATGCCAACAGTAGGTGCGATGACAGAAGCGAAATTGTAGGCAGTGTAGAAATAACTGATGCTCTCCGCCCGATGAGCCTCTGGACTAATGTTGATGACCATGATGACTGAAGCCGTATAAAAGAAAGCTACACCAATTCCTTGGAGTATTCTCACCATAAGAAAGGGCCAGAAAGGAGGAGCTACGACATAGGTGAGAGAAGTCACTGCGTAAATAAGAGCTCCTGCGAGCAAGAACTTTCTCTCAGGGACCCGCATAAGGGCTTTCCCAACCACAGGTCGTAAAATGAGAGAGGACACACTCATGGCTCCGATGAGGACCCCGATCGTTTCCTCTCGTGATCCTAAACTGGCGAGATAGATGGGAAGTGTGGGGATAAGAAGATTGGCAGCAAAGGATAGGGAAAACTGAGACAAGAAAACAGAAATGAATTGAGAGGTCAGTATCTTCCGTATAGCCATCGTATCAAACCGTACTCACTTGGTCATATCCTGTGCATCAGAGATCATCGAGGAATCAAGGACAGACTGAAAGCGGGGATCTCTTCCATGGATTAGGCACGGGCAAGAACAGAGCATGGGTGATGGGATAGAAGGAAGGCCCTTCTTACCTACAAGTCAGGTCAGAACCTTCTTTCGAATCCTCTTCACGGGCAAGTCGGCTGGATGCCCCGCCTTGCCTACCCCGCCTTAGCGGGGTAGGCGGGCAGGGCGGTAACGGACTCCCGCAGTGGAGTGAAGCTCCGCGCCCTAAAGGGCGCGGAGCTTCCCGGTAAGGTACTTTCCTTTTATATTGTTCCCCTTGACCCCGCCATTGAGGGCGGAGTCAAGGGGAACTTGCCGGCCAAAACCGACCCTCTAATGATTTCACCATTTCCCGGAAGCCCCAGCCGTGCCTGTCCCGTCTTAACGGGATGGGCGGGGAGCATCACTTGCCGGAATGCTCCAGATACTTGAAGAACTCGCCTTTCGTCGATAGAACGAGCCAGTCCTTTTCCGACAAGGTATTCTTGTATGTGTCCATCGTCTTCACGAATCGATAGAAGGCTCTGGAATCAGCGCTCTGGTTATAGGCCGCGGCATAAATCGTCGTGGCCTCTGCGTCTGCTTTTCCTTTGATCTCCTGCGCGGTTCGATAGGCTTCCGACTGGATCTTCTTTAGATCTCGTTCTTTATCCCCCAGAATCTTGGCGGCTTCGCCCTGCCCCTCGGATCTGAACTGATCTGCAATTCGCTTTCGTTCTGTGATCATTCGTTCATATATTTTCTTCTGGACCTCCTCAACATAGTTGATCCTCTTCAGACGGAGATCCAGCAATTCGATGCCCAGCTCTTTGAGCCGTGGAGCTGCGGCTTCAATAACGAGGCGGGTCATTTTCTCCCGTCCCAGTTCGATGCGAGTACTGGCCTCTGAGTTCTCAATTCCTCCTATCTCTGCCGACGCTTCAAATTTTCGGTTGGTAGTACGGATGATTTCCACCAGATTATTATTGGCAATGACATTCCGCGTTTGGCCGTCAAGAATATCGTCCAATCGTGTGTGCGCTCCCCGTTCATTCTGGACTCGTTGATAAAAGAGAAGGGGATCGTGAATCCGCCAGCGAGCATACGTGTCCACCCAGATGAATCTTTTGTCCTTGGTCGGAATCTGATTGGGGGAGCCGTCCCACTCCAGGAATCGCTTGTCAAAAAAATGAACTGTTTGAATGAAGGGAACCTTCAGATGAACTCCTGGGGTCAGAATCGGTTCTCCCACAGGCCTACCAAACTGGGTGATGATCGCCTGCTCGGCCTCGTCCACAACAAAAGCGGAGAGGCCGAGGGTGATAGCTCCCAAAACGATGATCAACCCGAGCAAGAGATAGGATCGTTTAATCATTTTTCTTCCCCTCCTTCTCACCCTTCTCTATCTGAAACAGGGGCAGAATACCCGTGGTCTCTTTGTCCGTGATTATTTTCCTACCCACCTTCGAAAGGACCTCGTTCATCGTTTCGAGATAGATTCGTTGCTGGGTGACTTCGGGGGCCTTTTGATATTCTTTGAAAATGGCATTAAACTTGGTGGCCTCACCGCGAGCTTGATTCACCCGTTCAATGGCATAGCCTTTTGACTCCTCAATAATTCTCGCGGCATCCCCCTTGGCTTTTGGGATCACTTTGTTATATTCAGACCGGGCCTGATTGATCATTTTTTCGCGTTCCTGTTGCGCCTCGTTGACCTCGTTGAATGCAGGCTTCACTGGCTCCGGGGGCGTCACATCTTGGAGAACGACCTGGTCTACTTTGATCCCGGTTTCGTATTCGTCACACAAGGTCTGAAGTCTGCGGGCCACCTCATTGGCTACCTCAACACGGCCAGTCGTTAACACTTCGTTCACTGAGCGGTCGCCGACGATTTCGCGCATCAGGGCTTCATTCAAATCCCGGAAGGTCTGGATTGCATTCCGTACCTTGAACAAGAATTTATAAGGGTCGGCAACTCTAAACTGCACGATCCACTCCACATCGCTGGCGTTCAGATCCCCGGTCAACATCAGTTTTTCTTCGCGGAACGTTTTTGGATCGTAAACCGTTTTTATCCCGGCGGTCTTGGTCCTAAAGCCGAACTCCTCTTTAAGCTGCCGCTCAACGGGGACTTTCTTTACGGTTTCAATGCCGAAGGGCAATTTCAGATGCAAGCCGGAGGGTACGGTCCGGCTGTAAGCACCGAAGCGCTGGATAACGCCTACCTCCTCGGTGCCTACACTATAAAAGAGCGTAAGTAAAAAAATGACCCCTAAAATGGCGAGCAGGATCCATCGTAGACCCCTGATCTGGAACTTCGGAAATCTGAATTCCGAGAAGTCGACGTCCACCTCATGGCTCATAAACCCCCCTTTCTCTTCAGCCAGATAATCGAATTTGTATCAAGTGGTATGAATTTTACGTGAAAAAGGAATAACTGTCAAGCAAAGCACCCTTGAGCAGCCTGAAAAAAGTGACCGGGACGTGCCCCGTCCCGCCCTGGCGGGGAACTTCAAACTGCTAAGACTCACTTACCGTCCACTCGTTTATTCTCCACCGCGTCAAGCCCAGTTGCCACACGGAGGGGGCAAGCAAAATGGCCCCATTCAGAAAATGATTATGCGGACCGTAAGTTTTTTTTGAAATTGGAGGACAAAGGATTATATTTAAGGTAATACTTCACGGAACGGAGAGTTTAAGGTTGAGGGAAGCTCATGTTGGGAAAGAGAGGAGCTAAAAGAATTCATACACAGCAGAGAAAGCATGGGATTTCCGAAGATTCTCCTCCGGAGCCAGAACGAATCGTCTCTACAAGTTGTTCTTATGACTGCGGCAGCCGTTGCCTGCTGAAGGTCCACGTCACCCAAGGAGAAATAACCCATATTG
>Ga0315281_10015349_pt1 | contig 10276 bp, 9 predicted proteins | sample YL17G07_0_MG_FD_204540 | JGI IMG/M metagenome (GOLD analysis project Ga0315281, IMG submission 204540) | Sediment microbial communities from Yellowstone Lake, YNP, Wyoming, USA - YL17G07_0 | ecosystem: Environmental > Aquatic > Freshwater > Lake > Sediment | place: USA: Wyoming | collected...
CTAAGGTACTAGGCGTATTCTGCAGAGCATTGTTTGAGACAGGCGCTAGACGCGGAGAAATGGCTAAACTAGAATGGACCGACATAGACGCCGAAAACTGCACTGTTGCCATAACGCATCCTGAAAAAGGCTCAAATCCAAGAGCGAACAAAGTTTCAAGAGAATGCATAGACCTTCTAATGAGCCTCCCTAAAAGGAACGGCATCCATGTCTTCAATCCACGACCGACAGGCTATGATCCTAATTTCAACAGACAACGGACCAAAATTGCAGCGAAACTTCAGAAACCACAACTGTTGAAAATTCACTTCCACACCTTCCGACATGTCAGAGGAACCCTAGACATTCATAATCACGTTCCACTGTTTGAAGTGAAAGAACGACTAGGCCACAAATACATCTCGAACACCGAGAAATACGTTCACTGGAACCGACAGCTATACAATGAAAAAAGCGACAGATACTATTTCGCTGCGGTCTCAACGATTGAACAGGCACAGAAGCTTATAGAAACTGGATACGAATACGTCACGGATCTGGAAGGAATGAAGCTATTTAGGAAGGCTAAATGATGCAGAAAGCTAGGGATTCACTCAGAAAGCAAGGTATTCACTTTAATCTTATGCTTATTAAGCGAAGTGTTTTTTGTCGGCATGTATGGGATGTTTAGCTGTCTTATGCTTGGTTATGCCTGCTTCTTAGTGACGGGTTTTCCGTGGCGTTGGTGTGACTGCTCCGAGGCGAGTGTGCGTGTACTGCTATGTTGAGTTTTCACATGAAAGGTTGAAAAGTGGCTTCGGATGAGAGTCGGCTATAGTTGCCTAGTGTCGAGTGGACAGCATTGATTTTGGCAAAGTGAATGAAGCGTGACGCTTGGATGAATGTAGTGTGCCGTTCGGACGCATGTTGAAATTTCCGAAGTCTGCACGCCCGCATGTTAAAGGGTTCTCGGGTTGGCTTATGGAGGGTTTTTGACGACGCTTGTGCAAAGAAATTGACACATATGGAAGCTTCTATAGCGCGAATCTTCAAATGCCCATAGTGATTTTGTCTTATGTTTCCATGCCTTTCTCGGCAAGGAGCTGGAATTCTTCCCATGTCAGTTTTTCTCCTCGTTTCAGCTTCTCTCTTGCTTGCTTCTCAAGTTCGCTTCGAATGGTCTCTTCGCTTTGTTTCCTCTGCTTCTCTTGTTCCTCTCGGATTTCGCCTTTCAGCCGCCTTACTCGCTCTAGCGCAGCGGCGATTTCCTCTTGGATGGGTTTTGCTTTCTCTCTTGTTTGCAGAAAAGTCTGGTGCTGCTCGTCGGCTTCGGCCTTTATTCTCTTCGATTCCTCGATCTTCGCTAGCATCTTTTGGTGGCATTCCTGGCTTTTCTCAGCGATTTTTGTGAGTGCCTCATGGCACGATTTGCCTTCGGCTTGCAGTGCTTTGATTTCAGTTTGTAGACCTAGACCTTTTTGCTTTAGCTGTTCGAGTTTCTTGTAGACGTTCAACTGAGTTTCAGTCTGTTTGACCTGTTCGACAAGTTCTTTCTCTTCTTGCATGCTCATGGATGTTGTTTGGATTTTCCATTCGATGCTGTCAAATTGCTCCTGTAGAGATTGGCGAGTTCTGGGAGGCTTTTTCTCTGCGAGTGCTTTCAATTCTTCGCGTAAGTTCTTTGATTCTTCAATTTTCTGCCGTATTTTTTCCTTGGCTTCGTCTCGTCTCTGTTTCAGTTCTTTGACTTTCTCGTTAGCCTTGTCCCTTTCAAATTTGAGCTCAGATATTTCGTCGCGGATCTTCCTAAACTGTCCATTGAGCTTGTCTCTTTTTTCTGCCCATTCATGGGCTTCAGCTTCAAGCTTGTCTTTCTGTTCTATTAGAAGTGAAAGTTTCTCGTCTAATTCCTCGCGTCGTTGCTGCTTTGACAAGTCAGTGTTTCCTCTTCTCCCAGGGCTATTTATGAGCCTTATTCGAGAATTATTCTTGCATCGACGGTTTTTGCCCCTTTCTCGTAAACCATTATGGGGTTCAGGTCAAGCTCTTTGACTTCTTGGTGTTCCATCACGAGTTTTGATGTGGCTAGGATGATTTTCACTATGGCGTCTATGTCTGCAGGTGGTGAACCCCTGTAACCTTTCAGAAGCGGATAGGCCTTAACCTCTCCGATCATCTCGCGGGCTTCGTCCGCTGCTACTGGGGCAATTCTGAAAGTCACGTCTTTCAGCACCTCTACGAATACGCCTCCAAGCCCAAACATCAAGGCTGGACCAAACTGCGGGTCCTTGATAGCGCCCACGATGACTTCAGTTGAAGAAGGAGCCATCTCCTGAACCAGTATTCCAAGTATTTTCGCTTTTGCATTGTGATTCTTAACATTCTTCATAATCTGTTGGTAAGCATTTCGAACCTCTTTTTCATCTTTTAGGTTGATCATAACGCCGCCAACGTCTGACTTGTGAATAATGTCAGGCGAAAGTATTTTCAAGACGACCGGAAATCCGATCTTCTCTGCAAGCCTAGCCGCTTCTTGCTCATTCGTAGCCAGTTCAGACTTCGTAACTGGAATTCCATAGTCCCTGCAAACGGCTTTGGCCTCGGTTTCAAGCAGGTTTTTTCTTCCCTCTTTCACAGCTTGCGAGAAGATTCCCGACACTGATTTCATCAATGTTACCCTTCCAACGGAAGTCTAGTCTGATATCTACATTATTTAAGTGCTTTTCCCTTCAGCAACTGGATGGGCCATCGACGCTGTTTTCCATGCGGACGGAAGGGCTCGTATGGCAAATATCAGCGCTGGAACCACGGACGCGCTCCAACGAGCCTTATAATACTTCCGATGTCAAGCTTAAATGGTCGCTATTGAAGCATAGACTTTGGTATCGTTGATTAGGTTCTCTATTTTTGTGTATTCGTTTGGTTGATGAGCTGTCTCATCTATAGTGCTCCAGACAACTGCTGGAAGTCCCTTTCTTCGGAAGTAGGCTGCGCATGTTCCGCCGCCTATCCCTCCAACCGTGGGTTTTACTCCCTTGATGTTTGTGATTGCTTTTTCAAGCATTTTGACTATTTTGGCATTGGCGTCCGTTGGTTTGGGGGCCAGAGTCTTCTGTACTGGCTCGAATCTTATGTCGGCTCCAGTTCTGTTTTTGAAATCTTTTGCGAGGCTGTTTATGTCGCTTATTATCTCTTCCACGCTGTGGCGGGGCAAGATGCGACAGTCAAAGTAGGTCACGTCTTCTCCTGGAACTATGTTAACGGCGTCAACATTCGTTTCCTTCTTCGTGGGCTCTATTGTAGTCTCAGGAGGGTCAAAATACTCGTCTTTTTCAGGGTATTTTTCGTGCAGTAATTTGTCTAATGCAAGCGCAAACTGCATTCCTATGCGATGCGCATTTAATCCTGTGTGTGGTCTGCTGGCGTGTGTCTGCTTACCGATTGTACGGATCCTGAACCACAGGACGCTTTTTTCTGCTATTTCTATAAAGTCGCCGTTTTCTTTTCCGCTGTCGGGCACTATTATCAAGTCTCTAGGCGTGAAGAGACCTTGCTTTATGAGATACTGAATTCCATATTCACTTCCCTGCTCTTCGTCTGCAACAAAAGCTAAAGCCACTGTTCTCTTCGGTTTTATTCCCAATTCTTTCAGAGTCTTCACGGCGAATATGGAGGCTATCATCGATTGCATGTTGTCTTCGCTGCCACGGCCATAGATTCGGTTATCCTTGATTATCGGTTCAAAAGGCTTCGTTACGGTCCACATGGATTCTTCTCCAGGTGGAACGATGTCCAAATGGGTCACTATCCATAGCCTTTCTGACCGGTCTTCGCCATTGACGTAGGCGATTACGTTGGGCCTCAGCTTTGATGGAACTCTTTCGTCTGCTGCGTCGTAGCGTTCTATTTTGTCGAATCCAATGGAATTCAATGTTTGAATCAATTTCTCGGCTTTTTTCAGTTCGCCTTCTCCACCGTTCTCAGGCGCGATGGCAGGGATGCGGACGAGCTCCATCAGGGTTTGTGTCATGTTTTTTCTTTGTTTTTCAATTTCGGAAAAGGTGAGATCTTGGCTTGGCATCAGCATCACACTCAATTAGCTAGGGAATTGTTGGCTCTTAGTTTTTAATGGTTTTCACAAGAAAAAAGGCAAATGATGGGGAAACTTTCTGGATGGCAGTTTCCCGCTAGACTAGTTCCCTAAGTGTCTTGAGTCGTTTGACTATGTTGGGGTGAGTTGAGAAGATTTCTGTTATTCTGTCCGCTGTTGTGAGTTTCTGGGACAGGATTTCCTGAACGAGTTTTTGGTCGCCAGAAGCACTTATCGCTGAGATTGCAGCAGAGTCTGCTACAGCATGATCAGGGTCGGTGATGAATAGTGCTTTGAAGGCATTTAGACTCTGTTTTTCCTTTTTGGACCTGCGCATGTTCTTTGTCGCTTGCACGATCTTTGCAAGTCCGGTTGAAAGTTTCTGCGAACCGCCGTCAACTACTGAGACGCTGTGTCTGTCTGCATAGTACTCTCGAAGGCGGCTCAAATATAGTATAAACATGTTCAAAACCCATGAGAAAGCCATAAAGGCAATGCCTATAAGTGCTCCGCCACTGCCCTCGTCTCTTTGTCTGCCATATGCGCCTGAAAGCATGAGCGAATAGCCGATGTAAGTGAACACGGCGGGCAAGAGAGAAACGAACATCATCACCTGAACGTCTCTGTGTTTCAAGTGCCCGAGTTCGTGACCAATAACGGCTTCAACTTCACCTGAATTGAGTGTCTTTAATATTCCGTCAGTAACCGCGACTCTGTTGCCGGCAATCGGTGAGCCATATGCAAACGCGTTCGGAATTGGAATCTGCGCAAGCATCAACCGGGGCTTCTTGATGCCGCTTTTCTTGCTAAGCTCTTCGACCACTTCGTGGAGCTTTGGATTCTCGTTCACTGGCAATTCTCTTGTGCGGTAGAGGGCATCGATTATGTATGGTGATATGAGCCACTGAAGAATGTTGAACGCAACAACTAAGACGCCTAGTGTTACAAAACTGAAAGTGCTGAAGAGTGCTAGGACCACCGTGAATACTAATGTTGATAGTGAAATTATTATGGCTAGGGTTCCAGCCATAGACAAACGAAGTTTCCAAACGTTCATTTCTTGCACCGAACAATCTCACGAAATAGACAGTAGCTTATATTTCTTTTGTGCTGTCTTTTATCATTTCTTACTATTTTTTCCTCTCGTGCTTTCTGAATAGTCTTGTCCCCTCCATGTCGCTGACATACTCGAATTCAGCTTCAACAAACTGCTTCGCTTCTTCCGCTGGCCCTAGTGCGCGCGCACGTATTCGACTCCAAGAGTTCTTGCCAGTCGTTGCATATCTTCATCGCTCATCCATTCGGTCTTCAGGTATCTGCAAATCCGCTCATCACTCAGCCCCAGATTTCTAGCCTCTTCGACAGCATATCTATAAGCTTCAAGCTCAGTTGGCCTGTCAATGTAGTTGTAGTTACTGTCGAAAAGCTCTTTTCCCTCCATGAACTGTCTGACGTGGACCAGTTCATGGATTAAGTCCAGATATACGTCAACCCTGTCTCCGTGGTTTAGGTAATAGGAGCTGATAGTAAGATGTCCGTCGGCGCCGCTAACCCACATATAGCTTCTTACCCAAGTAAATTCAACCCTCAGTTTGGCAAGCACCTCTTCCGTTTTTTGGCCGAAGATTCTTCTGACAGCCTCAACGTTCTCAAAGCCCTTGAAATATTCGGCAAAAGGGTGTGTTGATCCTCCAAAGGATATCATCCTGTCTAAGCGCAGCGTCCTAGCTGCGTGCTCCAGTTTGGTTATTAGCAATTCGCGCGCATCTATCGCCGTGAGCCTCCATTCGCCTTGTTCACTCATAACGAGATTAGTAAATCTTATCGTTTAGCGCGAGCCGTGCAAGCTAAAGTCATATATCGAGACTCACTTGGATGTACGTAGTGAGACGGTGATATTTTGGAGAACAACCCGACAATTCGGATCATGCTTGAACACAAATCAATTCGCAAGTTTACCGACAAAATCCCCACAGACAAGGTGGTAAGGACGATCGTCAGGGCTGGTCAACAAGCCCCTTTTGCCTCGCAATACTACAGTATCTTGTTGTCCCGAAAAAGAAAACGCAACCCATTCAATGCTCCACTGCTGTTCACGATATGCATCGACTCCTACAAGTTTGAGCGGATAATGGCAGAAAGAAATTGGAGGCTAGTCACAAACGATCTTACACTATTGTTCTTCGGAATCCAAGATGCTGCCTACATGGCAGAAAACATGGTTGTCGCGGGTCGAAGCCTGGGCTTAGGAAGCTGCTTCTTGGGAAGTGCTATGTTCAGGGCTGAAAAGATAGCAGAGGAATACGGCGTTCCCAAAAGGGTGTTTCCACTTGTGCAGCTCGCGATGGGCTACCCGGCAGAAGATCCGCCACCGCGACCTAGGTACCCGATTGAATTCACGCTTTTCGAAGACAAATACCCCGAACTAGACGAGAAGATGGTCAAGCAGGCCATGAAGCAGATGGATGAAGGCTATCTTGCTCAGGAGTACTACCGCAAAGCAAATGCAAAGATACCTCTGGAAGGAAGCCGTAAGGAAACGTTCACTTACGACAACTACAGCTGGACAGAACACATCTGCCGAAAATGGGGACAGTGGTACCTGGAACCAAAGGAACTCCTCGATCAACTAGAGAAAAGAGGTTTCCAAATCAAAGCGAAGAAACCGAAATAGTATGTGCAGAGTGTTCCCACAAATCCTGAAGAAGAAATAGAAAGATCAGATTGCCAGAGGTCGCCGTGCGAGTTTATGAAAACTGCTAACCGTCAGAAGCGAAGTCGCGAAAGGGGGCAAAACTCTTTACCGAGAAGCGATCCTACTGCAATTGCACCGAGAAGAATGGAGAGGGCGGTAGCGTGAACACCGAAGAAATAATGAAATTGTCTCTAGAGCTCGCAGGGCTCAAAACGATCCCTGAAGACAGCGCAGTATACGTCAAAGGCAGCAGAATCGAAAAGGTCCTCTTTGGAATCGATGCAGGCGTTCCAGAACTGCTATTGGCGAAACAGTTAGAATGCGATGCCGTCATCGCCCATCATCCAGCCGGAGGGACTGCAATCACAGATTTCCCTCAGGTCTTCAAGAGGCACATCCAACAAATGATTGGAGCAGGTGTGCCGAAATCTGAAGCGGCAAAAGCGGTTGCTAGGAAACTGGAGCAGTTGGAGGTTGAGGCGCACACGCGAAACTACGGCCACGCAGTCGACGTTGCACGTCGGCTGAAAATGCCCTATATGAACATTCATACACCACTTGACGAAATAGGCAGACGCGTCATGGCTAAGCAGATCGAAGATAGGACGAACGAAAAGTTCAAAGTCCGAGACGTGGTAACTGCGTTGAATGGGCTCGCTGAATTTAAGCATGCAGTGACCAAGATCAAAGTAGCTGTGGGAAAACCTGAGAACTTGGCAGGCAAGGTTGTCGTATCACATGGCGCCGGGACGAATGGGGGCTATGATATTGCAAGAGCCTATTTTGAACATGGTATCGGAACGGTTATATACATTCATGTAAGTCCCGCCGACCTGGAGAAATTGAAGACTGAGAAAAAGGGGAACCTTGTTGTTACGGGGCACATTGCAAGCGATTCGGTTGGCATAAACCCCTTCATAAAGGAACTCCAGAAGAGGGACGTTCAAGTGACACCCATTGGCGTAGTCCCACCTTAGCAGCATACTAAAGGAAAAGCATTTCTGATGTTCTTTACGTTAGTAGTAGTTTGTGATGACATTGGATACTCTTGAAGAGTTCAAGCGTTATCGTGAACGTATGAACAAACGGATTCTTGAGAGCGACAATCTTGGAATTAAGAGATTCTTTGCATTGGACAGTCGTGCGTATGAAAAAGGAGCATTAGACACTAAGACCAAAGAGTTGCTCGGACTGGTAGCCTCCACCGTTTTGCGGTGCAACGATTGCATTACGTATCATGTTGTTCGCTGCGCACAGGAAAGTGTCGGTCAGCAAGAGTTTTTTGAGGCTTTGAACGTTGCGCTAGTTGTTGGCGGCTCGATCACTATTCCGCATATACGCAGAGCGGTAGAAGTATTTGATCAGTGCAAAGCCAAAGAGGCAAAGGGACAGCGGTTCAAGCTGTAGAGGCATGCGCTAGCATTTGCGAAAGTTTAAGTATTAAAGCCCAAAGCTGTTTGGGGGTCATATGGGAATTAGGATGTACAAGTGCCTAGATCTGTCTAGAAGAGCTAGGTTGGTCGCAGTCGGGTTGGCATTCGTGTCAATAATGCTTACGTCAGTTTCTGCTGCTGCGACCCTGTCAGGCGATTCACTCTACCTGACAGCGAAAGGCAACAGCATGTATCCAACGATCAAAGAGGGAGACCAGATCAAAGTAAAGATGTGCACGAATGGAAGTCTGATAAATGTTGGCGACATCATTGTCTACTGCACGATCGCAGCTAACCTGGATCTCGACTACATGTGGATAGGCCACCGAGTCATCGAGAAACACCAGAAGGATGGACACTCGTGGTTCAGAACAAAAGGAGACAACAACGCTGAACCTGATCCGTGGGAAGTCCCCGAGTATTTCCTGCTTGGAATAGTGGTTGAGATCACACATACCAGCGCAAGCACGACTCAAACCAACGCCCAACCGGTGGATACCAGCCCTACGAATCTCACATACGACCAACAATGGGGTTGGATGCTGAGCGCAACAATACTAGCCATAGCAGTAGCTACACTGCCATATCTTTATCGTCTGCGTCACGAAAAAAGAGCCGCGCAAACTATCGCCAAGCCTTGCTACAGCTGCACATACTACGAAGCTGAAATCACGTAGAGTTGAGATAGTCGACGGAAGATTCGGAATCCGCAGAATACTTGACCAATCAAAAGGTTTCTGCAACTATCATAACGTGACTATATTTGATGGCTCTCCAACGCGAAAATGCCGCAACTGCAACAGAACAACGCAATCGGCAGACTGATCAACGCTTCCATAATCCCTTTTACCTCTTCTCACCGCATCTAAATGAACGTACACGACGCACACTCATCATCAAATTGACAAAGAAAGGCACTCAAGTGGTGGGCCGGGAGAGATTTGAACTCTCGACCTTCCGGTTATCAGCCGAACGCTCAAACCAAGCTGAGCTACCGGCCCCAACAAGGCTAACTAGTATAAGCTAATAAACCATTTTTAAGGGTTTTCGGAACGCTTTTAATCGTTTCCAGACTATTGCTTGTGGTGGGCCCGTAGCCCAGACAGGATTAAGGCGTCGGCCTTCGGAGCCGGAGAACGGGGGTTCAAATCCCTCCGGGCCCGCTACACTTTCTTTATGAAAAGAAGCTGCACCAAGCGAGCGATATGCATGTCTTTCCTCAGTGGAGTACAGTGGACGCCACGGAACCAGCACCCAGAACATCTAGAGTCACAGAACAGATAGGTCTTTGGAAAAACAGAGTGTCAATTCACGGCACAAATTCATTCGACTGAGCGCGTGAACACATGGCAAAAAAGGGGCGTATGGGTCTTTTTGTCCGTATCTGCCTGATATTAATGATACGTCTCTTGCGTCTATTTTTCCGTCTGGCACACCAGACTATTCTGGTTTGCTGGACTAATGTAGAACCAATAATCTTATCTGCTTCAGCAAGAGCAACATTTCTCCTGTAAAGCTGAACTGAAGAGGGGGGTGAACATTGGCTACTATGACTGTAGAACTGAACTTGGAACGAATGGAGAAAATGAAGCAAGAAGTGTTGCAAGTTATTGAAACGATGGTGGAAGAATATGGAAGCGTGTCTGTAATAGAATTGGAGATGGCGTTGATAGAAGGACTGGCGAAAGTAAGAGAAATAGGCATGAAGAAGACGGAAGAGAAAGATGAGGACGTGGTTTAGCGACTGAGCCGCGTGCCATGCTAGTTAGTCCTTCCTTGGAGTTTTTCCTTGTGGCACCGCCATTAGCGCGCGTCCTTAGTCGAGCCTCTTTTCTAAAGAAAGCCGAGTGGACCGGGCGGGATTTGAACCCAGGATCGCGTGGAGATGTCTCCACGCGTCTTTCCCTTTTTTCTGTTTTGCTGTGACTGTTTAGCCGTTTCTCTTCCCTTCTACGTATGTCTTCTGTTGGAGGTAAGTGGGTTTTGAATTTTCGTCTCAATGGCAAACAAAAGAAGATTGGGGCCGTTCCTGAATATGGACTCTAGACGAATTATTGCACTTTCAATTGGTTAGCGCGA
>Ga0315281_10015350_pt1 | contig 10275 bp, 14 predicted proteins | sample YL17G07_0_MG_FD_204540 | JGI IMG/M metagenome (GOLD analysis project Ga0315281, IMG submission 204540) | Sediment microbial communities from Yellowstone Lake, YNP, Wyoming, USA - YL17G07_0 | ecosystem: Environmental > Aquatic > Freshwater > Lake > Sediment | place: USA: Wyoming | collected...
GTCACCGATTTTGTCCCGCTTTTTGTCCCGTTTTGGGTGACCACACACCCGCTGGCGGGGAGTGAAATGGCGCCATGTCAATCAACCATGCCAGACCCGGAATAAAAAATGCGTACCAGGGCCGCGTTTCCACACTCCCGTCAAACCCCAAGCCTCATTGTTTAAGCTAGCCGTCCCGGAGATACACATTTATGTCGATTCACGCTTCTTTTTCTACTTATCTCAAATTTCTTTTTCTATTCGTTCTTTCATTCGGGAGCGTCGGTTGCGGCAATAACAACGGCCAGACGGGATCTGATGCCGGCGTATCCTTTACGGAACCACTGGTCGAGCGCTCCTGGACACTTCCGGCGGGACTGGAAACCTATAAATGCAAAGGCCTCGTGGCGGTGCAAGACCTGTACATCAAGGGCTTCCGTGCCCACACGGTTCCGGCACTGGCGCGCATGACCGTGACGGTATCCGACATGGTCGGCACGATAGGAGATTACGATTGTGGCCCCGCCGACGGCTTCTTCAGCTCCAGGATGATCTATGCGGCGGGGCCCGGCGTGAACGACGTTCATTTTCCTGCGGGCAATGGAGTGGTCGTGCGCGCCGGGCAATACATTCACCTCAACATGCACTTGGCCAATAAGTACGGCACTGATTCGTTGAGTGGCACCACTCAGCTGCTCATGGAAACTGGTACCTCGGCGGACGTCACCACACCGCTCGATATGATTTATATCGGAACCTTCAACATCCAAATCCCGCCAAATTCAACGGGGGTGGTCATGGCCGGCGGTTGTTCCGCCGGCATCGACCAAACGTATCTCTTTCTATCGCCCGCCATGAACAAGCAGGGTACGCATCAGCGTGTTCAGGTCTACCATCTAAACTCGCCAGAGCCGTCAACGCTCCTGGATGAGAACTTCGACGTCACACAGCAGCACATCCACGGAATGCGCCCGGGATTCAAAGTACTCCAGGGCGAAGCAATCCGGGTCGCCTGCACCTACAACGGTAATTCTTCCTACACCATAGGCTTCGGCGATTCGGTCGACCTCGAAATGTGTTTCACCGGTGTCTACCGCTATCCCGTAATCCCCGACACGCCGGTGTTCGGGTGTGTCTCCTTTTAGACGCCGCGTCAACGATTTGAACCTTACTTGTCCCGCTTTTTGTCCCGCATTGCGGGACCCCAAACCCTCTCCTTGGGAGTGAAATAGCGGCATGTCGATCGGCAACACCCGATACAGATCCGACGACGCGCAACAGGACCGCGTTGCCGCACCCTGACAAGTCCTGATCCATATCAATTGAAGGAAACAGACAATGCGCCAAACAAGAAAGAATCTGATTCGTGCCGCCGCCATATCCCTGGCCCTCACCGCCCCCGTGGCCTCGGCCGTGGACATCGGCGTGGGGGCGAGCCTCAATAACGAGGGCGGCGGGGACGGCGGTTACGGTGTGTCTCTGCCGTTGCGCTTCGGGAACATCACAGTCGAACCGGAGCTGAGTTTCTATCGCTCCTCACGGGATATCACTTACACGTCGGCACCGACCAATAACTACAAAGCTGAAAACTCACAGTACACGCTGGATACCGGCATCTATTGGCGCCAGCAAGTGGTTCCCGCGCTGGAAACCTATGTGGGCGGCCGTGTCGGATACACCAAGAATAAATATTCTTATAAGTACCTCTATATTCCCAACTCGGATCAGTCTAGCGGATCCTCCGGCTTTTACCTGGGCCCGACACTCGGCGCCGAGTACTTCTTCGACAAGCACTTCAGCTTGGGCCTCGACGTGTCCCTGCTCTACGAATCCACGTCAGGCGAGTCAGTCAGCGGGAGCAACGTAAGCAATCAAGACGGCAATAATCTCTACTACCAAACCCGCGCCAGGCTGCGGTTTTATTTCTAGTGCCGACGCCAGGATGAGGCCGGTAGCGGATCCGGCGACACGAAGCAAGACCGTGTTACTAAACACAAATCATTCGCCGTGCTGTTGCAACCTAATTATTAATCACAAGGAGAATAGCCATGTCAGCAGTCATTTCCACTCCCGCACCCGCCGTTGACCTGGCGGCCGTGAAGAACAAACAGCACCTGGCCTGGTCGGCCGGCGACTACGCCGTGGTCGGCACCACGCTGCAAATCGTCGGCGAATCGCTGTGCGAAGCGCTCGACCTGCGTGCCGGCGAGCGCGTGCTCGACGTCGCCGCCGGTAACGGCAATGCGACGCTCGCCGCCGCGCGGCGCTGGTGCGACGTGGTCTCGACCGATTACGTTCCGGCGCTGCTCGAGCGCGGGCGCACCCGGGCGAGCGCCGAAGGCCTGCAGGTGAAGTTCGAACAGGCGGACGCCGAGAATCTGCCGTACACCGACCACCGTTTCGATGTGGTGATGTCCACCTTCGGCGTGATGTTCACGCCCGACCAGGACAAGGCCGCGGCGGAAATGGCGCGCGTCTGCAAATCCGGCGGCCGGATCGGCCTCGCCAACTGGACGCCGGCCAGTTTTGTCGGCGAAATCTTCAAAACATTGGGCAAATACCTGCCGCCGGCGGCCGGCGTGAAGTCGCCCGCGCTCTGGGGCACCGAAGCGCGGCTGCGCGAACTGTTCGGCGCGCGGCTCGGCTCGATGGCGATCGAGCGAAAACACTTCGTGTTCCGCTACCACAGCGCAGCCCATTGGCTGGAAGTGTTTCGCACCTTCTACGGCCCGATGCACAAGGCGTTCGGGGCGCTTGACGCCGCGAAGCAGGAAGCACTCGCCGCCGACCTGATCGCCCTGGCCGAAAAGTTCAATCGCGCGACCGATGGCACGCTGGTGGCCCCGAGCGAGTACCTTGAGGCCGTTATCCAGTGCAAGTAGTTCGTGCCTGCAACCGTAAACTTTCCATTTTACAAGGAGCCAAAAGATGAACATTAGCGATGTCATGATTCACATCAATGAGTCTCTGGGTGAAGAAGCGCGCTCGTCTCTCGAAAATTCACTGCGCAAGGTCGAGGGGGTCGTTACGCCAAGGTTTAACGCCGGCAAGGAGCACCTCCTGGTGATCGCCTATGACACGGAAAAGACCAACACGGCGGTCTTGCTGGAGAAGACCCGGGCCGCCGGTTATACCGCCCAGCTGGTCGGTATGTAAACGTGGCGGACTCGGCGACTGGCCGGAAACATCAGGAGAGAAGTGAGACACTTTTTGCGCACCCTTTAACCATCCTTTGAGGAGACATTCACATGAAAAGAATCACAGCGTTCACGTACGGCATCATCTGTTACGTCATTTTCTTTGGAACCTTCCTGTACACCATCGGCTTCGTCGGAAACATTTTCGTGCCGAAGTCCATTGACTCGACACCGGTCGGCCCGCTCGGGCAGGCATTGTTGATCAACGCCGTGCTGCTCGGAATATTTGCCATTCAGCACAGCGTGATGGCGCGCCCGGTATTCAAGCGCTGGTTGACGCGCTTCGTGCCGCAACCGGTCGAACGCAGCACCTATGTGTTGTTCTCGAGCCTGGCGCTGATCCTGCTGTTCGTTTACTGGCAGCCAATCGGCGGCGTGATCTGGCAAGTACAAGATCCAGTCGGTCAGGCCGTGCTCCATGGGCTAAGCGTCTTTGGCTGGGGGCTGGTGCTGGTATCGACCTTCCTGATCAACCACTTTGATCTCTTCGGTCTGCGTCAGGTCTGGCTCTACCTGCGCGGGAAAGAGGATCACGCGCCGGCGTTTGTCACGCCCGGTCTGTACCGGCTCGTGCGTCATCCGATCTACGTTGGTTTCATTTTTGCCATCTGGGCCACGCCGACCATGACCGCGGCACATCTGTTCTTTGCCTTGCTCTCGACGGTGTACATCCTGATCGGCATTCAACTCGAGGAACGCGATCTTGTGGCATTTTATGGCAAGCGCTACAGCGAATACAAAAAACAGGTGCCGATGCTGGTGCCACGTTTCGGCGGTCGTTCAACCGGGGCCGACGCCTAGGCGGCATGGTTGAATCAGGTGGTGCGGCCTGTGCCGCACCACTCTGCGATCAGGAGGAGCAATATGAACACGGCAACTTACAACATTGGCAAGCATTTCTGGAAACGTTTGGGTATGGCCGGGTTCACGTTTTTTCTGGTGAAGGGTCTGATCTGGCTGGCCGTACCGGTTGTAATGTACTTGATGCGAGCCGCAGGTTAACGACGCGATTAATTCTAACTCTACCGACTCGCTCACCGAGGAAAATTGGTATGACTACGCGATTGTTTTCGTTCATTGGTGGCGACACAGGTCCCTGGCGCGTCGCCAAAATGGAAGTGCTGGTTGGAGAGCCACTGCCTGCGGCGCGAAAGATCGAAATCGTTCCCGGCTCAGATACTCCAGCCGACCCACAGGCGGCCTGGGTGCTTCGTGGAATCACAAGCAATGAGCGCTATGTCGTTCGCGAGGAAAGGAGCCAAATCGTGGCCAAGCTGCTAGGCCTCGGGCGCCCCGAGGCAACGTGCGCGGCACTGATCGCCATTCGCAAGAACGAGGCCTGGTGGGCGCTCACACAAGAAGAACGCCTGAGCATTTTTAAAGAACAGTCTCACCACACCAAAATCGGGCTTCAGTATTTTCCTGAGTTGGCGAGAAGACTCCACCACTGCCGGGATCTCTCGGAGCATGAGCCGTTCGATTTCATCACCTGGTTCGAGTACGAGCCGGCTCAAGAGGCGGCATTCAACAAGCTGGTTGCCGAGTTGCGCTCAACAGAGGAGTGGAAGTATGTTGAGCGGGAAATTGACATCCGGCTTGTGCGTGAGGACGCCTATTCGCTGGGCGAAGCCGAGCTGAGGAGTCATGTTTTATAAAGAACTATAAATGGGCGCCGCTGCCGACAATATCCGGCAACCGGGTAAAGGAAACAGAAAGAATGGCCATGGGCAAGCGATTCGACAGCATTCTGGGGACCATCGGCAACACGCCGGTGATTCGCATCAACAAGCTGGGCCCCAAGGGCGTCAACCTCTACGTCAAAGTTGAATCCTTCAATCCGATGGGCTCGGTGAAGGACCGGCTGGCGCTGGGGGTGATCGAGGACGCCGAACGCCGCGGTGAACTCAAGCCCGGACAGACGATCGTCGAAGCCACGAGTGGCAACACCGGCATCGGCCTGGCCATGGTGTGCGCCCAGAAGGGTTATCCGCTGGTCGTCACCATGGCCGAGAATTTCAGCGTGGAGCGGCGCAAGCTGATGCGCTTTCTCGGCGCCAGGGTCGTGCTGACGCCGTCCGGACAGAAGGGCTCGGGGATGGTGGCCAAGGCCGAAGAACTGGGCAAGGCGCATGGCTGGTGGCAGCCGCGTCAGTTCGAGAATCCGGCCAACGCCGAGATACACGCCCGCACCACCGCCGTGGAAATCCTCGCCGACTTCGCCGATATCACACTCGACTACTGGGTCACCGGTTTCGGCACCGGCGGCACGCTGAACGGCGTGTCGCGGGTGCTGAAGGAAAAAAGCCCGAAGACGAAGATCATCGTCTGCGAACCGGACAATTCCGCCATGCTGGCCAGCGGCATCGCCCAAGCGAGGAACAGCGATGGATCACACAGCGCGAGCCATCCGCTATTCCGGCCGCACCTGATGCAGGGCTGGTCCCCGGACTTCGTCCCGCCGCTCGTGGAGCAAGTCACGGCCACCAGCCGCATCGACGGTTTTGTGCCCATCGATGGCAAGGACTCGTTGCGTTGCGCCCGGGAACTGGCGTTGAAGGAAGGCATCTTTGTCGGCATCACGGCGGGCGCCACGTTCGCGGGTGCGCTGCAGGTCGCGCAGAACGCTCCGCCGGGCGCCAACATCCTGTGCATGCTGCCCGACACCGGCGAACGCTACCTGACCACACCGCTGTTCGAAGACATCGCCGTCGAGATGACCGAGGAGGAACTCGAACTGTCGAGATCGACACCGGGATATCGTTTTGATGTCGCCATGACGGCGGCGCCGGCGCCGGTGGAAACGGCGGATGCCCTGGACGCCACAGCCGCCGCCGAGGTCGATACGCTGTTGGCCGACCGGAGCCAACCGGTCGTTATGTTCGCGCTCGAGTGGTGCGAGTTCTGCTGGTCGGTCCGAAAACTGTTCTCGAAGTACGGCATCGCCTTCACCTCGGTCGATCTCGATTCGGTCGCCTACCAGCACGGCGATCGCGGTGGAAAAATACGCGAGGTTCTCAAGCGCCGCACCGGATCGCCCAGCTTGCCGCAGATTTTCATCGGCGGCGATTTCGAGGGCGGCTGCACCGACGTGATCGGCAGCCTGAAGTCAGGTCAGTTGCAGGCCCGCCTGCAAAAACACGGTATCAGCTTTGACCCGGCCGTCACGACCGACCCTGAAGAATTTCTGCCCAAGTGGCTGCACCCACGTTGAACCGGCGTCGATTCGGCACCCATCGCCTGATTACCAATGCGCCTCCAGCCCGGCCTTCCAGTCCTGCACGAACTGCTGGAGTGAGTCGACGAAATCCCGATCCTGTTCGATACGGTTGATGGAGAGATGAATAACAGTTTGCTGCGGGTTGGGCTGATGTCCGGTGGTCACGGTCCATTGCAAGGCATTGGGACAGATTGGAAATGAAAAGCGCACACCATGGCTCAAATCCTCGCGGTGCACACGGAACGTCCCCCACACGCAGTGGATTTCGCCGCTCGACGTTGCGTCGCTAAGCACCTTTTCGATAGAAGCACACCAGCGCGGCAGCTCACTGATCGTCAGACGGCGCTGCAGGTCTGCAACCGGGGCGGAAAGAATGGTCGTGGCCAAGAACTCCATGCATTCATGATAATCGGATACCGGGTGGCGCGCACCTGACAGGAAACATTTCACCACATTAAAGAGATGAAAGAATAGCCATTCTTGCTCGCTTTTACCTTACATTCAGCGAAACTGGGCGGTTACAAGCTGGCCTATTATTTTGACAGTAAAGACCTGTTGAACTGGACGCACAGCCCTACCCACCTGCTCAGGTCTGCATCGGACTCGAATCCGGCGGGATCAACATAGACGTAGCCCTTCATGGGCTTCCCGGTGAAATCCATTTCACGAGCAAGCGGGTGCCTGAGCGCCTCCACGTATGCATCCGGACCGACACGGGCCATGAGCGAATCGTCGATGATTCCCACGAGCATGTGCCCGCGATACATGAACGCCAAACCACCAAACATCTTCTTCTCGGTGATGCCGGGGCGGTCCACAAGCAGTTCCCGTAGTCTCTCGGCCAAGCCTTCATCGTATGCCATGAGGCCTCCTTGCGCTGGAGCTGATTAAGCCTTAACCCGTCGCCCTTTCTTGCTCTGTTTTTCCAGACTGTATGCCTTGTAGGTCAGAAAGACTCCGACCGCGAGAAGAACGATTTCCAGTACGAACAGGGCGGTGGTCTGCTGAGCGACGTGCTGGTACTGCCGCGCTGTGAACATCCTCCCCAGACCACCGAGAATGGCGAACCAACCAATGATGGTTACCAGCACGGGCCAGCTGGCGACCCATCGATTATGAACACGCACAATTGAAAGGCCTGCCAGGAGGATCAAGCTGCCCGAGAGGTAAACAACCGGAGGTATTTGAGCATCATAGAGATGCGGCTGTACGAATTCGTTCTCGGACAGGGTCAACGCAACAAGCATAGGCCCGACCAATCCAGCGAGTTGTTTTGTATTGGTCATTTCTACCTCCTGTTATCGCGGTTGGCGAAACTTTCCTATGATTTCCAGGCTCCACTCCGGATTGCTGGTCAACAGGGTGTGCCCCATGCCGTCGGCCTTTACGTGAACTGTTTCTGCGGGAAGTTCTGGAAGATGGTGCTTCACCTGAAACGCATGGCCGAGAATGCTGCATTCACTGCTGATCAGCATCAAATCACCGTGGTATTCTGAAATGCCCTTGGTCAGATATTATGTCTATGTCTGTCCACTTTTATTACTTAACCATCCACGCATTCGGCCGAACGCGGCCCACGAGGGTATACCCGCCCTTTCCATCCGGCTTGTAGATCGAACCCTCCCCTGTTGCTCCATCGGACCCGACGACATCTTTGAAAATCTCACCGTGGCTGACCAGTACAGTGTTTGTGCCCGATGGAGGGGACGTTGCAAGGAATTGTCGCAGCGCCTCGCGCCGCGCTGGGTAGGCGGGCGGGTTGGGGGCACCCGCTATCGGTGCGTAGGTGGGATGCAGCAGCATGTCCGACGCCTCAACACGGCCGAATGCAAGACGAGCAGTCTCCAGCGTGCGGCAATATCCGCTCGCCAGTACTTTTCCGACCGGGATACCCAAGGCCCTGATGCCATCTCCGATGACCCGCGCGTCGTCGCGTCCATTCGCGGTGAGTTTGGCCTGCAGTTCACAGTTGGCGAGATCCAGGGGAGTCGGCTCGGGTATTCGTTTTTCCCGTGGGAGCAAGCTCCCGTCAGTCTCTCCATGGCGGAAAAGAATCACATACCCGCCGCGCTTCAGCGCTTCAACGGGTATCCTGCCCGTTTGGTCACCGGCAATCAATGGCGAGCCGAGCAGCACCGGCAATAATGTCAGTGCTGCAATCAGCATTGGTCTCATGTGCCGTCCCCTGTTAACTTGCGAAATATTTTCCTCCGCTTGCCCGGTTATTTAAGCGCCTCAGCGGTGATTTTTTCTATCGTTGCATCGATATCCTTGGCAGAGGCTGTCGCACTGCCAATTGCGTAGCGCTGGCTAATGTAGGTTCCGTTCGTATAGCTCAACCAGACTTTTCCCATGGCGTCCTGCCAAGCCACGGCTTTAAAGGGAATGTCCAGAGAGGCCAGTGGTGCCTGCTTGATAATGTACGGCCCGCCTTTACCACGCCCAAAAATGAGCAGTTGGTTAGGCGGGATCTCTACGTTCACCTTCTTCGAAAGCTCCTGCCAGTCAATCCGGCTGAAAATATTCGCGCCGACAGACTTGGCGGCTGCCTCCATTCGATCCATGGTTTCAGTTACCGTGTACTTGCTTGGCTTGGTGACAATGCCGGTGTTGGTGTCGAATACGCCTCCCTGACTAACCTTGGCAGTCGTCGCACAGCCGTCGAGCGCCAGCAGGGCAATTCCCGCGATAAACAAGACTTTCATTTTTTTAGAATTCATCTCACACTCCTTATCGTAATTACCACAAGAGCTTCTCCACCGAAGCTACCGGCTTGTAGCCATCTCCTTGCGGAAGAGAGGCGGAGTCAGACATTGTGCTCAGCCGCACATTTTTCGCTTCAGCTGGAACGACATGATATGCCAAACCGGGGTAAAAGGGCCGTCCCCTTTTACCCCCGCACCGCGTTTCATTCTATGCTATAAACCTCTACCGATATTAATCTCGAGTTACCGGCCATTCCCCGATGTCTGCCCGCGTATTTTTATTTCTGTGCCGCTTCGCGCCGGTCAAGAAATTGTTATGGCGATGGTGGTATGAGTTCCTGGCCGGCCTGCACCGCACTGGGGATTGGTCCTTTATGAATTACGGCTATGCCGCCATCCCCGCCGATCCCATTGCGCTCGACGCAACCGACGAAGCGAACCGATACAGCGTGCAGCTTTATCACGCCGTCGTCAACGGGGTGAATCTTGCGAACCGGCGGGTGCTCGAAATAGGCAGCGGCCGTGGCGGAGGCGCCGCCTACATCAAGCGCTACCACAAACCGGCGGTGATGGTGGGGGTCGATTTCTCCGCCAAGGCGGTCGCCTTGTGCAACGAGGTCTACAACATTCCGGGTCTGAGCTTTGTTCAAGGTGATGCCGAGGATCTGCCGTTCGACGATAACGCTTTCGATGCCGTTATCAACGTTGAATCATCCCACTGTTACGGATCGGTGGACGCATTTCTCAGCCAGGTGCGACGGGTACTGCGGCCCGGCGGATACTTCCTGTATGCGGATTTTCGCGATCAGATAAAGATGGACAAATGGCGGCAACAAATCGACGATTCAGGACTGATTCTGATCCACGAGGCGGATATTACCGCCAACGTCGTTGCCGCCCTGGACGCAGACGATGAACGTAAAACCCGTTTAATCAACAAGCTGGTGCCAAGACTCTTGCTCAGTTCGTTTAAGGACTTTTCCGGCGTAAAGGGTTCCGCGATTTATACGGAGTTCCGGGCCGGTGTTACGCCGTATTTACGATTCTTGCTGCAAAAGCCCCAATGATTAGCCCGACCAGATTGTTGGAATGTGAGACCTGACGACGCCCCCAAAGAAATGGGGGGGGGGGGGGGGGGGGGGGGGTGGTTATAATAAAAAATAAAAAAAAAAAAAAA
>Ga0315281_10015351_pt1 | contig 10275 bp, 8 predicted proteins | sample YL17G07_0_MG_FD_204540 | JGI IMG/M metagenome (GOLD analysis project Ga0315281, IMG submission 204540) | Sediment microbial communities from Yellowstone Lake, YNP, Wyoming, USA - YL17G07_0 | ecosystem: Environmental > Aquatic > Freshwater > Lake > Sediment | place: USA: Wyoming | collected...
TCGTCCGACCAGTCAATAACGCAGGATCCAAATCGACGATATGGACGCAAAGCAAGTCTGGCGAGCCGCTCTTGGAGAGCTCCAGGTCTCGCTCTCCCCGGCGAACTTCGAAACCTGGCTGCGCGACACGCAGTTGGTTGACGTCGATGAGCAGCACTTCCGGATCGCCGTCCCGAACGGCTTTGCGAAGGACTGGCTCGAGTCGCGCTACCGGTCGCTGATCAGCCAGACGCTGGCGCGGATCGTCGGATACAGCGTCCAGGTGGAGTTCGTCATCGGGTCGACCCCGGAGACGCCCGCCGACCCGGACGGTGGGTCCGTCGCGGCCGCACCAGCGGGTTCGGCCCGACAACAGGTCCGGGTCGAGCCCACTCGCGTTGGGGGCGAAGGCGGCACGACGTATCTCAACCCGCGCTATACGTTCGCCAATTTCATCGTCGGGTCCGCGAACCGGCTGGCCCATGCGGCCAGTCTGTCTGTCGCGGAACGCCCCGGCCACGCCTACAACCCGCTCTTCCTGTACGGCGGCGTCGGCCTCGGCAAGACCCACCTGATGCACGCCATCGGGAACCAGGTGCTGGCCAAGTTCCCGCGCAAGAAGGTCGTCTACGCCACCAGCGAGAAGTTCACCAACGAGTTCATCACGAGCATCCAGCAGGGCCGGATCGACGAGTTCCGGGCGCGCTACCGGCGGATCGATGTCCTCCTGATCGACGACATCCAGTTCATCGCCGACAAGGAGCGGACGCAGGAGGAGTTCTTTCACACGTTCAACGCCATCCACGAGGACGGCAAGCAGATCGTCCTGTCGTCGGACCGCCCACCAAAGGCCATCCTCACGCTGGAGGAGCGGCTCCGCAGCCGGTTCGAGTGGGGCCTGATCGCGGACCTGACCGCGCCCGACCTGGAGACGCGCATCGCGATCCTGCGGGCCAAGGCGGACGAGGGCGGCGTGCCGATCACCGCCGATGTCACGGAGTTCATTGCGCGCAAGGTCGTCAGCAACATCCGCGAGCTCGAGGGGGCCCTCAACCGGATCGTGGCCTACGCCAGCATGGGCGCGATCCCGATCTCCATCGACCTTGCCACGGCTGTCCTCTCCAACGTCCTCTACAACCCCAAGAAGCGCCACGTGACGCCCGATCGGATCGCCCGCGCGGTGGCCGAGTACTACGGCCTCCAGATGGACGTGCTCAAGGGTCAGAAGCGCGACAGGGCCATCGTGGTGCCCCGCCAGGTCGCGATGTTCCTGATGCGCGAGGAGACGGACGCGTCACTGCTGCGGATCGGGGCTGAGCTGGGCGGCCGGGACCATTCGACGGTCCTCCACGCCTGCGGCAAGATCACCCGCGAGGTGGCCGTCAACGACGACCTCCGCCGCGAGATCGCAGCGGTTCGGGAGCTGATCTACGCCGACTGACCGCGTCCCGGCCCACCGCCGCGGACGCCCACGGGCCGTCGATCCGGCCCCGGACCGTGGGCAACTCCACCCCCGACCGCGCAGAGGCCCCTCTCGGCGGTGGACAACGCCCCCCTCCGCCGACCCTGCCGCGGTTGACATCCCCCGCCCCCGGTGATCGCCTCGTGGATGGTCCGTCGGATTCTCCACCAGCCGTGCCCGTGTCTCCCCGACACCGGCTGGTTCAGCCCCGGCTTGTCCCCAGACGGTGTCGGCTTGCCAACCGCCCGCCGCCGATCAGTCGAGCGTGGCCGTCAACACGATCCACACGCATATGACGATGATGACGGAGTGAGAAGATAGGTAGACAATCCAGAACCTGGGACCGGCACCCAGACACTCGTTGTTTCGCCCGCTCCCTGGGCGCGGGACCACGACCCGACGGAGTACATCGCCCGTGAAGCTCTCGGTCATGCAGGAGAATCTGGCTCGCGGCCTACAGGTCGTCAGCCGCGCCGTCTCGACCCGCACCACCCTGCCGGTCCTTGCCAACGTGCTGCTCCGGACAGAGGACGCCGGCCTCAAACTCACCGCGACCAATCTGGAGATCGGCATCACCTACTGGGTGCCGGGCAAGGTCGACACCGACGGGGCACTCACCGTTCCGGCGCGGCTCCTGAATGACCTGGTGAACTCCCTGCCGGCCGGCGAGCGGGTGGACCTCGAGCTCCAGGGCGCCACGACACTCCTGATCCGGGCCGGTCGATTCGAGAATCACCTCCGGGGGATCGACTCGGACGACTTTCCGGCGGTCGCCACAGCCGGCGACCGACCGACGACCAGGGTCGCCCAGAAGGTGCTTCGCCAGGCACTCCTCGAAACAGCCTTTGCCGCAGCTACTGATGAGGCGCGCCCGATCCTCACCGGCGTGCTTGCCCGGTTCGAGGGCGATCGACTGACGCTCGCGGCCGCCGACAACTACCGGATCGCGGTCAAGACGATCCCGCTCCTGGACCCGGTCGAAGACACCAGCATCGTCATTCCAGCCCGGTCGCTCAACGAGTTGAGCCGGATCCTGTCCGACACGGACGACGTGATCGACATCGTCTTCCTGGCCGCCCGCAGCCAGATCCTCTTCCACGTCGAAGGGATCGACCTGGTCAGCCGGCTCATCGACGGCCAGTTCCCGAACTACCAGCAGGTCCTGCCGAAAGGCTTCTCGACACGGGCCGTGATCGATCGGGACGAGCTGCTCAAGGCCGTCCGGCTCGCCGCGCTCATCGCCAGCTCATCGGCCAACATCGTGAAGCTGGCGGTCGGCGTGGACGGAGACGCAGGGCTGACTGTGACCGCGAACGCCGAGGTCGGCGACAACGAGGGTCGCGTCGCGGCGCAGGTCGAGGGAGACGGCACGACCATCGCCTTCAACGCGAAGTACCTCGTCGACGTGCTGCAGAACGTCGACGCCGAGCAGTTCTCGCTGGAGCTGAGCGGCCCCCTCGCCCCAGGGGTCTTCCGGCCCGTCGGCGACGACCAGTACGTCCATGTGGTCATGCCCGTCCGGACGGCCTCCTGACGGACCGCGACCCACCGCGACCCGAGGCCGCGCCGACGGACGGCCGCCTGCTCGAATTCCTCAGCCTGCGTGACTTCCGCGGCTACGAATCGCTGGACGTGCGGTTCGGGCCGGGACCCCACATCGTCTGGGGACCGAACGCGACTGGCAAGACCAGCCTGCTGGAAGCGATGGTGGTGCTCGCCTGGGGGCATTCGCACCGGACCGGGAGCGACGCGGAGATGGTCCGCTGGGGCCGTGACCTGGCGCGCCTCGAGGGCCACATCGCCGGCGCCGGCGAGGATCCCTCCAGCCTGGACGTTGTCCTCGTCCCGGAAGGTTCGGCCCTGCGCAAGCGGATCCGGGTCAACGGCGTGCCACGACGGGCGACGGCGCTGCTGGGCGTCCTGCGCTGCGTCGTCTTCGCGCCGGAAGAGATGCAGCTGATCAGCGGCGGCCCGAGCCTCCGCCGGGCGGCCATCGACCAGCTCGCGACACAGCGTTCCCCGGCCTGCGGGCGTGCCCTGGCCACCTACTCCCGCGCGCTCCGGCAGCGAAACGGGCTTCTCCGGGCGATCCGGGAGGAGCGGGCCGGACGCGACGAGCTGCGATTCTGGACGGAGGCGATTCTCGAGGCCGGCGCCGTGATCCTCGACGAGCGCCTGGCGCTCCTCGAGGCCCTGGGAGGACCGCTGGCCCGGGCCCACCGCGAGATCGCCCCCGACGAAGCCGCAGGGTCCGGTCTCGCCCTGCGGTACGACTCGAATGCAACCGCGCGGGCCGGAGAGTCGTCCCGGGAGGCCCTCCAGCGCCGGCTCTCCGAGACCGCGGACAAGGAAATCTGGAATGGCAGCACGCTGGTCGGGCCACACCGCGACGACGTGGTGTTCGAGCTGGACGGGCGGAACCTGGCGGGCTTCGCCTCGCGCGGCCAGCAGCGGACGGCGATCCTTGCCCTGAAGCTCGCCGAGCTGGACCTGCTCGCCGAGCTGGACGGCCGCCCGCCGCTCCTGCTCCTCGACGATGTCTTCAGCGAGCTCGATCCTGCCCGGCGGGCCCACCTGGTGCGGCGGATCGCCGCCCTGCCTCAGGCCTTCGTCACCACGACCACCATGGACGACCTGGATCCTGAGCTCCGGGCCGCGGCAAGCAGCTGGTGCGTGGCCGGTCCCCCCGGCGCGGCGACACTGGTGGGACCCGTGCCGGCCGCCCTGGCCGGGGAGCGCGGGCCGCGATGACCGGTCGCCGGCGGCCGATGGAGCGGATCGGAGACCTGGTGCCGGAGGCCGCGCGGCGGCTCGGGCTGGAAGAGGAACTGCGGCTGGCCCGCGCCATGCAGACGTGGGCCGCGATCGTTGCCGAGCGGGTGCCGGAAGCCGCCGGCGCCGCCCGCCTGATCCGTCTCGACGGCATCGACCTGGTGGTGGAGGCAGACGAGGCCATCGTCGCCCAGGAACTCCGCCTGCGCGCCCCCGAGCTCCTGGCTGCCTTTGCCGGCGCGCCCGGCGGACTCCCGGCGCGTGAACTGCGGGTGCGAAGCCGCCGCGTATAATCGTCGCCTGCCAGCCCCCCGGGACGGACGTCGCCGACACCCGGCCCCGGGGCCACTCGTCCTCCGGGCCGCGCGCCACCCGGCGGCTCGGCCGTCCAACGGCAGTCGCCTGTCCACGAGAGGCTCGCCTTGGCCGTTCGACTCCAGATGAAGCTCGGGCTGGTGCCCGAGGGCGACCGGCTCCTCGATTCGCCCGATGTCCTCATCGTCGTCGAACCCGACGTGGGGTCCGTCGCCCGCACGAAGGGCAGCCTCTACCTGCTGGTGACCGGCCGCGTGCCCGGGAGCCGGGTCGCCGATGCCGCCCGGCAGGTCGCGGAGACGATCCGCACCGAGTACTACTACGACGAATCGGCCGGGATCCGCGTCTGCATCCGGAAGGCGGTCCAGCTCGCCAACAAGAAGCTGGGTCATCAGCGCGATCGGCTGGGGGTGGGGCCGGGCTCCCCGGGTCCGATCGGGGTGGCCCTGGCGGTCGTCCGGGGCAGCGAGCTGTACGTGGCGACGGCCGGGCCGGCCGAGGCCTACCTGGTCCGCCAGGCGCGGCTGCTGACGCTGCCCGACCCCAACCGGGATCGCGGCCTGCCCGCCGACGAGCTCGAGCCGGAGATCTGGCGCGGCGAGATCGTGGTCGGCGACTCGCTGGTCCTGGTCTCGGCGAACGTCGTGGCGCGCCTCGGGCCCGACGAGCTCAAGGACGCCATGGTCACGCTGCACCCGCAGTCCGCCGTCGAACACCTGCACCACCGCTTCGTGGCCAGCGACGGGACCGGCAGCGACGGCGCCATCGCCATCGAGGCGGCCGAGGTCCCGGCCACGGCGAAGCAGCGGGCGCTCGTCCCCGTCCGACCCCCCGAACCGCACGCCGGTACTCCGAACCGCTCGCCGATCCCGCTCGCCGACGACGTCAGCGGCGGTGTCGCCGCGGTGCAGGCCGGCGCGGGCAGGGCAGGGCAGGCAGCGCGCGGCGCGGCGGGCCGCGCGCTGGGGCGGCTACAGGACCGCATGCCCCGCCGGGCTCCGCGACGGGGCCGGGTGAACCCGGTCTCCTCGCGTCGAGCCGCCCAGCGGCGGGTCGCCGTGGCCCTCCTCGCCTTCCTGGCGGTCGCCTCCGGCCTCGGGCTCGGCGTCTACTTCCTGGGCCGGCCGGGCGCCGCCCAGGTCATCGACTCGGTCACCGCGGCCCAGCGCGCGTTCCAGGCCGCCGAGGCGGATGTGGCCGCCGTGTTCGCGCCCGGGATCGACCTGGTGCGCGACGACCGGGCCAAGGCCACGAAGCTGCTCGCGGATGCCTACCAGAAGCTCGCGGACGCCAGGGCCGCCGGCGTCCCGGAGAGCAACGTCGCGCCGCTGCGGACCCAGGTCATCGCCGGGCTGGATCGGATCTACCACGTCGTCAACGTGAGCGCGAAGCTGCTCTTCAGCTTCGATCGGGCCGTCCCGAACGTCGAGGTGGTGGCCCTGGTGCAGGGCCCCGACGGCGTCCCCTATGTGCTTGACCGGACCACCGAGACCGTCTACCGGGTCGACCTCAAGGCCCGCAAGGCGACGCAGGTTCTCCGGGCAGGCCAGCTGGTCGGCACGCTCAAGGTGGCCGCGCCGAAGATGCTCGCCATGGGAGGCCCGGATCTCCTGGTGCTCGACGCCAAGAACGTCCTCTGGCGCTGGCGCCCCGCCGATTCGCACGGGGCGGGGACGCTGACCCGGGTCCGGGTGACGGGCGCGTCGTCCTGGGGACCGGACATCCTGGCGATCGGCACCTTCGTCCGCAACGCGGACAAGGGCCTCTACAACCTCTACGTCCTCGACCCGTCCGAACGGCAGGTTCTGCGCTACGCGCCCGCGGCAGACGGCACGGGCTACCCCGCCGCCCCGACCGGGTTCCTGGCGACCGCCCAGGCGGTTGACGACGTCGACGCGATGTTCATCGACGGGGACGTCTTTCTCGCCGAGGGGGGCATCATCGGGCGCTACGTCGGCGGCCAGACGGGCTCCTGGCGCGCCGTCGACCCGGGGGACACGATCCTTCGGCCCGCGCCACGCTACGTGGACGTCAGCTCGGCAGACCCCAGGAACGAGGGCGTGCTGTACGCCTTCGACGAGGCCAACTCCCGGCTGATCGCCCTGGACAAGCCGACGGGGGCGTTCCGGGAGCAGTACCGCATCATCACCGACCCGGGCTGGCGCCAGCTCCGGGCCATGTACGTCGTGGCGGGGACCGACGGGGACCCGGCCACGCTCATCTGGACGGACGGACGCCGCCTCTACAGCAGCGTGCTCCAGCCGGCGGCGACTTCCGCCGGGCCGTCCGCCTCCGCCACGCCGGGTGCGAGCGGGGCCGCTGCCACGGCAGCGGGGAGTGCCGCCGCGGCCACCCCGAGCGGACCCCCCGCCTCGCCGTGATCCCGCTGCGGGACAGCAACCCGGTCCGGCGGGTGCCCGTGGTCACCTACGGCCTGATCGCCGCCTGCGTCCTCGTCTTCCTCTACGAGCTGACCCTCGAGGGCGCGGGTCGCGGGGCCGGGCTGGCGGTCTTCTTCGATCGGTACGGCGTGGTGCCCAGCCGCCTCGCGGCCGCGCTGAATCGTGGCGAGCCGACCTCCCCGGCCGTCCTGGCTGTCCTCTCCAGCATGTTCCTGCACGCCGGCTGGCTGCACCTGCTGGGCAACATGCTCTACCTCTGGATCTTCGGCAACAACGTGGAGGATCGGCTCGGTCGCCCGCTCTACCTGGGCTTCTACCTGGCCGGCGGCGTGGTCGCCGCCCTCGCCCAGGTTGCCGTGGCGCCCGGATCGCAGGTCGTGCTGGTCGGCGCCTCCGGCGCGATCGCGGCGGTCCTCGGGGCATACCTCGTGCTCTACCCGGGAGCCCGGGTCCTGTCGCTCGTCTTCTTCGGACTCTTCTACCAGCTCGTCAACGTGCCCGCGGTCATCGTCCTCGGGCTCTGGTTCGTCCTCCAGCTGCTGCCCGGCATCACCTCGCTCGGCGCCGAGACGGCGACCGGCGGGGGGACGGCCTTCTTCGCCCACATCGGCGGTTTCGCAGCCGGGATGGTGGCCGGCCTGATCGTTCGGGCCGGGACGGCGCGGCCGATGGGCGTGGGATAATCGATCGATGGCGGGGCCGCTGATCGAGATGGTCGTCGAGAGCGTCCGCATCCACATGCTCTCCAGCCAGCACGTCGTGATCCTCAAGCAGGCCGATCGCGAGCGCTACCTCCCGATCTGGATCGGGCCGTGGGAGGCGAACGCCATCGCCATGCGCCTGCAGGGCCAGGTCCCGGACCGCCCCCTCACCCACGACCTCTTCGCGACGACCCTCGAGGAGCTGGGCGTCGCGATCCGGCGGGTGGTGATCACCGACCTGGCCGACGAGACCTTCCATGCGCGCCTGCTGCTCGAGTCGGGCGGCCGGGCGTTCGAGATCGACTCCCGTCCCTCGGATGCCCTGGCCCTGGCGGTGCGGGCGGGCGCGCCCATCTTCGCGGCGGCCGACGTCCTCGAGCGGGCGGCCGTCTGGCCCGAGATCCCGTCAGCGGAGGCGCTCGAGGCGGGCGGCGAAGTCGCCACCGACCCTCGCCTGGGGGTGTTCCGGGAGTTCGTCAACTCCCTGGATGTCGATCCGGAAAGCGAGCACCGCGAGGGCCCCGGCCCCGAGTAGATCAGGCCGTCGGCGGGTCTTCCCCGAACATGGACGAGCCGCTTTCGAGGGCTTTCCGGCGCTTCGCCCACAGCCGCAGGCGGAGCGACCAGAAGTCCTTGACGGCCCGCCAGATCACGCTCGGCCTGGCCCCCGTGGGAGAGCCGGCCGTCCGCGGGTAGTGCGGCACGCCGACCTCCGCCAGTCGGCAGCCGGCCGCGTCGAGCTTGATGAGCAGCTCGGCCGAGAAGAAGGCGCCCCCGGAGGCGACCCGCACGGTGCGCAGCGCCTCGCGGCGGAACAGCTTGCAGGCGCAGTCGACGTCCGCGACGCCAAGGCCGAAGAAGACCCGGTTGGCCATCCGGTAGAGCCGCGCGTAGACCGTCCGGATCGGCGGGTCCGCGCGCCGGATCCGGAACCCGGCGACGACATCAGGTCGGTCGGGTTCCTGCATCCGACGGATCAGCCGGCCCAGGTCGGCCACCCGGAACTGGCGGTCGCCGTCCGTGAACGCGACAAGGTCCAGCCGCGCGGCGCGGAAGCCGGACCGCAGGGCGGCGCCGTAGCCGAGGTTGGTCCGATGGTGCACGGCCCGCACGAGGCCCGGATGGGCGGCGGCGAGCCGATCGGCGATCCCGGCGGTCGCGTCCGTCGAGCCGTCGTCGACGACCACGATCTCGAATCGCTCCGCGAGTCCCGGCAGCGTCGCCAGCGCCTCCTCGACCAGCCCCTCGAGGTTGGCCTCCTCGTTGTGGGCAGGGAAGAAGTAGGAGAGCCCGGCGACCCGGTGATCCCCCGCGGTGGGTTCCGGGACCCCGGCCGTCACGGCTGCCGCCTGCGGAGGACCCGCACGATGTCCTGGTCGGTGAAGGTTGGCATCGTCTCCATCTCGTAGCGCGCACGCAGCGTATCGATCTCTCCGGGATCGAGGCGGATCAGGTAGACCGGCCGGCGCGCGAGCTCTCCGTCGATCACGTCGACGACCGTCCCCAGCCCCTGGTCCAGGCGCGTGCGGTCATCGACGATCCAGACGTCCGGACGCTGGCCTTCGATCAGCTGTGCATACCATAGCGCCGTCGAGTAGCTCCACCAGCTCACCACGACGGCGTCCGGCGCAAACGCCGCCATCGCCCCCTGCGTCCACTCATCGGCCTCGGTCCGCGCGCTCAGGTCCGCCTCGGCCCGGCGCTCCGGGAGGGCCGTGAGTGACGGCGAGAGAAGGACGGCGGCCAGGGCCAGTTCCAGGCCGACCGCGACGGCGACGACGGGCCTCCCGACGAGGATCGCCGGCAGCTCGCCCAGTCGTTCGAGGGCCCACCCGGCGAGGATCGCGATCCACGTCACGGCGATCAGGAGCGGCCCCAGGTAGTAGCGCTCGATCTCGGCGTTGGAGTACCAGGCCGCGAAGGTGACCGTGATGACGAAGGCCGGCACGGTCAGGAGGGCGTACCGCGGGGCGCGGCGGACCGTCGCCAGGAGCCCGAACGGGATCAGCCAGGCGCTCGCTCCCAGCTGATCGTGGAGCAGGCCGGCCAGCGCGGCCACCTTGTCCGGGGCATCGCCCAGGGTGCCGCTGAACGTTCCCGCGAACTGCGCGCCCAGCGCGACGTAGAGGAACCCGGGGAGCGTCTCCGGGTGCCCGTACACCAGTGGGGCCCGCCACGGGCCGGCCCGCAGCGGCAGCTCCAGGTACAGCCCGACCAGGGTAACCAGGAACGCGGCCGCGAGGAGCGCCACGAACCGCCGCCGACGCCGGATCCGCGGCTGCACCGCGAGGACGAACAACGCCACGCCCGGGGCCAGCAGCAGGGTCAGGGTGTGGTTGCCCAGGGCGACCGCGAAGGTGATCGTCGCGGCGACGAGCCAGCGGTCCGCCCGGGGGTGATCCTCGGCGCAGCGACGATCCCAGGAGACCAGGAGGAAGAGGAGCAGGGTGACCAGGAAGACGTGCAGCGCGTGGCTGTCCGCGTGCGTCGAGATCTGCCACGCGATCGGGGTGGTCACGTAGGCGCCGCCCGCGGCTGCCGCCAGCCAGAGCCTGCCCGTGAGCCGGTGGACGATGAGGACGGCCACGGCTGCCGTCCCTGCGCCCAGGATCGCCGAGAGCAGGTTCATCCTGAAGGCGGGCTC
>Ga0315281_10015352_pt1 | contig 10275 bp, 7 predicted proteins | sample YL17G07_0_MG_FD_204540 | JGI IMG/M metagenome (GOLD analysis project Ga0315281, IMG submission 204540) | Sediment microbial communities from Yellowstone Lake, YNP, Wyoming, USA - YL17G07_0 | ecosystem: Environmental > Aquatic > Freshwater > Lake > Sediment | place: USA: Wyoming | collected...
AGGCGGAGAAGATTCCAGGCGCCTGACCCTCCCTGCGCGCGGGCGATCCGCTTGCGCGCCTGCACCCCGCTTTCCCTGATGCGAGCCGTCCGCGGGGCCTCTCCGCTCCGACCGCAGAGGTCCGCCCGGACGGCGACGCTTTGCCCGGCGCGATCGGCTGGGCGCGCGGCGCGCGGTCCAGCTGCCGGCCGGACGCGACGAATCGGCCGAGCCGAGCGTGCCCGGTGTAAAGGCGCTGCGCGGTGACGGGCGCTGCGCGGTGAGGGGCGCTGCGCGGTGCGGAGACCGCTCGGAGGGGACGTCGGCGAACGGCTAGGATTCCAGCAGGTTCAGCACCTGGCCCGAGGTGACCAGTTCCTTGCCCGCCGGCAAGGGCTCCTGAATCAGGCCGGTGTGCATGAAGGCCACGCGGCCGGGCAGCGCGAGGTGGTCGCGATAGTCGCCGTGGATCGCTCCGCCGCCCGCATCGACAAGCACGAGCGTCTCGCTGCCGTCGATCAGGCCCCGGACATACTCGTCGCGTTCCTTCGACACGCCGCCCGCCTCGCGCATCTTCAACTGCGCGTCGTTGGACAGGTGGTCCCCCGAGATGTGCAGCAGGCCGCGCTTTCCCCCCACGGTCAGCGCGATGCGGCACCCGATGGCGGGGATCGCGTGCACCGAGCGGAAGAACTGGATCTTGGCGCCCAACAGGTCCATCGGCTTGGTGACGTCGATGGCGTGCCAGGTGTAGAAGCGCTTGGCTTTCTCGATCGAACAGGAATAGACGGTCGCCGCCTTGATCAGCAGGCTCAGGTACACCTCGGGCGTCGCATAGAGTTCGTGCGGGGGATCGCGCAGCGACTCGGACACGTCGAGGTGATCCTCGTGCACGTGGGAGAGCACGAAGGCGTCGATCCGCTTGGGGTCGACCCGCATGCGCTTGAGGTGCTGGTGCAGGTAGGCCGGACAATCCCAGAGGAGCACCTTGCCGTTCAGGTTGATCAGGTACCCGTTCGCCGGATCGCGCGGATCGAAGCCGTTGCTGCGCCCGATCACCTGCAGGGTGAATCGGCCGGGCTTGGCGTCGAAGGGCGCCGGGCTGATCTTGTAGTTCGGCTCCTGCTCGTCCGTCACGGTGAGGTCGACGTCGTGCGCTTCCTCTCCGTAGGTGATGCGGAAGGTGGCCGGGCCCTTGCGCTCCAGGGCCAGTTCCGCCAACAGCTGCCGGGCCGGATAGACGACCTTGCGCTGGCCGGCTTCGATGGGGAAGAAGTTGATCATCTCCGGCACCGTGTAGGCGACTTTCTCCGCCGGCTTTTTCAGGGCCATATAGTCGCCTTCCCGGAAGACGTCCTGCGCCTGGTCTTCTGGCACGCCGGCCTTGACCATCTCCTCGACGCGCGGCCCGAACACCGTCACGCGCAGCATTTCGGCCAGACCGTCGCACTGCTTGGGAAGGGCGAGCACCTGGAACTTGCGCTTGCGGTCCAGGCCCCGCTGCACGAATAGGAAGTGGTAGAGGGGAAACTCGAGCGATGCCTGGGAGGAGTGGAAGTGGTGCAGGTTCCCCGGCAGCACGACCGTGTCGGGCATCGGCAGACTGGCCGCCAGAATCCGCTTCAGGATCTCGGGCGGGCAGCCGAGCAGGACGTTCCCCTGCGGCGAGCAAAACAGGAACGAGCCTTCGGTCAGCTTTTCCAAGCGCGCGTTTTCGGTCGCACTAGGCATGGTCGAATCTTCCCGCGCCCTCGCCCGAGCGGCGATCTCGCCTCAAGGATTCCACGGCACCCGTCGTGCTCTCACCGCGTCAGGCCAGGGCGTCACCGTCAGCCCGCCGCAATCGCCGCCCAACCCGCGGCACCCGGCGCCGCCTGCGCGCATGGCGGCCAGCTAGCTCCACCCCTGCTCGAGCCGGACCGTCACGCACCAGCGTCCGCTTCCGCGTCGCCCGGCGGGGCGACTCGCTCCGCGGTCCGGCGCCAGGACTGCAGCGGAGCTGCTTCCGCGTCCGGACCCGCCCATTCCCCGCATGCGCCTGTTCCAACCGGACCGCCGCCGGGGTCTCCGGTGGAGCCGGTTGAACGCTGCGCATCTTGCCGCACGGCCGGCCGCATGGCCGGCCGTGCGGCCGCGGGTCGCTACCCCCCGGCGATGGAAGGCACGATGTGAATCACATCCCCTGCCTTCACGACCGTGTCGAGGTTCTTGCGATGACGGATGTCCTCGTCGTTCAGGTAGATGTTCACGAAGCTGCGAATCCGGCCCTGTTCGTCGAACAGCTGTTCCTTCAGTCCGGCGTGCCGACCGATCAGCTTCGCAAATACCTCCTTTACGGTCCCTTCCTGCACCTCGACCTGCTTCTGCTGATCGACGAACCGCTGGAGGGCGGAGGGAATCTCAACGACTACGCTCATGGGTACCCTCTCCGCCGCGCTTCCGTATTGTCCGAAAATGTTGAAATAACTAAACGATTACTTATCATTTGTTGAGCGTATCATCCCAGAATTGTTCGTTCAAGTATTTCAGGCCGTTGTCCGGGAAGACGGTCACCACCACCTCGCTCGGATGCTCCTGTGCGACGCGCAGGGCAACGTCGAGCGCGGCGCCGGAGGAGATCCCCACGAGCAGTCCCTCTTCCTGGGCCAGCTGGACGACGCGCCGATAGGCCGCTTCGGTGCGCACTTTCGCCCGGCCGTCGGCGAGGTGCGCGTCGTAGATCGAGGGCACGATGCTGCTTTCCATGTGCTTCATGCCTTCCAGCCCATGGAAGGCCGCGTCGGGCTGCACCTCGATGCACCGCACCGCCGGGTCCTTCTGCTTGAGGAAGCGCGTCGTCCCCATGAACGTCCCGGAGGTGCCGAGCGTGGCCACGAAGTGGCGCACGCGCCCTTCGGTCTGCGCCCAGATTTCCGGCCCCGTGGTCTCGAAGTGCGCCTTCCAGTTGCTCTCGTTGCTGTACTGGTCCGCGTAGAAGTAGCGCTCGGGATCGGCGGCGGCCAGCTCCCGCGCGCGCAGGATCGCGCCATCGGAGAACTGGGCGGGATCGGTCAGCACCAGCTCCGCCCCGTAGGCCCGCAGGATCTTGATGCGCGACGGCGTGACGCTGCCCGGCATGCACAGGCACACCGGGATGCCCCGCGCGGCGCCGATCATGGCGTACGCGATGCCGGTGTTGCCCGAGGTGGCGTCGAGCAGGGTCTTGCCGTGGCCGAGCTTGCCCGCGCGTTCCGCTTCCCGGACGATGCGCCAGGCCGCGCGGTCCTTCGCCGACTGCCCGGGGTTGTACCATTCGGCCTTCGCGAACAGGTTGCCCGCGGGCCGGATGCGCTCCAGCCGCAGCAGCGGCGTGCGGCCGATCAGGTCCGTGAGCGTCTGGCCCAGCGGCGCGCTGCCGGCACGCGCGGCCTGCGGCGCTCCGGACGGCACGGGGGCTTTGGAAGGGACGGAGGGCATCGCGGCGGCACAGGGCGGTGAGCCCGCGCGCGGGCGGGCCGATGGGGTTCGGTCGCGGGTCGGACGGGTCCGGTGGAGCAGTATGGCCCCGCTCCGGGTCGTTCAGCAAGCGCCCGTCGCGACGTCACAACGCGCCCAGCGGGGAGTCATTGACGCGGGCTGTCCTGTGCCAGCAGAAGGGTGGCCGGCGGCGAGGCTACTTCAGGGAGGCTACTTCAGGGGGGCTATTTCAGGAAGGGAAGCTGCTCGCGCAGCTGGTTCAGGTCCTCGGCTTCGTGCTTGCGCAGATCGGCGAAGACGTCCCGCACCGTCAGGTACACCTTGGTGCGCTCCTCGTGCTCCAGGGCCTCCAGCTTGCGCTTCTGCTCGAGCTGGGCTTGCAGATACTCCCAGGCATTGATGGAGTTGCCTTCCTCGTCCTGCAGCGTGAGCTCGCGGATCTGCTCCTCGGTCAGTCCCGCCTGGCGGGCCGCCTCGATCAGCCGCAGCAGTTCCTGGACGGGCGGGCGGGGAGTCTTGGAAGAGCGGGTCTGGCTGGAGACCGGCAGCGCGGAGCCCAGCGTCAGCCCCAGTGCGCCGAAGATCAGCAGGGCCGTCAGCCAGCGCGTCGTCGGCCGCCGCAGCCAACGACCGCCCAGCGTCCACCATTGCGGCAGCGGCGCGCGTAGGGAAGGGTGGCGCTCGTGCAGCAGGCCGGCCGCTGCGCCGGCCGCCACAGCAGCCGTTGCGGCACCAGTCGTTGCGGCACCCGCCGCCAGAACGTGAGGCACGGGCGGATACGCCGCGTCCAGCCGCGCCGCCGCGAACTCCGCCGCGCGCAGCCGGGCCGCCCGCACCTTCTCCTCGAACCGTTGCGCTGCCCGCGCGAGCGCCTCGTGCTTGGCCCGCGCCAGCGCCCGCGTCGCGCGCGCCCGGGATTGGGGCGTCGGGGCCGCGCGTTCCCGCCGTTCCGCCATGCAACGCCTCCCGCAGCAGTCTGAAGCATTCGGGCCCGCAGACCCACACTCCCGCTATCGGCACGCGCCGGGCGATCTTGAGCCGGCCGCCCCGGTCCGGACAGGCCGGCGCGGTGGCTTCGTTTTCGTAATTTACTCTATCCCCCTGAACGCGCAAGGGTTCAGGGCGGAGCCCCCTCATCCCCCGGCCCCTTTCCCCGCTGAGTTGCTGGCTCGGCTCGCAAGCTCGCCTCGCGTGGGAGAAGGGGAGAAGTGCCGCGCCTGGGGCGGGGCGTGCGGTGTGGCGGCGAAGCGTCGCTGTGCCTACCGCTCACGTGCGGGTTGGGATGCTTCGGCAGCGCCATAGATCCGTCCAGATGCGGATACAATGCGGCTCAATTAGCGGTCCGGGTCGACCGGGGCCGGGTCGAGTGGTCGAAGCATCGGGTGTCGCGGAATGGCGGACCCGCCTCCGACTTTCGGGCACCTCACCCCCCAGGAGACGGGAGGAAATGCGACGGTGGCCGCCGCAGCGGCGTGGTGGGCGGCCTGCGTGAGAAATGGGCGATATGGGCGGGGACGGCGAACTGCGGGGGGCGCCCCCGGGGGGTGGGGGGGGGCGCGGGGTTTCATGGGGCGTTTGGGGGGGGGCCGGCAAACGGGGGGGGGGGGGGGTATGGTGGGGGGGACAAGGGCACTCGGTAGAGATAGCGAGCCTCCTGTCAACATCGTACAATGTCGCCATGCGACCCTTTTCCCAGCGACCGATAGATGGCCTCCGGCGCGAGGCAAACCTCCAGTTGGACCCCGTTCGCCGGGCCGAATTTGGTCAGTTCATGACCCCGACCGCAATTGCCGATTTCATGGCGTCGCTTTTCACGCGCTTCCCGGTCCATACCCGTCTGCTGGACCCGGGGGCGGGAGTCGGATCATTGTCGGATGCTTTCGCAACGCGTTTTTGCGCACAGGCCCCGGCGGGAAGTTCGCTCGATATCGAATTCTACGAGATCGAGCCTATCCTGCTGCAGTATCTATCCAGTCATTTGCAGACCTTGGCTGCACAAGCGGAGTCCCAAGGCCATAAGCTCAAGTACTCTATCCACAAGCAGGATTTCATCGCGGAAGCGTCCTTTGTTTTGGGGTTTGGCGAGCCGCGCTTCACGCACGCCATTCTTAATCCTCCCTACAAGAAGATCGGGGCTAGCTCCGAACATCGCATGCTGCTGCGCAGCCTCGGCATTGAAACCGTGAATCTATATACGGCCTTTCTGGGGTTGGCTGTTGCCCATGTGGAAGACGGGGGCGAAATCGTAGCTATCGTTCCCCGCAGCTTCTGCAATGGCACGTACTACCGGCCCTTTCGCCGGTGGCTGCTAAAGCGCGTGGCGTTTCGGCACATTCACGTGTTTGAGAGCCGGAAGAAGGCGTTCGAAGAAGACGATGTCCTTCAGGAGAATATCATTGTCCATTTACACCGAGGGGGGGTACCGAAAGCGGTGACTGTGTCGACTTCGCACGATCCCAGCTTTTCGGACTATCAAGAGCAAGCCCTTCAATATAGCGAAATCGTGGATCCCCTCGACCCTCAATGCTTCATTCGGATTCCTACCCTCGCGATAAAGGGGGCGTCCGAGTTGCTTACGCATGCGCTGGACGACCTGGGTCTGACGATTTCGACAGGGCCGGTGGTGGATTTTCGGGTGCGGGAATTCTGGTTGAGCGAGCCCCGTGCGGCATGCGCCCCGATGCTCTACGCCCATCATTTCAAGGGCGGATGTTTCACTTGGCCAAAAAAGCACAAGAAGCCCAATGCGGTCCGATTGACCGACGAGACGCGGAAGTGGCTCATGCCGCGCGGGTGCTACACGATCACAAAGCGCTTTTCCGCCAAGGAGGAAAAGCGCCGTCTCGTAGCGTACGTGGTCGATCCCGCACTGCTGCCGTACGACCTATACGGTTTCGAGAATCACCTGAACGTGTTCCATCAGGCCAAGCGAGGCCTCGCGCCCGACCTTGCACGAGGGCTGGCACTCTTCCTGAATTCGACAGCAGCGGAGAGGAGCTTTCGCAATTTCAGCGGCCATACTCAAGTTAATGCCACCGATTTGCGGTCCATGCGATACCCGAACCGGTCGCTGCTAATGAAATTCGGCGAGTGGGCACGAAGTCACGAGCATGTCGACCAAGACATGATCGACAACTACATCGACAGCCAACATGGCGAATGACCGACAGGCCCGGATCGAAGAGGCATTGTCCATCCTGGTCGATTTGGGAATGCCCAAGGCGCAACGCAATGAGCGATCAGCGCTCTGCCTACTTGCCTTGCTGGACCTTTCTCCGGCGAAAAGCTGGGCTGAAGCAGCGAATCCATTGATGGGCATCACTCCCATCATGGATTGGGCGCGCGTCCACTATCGGAAAAGGTACAAGCCAAACACAAGAGAAACCGTCAGGCGTCAAACCGTGCATCAATTTGTCCAGGCCGGCATCGCCACCTACAATCCGGACCAGCTCGATCGACCCGTCAATAGTCCGCACGCGGTCTATCAAATCGAGGCGTCCTGCCTGGAAGTCCTGCGTGGCTTCGGGACAAAGGAGTATCGCCGCCAGCTTGCGTCACTTCTTGCCAATCGGGAGACACTCACAGCGAAGTATGCGAAACGACGGAAAATGCAGATGGTTCCTGTAACGGTCCCGAACGGCCAGGTCGTCCATTTGAGTCCCGGAGCACATAGCGAATTGATCCGGGCGATTTGGCAGGATTTTGGATCCCGATTCGTGCCCGCAGGTCGGCTCGTATACGCGGGGGATACTGGCGACAAGTGGGGTTACTTTGACCCCCGGCTGTTGGCCTCGCTTGGCGTCACGGTCGATGACCACGGCAAGATGCCGGATGTGGTGATCTATTTTCCCGAACGAAAATGGCTCATCCTCGCCGAGGCGGTCACATCGCATGGCCCTGTGGACTCCAAGAGGCACGAAGAATTGAGCGTGCTTTTCCGCAATTCCAAGGTGGGCCTAGTCTACGTGAGCGCATTTCCAGATCGACGCACGTTTGCCCGATATCAGGAAGCCATCTCATGGGAAACCGAAGTGTGGATCGCCGACAGCCCAAGCCATCTAATCCACTTCAATGGCGCCCGGTTTTTGGGACCTCATTCGTAAGTAACCTGTCCCTCCACCTTACGTTCCCCGCGTTCCACCCCTGGTCTTGCCCCCTGCACCTCCGTCCCGCGCCGCACGGCCATCCACCGCCTCCCACGCTCAGACCGTACTCCCCCTTTCCCCTCTACGGGAGAAGGGGCCGGGGGGATGAGGCCCTCCGGGAGAAGGGGGCCGACCGGCCGAGGCCCCTTCCGTCCCCCGCAGCCGCCGCACCTGGGCGCGCAAAACCTCCGCGCAGCGGTCCACGTCCGCCTCCGTCGTGCCCCACCCCAGGCTGATGCGCAGGGCGCCCCGCACGCGCTCCTCGGGCAGGCCCATCGCCGTCAGCACGTGGCTGGGCTCCAGCGCGCCGGAGGAGCAGGCCGAGCCGGTGGAGACCGCGATGCCCTCCAGGTCCAGGGCGACGACGAGGCTCTCCGCGGCGATGCCGGCGAAGCCGAGGTTGCTCGTATTGGGCACGCGGGGCGCGCCGGCCCCGTTGACGAAAGCGCCGGGCAGGTCGCTGACGCTGCGCTCGAGCCGGTCGCGCAGGGCCGCCAGGCGCGCCGCCTGCTCGGGCAGCCGCAAGCACACCCACTCCGCCGCCGCGGCAAAGGCCGCCGCGAGCGCCACGCTCTCGGTGCCCGCACGCTTCCCCCGCTCCTGCTTGCCGCCCAGCAGGAAGGCGGGAAAGGCGGGGAAGCCGGGCAGGCCCGCGTGTTCGCGCACGGCGAGCGCCCCGATCCCCAGCGGTCCGCCCAGCTTGTGCGCGGCCACGGTCACCGCGTCGAAGCCCCATGCCTTCGGCGCCAGCGGCACGCGCCCGAAGGCCTGCACCGCGTCGGTGTGCAGCAGCACGCGCGGCGCCCGCCCGGCCGCCCGCGCCTCGCGCACTAGCGCCCCGATCCGCTCCAGCGGCTGCAACACGCCGGTCTCGTTGTTCGCCGCCATCACCGACACCAGCCGCGTCTCGGGCCGCAGCAACTCGGCCAGCCCGTCCACCTGCACCACGCCGTCCGCGCCGACGGGGAGCAGGCTCACCGTGACGCCCCGCTCCGCCAGCCATTCGGCGCAGCGCAGCAGCGAGGGATGCTCGATGGGGGTGGTGATGAGGTGTACCGCCGCGCGCTCGGCGCGAGGCTCAGACGGCACCGCCGCGCGCTCGTCGCGAGGCGCGGCCGGCCCCGCGGGGGCGAAATCCGCCAGCCAGCGCAGCGCGGCGTTGTTGCTCTCCGTCCCGCCGCTGGTGAAGAGCCACTCGCGGCGCGTGAAGCCCAGCCGCCCGGCCAGCGCGTCCCGCGCCGTCTCCAGCGCATCCCGCGCCGCCTGCCCGAAGCGGTGCGGACTCGACGGATTGCCGGGCCGCTCCGCCAGCGTGCGCTGCAGCGCCTCCAGCGCGGCGGGCAGCAGGGGCGCGGTCGCGTTGTAATCGAGGTAGACGGAATCGGACCGGGTGGACGGCATGGCGCAGACTCAGGCGGGCGGGGCCTCACCCCACGCGGCGGCGCTGCGTCGCCTCTCGCCCAAAGGTCGAGGCCGGCGGTTCAGGCCGGCGGTTCAGGCCGGGGCGAGGGCGTTCCATGCGCACGGCCGCCGCCCCTCCCGGCGGGAACCGGGTGGCGCGCGGCGCCGGGGATTAAGGCCCAGCCGTCAGGACGTCACGAGATGGAAGTGGGAGCGCTTGAACTCGCGCTTTTCCAACAGCTTCAGGTAATGGTGGGCCATGTCCACCGGGTTGTCCAGCGCCCCGGCAAAGTCCTCGCGCGTCCAGTCCTGCGTCAGGCGGGCGAAGTGCACGCGCGCCTCGTACAGGTTCTTCTCCTGGAACGCGATCACCCCCAGATAGTACAGCGCGAGCGGCGTCAGCAGCGGTCCGGCGAGGATGCGCTGGAACGCCTGCTTCGCCTCCTTCACGGCGCCGACCTCGAGGTGGAACTTGCCCAGCTCGAGCAGCAGCGGCACCGCCGCGGCAGACACCCCGGCGCCGGCCGTTCCGTTGCCCGATAGCCCTGTACCCGCTAGCCCCGTGCCCGGCTCCTGCGCCTGCGCGATACGCTCGCGTGCCCGCTCGAGGAACTCGGCGGGATTGACCGTCTTCCCGTCGAATTGGGGAAAGGTGATCAGCCGGATGTGGGCGAGGCTCGCCTGCTCCTGGCCGGTCAGCACCGACACGCGCGCCGCGAGCAGCTCGGCGAACAGGTCCGACAGAAAGCGCTCCTCCGGCTCGAAGGGCACGGCCGCCCCGCAGGACTTGCAGAGGATCGGGTTGGGGGTCCACAGGTCGCGCGCCTGGGGCACCTGGCGCTGCTCGATCCGCTCCTCGTCCACGTACAGCGCGCCCAGCTCGTAGTGGAAGGTGCCGCCGCAGCCGCGGCAGGTCAGCCGCACCATCGCCGAGGCGCGCGCCGGCGCGGGAGCCGCCGCCTCCGTCAGCAGCGCCTGGGGATACGGCCGCCGGTGCACGTCGCAGATGAAGCGGATCAGGCGGCCCAGCTCCTGCTCGCCCGGCCGGTAGTGCCGCACCAGGCGCGGCAAAAAGCGCGGGTCGGGCAGATGGGCGATCAGCTCCAGGATGCCGTGATAATGCTGCGCGAAGACCGCCTCGAAATTTTCCAGCACCAGCTCCAGCACGGCCGGATCGCCGTTGCGCCGGAAGATTTCCAGGCTGTAGTCCACCAGCGCTGAGCGCCCGGCGAGCAGCGAGATGTGGAAGCGGCGCGCCAGCGCCGCGGCCAGCCGCTCCATCAGCCCCGCCACC